>Ga0194119_10003928_pt1 | contig 23480 bp, 14 predicted proteins | sample TA2MahC100mmetaG_FD_148620 | JGI IMG/M metagenome (GOLD analysis project Ga0194119, IMG submission 148620) | Freshwater microbial communities from Lake Tanganyika, Tanzania - TA2015018 Mahale Deep Cast 100m | ecosystem: Environmental > Aquatic > Freshwater > Lake | place: Tanzania: Lake...
CCCAATGCGCCGGTCGTGCCGCTGCGGGCGACCATGCCGCGCCTGCTGCGCTGGCCGAGCGTGCCACCCGCGCTGCGCTGGCGGGCGATATCGCCTGTGCTGCGCTGGCGGTCCATCATGCCACCCGCGCTGCGCTTGCCGAGCGTGCCACTCGCGCTGCGCTGGCAGTCCTTCATGCCTCCCGGTCTGAGCATACGGGCCGGCACGGCAATCCTCGGCGGGCAAGTCCTGCGGCCCGGACACGCAGCGCTTGCGGGCCTGACGCACCGCTGGAATCGACGGGCCATCGTCGTCTCGACGGGGCTGCATTGCGCAGCTCTCCTCCTGGTTACCATGCCTCTCTGGACGGAGTCTGTGAGCCAGTTTGCGCGCGGTGTGATCGGTGGCGACGCTGCGGTGCTGCAAGCCTCCAACGATGGGTCACTGGCTGCGTCGAGTGTCGCCGTGGACCCTCAGGCCGAGAATCCCCCGGCTTCACGAACACGCTTGCGGGTGATCTACCGGCCTTCCGAGCGCCCTCCCGAGCGGCGTACTCCCGCTGCACCGGCCGGGTTGGCTGCCGCATCCGTGCCGGAGCCTGGCCAGCCGGAAAGCGGCAGCGAGCCGGCAGATGCGATTGATGCGCCAGAGTCAGCCGAGATAGCTGCCGCGCCGGAAACTGCGTCGAGCGAAGTGATTTCCTTATCGGGGCCTGAGCGAGCTGAGGCCGACGACGTATCAGGGTCTGCACCCGCCGTGTGGGCTGCTGTCAACGAAGCCGCCCCGGCCGAGCGCGTGGATGTTTTGCCAAACGATCGCGTAGCTGCTTTGCCAACCGAGCGCAGCGTCCTGGGAGGCAATGCTCTGCAGGACGCAGCCGTCAACAAGCCAAGCGCTGGCGAAGGGGGAGCGGCAGCGGCCCCCGAGCAGGTTACGACGCTAGCGAAAACCGGTGCACCCGAGCGCCCTGTGGCATCCGCCACCGAGCCACTCGGAGAAGCCCTCGCGCTTGCGCATGCGCATGCGCACGAGGCCGGTGAGCAAGCGGCAACCCCTGAGGCAGTGCGATCTTCCGCGACGGCTGCGGCGCAGGTGGCTGAGCGGTCTGGACCGCGTCCGCCGCTTGTTCTTCCAAGCGATCCGGCGAGCGGGAGCCCATCGAAGCTGCCCGGGAAGGCCGGTGCGATGACGCCAGCGGATTCCGCACTGGGCCTTCCCGCCGAAGCGACCCTGCCGTCCCCGAGCTCCCTGCAGTCGGGCACTCCTGCAGCCCGGCCATTCGAGCCGCGAGCGGTGCCTACGGAGCGTCAGCAGCGCTTGGCCGCCGAACTCGAGGAACTCTCCGAACGCATCAAGGACTATCAGGCCCGCGAGGAAAAGGCGCGCCGCGAGGCTGAGCAGGCGCAGCGATGGTCGCAGGGCGGCGAGGGCGAGGGCGCTTTGCCGCTGCCGCGCAAGTCCGCACCGCCCGCGTCCGCAAGCGCGGAGAGCATCACGCAGGCGCGTCTGGCAGTTGCCTTGACGCCCTTTCAGACTTCACACCGCTACCGCATGTACTACGGCGACCGCAAGGATGATGCGGTCGTTGCCCTGGTGAGGCTCGATGTGGAAGTCGACGGGGAACACTACCGGATGCGCAGTGAGGCACGTCCGCAGGGGCTCGCGGCGGCGCTGTTTCAGGGAGTCTTCACCCAGGAGAGCCGCGGCCGGATTTCCCCCTGGGGCTATCGTCCCGAGCAATACGAGGAGCAGCGCGGCAGTCGGGGTACCCGTTGGGCGCAAATGGACTGGGCAGCTGGCGAGGTGCGGCTTCCGGACGGTGAGCGTCAGCCGATCGCACCCGGCGTGCAGGACCGGCTGAGCATCGCCTGGCAACTGTCAGCGCTCGCCCGCCACCAGCTTGCACGATTGCAGTCTTCGGAGGGAATCCAGATCCCGCTCCTCCTGTCGCGGCATGTGGAACTCAATCGCTTCCACGGCCGCGAGGTAAGCGAGCAGGAACTCGACGGCCAGCGGCTCAGGTTACTCAAGGTCGAGCGCGAACCGCGCAAGGGAAAGCGCGATGCGCGCGTGGAGGTGTGGCTGGATACCGAGCGCGATATGCTCCCGGTCCGGGTGCGCATCGCCGACGATCGGGGTCGGGTCATCGACCAGGTGATTGTGTTCAACGCCTCGTGAAGCGCTGCCGCTGCGCCACTTCAGCCCCTCATCCTTTGGCACCTCCTGCATCCATGAACACCGCCACCCAGGACCAGCCTGCCTTGTCGCTCAGCATCGTTCCGGTTACGCCTTTTGAGCAGAATTGCTCGCTGCTGGTTTGCCGTCGAAGCGGTGAAGCCGTGGCGATCGATCCCGGAGGCGACCTCGACAAGATCGACCGCGCGCTCGCCCGTTCGGGCGCGCGGATGGTAAAGGTGTTGCTCACCCATGGTCATATCGACCACTGTGGACTCGCGCGCGACTATGCGGATCGTCATCGGGTAGCGCTCGTGGGGCCGCACCGTGAGGACGCCTTCTGGATCGACCAGCTTCCGCTACAGGGGCAGCGTTTCGGTTTTCCTCCGCTGAAGGCCTTCAGCCCCGATCGCTGGCTCGAGCAGGGCGACACGGTGGAGTTTGGCGAGCAGCGGCTCGCAGTGCACCACACACCTGGACACACGCCGGGGCATGTGGTCTTTCATCACGCGGGTGTGGGACTCGCGTTCGTGGGCGATGTGCTGTTCGATGGATCGATCGGTCGCAGCGACTTTCCGCGCGGCAACTACAAAGCCCTGATTGCCTCCATCACCCGGGAACTCTGGCCGATGGGCGCCGAAACCCGTTTTGTTCCGGGTCACGGGCCGATGTCGACCTTTGGTGAGCAGCGGGAGAGCAACCCTTATGTGTCGGATGCAGTGCTCAGGCGGTGAGCGCAAAGCAGTGCTGCAGCCGGACCCTGCTGCGGGAGGAGTCAATGCTGCGCCTGGGGCTAAGGGCGAATTGCATCGCTGCTGGTTCGGCCGGGCGATGCAAGGACGCTTCGCGTGCGACCGCGAGGGCTCGTGGATGGTTTGAATCGCACGAGTCGTCTGAACCAGCCAAGATAGAAGGCAATCGTGAGAAGAACGACAGCAATGCTCAATCCGGTGGAGTCCGCTGCGAGACAGGCACCCAGCGGAGGGATCAGCACGATGGGCAGCAGGCGGATCAGCGTTGCCGAATTCGGGTTGATCCAGGTCAGCGCGGGCAGGGGCCTCCAGCGGGACCTGCGCAGGTACACCAGTGAATGCAGGTGAAGACGGTCGGGCAGGGTGGCACTCACCTCGTGGTGGAAGCGGCGCCTGTAGGACGAGAAGATCGTTTCAGTGACCGGGTAGGCAAAGAGTGCAAGCGCGAACCATGCGGTGAGTTGAGGATTGTGTTGAATCAGCGAGATCGCGGTTGCGCCCAGCCAGAACCCAAGCAGGTAGGCGCCACCGTCTCCGAGAAAGACCCGGCCGCGGGGCCAGTTCACGAGAAAGAAACCGAAGGACGCGCCCAAGCCAAGGAGCGCTATCTGCAGGCTCGCTTGGTCGCCGAAGCGCCCGGCAACCAGAGCGAGACAGGCAAACATCACGGCTGCGACGAAAGATGCCAACCCGTTGACGCCATCGACGATGTTGATCGCATTTGACAATCCGGAGACCGCAAAGCTGGTGAGAAGTATCCAGAGAAGTGGCGTAATGAAGGGGTCGATCGGCAGGTCGAGCCGGGGAATGCTCAAACCGGCAAAGAGGGCGAGGAGGAGTCCGGAGGCCATGGTTGCCAGAAGTCTCGAGAGCGGCGAACGCGCACGCGTGAGGTCTTCCGACAATCCCCAAAGCCATGCGGGCAGGGCCGCAGTGAGGATCGCAAGCAGTCCTGTTGGAAAGGAGAGCAGTGCTCCGCCGAGCACGAGTGCAGCAAACACCGCGACGCCGCCGATCCGGGGCACTGGGGTGGAGTGGAGTTTCTGAACACCTTCGGTGAGATCCATGCCCGCGCGGATCCCAAGCCGGCCCTTGAGGATCAGGAGGGCGGCCACCGTGGAACTCGCGAGCGTGACAGCGCAGAGAAAGGGGATTTCAGCGGACAGAATCATGGGAGAAGGCGCGCTTCAACGCGTGTCAAGGGGCGTGGCGTTGCCACCGGAGTGCCTGGCGGATGCGCTGCATCTGGGCTGAACTGCGTTCGTCCCTTCCTGCATTTTCAAGTGCCTTCCGTACGAAAACATAGAGCATCAGGGCGAATCCTGCTGCAAGCGTTGCAATCACAGCGATCATGGCGCGCTTCGGCTTGCTCTTCCACTCGGGCTGGAGGGCGGGATCGACGATCTGGATCACAGCCCCTTCGCGGCTTTCGTCAACGCGAGCGATCTCGTATTGGCGCGCAAAAAGTTCAAACAGCGTTTCATAGTACTTGAAATCACGGAAGCGCGTGATGTAGTCGCTCGCGGCAGCGGTCCCGGCTCCCCGGTTACTCGCTTCGAGCTTGCCGAGTTGGGCGCGCAGGGCCTTGAGTTCCACCAATCCCTGTTGAAACTCCGGCGCATTTTCGGTGAGGTAGCCGCGCATCGCGCCGAGCTTGATCTCCTGCGCAGCGATCTGCGCCTGTACCTGCGCCACTGCCGAGACTGCCGCCTGCGGACTGCTCTTGTAGACGTCGGCCTCGATGCCGCCAGTCTTGAGGAGCATTTCGGCCTTTGCCATGTTCTCCTTGGCGTCTTTCAACTGCCGCTCGAAGAACACCCTGCGCTGCTGCGCTTCGGTGATCGCAAGACTCCCGAGCAGGCGGGAAAGCTCCTGCACATAGGCGTTAGCGATTTCGGCGGCACGGGCAGGGTCTTCGTCGTCGAATTCAATCGAGATCAATCCGTCCTTGCCCGCAGCGACGCGAAGATTTCCCTCGAGCGCCTTTCTGGCGTCCTGCCTGAGTTTTGCCCTGTAGACCTTCATGAGGTCAAACCGCTCGATCATCCGGTCACTCATGGTACGACTCTTGATGAGGGCCACAATCTGGTCGTTGGGGTTTCGAACACCGGTTGCAGCGCCCGCGATGCCTCCGAGGGCACCAAGGCTCTGAAGCAACGAGGCTGCAGCACTTTGCTGCGCCTGCGGAGGCATGAGCACAGTGCGGGCAGTGAAGGTTGGGGGGATGACAAAGCTCACTCCGAGTGCAACCAGCCCGGTTAGCAGGGGGCCGAGGATCAGGAGCCAGATCCTCTCCACCAGGGTTTCGACCAGATCGAGCAGGCTGATCTCGTCGTCTTGCTGCTCATCCATCGCGCGAAGGCCCGCCGCTATTGCCGCAAGACCTTGAATGCGGCAGCACCGAGGCCGAACTGGTAGATGAGTTGCGTCCAGTCCTTGGCCCCGGTGATGAAACGCACATAGGGGCTGCGGCGATCGATTTGTTCAGGAACCAGGATCGACTCTCCGGGGTAGATCTGCTGCTCGAGCAGATCCTCGCCACGCCAGGCGAGCAGCGCTCGCCGCTGGGTCACGGTTCGCGGGGTCCGCGCGGAACCGTCGGCGCGAAGAATGACGATGTTCTCAAGGTCTGCAGCCGGCTTGAGTCCAGCCCTGTCGAGATAGTCCCTCACCCTTTGCCCCTGCCTGAAGACGAGCGAACTGCTGATGTCGACAGCGCCAAAAACACCCACAAAATCCGAGATTCTCGGTACCTGGATCTGGTCCCCGTCCTCCAACTCGATCCGGGGAAGCGCAGGCCGGAGCGTGGACGGGTCGAGATCGAGCGCGATCCGACCGGAGGCACGAAGCGTCCGGAAACGGTCCAGTGTCTGACGCTGTGACGCGATAAGGGCCTGCGCTGTTGCGCTGTCGCTTTGCGATAGATTCTGCGCGATGAATGCCGTTTGAGCCGCAAGATCGGACTCGAGCGTCCGGAGCAGTTGCTCGAGATTGCGTTGTTGCTCGCTGCGCACGCTCTCCCTCAACAGCGAGGTTCCCGGAAGGTAGGCGTCGCCCGTCAAGCCACCGGCCCGGCTGATCAATTGCTCCAGCGTCTCTCCCAGGTTGGCCTGGTAAGTACCGGGAACCTGTACCTCACCCGAAATCTTTACCAATCGGGTACGTTGAGCGTTCGGGACCTCGATCTCCTTCTTGGTGTAAAGATTGATTCGATCTCCGGTCTGCAGCGCCACGTTGTGGAGTTCCTCCCCAGCCAAGGCTCTGCGCAGGTTGAAAGGTATCAAAGACCACTGCAAAGTTGTAGGATTGAGCCTTTCGATCGATGCAAATTCGAGGTTGAGCTCCTGAGCGGAAAAGGTATAGGCGCCGTCCTGTCCTGACCGCACGGGATCCAAACTTCGCGGGGCGCCGGCGGGCTGCGCGGTACCCTGGCCTGCCCGGGCAGGGCCTGACGCCGAGGCGAAGCTGTCGCGGCCGGTGCGTCTTTGGGGCATAAGCTGAAAATCCGCATTGCTGCGGAGCGGATCCTGGCTCGCAGAGCGGCCGGTGTCGACGCGCCGTGCCGTCGGCCCAAGGCTCGGATCGTTGGGCGGGTCCTGATCCGTTTCAGGCTCGGGAGCGCGAAGCCAGCGGGTGATTCGCTCATTGAGCCATGCCGGATCAGGGATCACGTCACGGATCCGGTACCCCTCCTTCCAACTGAAACGACGAGGACCGCTCAGGAATACCGCGTTGAGTTCGACGCTGTTCAAGGCGGCGGGCGCCGGTTCGCTGGCAAGGTAGGTGCGCACGACATCGCCGGGCTCGAGCAGAAGATTCTCTGCCGAATTGCCTTGCAGCGCCTTGGCGAGGTTGAACGCAACTGTCGTTGTTGTCATCTGGACCTGGTCAAAGCGCTGTAGGGTGGCGTAGTCGAGATTGATCTCGGGCTGATTCAGACCGGGCATTGCCGCTCCTGAATTCAAGCGCAGCCAGTAACTTACTGGAACCAGAAAATTGTTGCTGGCGACCAAGTCGCTGATCCGCATGCCTCTACGGAAGGCATAGCGGGTTGGGGATGCAACGCTGCCAACCAGGGATACCGAATTCGCAAACTGTAGGCTGATAGGCACGACGTGCACGATGTCCCCGGCCCGCAGCGCTGTTTCAAGGCCATTGGCATCGAGCGTGAGGTCCTGAACAAATCGGGCGGGGTCCTGTTCGGGAGCGACTCGCTCGATTCTCGCCTTGCGGGGGGAGGCAAGCACCGGCAACCCCCCGGAGAGTTCAAGCAAGCCCCTGATCTTTCGCTCGGCTTCCTTCAGTTCGTAGATCGCGGGTTCGTTTACGCTTCCGCTGATGGCCACTTGAGGACCTACCGGCGGAATGAAGAGGGTGTCGCCTGATTCGAGCAAGCGGTCTGCACTGCTATCGCCGCGAGCGATGAAGTCGTACAGATCGATGCGCGTCACAAGCCGTCCCCCACGGCGCAACTCGATCGCCCGCATCGATCCTCGCGTTGAAGGTCCACCAGTCTCGAAAAGGGTGTTGATCGCGGTGGAAAGGCTGCTCACCACCTTCCTCCCAGGGAACTGCGCCTGTCCGACGAGATAGATTTCAATCGCACGCAAGCGCCCCATGCTGACCGAAACTCGAAAATTGCGGTAGACCTGACCAATACTTCGGAATAGCTGAGCTTCAACTTCGCCGAGGCGCAGCCCTGCAACGCGGATCGGGCCGAGCTTCGGGACACTGATTCGCCCCTCCCGATCCACGATGAGCGGCTCCTGAAACTCGATCGCGCCGTAGACTTGAACGATGAGTTCATCCCCGGGACCAATAACGTAGGTGTCGGGGGCACGGTTGGTCTGAATCGCAGCAAAGCGCTGATTCGCAAAGCTTGCCATTCCGAAGACTGGCAGCAGTTGACCGGTAGCCTGCTCCACATAGACCTGAAAATCGCTCGGGGGCTGCGTTGGATCGCCAGACCTTATTGCCGATCTTCGATCAGGTCCGGAAGCGCCCTGTCCTTCTGCATCGCCAAAGGGCTGGTCGTAACACTCCCACCGACCTTCGGCGGATCCGGGGTCTGATGCCAACGGATTACCGGGTCGAAAGAAGCAAAGGTTCCGCGAAGTTGATGAAAGTCCAGGGGTGGATCGACCATTGGTGCCGCTCGGGTCGGGCAACGCCATCTGGCCCCGCATCCGGTAGGGGCCCGGGAGCCCACCGGCATTCCTTCCCGCCTGTGTTGCAGTGGTACCGGGTATCGCACCTTGACCAGGGGCTGACGGCACGGTCGGCAGCACAGGCCCCATCATTGGACTGGCGTACCCTGCTCCCGGAGGCGTAGCGGTGCCAGCGGATGGTCCTGCGGTCCTCGACCCGGTTCCTCCAATCTGACCCGCATTACTGCCCGGCAGCAGAAACTGGGCGGCTGCACTTGCGTTGGCAAGCGACACGAGCACCGCTACGAAAAAGCGAAAAAGCTGCGAAGCTGTCATCCATCGTCCTTAAGCGAGGCTGAGCATCGGTTCAAACCCTTTTTCAAGGCGCTGGCGGTCTCTTCACAGGTACGCCGCTCTGAGCAATGGCCGGATCCTTCCGTACAAACCGGCAAGAGTATACTACGGATAGAACCGGGCCCGCCTCAGGCGCCAGCGGCCTGCCTGAGCGTGCAGGTGCGCTGAAAGACAGGGTTTTCCGCCGTGTGGTCGATGCGGTCGGCAACGAAGTAGCCCAGCCGCTCGAACTGGAAATGCGCGCCTGCTGCCGCAGTGCAAAGCGAGGGCTCGAGCCATGCGCATACCGTGGCGAGCGAACGCGGATTCAGGAGCGTGAGCCAGTCGGCCTCGGCGCTTTCAGACTGTGGATGAGTGAAGAGCGAGTCGTAAAGGTGCACTGTGGCACCGATCGCCTCGTCCTGTGACACCCAGTGGATATTGCCCTTCACCTTGTAGACGTCTGCCCCCGGCGTGCCCGAGCGCGAGTCGTGAAAGTAGCGCGCACGGACGCGCACCACGGCGCCTGCTTCATCCAGATCGACACCGGTGCATTCGATCACGAAGGCGTAGCGCAAACGCACACGATTGCCCGGGAAGACCCTGAAAAAACCCTTGCTCGCCGCGCTGCGCACGTCGTCGCGCTCGATCCAGAGCTTTTGGGAGCAATGCATGCGCCTCCTGCCCCATTCGGGATGCTGCGGGTGCCAGGGCGCTTCGCAGGCTTCGCGTGCGCCTTCGGGCCAGTTCTCGATCAGGAGGTCCACCGGGTCGATCACTGCGCAGGCGCGGGGTGCCCTGGACTCGAGATCGTCGCGCAGCGCGCCGTCGAGCACCGAAGGGTCGACCCACTGCGCGGCCTTCGACACGCCGATCCGCTCGCAGAAACGCTGGATCGATTCCGGGGTGTAGCCGCGGCGGCGCAGCCCTACCAGGGTGGGCATGCGCGGGTCGTCCCAGCCCCTCACCCTGGCGCTGCTCACGAGTTCCTGCAACTTCCGCTTGCTGGTGACGGTGTAGTAGAGGTTGAGGCGCGCGAACTCGGTTTGCTGCGGCAGCGGTCGGCGCAGGAACCCGCCTTCGGCGAGCCGCTCGAGCAGCCAGTCGTAGAAGGGCCGATGATCCTCGAACTCGAGGGTGCAAAGCGAGTGCGTGATGTTTTCGAGGGCATCGGAGATCGGATGCGCGTAGTCGTACATCGGGTAAATGCACCATCTGTTTGCAGTGCGGTGGTGTTCGGCAAAGCGAATGCGGTAGAGCGTTGGGTCGCGAAGGTTGAGATTGGGTGAGGCCATGTCGATCCGGGCACGCAGCACCATGCTGCCCTCGGGGTGTGCCCCGGCTCGCATCGCGCGAAAGCGCGCAAGGCTCTCGCCGGCGGGGCGGGCGCGGTAGGGCGAGTCTTCCCCCGGCTGGGTGAGCGTGCCTCTGCGCCTGCGCAACTCCTGCGGCGGGAGTTCATCCACATAGGCGTGACCGGCCTCGATCAGGTACTCGGCGCAGGCATAGAAGGCCTCGAAGTAGTCGCTCGCGTGGTAGAGGTTGTCTTCCTGCGTGTCTTTCCAGTCGTAGCCGAGCCAGCGCACCGTGTCGAGGATCGCATCCACATACTCCTGGTCTTCCTTCACCGGGTTGGTGTCGTCAAAGCGCATGTGGCAGCGGCCCCCGTAGTCGCGCGCCAGTCCGAAGTTGAGGCAGATCGATTTCGCGTGCCCGATATGCAGATAACCGTTGGGTTCGGGCGGGAAGCGGGTGCGCAGTGCGGCGGGATCGTCGCGCGGGCAACTCGCGCTTTGCCGTGCATCCGAGGGAAAACCTGCCCATTGCCGTCCCGCGAGGCGGCCCGCGGCAAGGTCTTGCTCCACGAGCGCGCGGATGAAGTGCGGCGCGTTTTGCGCAGTCATTTTCAGGGCGTCTCGCGCAAGCGGCGGATCAGGCTCGAGGTGTCGTGGCGGCGACTACCCATGCGTTGCAGATCGCTGTAGAACTGATCGACCAGAGCCACTACCGGCAGCGCTGCGCCATTTCGACGCGCCTCATCCAGGCAGAGCCCGAGATCCTTGCGCATCCAGTCGACCGCAAAACCGAAGTCGAAGCGGTTTTCCAGCATCGTGGCCCCGCGGTGGTCCATTTGCCAGGACTGCGCTGCCCCCTTGCCGATCACCTCGAGCACCAACTGCATGTCGATTCCGGAACGGATCCCGAAGTTGATTCCTTCGGCAAGTCCCTGGAGCAGACCGGCGATACAGATCTGGTTGACCATCTTGGCGAGTTGACCGCTTCCGCTCGGGCCGATCCGGGTGAAGGCGCGGGCAAATGCAAGAGCCACGGGACGCGCAAGGTTGGCGTGGATCTCGTCTCCGCCCACCATCACGGTGAGCGTTCCGTTGCGGGCACCAGCCTCGCCGCCAGAGACCGGGGCGTCGAGAAATCCCACCCCCGCTTCGGCGGCACGCTGGTGGAGTGCCCTTGCAATCTCGGCCGATGCGGTGGTGTGGTCGACCAGCACGCTGCCTTCCTGCATGCCGGCAAGCGCTCCCTGGTCGCCGAGCGTGACTGCGCGGAGATCGTCGTCGTTGCCGACGCAGGTGAAGACGATCTGCGCGTTGCGCGCCGCTTCGCAGGGTGTTGGCGCAGATCGTCCACCGTGGGTGCTCACCCAGGCCTGAGCCCTCGAAGCGGTGCGGTTGTAGACCGTGACCCGGTGACCGGCCCTCTGAAGGTGAGCGGCCATGTGAAATCCCATCACGCCCAATCCAAGGAAGGCGACCCCTTGCGTTGTGCTTGAAGGCGAGGCTGCGTCGGTCATGGTGCACATTGCTCCGGATTGTCGGCTCCAGGCGCGGGAAACAGGCGCAACGCCTCTCCCGGCGGATAAGGAACACGCTGCGTGGTTATCGCGCCGGGGCGGGCCCATGCAAAAGGACACGCCGGCAGTTCAGAACCACGCCGTTGGGCCACCGCGCCGACTTTTGCCCGCTGCCACATGAGCCGGGCCTGGTTCGTGGCTGAGCGGCCAGATGAACAGCCCGGCGCCGAAGTCCATGTGGAAGTCGGCTCACTTTCCGGCGCGCAGCACCACAGGCCGCCCGTAGATTTTGCCCGAAGTGAACCACCCGGAGCCAAAACCCGTGTGGTTCGACCCGATGAAGGAGACCATGCGGCCCTGCGGATCTGCGGTGCTCGAATACACGGTGCCACCGGCGGGCGGCAAGCGGTGGGTGAAGGCGGTTGCGTGGTTGCAGGCTGCCGGGGCTCAGAGCTTGAGTTGATGGGCAAGGTCGTGGAAATCGCTTGCGTGGTAGGTGAAGCGCGACTCGCGCTGAAGGTCGCTGCGGCCCCGGGGGCCGAACTCCTGAGGACGGCACACGAAAGCGGTCCTGCAGCCGGTGGCCGCGTGGGCGGCATCCAGATCGTCCTTGTGCGCGGCCACGAAAAGCAATTCTTCGCCGGAAAGCTCCCAGAGCGCGCACAGTCCCTGGTAGCTTGCCGGGTCGGGCTTGTAGCGGCGAAAGTTCTCGGCCGAGACGATGAGGTCCCACGGCAGGCCCGATGCCTTCGCCATGTTGGCAAGCAGCGCCAGATTGCCATTGGAAAGGGTGCAGATCATCATGCCGCGGCGCAGCCGCCCCAGCCCCGCAACCGCGTCAGGCCAGGGCTCCAGGCGGTGCCAGACACGGTTGAGCGATCGTTTTTCAGCTTCGCTCAGGTGGCGAATCCCGAAGCGGCGCAGGATCTCCTCGAGGTTTTGACGGTGCAGCACATCGATCGAGGTCCAGCCGATGCGGCCCTCGCGGACCTCGGCCATGGCAGGGCGGTACAGATCCCGCCAGGCGAGCGCAAAGTCGCTGCCGTTCACCCCCAGGCCAAGTGACTCCACCTCGCGCGTGATCGTGCCGTGCCAGTCGACCACCGTGCCAAACACATCGAAGGCAGCCACCTTCGGCAGGGTGCAGTCCGGGGGCGCGTGGGACTCGAGCGCAGCGCTGCGGCCCCGGTCTGCGCCAGCGCGCTCGACAGCCTGGTTCACTGGTGGGTTTGGAGGGGAAACGTTTCGTCCTCAGTCGCCCTGGAAGGCCTGTTCGCGGGTTCGCGAGAAGGAGGGCAGCAACACGAGGAGAAGGAGCGCTGCAGCGAGGGCGAGGAGCGTTGCCGAAAGCGGTCGGGTGAAGAAGACCGTGGGGTCGCCGCGCGAGATGGTGAGTGCGCGGCGCAGGTACTCCTCCATAAGTTTTCCGAGCACAAAACCAAGGAGAAGCGGTGCCGCCTCGCAATCGAGTTTCTTGAATACGTAGCCGAGGATCGCAAAAGGTATCGTCATGAAGACGTCGAAGACGTTGTTGTTGATCGAATAGGCGCCGATGCAGCAAAAGAGCAGGATCGCGGGAAAGAGCACCCGGTAGGGCACGGTGAGCAACTTGATCCAGATGCCGATGAGCGGCAGATTGAGGATCACCAGCAACAGATTGCCAACCCACATCGACGCGATGAGTCCCCAGAAGAGCGTGGGGTTGCTCGTCATCACTTGCGGCCCCGGCTGGATGTTGTGGATCATCATGGCTGCCACCATCAGCGCCATCACCGGGGTGGTGGGAATGCCGAGCGTGAGCATCGGGATGAACGAGGTCTGCGCACCGGCGTTGTTGGCGGCTTCAGGGCCCGCAACGCCTTCGATCGCACCCTTGCCGAAGCGCTCGGGCGTCCTGCTGATCTTCTTTTCCAGCGCGTAGGCCGAAAAGGAGGCGAGGACCGCACCGCCCCCGGGCAGGATACCGAGGAAGGATCCGAGCGTTGTGCCGCGCAACACCGGCCACACGCTGCTGCGCAGCTCGCTTGCGCTCGGCAAGAGGCCGCTCACCTTGCTGGTGAAGACTTCGCGCTTGTCGCGCTGCTCCAGGTTGAGAATGATTTCGGCGAATCCGAACATGCCCATCGCCACCGCCACAAACTCGATACCGTCGGAGAGTTCGGGAATGTCGAAGGAAAAGCGTGCCACCCCGGAGTTGACGTCGGTTCCGATCATTCCGAGCAGCAGACCGAGCACCACCACCGCAAGAGCCTTGATCACCGAACCGTGTGCCAGCACCACCGCCGCGATCAGGCCGAGCACCATCAGCGAGAAGTATTCGGCCGGCCCGAACTTGAAGGCGAGTTCGGCAAGCGGCGGCGCGAAGGCGGCGATGAGGAAGGTGGCCACCGTACCTGCAAAAAAGGATCCGAGCGCAGCCACCGCGAGCGCAGGCCCCGCCCGGCCGCGACGCGCCATCTGGTAGCCGTCGAGGGTGGTGACGACAGAGGAGGATTCGCCCGGGAGGTTCACCAGGATTGCGGTGGTGGATCCCCCGTACTGCGCCCCGTAGTAGATCCCCGCCAGCATGATCAGCGCCGAGGTTGGGTCGGTCATGCGGTAGGTTGCGGGCAACAGCATCGCGATCGTGGCAAGCGGGCCGATGCCCGGCAGCACGCCGATGAGGGTGCCCAGGGTCACGCCGATGAAGCAGTACATCAGGTTTTGGGCGGTGGCCGCCGCCGAAAACCCGGTGGCCAGATTGCTCAAAAGCAGTTCCATGACGCTTCTCTCCTCGCTGATCGCTCGTTGTGCTTGCGCTTCGGGTGTGGCGTTGCGGCCGTCTCAGGAACTGATGAACCTGGGCAGGAAAGGGAACTGCAATTCAAGCCCCCTCACGAAGACCAGGTAGGAGAGCACAAGGAGTACCACCGTGGCAATCAGCGTGTCCTTCACCTTGAACTCATGGCTTGCCGGTGATGAGAGCCAGATCAGGATCACGATCGACACAATGATCCCCATCGAGGGCAGGGTGGCCGCAAACGCAACGACCGCGAGGAGGATCAGGAGCAGTTCCCGCCAGCCGGTTGGGTCGATACGGACCCCGGTCTCGCTGCTGTCGCCGGAGCGACCGATGCCGTTGATGCTGATCACCGCCCCGAGGACTGTGAGCACGCCCCCGAGGACGGTTGGGAAGTAGGCCGGGCCCATCTTTGCCGCAGTGCCCATGGTGTAGTCGCGCGCAAAAAAAACGAAGGCGAGCCCGAAGCCCATGAAAAGGATCCCCGACCAGAGATCCCGCTGGTTTTTGATATGCATTGCCCGGTCCCCTCAGGTTTTGCTTGCATGGCGCAGTGATGCGCAATCGATTCTGAACAAGCATAGCGGAGCAGCGGGCAACTTGACAGCCCGCCATGCCTTACAAAGTCTTGCAACTCGCAACAGCCGCTGACAGACGCACGCACCCTTGTGCTGACACAATCGATTCGCTCCTTTCGTCGGGTGACGTTTGGAGCAGGTCTGGTGGGTTCTCCGAACTTGCTCCGGATCATGACGGTCTCCTTTTGGGGGAGGTTTGCAGCCTCCCCTTTTTCTTGTGCGCGGCGGGTGGAGAGGCTCTGCGCCTGCCTCGATTCGCTAGAATCGTCATCGTCATGAAATCCTCCGAGATCCGCTCCCAGTTCCTCGGCTACTTTGCCGCGCGCGGCCACACCGTGGTGGCCTCGAGCCCCCTGGTTCCCGCCAACGACCCCACGCTGCTGTTCACCAACAGCGGGATGGTGCAGTTCAAGGAGGTCTTTCTTGGCAAGGAGCAACGCAGTTACCGCCGCGCCGCGAGCTCCCAGCGCAGCGTGCGCGCAGGAGGCAAGCACAACGACCTTGAAAACGTGGGCTACACCGCCCGGCACCACACCTTCTTCGAGATGCTGGGCAATTTCAGTTTCGGCGACTACTTCAAGCGCGATGCGATCGTGTTCGCATGGGATTTGCTTACCCGGTGCTTCGGGATCGCACCCGAGCGGCTCTGGATCACGGTGTACAAGGACGATGACGAAGCCCACGCGATCTGGGCCAACGAGGTCGGGGTACCGGCCGAGCGGATCATCCGCATTGGTGACAACAAGGGGGCCCGCTACGCCAGCGACAATTTCTGGCAGATGGCCGATACCGGCCCGTGTGGGCCCTGCTCGGAAATCTTCTACGACCATGGCCCCAGAGTTGCAGGTGGCCCGCCCGGATCGGCCGAGGAAGACGGCGATCGCTACATCGAGATCTGGAACCTGGTCTTCATGCAATACGAGCGCGACCACGCGGGTGTGCTTACCCCCTTGCCGAGGCCCTGCGTCGATACCGGCATGGGGCTCGAGCGCATCGCAGCCGTCTTGCAGCAAGTGCACAGCAACTATGACATCGACCTCTTCCAGACGCTGGTGGCGGCAGCGGCCCGTGCTACAGGCGCACGTGATCGCGAAAGTCCTTCGCTGCGGGTGATCGCTGACCATATTCGTGCCTGTGCTTTCCTGGTGGTCGACGGCGTGATCCCCGGCAACGAGGGGCGTGGCTACGTGTTGCGCCGGATCATCCGCAGGGCGCTTCGCCACGGCCATCAACTCGGTTGCGACCAACCCTTCTTTCATACGCTCGTCCACGATCTGGCAGGGCTGATGGGCGAGGCCTATCCCGAACTGGTTCAGGCGTCAGAGCGGGTTCGCGAGGTGCTGCGCCAGGAAGAGGAGCGCTTTTCCGAAACGCTCAAACACGGCTTGCAGTTGCTCGAGCAGGTGCTTGCACCGCACACCACGCGGCTCGACGGCGAAACCGCCTTCCGTCTGTATGACACCTACGGATTTCCACTCGATCTCACCGCCGACATCTGCCGCGAGCGCGGCGTGAGCGTGGACGAAGCGGGGTTCCACGCAGCGATGCAAAGGCAGCGCGAGCAGGCGCGCGCTGCCGGCAAGTTCAAGGCCTCTGCCGACGTGGACGTGGCAGGCCAGATCACCCGCTTCAGTGGGTATGCGCAACTCCAGGCCGAGGCCTCGGTGGTGGCGATCGTTGCGCACGGCGAACAGGTCGAACGCGTGGCGGGGGGCCGGGCACTGATCGTGCTCGACCAAACCCCTTTCTACGCCGAGTCGGGTGGCCAGGTGGGCGACCGAGGCTGGCTGACGTCGCCGCACGGTTTTTCGGCCCGGGTGGACGACACCCGCAAGCTCGCTTCCGGCGCTTTTGGCCACGAGGTCGCCCTCGAGGCGGGGAGCGTGGCCGTCGGTGACCGGGTCCTGGCGCAGGTGGATCCCGAGCGGCGTGCCCGCACGATGCGTCATCATTCGGCCACGCACCTGATGCACAAGGCCCTGCGCGAAGTGCTCGGTGCGCATGTGCAGCAGCGCGGCTCGCTGGTGGATGATCAGCGCACGCGATTCGACTTCAGCCACGCAGCGCCACTCAGCGCGGAGCAGCTGCGCGCGGTGGAAGAACGGGTCAACACCGAGATACTTCAGAACCATGCCACCACGGCACGGGTAATGGCCTTCGACGAGGCGGTGCGCAGCGGCGCAACCGCGCTCTTTGGCGAGAAGTATGCCCAGGAGGTGAGGGTGCTCCAGATTGGGAGCTCGCGCGAGCTTTGCGGTGGCACGCACGTGGCGCACACCGGGGAGATCGGTCTGTTCAAGATCGTGGCGGAATCAGGGGTTGCTGCCGGGATCCGCAGGATCGAGGCCGTGAGCGGCGATCGGGCCCTGCAGTTTGCGCAGGGACAGGAGCAACGGCTCGAGGAACTCGCTCAACTGCTCCGGGCGCCGGTCCACGAGGTCGGCGAGCGGGTTGGACAGGTCCTCGAACAGCTGCGGGGGCTCGAGCGCGAGCTTGCCCAGCTCAAGTCGCGGCTTGCCGCTGCGCAGGGCGATGAACTTCTCGGCAAGGCGCGCCGCATTGGCCCGGCGAGCCTGCTGGTTGCGCGGCTCGACGCGGTGGATGCGCGCGGTCTGCGCGACACGATCGACCAGCTCAAGGCGCGCCTCGGTACCGCGGTGATCGTGCTCGGCGTGGTGGAGGGCAACAAGGTGAGCCTTGTCGCGGGTGTTACCGCAGACCTCACCTCCAGACTCAAGGCCGGAGAACTCGTGAACTTTGTGGCGCAACAGGTTGGCGGCAGGGGCGGAGGCCGCGCCGACATGGCGCAGGCGGGCGGTACACAGCCTGCGGCGCTTCCCGATGCGCTCGCTTCGGTGGAGGCCTGGGTGAGCTCGAGAATCCGGGAGGCCTGAGGGTGTCGGCTGCAGACCCTATCGGGGCGGACGTTACCGTTGATGCGCGCGGACTCAATTGCCCGCTGCCGATCCTCAAGGCCAAGAAAGCGCTCAACGCGATGCAATCCGGGCAAACGCTCCACATCCTCGCCACGGATCAAGGTGCAGAGCGCGACTTCCGGATGTTTTCGCGCCAGACCGGCAATGCGCTGCTCGAGGAGCGCATCGAAGGCGGTGTCTGGCACTTCGTGCTGCGTCGACGCTGAGCCGCGCAGCTTCCGACTGGCCTTGCAAGGTTCAAAGTCAACCCGCAGCGCGTTCTGAGCGGCGGCAGGTTGAGCAGTGTCTACCCCGCGTGTGCCGGGTATCGGGGAATCGTCGTGTTTCAGCTCAGGTGTTTGCCCACCAATTGGGTCATTTCGAACATGGTCACGCTGGGCTTGCCGAAGACTTCCGCCAAGGCCTTGTCGCCATTGATCTGACGCTTGTTGGTGGCGTCCTGAAGGTCGTGCTTCTTGATGTACTCCCAGAGTTTGCGCGTGACCTCCGTGCGCGGAAGCGGCTTTGCTCCGATCACCTTGGCAAGCGCTGCGCTCGGGGTCATCGGCTTCATGAAGGCGGCATTGGGGGTGCGTTTTGCGGCTGCCGGGTCCTTTGCCCTGCTTACCGATGCAGCCTCCAAGGCTGGCCCGGCCGGGGCTTTCGAAGCGCCGGCCGGAGCCTTGGCTGCAGGGTTTGGTGCGGCCTTGGTTGCGGGCTTTGATGCGGCCTTGGTTGCGGGCTTTGATGCGGCCTTGGTTGCGGGCTTTGATGCGGCTGTGGTTGCGGGCTTCGCAGCGTCCCTGGCTGCGGGCTTGGCAGCGACTTTGACGGGAGCCTTTGCCGCAGGCTTCGCCGCAGCGACGGGAGCCTTGGCAGCAGCTTTCGAGGCAGCGGCCGCAGCCTTGGTGGTGGCTTTGGCGTTGGCCTGTCCAGCGGACTCGGCCGCTGGCTTGCTGGTGGACGCGGTATCGGCCGTGGATTTTTTGGTGGTGGCCATCAGATGTTCTCCAGTGGATTCAGGGTGGTAAGGGCTGGAATAGGCTCTTGGGGAAGGCATACAAGGGCAGATGAGGGTTTACTGCCTGAGGGGCGTCTTGCCGTGCATGTGGGGGATCGAAGCCTCCACATCGCCTCGCTCCGGCGCAATGGTTAAAGCATGAATCATCCTGCGCACGGGAGCAAGCACCCACCCGATGAGCGATCACCGTAAGGGAATGAACCGCACTTCACGCTTGTGAGCCTCTTCCCGCAGTTGGTCACGCCGCGCCGAGAAGCGACTGTGCCGCTCACGCTCCTGCGCAACCACCGTGGCAGGCGCGCGTTCCACGAAGGCGGGGTTGTGCAGCCTGGCCTCACATCGGGCAAGCTCAGCCTCCACATCCTCGATGGCGCGCGCGATGCGCTGGCGCTCGGCTTCATGGTTTACCGGTATCTCGAGCATCAGGCGCAGACCGTCGAGCACCCTGACCGGCGCGAGAGTGTCCTCGGGGAGCGTTGACGCTGCAGTGACGCCACTCAGCCGGGCAAGCGCACAGAGCACCTCGCGGTCGGCAAGAGCTTCCTCGGCGCGCGGTCCGCAAAGCACCAGGGGAACGCGTTGTCCCGGCGAAAGCGCCATGTCCGCGCGGAGTTGACGGCAGGATTCCACGATCTCGCGCAATGATGTCATCCAGGCGAGAGCTTGCGCGTCAACGCGGCTGAGCCGGGCTTTGGGAAACCCCTCCTGCATCAAGGTGCGCCACGCGCTGTGCGCTGCCCGGGGCGTGGAAGCCTCGGTCTCGTTCAGCGCCTGGGCCTGTGCATTGCCAGGGAGGTGCGGTGCGAGGTGGTGCCAGAGCGCTTCAGTGATGAAGGGCATGAATGGATGGCCGAGCTTGAGGATGGTGTCGAGGGTCCTCAGCAGCGTGCGCCGCGTGCCACGCTGAAAGGCTGCATCGGGGTGCTGCAGATTCACCTTGGCCAGTTCGAGGTACCAGTCGCAAAAGCTGTTCCAGACGAGTTCGTAGTAGGCCTTTGCCGCCAGATCGAAACGAAACCCGCTCAATTCGCGATCGATTCCGGCAATCGCCTCCTCGGTTACCGAGGCAATCCAGCGTTCAGCACGTCCGAAGGCCATGTAGGCGCCGGGTACGCACGCTTCAGCCTGGTGGGGCGCGAACCCGCAGTCGTGAGCGCTGCATGCCTCCACCTGGATCAGTACGAAGCGGGCTGCGTTCCACAACTTGTTGCAGAAATTGCGGTAACCCTCGCAGCGCTTGAGATCAAAGTTGATGTTGCGGCCCGGGGTGGCAAGGCTTGCAAAACTGAAACGAAGCGCGTCGCTCCCGAAGGCCGCGATACCTTGCGGGTACTCCTTGCGGGTCCTGGCTTCGATGAGGTTCGCCTGCGCCGGTTGCATCAGTCCTGCGGTGCGTTTCCCGACGAGATCCTCGAGGGCGATCCCGTCGATCAGATCGATCGGATCGAGCGTGTTGCCCTTGGATTTCGACATCTTCTGCCCTTCGGCATCGCGCACCAGTGCATGCACGTACACCGTCTCGAAAGGCGCCTTCCCGGTGCAGTGCACCGTCATCATCACCATGCGCGCGACCCAGAAGAAGATGATGTCGAAGCCAGTGACGAGTACCTGTGAAGGCAGAAACTGCGCGAGTGCAGGCTCGAGACGCGCGCCGAGCCCGATCGAATCGGGGCCTCGACCGGGATCCCAGGGCCGATCCTCGCGGGCAAGTGTCGAGAAGGGAACGAGCGCCGAGGAAAACCAGGTATCGAGCACATCGGGGTCGCGCACCAGCGGACCGTAGTAGCCGCCTGCATTGGCTCGGGCGCGTGCATCGGCCTCATCGCGCGCGACAAACACCACGCCGTCGTGGATCGCATCACCCTTCGCGTCGGCCTTGTACCAGGCGGGGATCTGATGGCCCCACCAGAGTTGCCGCGAAATCGTCCAGTCCTGGATGTTTTCGAGCCAATGACGGTAGGTGGAGGTCCAGTTCGAGGGAACAAAACGGATCGCGCCCTGCTCGACGACTTCAAGCGCCATCTCGGCAATGCTGCGCCCGGGAAAGAGGCTGCCCTCGGGCGCAGGCTTGGTTGTGGCCACAAACCACTGATCGGTCAGCATCGGCTCGATGATCGCGCCACTGCGATCGCCGCGCGGGATCGTGAGCCTGTGCGGCTGCACCGAAGCGAGGAGCCCGAGTGACTTGAGGTCAGCCACGATCCGCGCACGGGCCTCGAAGCGGTCGAGACCGAGGTAGCACTCTGGCGCATCACCAGCGATTTTCGCGTCTGGGCTCAGGACCGGGCGAATGGCGAGCCGGTGGCGTTGCCCTACATCATGGTCGTTGAAATCGTGCGCCGGAGTGACCTTCACGACACCCGTGCCGAAGCTGCGGTCGACGCAGGCGTCGGCGATGACCGGAAGATCGCGATCGCAAAGCGGCAAACGCACGGTGTGTCCGATCAGGTGCTGGTAGCGCGCATCTTCCGGATGCACCATCACCGCGCTGTCGCCGAGCATGGTCTCCGGCCGTGTGGTGGCAACCGTGAGCGCACCCGACCCGTCGCTCAGCGGATAGCGGATGTGCCAAAGGAATCCGTCCTCCTCCTCGCTCACCACCTCGAGGTCGGACACCGCCGTCATCAGTACCGGGTCCCAGTTGATCAGGCGCTTGCCGCGGTAGATCAGCCCCTGCTCGTAGAGCGTGATGAAGACTTCGCGGACGACGGTCGACAGCCTGGCATCCATGGTGAAGTATTCGAGCGACCAGTCGGCCGAGGCCCCGAGCCGACGCATCTGCCGGGTGATCGTGGACCCGGAGTGCTCTTTCCACTTCCATACCTGCTCGACGAAGCCCGGGCGGCCGAGCTCCGCGCGCGAGCTGCCGGCTGCCGCAAGCTGACGCTCGACCACGATCTGGGTGGCGATTCCGGCGTGGTCGGTGCCCGGAACCCAGAGTGCATTGGCGCCCTTCATCCGTTGCCAGCGGGTGAGCGCATCCATCAGCGTCTGGTTGAAGGCATGCCCCATGTGGAGCGTGCCGGTCACGTTCGGGGGGGGAAGCTGAATGCAGAACGGTGGGCGTCCTGGCGCATCCGTGGCGGAAAAACCGCCCGAGGCCTCCCAGCGGGCATACCATGCCGACTCGATTGCCGCAGGCTCGAAGGATTTCGCCAGCGGCTCTGGCTTCGTGGTTGCGGTCACGGATGCGCGCGCGGGCAATGCGGTCGGCGTTCAGGCTTGGGAACCGGGCAACGGTGCAGGATCGGCAGTTGGGCTTGCAACGCCCTGCTGGTCGAAACGCTCCACCGGATACCCGTGGTGCTTGAAATGCGTCCACCGGGCGCGGGCGTGGACCCGGTCGTCTTCGTCCTGACCGATGATCTCGATCCAGCGCTCGAAGCTGCTGAATCCCGGAGGCAGTTGATGACCGAGGTGCACCGCAACCCGCCAGTCCTCGCTACCCTCGAGCGAGTTGGAAAGCACGATCGGAGTCTTGCCGGCAAGTGGGTGCCCTGCTGCCACGTGCGGAATGAATTCAAGCGGAGCGAAGGTCCAGAGCAGTTGGTCGAGCCGATCGCGTTGACGGTCGTCGAGGCAACACACCCAGACGCGCACCTCGTTCCGGTAGGCCTTGCGCAAGAGGCGGCAGGCGTACCCAAGCTTGTCGGAGGTGTTGAAGTGAAAATCAATGCGCGTCATGCGGCCGTGGCTTTGGGCGCAACCCGGCTGCGGATGAACTCCACAAGAAGCGGTACCGGCCGCGCCGACGCGCCCTTGGCCGCGCCCTCGCGCCAGGCAGTGCCGGCGATGTCGAGGTGCGCCCAGCGAAACGACTTGGTGAACCGGGCCAGAAAACACGCAGCGCTCACCGCCCCCGCGCCCTTGCCGCCGATGTTGGCCATGTCGGCGAAGTTCGATTTGAGCAACTCCTGGTAAGCGTCGTCCACCGGCATGCGCCAGCAGGTGTCGGAGGCCGCCTTGCCTGCCTTCTCGAGTTCGGCGGCGAGATCGTCGTCGGGGCTGAAGAGGCCCGAATGGACCGCGCCGAGTGCCACGACGCAGGCACCTGTGAGCGTGGCGATGTCGATCACGGTGTCGGGCTTGTAGCGCTCTGCGAAGGTGAGCGCGTCGCAGAGAATGAGTCGCCCTTCGGCATCGGTGTTGAGGATTTCCACCGTTTGTCCGGACATCGTGGTGACGATGTCGCCAGGGCGGGTGGCATTGCCATCGGGCATGTTTTCGGCCGCCGGGACCAGCCCCACCAGGTTGACCGGCAACTGCATCGCGGCAACTGCCTTGAGGGTGCCAAACACTGCTCCCGCCCCGGACATGTCGAACTTCATCTCGTCCATGCTTGCGGAGGGCTTGATCGAGATCCCGCCAGTGTCGAAGGTGATGCCCTTGCCAACGAGCACGATGGGTGCCTGCCTCGCTTTCCCCCCCCGGTAGGTGATCGCGATCAGGCGGGGCGCTTGTGCCGAGCCCTGGGCAACCGCGAGCAAAGCGCCCATGCCGAGGGCTTGCATCTGCTTGCGTTCAAGAACTTCAACCTTGAGGCGGTGCAACTTTCCGAGTTCGATGGCTTGATCGGCCAGAAAAGCCGGGTTACACACGTTGGGCGGCGTGTTGCCAAGATCGCGGGTGAGATCCAGCCCGTCGGCAAGGGCAATCGCCTGCGTGATCGCGGCCTCGATACCCACTCTGGCCTGCGGATCAACCGCCAGCCGCAATTCGCCGATCGACCGGCGAGGCTCGGTGGTGTCGCTCTCGTCGCCCTTGCCCTCGGTCCCCCTGCCCTCGGCCTTCTTGCTCTTGTAGGTGTCGAAGCGGTAGAGCTGTTCGCGCAGGGCGAGGATCAGCGCCCGGCAGCCCCAGGCAGTGTCGCGTCCCTCGGGTAGCGCCTCGTGCAGAAGCGACACGACCTGCGCGGGCGAGGCCTCGGTGAGCACCCTGGCTGCGGCCCTCAGGGCGTCGTTGAAGTGTTTTTCGGAAGGTTTGCGCGTCCCG
>Ga0194119_10003931_pt1 | contig 23477 bp, 21 predicted proteins | sample TA2MahC100mmetaG_FD_148620 | JGI IMG/M metagenome (GOLD analysis project Ga0194119, IMG submission 148620) | Freshwater microbial communities from Lake Tanganyika, Tanzania - TA2015018 Mahale Deep Cast 100m | ecosystem: Environmental > Aquatic > Freshwater > Lake | place: Tanzania: Lake...
CCGCTCCTTGGCCCGCTGGCCGCTGCGCAGGCGCTTCTTGAGCTGCACTGGGGTGAGCTTGGCGGCTTCCGCCAGCTGCTCCGGCGCCGGCTTGGTGCCGCCGGCCCGCATCGACAGCTCCTGCTCGAGCTCTTCGAGGGCCACCAGCTCCTGCACCTGACGGCCGAGGGTGATCTCCTGCTCATGGCTGAGCAGGGGCACGCGACCGATGTCGCGCAGGTAGGAGCGCACCAGATCGGTGCTCAGCCCCGAGGCATCAACAGCGACGACCACGGCAAGGCGTGTGAACTGATATGAAGCTTACCCTGAAGAAGTGTGAAGCGTCTCTCAGGAAAGCCCAATCAGCCGCCGCTTCGGCTCAGCAGCCAGCTGGCGGTCTGCAGGTAGATGAACACACCGGCCACGTCGGTGGCGGTGGCGATGAACGGGGCCGACATCAGGGCTGGGTCGAGGCCGATGCGGTTGAACAGCAGGGGCAGAGCCGCGCCGGCGGTGGCCGCCAGGGTGGTGATGGCCACCAGGCTGATGCCGGCAGCGCTCGCCACCAGCCAGTTGCCGCCGCTCACATAGCCGGCCCAGGGCACCACCACCAGCATCATCAACAGGCCCAGCAGGGCGCCCGCGATCGCTTCGCGGCCAATCGCCTTGGCAGGGCCGAGGCTCTGGATGCGCTGGGTGCTCAAACCACGGATCACCACGGTGGAGCTCTGGGCGCCCACGTTGCCGCCGGTGCCAATCAGCAGCGGGATGAAGGCGGCGAGCACAACCACCTTGTGGAGCACCCCATCCATCGAAGCGATCACGGCCGCGGTGCCGCTGTTGGCCAGTAGCAACACCAACAGCCACACCACCCGGCGGCGGGCCACGCTGAACAGGTTGCTCTGGAAGTAGTCGTCCTCATCGCCAGCCTGCACGGCACCGGCGGCGTAGAGGTCGCGGGTGGCCTCCTGCTGGATCACGTCGATCACGTCATCCACGGTGACGATCCCCACCAGCCGCAGCTCGCGATCCACAACCGGCACGGCCAGGAAGTCGTAGCGCTGGATCACCCGCGCCACCTCCTCTTGATCGGTGTCGGTGCCCACGCTCACCACCTCGCGGGTCATCACATCGCCCACCCGCTGCTCCGGGTCGGCCACCACCAGATCTCGCAACGAAAGGATGCCGGTGAGATAGCGCGACGCGTCGGTGACGTAGAGGGCGTAGATCGTTTCGGTGTCGCGGGCGCGGCGGCGCACGATCGCCAGCGCCTGAGCCACGCTGTGAAATTCCTTGAGGTCGATGAACTCGGTGGTCATCAACCGGCCGGCGGTCTCCGGCTCGTAGCCCAGGAGCTGGGCGGTGACGCGCCGCTCAGCCGGGCTCAGCTCCGCCAACAGGCGCCGCACCACTTTGGCCGGCAATTCATCGAACAGATCCACCCGGTCGTCGGGCGACATCTCCTCCACCAGCTCGAGCACCTCGCTGGAGCGCAGCCGCTCGAGCAGGGTCTGCTGCACGCTCGGCTCTAAGTATTCGTAAACGGCGATCGCTTCATCTTTCGGAAGCAACCGGAAGGCGAGCGCCTGCAGGGTGCGGGGCAGGCCGCCAATCGCCTCGGCGATGTCCACCTCCTGAACGGGGCGCAGCAGCAGCTTCACGCCGTCGTAGTTGCCGGCCTCCAGCAGCCCCTTGAGCTGCTGCGTGAGCACTTCGGCCAGGGCGGGCCCATTGGCTGGAGCTGCAGACGCCTCGCTCATCGCCTCAGGGCTGCGGCCACCTGAGTGTATGGGCTGAAGTGGCTAGGGTCCCGGCTTCTCGAACACCAGCAATGTCTGTGAGCGTGAGCGATGTGGTGGTGCGCACCGCAACCGGCAGCGATCAACGCCTTGGCGATCTCGATGGCCAGGTGCGCCTGATCGTGAACGTGGCCAGCCGCTGCGGCTTCACCCGCCAATACGCCGGCCTGCAGGCCCTGCAGGAGGCCTACGGCGCCCAGGGCTTCTCGGTGTTGGCCTTCCCCTGCAACGACTTCGGCGCCCAGGAGCCCGGCACAGTGGAGGAGATCCAGCAGTTCTGCTCCACCACCTACGGCGTGAACTTCCCCGTTTACGGGAAAGTGGCGATCACGGCCGCACCCTTCGACACGCTGGTGCAAGCGGCGCCGTCCGGTCCTGTGGCCTGGAACTTCGAGAAGTTTCTGGTGGGCAAGGACGGCACCGTGATCGCCCGCTTCAAGAGCGGCGTGGAACCGGAATCGGCCGAGCTCAAGGGAGCCATTGAGGGGGCTTTGGCGGCCTGATCTGGAGCAACAACATCCCGGTTGCGGAGGGTGACCGGGATGTTGTTGTTGTGATTTTCAGGGTTCTGTACAGACCGTACGGAAGCCTGGACGCCCCGCGAGTTGGAGCCGCACTCCAGACCTCGCCAGCAGGAACGAGAAACAAGACACCCAGGACAGATTCAGCCGATCCGCTCTGGCTTCAACGTCTTGCGTCCCCCTGGAACAGAAAGCGGCATAGCCGGAGGCCAGCAGCGGCGCTGGTTAGCCCTAAGCCAAGACTGGCAGCGATCAGCAAGAGACCTGCGGCCGGCCTGCTGTCTGCGATCAGCTTCATCACATCAAGCATCCAGCTACTGAACGTGGTGAGGCAGCCGCAGAAGCCGATACCCAACAACAACACGAACCCGGTGCGTTGGGGGATCGGACCAGCTAGAAAGCCCAGCACAAACGAGCCAGCAAGATTCACCAACAGATCAGCACCTGCGCTGCCTCCAAGGTGTGGACCGAGCTGAACGCCGCTCTGCCAACGCAAGACAGCCCCGGGCACGGCGCCGAGAGCAACGAGGAGCAGCTCGCGCAATTCGAATCTGAGCCGGCGGCCATGCAGTGAGTCAGCCACCGAGCAGCATCCCCACCGACACGGCGATTAATCCCGACAGCACAGAGCCAAGCATCAACAGAATGGCTTGGCGAGAGCCAACCGTCCAAGCTTGCAACAGCTCTACCATCAGGGTTGAGAATGTGCTGAGACTACCCAGGAAACCAGTTGCCAAGAGCAAGTTGATCTGGCGATCAGGGCCGCTCCGTTCGGATAAAGAAGCGATCAAACCCAACGCAAAGGATGCCGTGATGTTCACACCGAAGGTTGCCCAGTGCTTGCGTGGCACCAAAGGCTCAAAATGGTTCACAAGTCGAAATCGGAGCCAAGCGCCAGGTATGGCACCGACTGCAACAAGCAAAAGATCTCGCAAGGGGGAAGTGGCCGCCAGCCATGTCAACCACGCAGCGTAAACAAGACCCAAGAACTTGGACAACCCAGGCCTGAAGAGCTGAGAAGAGCAGACGCCAAAGACCCGCACAGCCACACAGCAGACCATGAATGAAGACAATCGGCCGATCAAAACCGAGCAAACAATCAAACCTCCACACAACTCAGCCTGGAATCAGGGCCTGGAGCTCGCTCGGGGGGTCGCGGTGATTCTTGTGGTCTACTCCCATGGATTGCCTCTGCTTGCAGAAAGCAAGCTGTGGCAGGCCTTGAATAGCTATAGCGGCCTTGAAGCATTTTTCAAGCCAGGCTGGTGGGGCGTGCGGATTTTCTTCGCACTGAGTGGCTACTTAATCGGCAAGCAAGCCATCTCCGCCCTCAGCGCTGGCGGCTTACGCCCGGCCAACATCTTCTTGCTTAGGCGATGGATCAGAACAGTGCCTACCTATTGGCTATTGCTGGGGCTCGCCTGCAGCTGGAGCGGGATCAACTGGCTATCAGAGCAGGCAAGACTGAATGGGGCTTTTCTGCAAACGGCCTACCTGAGCCAAGATAGCCGTAGCATCATTGATGTCGCTTGGAGTTTAGTTATTGAAGAGTGGAGCTATGCAGCCATTGGGGTTGCCCTACTGGTTTGCGCGCTAACCGGCAAAACATTCAGCAGAGAAAAGTCCGCAAAGATCATCCTATGGCTAACATTTATGAGCTGCGGGTGGTCGTTGGCCGCGAGGATCTGGGCAGCTCAAGTGGATTGGATCACATGGGATCTACTCAAGAAGACAGCCTGCCTGCAACTTGACGCATTATCTGCCGGGCTCGCGCTCGCAAGCATCGAAGTCTTATCGCCAACTCTATTCCGAGGATTAACAGATCGCCCGAAAGCCATCGCCGCTGGCTCAGCCGCCGGCATGAGCGTTCTTGGCTGGTGGCTGAATCATGCATTTAGCAGCGATACCCTGCCGACACAACTTGACTGGATTCAGCTTGCAACGGGCGGCTATATCCTTTGCAATATTGCGGCAGCCCTCTTCATCTGCAGCCTATGGAAATTTAACAAGAACAACTTGCCGCAATTCCTCTCGAAAGGACTTTCCTTTTATGCCGCCACGAGCTACAGCTTATACTTAGTGCATCTTCCGATTGCAAAAGTATTCGAAGGCTGGGGATTTGCAGGCAATGCGGAATTGCGTTTTGCCGCTTATTTTGCGCTTTCAAGTGCAGCTGGTGCAGCAACATGGCTTGCATTCGAGAAGCCTTTTCTTGCGATCAGGAAATACCTCAGAACCGCTAGTTAATCGTGCAGACCCAGCCTCTGGTAAAAGGAGTCTTGACAAGGAGCCAAGCACGATCGGGATGCTCTCGCCACTGCCTCAAAACGCGCATAGGAGCACCAACATCTCCAGGGTTAGACACCAAGGGCGCCACCGAAAAAGGCGCGACCCTGAGATCCTCTTGACCCGTAGAAATCATCGGCTCATGGATTTGCCGACGCCTAAGCTGAATCTTTTTGGGTTCCAGACTTGCCGCTGGCAGCTGTATCGGACCAACAAGAGCAAATGACAACAAGATGAGCCATCGAATCACTACTTGATCAGGCATCAGATATCCAGCTGAGCCAGATCGAGCTCGGCGCTGTGGGTTTCGATGAATTCGCGGCGGGGGGCCACCTTGTCGCCCATCAGGATCGTGAAGATGCGATCGGCTTCGGCTGCATCTTCGATTTCCACGCGCTTCATCATGCGGGTGGTGGGATCCATGGTGGTTTCCCAGAGCTGCTTGGGCATCATCTCGCCCAGACCCTTGAAGCGCTGGATCGTGTAGTTGGCCTTCTCGCCGAAGCCTTCGATCGTGCCCTTGAGATCGGCTTCGTTGTAGCAGTAGGTGTGATTCTTGCCGCGCTCCACCTTGTAAAGCGGTGGGCAAGCGATGTAGATGTAGCCGCCTTCCACCAGCGCCTTCTGGTAGCGATAGAAGAAGGTGAGCAGCAGAGTGCGGATGTGGGCGCCGTCCACGTCGGCATCGGTCATGATCACGATGCGGTGGTAGCGAAGGTTCTTTTCATCGAACTCTTCGCCTTTGATGCCGAGGCCCAGCGCGGTGATCAGCGCCTGGATTTCGGTGTTTTTGTAGATCTTGGCGTCGTCGGTTTTCTCGATGTTGAGAATCTTGCCGCGCAAAGGAAGGATCGCCTGGAAGCGGCGGTCGCGGCCCTGCTTGGCGGAACCGCCAGCGGAATCGCCCTCCACGATGTAGATCTCGGATTCACCGGGATCGCGGGAGGAGCAGTCGGCGAGTTTGCCAGGCAGGGTTGAGCTCTCGAGCACGCTCTTGCGGCGCACCAGCTCACGGGCACGGCGGGCGGCCTCGGCAGCATTGAACGCCTGGATCGCTTTCTCGAGGATCAGATCGATCACCGAGGGGTTGAATTCCAGATATTCGCTGAGGGATTCACCCACCAGCGAATCCACGATGCCGCGCACCTCGGTGTTGCCGAGCTTGGTTTTGGTTTGGCCCTCAAACTCAGGCTCTGGCACCTTCACCGAGAGCACAGCGGTGAGGCCCTCGCGGATGTTTTCGCCGGCCAGGTTGGCGTCGGCGTCCTTGCGCTTGCCACGCTTCTTGGCAAAGGCGTTGAGGGTGCGGGTGAGCACCGTTTTCAGACCCTCGATGTGGGTGCCGCCATCCACGGTGCGGATGTTGTTGGCGAAGCCGAAGATGTTGTCGGAGTAGGCATCCACGCACCACTGCAGCGCCGCCTCCACCTGAACCCCATCCTTCTCGGAGTTCACATAGATGATGTCGGGATGAAGGGCATCCTTCTCGGCATTCATGTAGGCGACGTATTCCTTGATGCCGCCTTCGTAGTGGTAAATCTCCTCGTGGGCCTCACCCTCAGCGTTGCGGGCAGCGGGGCGCTCATCGCGGAACACGATCTTGACGCCACCGTTGAGGTAGGCGAGTTCGCGCAAACGAGCCGAAAGGGTGTGGTAATCGAACTCGATCCCACCCGTGAAGATCTGAATGTCGGGCTTGAAGCGCACCGAGGTGCCGGTGCGGCTCGGATCGGCGGCGGGCTTGGAGGCCAGCGTGCCGATCGGCGCCCCGCGCTCAAAGCGCTGCTGGTGCTCCTGACCGTGGCGGTGCACGGTGACTTCCACCCACTCCGAGAGGGCGTTCACCACCGACACGCCCACACCGTGCAGGCCGCCGGACACCTTGTAGCCGCCGGCGCCGAACTTGCCGCCGGCGTGCAGCACCGTGAGCACCGTTTCCAGGGCGCTCTTGCCGGTGCGGGGGTGCACGTCGGTGGGGATACCGCGGCCGTTGTCGGTAACGGCGCAGCTGCCGTCTTCGTTGAGAACAACGAGGATGGCGTCGCAATGGCCAGCGAGCGCCTCATCCACCGAGTTGTCCACCACCTCATACACGAGGTGGTGCAGACCGCGGGGCCCGGTGGTGCCGATGTACATCCCCGGGCGCTTGCGCACCGGCTCCAGGCCTTCCAGCACCTGGATCTGCTCGGCGCCGTAGGCGGCCTGAACTTTGGTGGCGTCGCTCATGGGTTCCGGCGGGGGCACGTCCTCCTGCCGCAGCTGCCCAGTGGCAAGCGCGGCAAGGGGCAGGGAGGCGCGCAAAGGCCGTGCCTGAAGGCCCAATCTACCACCGATGCAATAGAGAAGCTCCTGGCGGCCACTCAGCGCGCTTTTCGGCGAGGGGTATAGCTGGCGCCCGGCAGAGTGCCTGCATGAGCGATGCCTCCATCCCCGCCGCCGGCGACGATCGTCCCCTGGTGATCGTGCTGCTGGGCCCCACCGCCAGCGGCAAAACAGCCCTCGGCATCGAGCTGGCCCAGGCGTTGGATCTGGCGGTGCTGTCGGTGGATTCGCGCCAGCTCTATCAACAGATGAACATCGGCACCGCCAAACCCACGCCGGCCCAGCGGGCGGCGGTGCGCCACGAGCTGCTGGATCTGCGCCGCCCCGATCAGCCGATCAACCTGCAGGAATTTCGGGCGGAAGCCGAACAAGCCATGGCCGCCGAACACGCCCGCCGCGGCATCGCCCTGCTGGTGGGCGGCAGTGGCCTCTATCTCAAAGCGATCACCCAGGGGATGACACCACCGGCGGTGCCACCCCAGCCCCAGCTGCGGGCCCAGCTGGAAGCCTCGGCCAACCCGCTGTGCCACCAACTGCTGGTAAGCGCCGATCCAATGGCCGGGGCGCGAATCATGGCCAATGATGCCGTGCGCACCCAGCGCGCCCTGGAGGTGCTGTATGCCACTGGGGCGCCGTTGAGCAGTCAGCAGGGCGCCACGCCACCGCCCTGGCGGGTGCTGGAGCTGGGGCTCAATCCGCCTGATCTCAAACAACGCATTGCCCAGCGCAGCGCCCAGCTGTTCGCCGATGGCCTGGTGGAGGAAACCCGCGGCCTGATGGAGCGCTACGGCGCCGAATGCCCACTGCTCGACACGATCGGCTACGGCGAAGCCAAGGCGGTGTTGCGCGGAGAGCTGGCGGAAGCGGAGGCCATCAGCCTCACCACAAAGCGCACCCAGCAGTTCGCCAAGCGGCAGCGCACCTGGTTCCGCCGCCAGCACCAGCCGATCTGGCTCGATGGGGGCAACGCTTTACAGCAAGCCTTGCCGCTGATCGAGCGCGTCCTAGGGTGAAGGATGAACAGCCAACGTCTGCTCTTTTTCGTCCTCTCGCCCGCCTGAATGCCACCCCGTCCCCGTTTTGACCGCCGCGCTCCCGTGCGGGAGCTCCCCAACATCAACGACCGCATCAGTTACCCCCAGTTGCGGGTGGTGGATGCCGACGGCAGTCAGCTGGGGGTGATCACGCGGGAGGCGGCCCTGGAAGTGGCCAAGGACCGCGAGCTCGACCTGGTGCTGGTGAGCGAGAAGGCTGATCCGCCGGTGTGCCGGATCATGGACTACGGCAAGTTCAAGTTTGAGCAGGAAAAGAAGGCCAAAGAAGCCAAGAAAAAGTCGCATCAAACCGAAGTTAAAGAGGTGAAGATGCGCTACAAGATCGACCAGCACGACTACGACGTGCGCATCGGTCAGGCCTCCCGCTTCCTGAAAGCAGGCGACAAAGTGAAGTGCACCGTGATCTTCCGCGGTCGCGAGATTCAGCACACCGCCCTGGCTGAACAGCTACTGAAGCGGATGGCCAAAGATCTCGAGGAAAAGGCCGAGATCCAGCAGGACCCCAAGCGTGAGGGCCGGAACATGATCATGTTCCTCACCCCCCGCAAAACCCCGCTGGCCAAGGAAAAAGAAGCCGAAGCCGCCGCGAGCAAAGCCGTGCGCACAATCGAAACCCCGCGCCAACAGGCCGCTGCTGCCGCAGGCGAGGGCTGAGGCCTCGAAACTAGGCGGCTCGAACCGCAACCGCACCATTAGTCCAGCTGCGGACTAAGATGGTTTTGCCTTGAGATCTGAGCATGCGCACGGTCAATGTGCATGAAGCGAAGACGCATTTCTCGCGCTTGATTGACGCGGCTCATGCAGGCGAAACGATTGTGGTAGCAAAAGGTGGTAAGCCATGGGCGCGGCTGGTCCCACTCGAGCCATCAACGCCGATGCGCCAGCCAGGTGTGCTGGCAGGGCTGCTGAAGCTGCCACCACCGGGGGTGCTGCTGGAACCCCTTCCTGAGGAGGAACTGGCCGCCCTCGAGCACAACCTGCTTTGAAAGCGGCAACCCCGGAAAGCCCGCCGCTTCGCCTGCTTCTCGACACCCATGCCCTGCTGTGGTGGCTTGCAGAACCTGAGCGGCTCTCCTCACAGGCTTATGCAGCCATCGCCGCGACCGACAACCAAGTGACCGTGAGTGCAGCCTCAGCCTGGGAGCTGGCAACCAAAGTGCGCATTGGGAAACTCAGCGTGGCTGCGCAACTCCTGGATGACTTACCGCAGGTCATCTCCAGCCAGGGCTTTGCAATGCTGCCCATCACATTCAGCGACGGCCTCAGAGCGGGCAGCTACCCACAAGCCCATCGCGATCCCTTTGATCGTTTGCTGGCTGCTCAGGCTGAACTGCATGCCTTCACGCTGGTGAGCGTGGACCCCGCGTTAAAGGATTTTCCCTGCCGGCTGCTCTGGTGAAGCCCTCAGAGCGCTTCGCCAAACAGCTCCAGCATCGCCGCCCAGCCGGCCGCTGAGGCCTCGGGGTGGAAATCGGCGCGGGCTTCACACATGTAGCCGTGACCGGCTCCCGGCGCCAACACAAAACGATGGTGGCCGCCGGGCGCAGCGGCCAGGGCCTGCTGGATGGCGCCCAGCTCCTGCGGCGGCATCAGCGGGTCGTGATCGCCGCAGAAGCACCACAAACGGCCGGGAATCTGCGGCACATCCGCCAGGGTGGGAGCGCCGCCGCCAGGCCGATCAGTGGAAACGCGGGCGCCGTAGAAGTTGCAGGTGGCGGCCAGCAGCGGCGAGGTGGCGGCCAGCATGGCCAGGTGGCCGCCGAAGCAGAAGCCCACACAGCCCAGGGGCTTGTGAGCGAGGCCCTGGGCGCTGTGATTGTGCTGCATCCAGGCGGCAGCGGCGGCTACATCGGCGCGGAGCTGATCGGCCCGCACCTGATCGCGATGCTCACGGCCGAGGGCAAGACCGGCTTCGTTGTAATCGGCTTCCAGATGGGGCGCGGTGCGCCAGAAGGTGCTGATGGCGAGGGCGGCATAGCCGTGCTCCGCCAAACGATCCGCCACGCTGCGCACCCAGGCATTCACCCCAAACACCTCCGGCAACACCAACACAGCCGCCCGGGGAGCCTCCGGCCGGGCCCACCAGGCGGGCATGGCGCCCTCGGGCGTAACCACCTCAGTCCAGTTCGCCTGAATCGCCATGGGCTGAGGGTGCGCGCCTTGAGGCCATCATCAAACGCACTGCCCAGGCTTCTGTACAGACCGTACGGAACCCGTAGAACCCCGAAAGAAGCCACCCCCCCGAAGAAACCGGCCCCAGCCACTGGCACAGCCGCTTATGCCGGGATTGCAATTGTCACCGGGGCCAAAGCTCCGTATGGTGGCGCGACAGCGTTGTGCCAATCCGGTTTGCGGTTCCACATTCAGCAGGACAGCGACATCCCGGCATCGAGCCAGCTGTACAACCAGATCTGCTTTGCCATCGCCGCCCGGCATTTCCCGCCCGGCCATCGCCTGCCAAGCACCCGCCAGCTGGCGATGCAAACCGGGCTGCACCGCAACACGATCAGCAAGGTGTATCGCCAGCTGGAAAACGACGGCGTGGTGGAAGCCATGGCCGGCTCGGGCATCTATGTGCGCGACCAGCAGAACCCGCGCGACATCAAGCCTGCTCCCGGCCCTCGCAGCCGCCACCTGCCAGACATCGACCGCGAGGTGCGCCAGAGCGTCGACGGCCTGCTCAACGCCGGCTGCACGCTGCAGCAGGCCCGCGAACTGCTCACGCGCGAGATCGACTGGCGTCTGCGCTGCGGCGCCCGCGTGCTGGTGAGCACCCCCCGGGAAGACATCGGCGCTTCGATGCTGATCGCCGAGGAGCTCAGCCCCCACCTGGATGTGCCGGTGGAGGTGGTGCCGATGGAAGAGCTCGAAAGCATCCTCGAGAGCTCCAGCAACGGCACGGTGGTAACGAGTCGCTACTTCCTGCAACCGGTGGAGGAGATCGCCCGCCGCCACGGCGTGCGCGCGGTGCCGGTGGACCTCAACGACTTCCGCCACGAGCTCGACCTGCTCAAAGACCTCAAGTCGGGCAGCTGCGTGGGCCTGGTGAGCATCAGCCCAGGCATCCTGCGCGCCGCCGAGGTGATCCTGCACAGCATGCGCGGCAATGAGCTGCTGTTGATGACGGCCACACCCGACATCAGCAGCCGGCTGTTGGCGCTGCTCAGAGCCTCGAGCCACGTGCTCTGCGATCGCCCCAGCCTGCCCTTGGTGGAGCAGAACCTGCGCCAGAACCGAGCCCAGCTGATGCGGCTGCCCCAGGTGCACTGCGCCAAGAGCTACCTGGGCAGCGCCACCATCGACCTTCTACGCAAGGAGATTGGCCTGCTCAGCGCCTGATCGGCTCAGGAAGCCATGCGGCACGAGAGACTGGCGTGATGCTTAAGGATCTGCGCGCCGACCTGGCGATGATCAAGGAGCGCGATCCAGCGGCGCGGGGAACGCTGGAGATCCTGCTCTGCTACCCGGGGCTGCACGCCCTGGCCCTGCATCGCCTCAGCCATCGGTTGTGGCAGCGGCAGTGGCCGCTGTCACACCTGGCGGCACGGTTGATGAGCCAACTGGGTCGCTGGCTCACAGGGATCGAGATCCATCCAGGCGCTCGCATCGGCACCGGTGTGTTCATCGACCACGGCATGGGAGTGGTGATCGGCGAAACCGCCGTGATTGGCAACAACTGCCTGCTCTATCAAGGGGCAACACTCGGGGGCACCGGCAAGGACCTCGGGAAACGGCACCCGAGCCTCGCTGACAATGTGGTGGTGGGTGCCGGAGCCAAGGTGCTGGGGGCGATCTCAGTTGGCGCCAATACCCGTATCGGCGCAGGTTCGGTGGTGCTGCGGGATGTGGCACCGAATAGCACCGTGGTGGGGATTCCTGGCCGGGTGATCCACCAAAGCGGTGTTCGCATCGACCCATTAGCCCACTCAGCTCTACCCGACGCAGAGGCAAGGGTGATCCGCAACCTGATGGAGAGGCTCGATCAGCTGGAAGGCGAACTAGCCCGAACCCAGGCATGCCTGAGGGAACTGTCAGCAGGTCGCCCCCTGCTTGAGCCTTGCAGGGGCGAAGCACAGAACCTGAAGGATCGGGAAATATTGGAATTCCTCGGGGAGGGAACCGGGAGCATGCAGCAGTGATTGCGCTGTCGAAACTCACACGGCAACGGAACCTCTTGTTGCAACTCACGTTGCGGGAGGTGCAGGCTCGATACCGCGGATCAACGCTGGGTATGGCGTGGTCTGTGCTTCAACCGTTGTTAATGCTTGCGGTTTATACGATCGTGTTCTCGCAAGTGTTTAAAGCAAAGTGGGTGCATGCGAGCACTGACACTGATGGCCAGCTGGATTTTGCAATCCAGTTGTTTGCTGGCCTAATCAGCTTTGGGATATTTAGCGAGTGCCTGGTTAGAGCGCCCAGCGTGGTTATCGCCAATCCCAGCTACGTGACAAAAGTGGTTTTCCCACTCGAGTCACTTGGCATTGCTGTTGTTGCAGGATCTGTTTTTCAGGGGCTAACCAGTTTGCTGGTCTTGGGCCTCTTTGAACTGATTGGCAAAGGCGCGGTGCCAATCACCATCGTGTTGACACCACTGGTTTGGCTGCCACTAATGCTGGCGTGCCTGGCCATGACCTGGGTCGTTTCAGCGCTAGGCGTCTATCTTCGAGATCTCAACCAGATTGCGGGTGTAGCCGTAAATCTATTGATCTACTTGAGTCCGGTCTTTTACCCAATCAGTGCCGCTCCGCGCCTATTACAGAAACTCCTCTTACTCAACCCACTCACACTGGTGATTGAACAGACACGGCGGGTAGCGGTCAACGGCTCTGCGCCTTCGTGGCTGTATATTGTGCTTGGAACAGGATTGGGGTTACTGGCATGCGAAGTGAGCCTGAGGTTGTTTCTGAAGGCAAGAAAGGACTTCGCTGATGTTCTTTAGGAGACCATGACAGTCAGTCAACGGGGCAACGCGGAAACAGCAGAAACGAGTCCTGTTGTGCACTTGTCTCAAGTGGGCAAGTGCTATCGAGTGTATGGCGATCCAGGTGATCGACTCAAACAGGCGATTCTGGGAGCGCGTCGTCGCTATTACCAAGAGTCCTGGGCGGTCCGCAATGTTAGCTTCAACGTGCTACCAGGTGAAACGGTTGGCTTAGTCGGCCGCAACGGATCCGGCAAAAGCACACTGCTGCAGATAATTGCCGGGACACTAACGGCCACAGAAGGCGAATGCACTGTTCGCGGAAGAATCGGAGCCTTGCTGGAACTAGGCAGTGGCTTTAATCCTGAGTTCACCGGCCTGGAGAATATCTTCCTGAGCGCATCACTCTGCGGCTTTGGCAAACGAGAAACAGAGGCACAACTGCAAGCAATCTGCGATTTCGCCGAAATCGGAGACTTTATTGGTCAACCGATTAAGACATACTCGAGCGGCATGGTGGTGAGGCTAGCCTTTGCTGTACAGGCGCAGTTGCGGCCGGACATTCTGATCGTTGACGAAGCGCTAGCCGTTGGCGATGAACTCTTCCAGAAGAAATGCTATAGCCACATCAGCCGGCTCAAAGAGAATGGCACTGCTATTGTGCTCGTAACGCATAATTGCAGCCAGGTGCTAGAACATTGTGACCGCGCCGTGTTGCTGCATCAAGGTCAGCAATGGCTGACCGGCAGCGCCAAACAAGTGGTGGATACCTACCAGCGGCTGATGCACGCCCCATCCCACGCCTGGGAAGCCTTCTTTAGGATGAATGATCTGGATGCAAACACAGATCCAACGAGGAGCAGCCAGGCTGCAAAGACAACAGAACAACGTGTAACCAACGAGGACGCGTTGATCCCCACGACACGTGAAATCTATCCGCACGGCGAACTTGAAATCGTGAAGCTTGATCTCAGATCGCCACAGGGTTTCACCACGCAGAGTCTCCAACAAAACACACCCCTTGAGCTGGTGTTTCGCTACCGAGTGCATAGAACCTTGTCGGCAGCCTGGTTTGGATGCCACATCGCCACTACAGAGGGGCAGCGATTAACCGGACAACGATGCTTTCAAAGCGATCTAGCTCGCTTTGACAAAGGCGATGAATTCGAGGTGAGCTTCTTTTTTCATGGCGCCTTAATGGAGGGCACCTACTTTGTTGGTGGAGGCAGTTGGTCGAGTGAGGGAGCAGACGGCTGGATCCATCGTGTTGTCGACGGAATCGCGATCCGCATCCATGCGAAACATCAGAGCAGCTTTGGAAGCTGCGACCTGATGGCAGAAAAACCACAACTCACAGCAGTTCTCAATGGATAGCCAACGAGATAAGGCACCAAGCTTTCTTGGCATCGGGGTGCAGAAGGGTGGCACCACTACACTTCACACATGGCTATCAGATCATCCAGAAGTATTTCTGCCTCAGCAAAAAGAACTGCACTATTACACCCTGCACTACGGGAATGGCATCGATTGGTATCGCTCACACTTTGAAGAAGCACCCGCAGGGGCATTAGTCGGAGAAATCACTCCTTACTACGTCTTTCACCCTAGGGCCATCACGCGCAGTGAAGCAGACAACCCTCACCGAAAACTAATCCTGTTACTCCGCGATCCGGTGCAGCGTTGTATTTCGCACTACTTTCATGCGCGTCGCCTCGGATTGGAAGAGCTGTCTCTCGCACACGCGTTATCGGCCGAAACGGAACGATTGAAAGATGCGGAGAAACAGTTGGCCCAAGATAACGGTGTGCACAAAAGCCATCAAGAACACAGCTACCTCAGCCGGAGCCGGTATGAGCAACAACTGGTTCGATTAGAGCAACAACGAAGCGAGGGCCGTCTCTTGGTTCTACGCAGCGAGGACCTCTTCCAGCAGCCAAAGGAATCGTGGCAGACAGTACTGGAATTTTTGGAGCTGCCGTGGATTCCACTCTTACAACCAGCTCTCGCCGCTAACGCGGGGATGGGCGAATCCGCTGATGTCGAACCCGATGTCGTCGAAGCACTGAGACGTGAGCTGCGCACCACCTATCAAGCCATGTCAGAGGACTATGGATTGGAATGGTGAGCATCAAGAACGCCGGTAGCAACCAGATTAATCAGTTGTAGGTGGCGTGAAACACAGTCATTCCGGTTGTAGTGGCGAAGCACAAATGCACTAGCTCGCTGGCCGAGCTCAGCTCTCAGTGCAGGCTGATCTAACAGTGTGAGAACAGCCTCCGCCAACTGGGCCGGTGAAAAGAAATCCACAAGAAGCCCTGTCTCACCATCACGAATCACCTCCTGAACAGGAGCTGTAGCTGACCCGACAACCGGAGCACCACAGGCCATCGCCTCCAACAAACTCCAACTGAGCACAAAGGGGTAGGTGAGGTAAACGTGAGCATGGCTGCGCTGTAAGAGCTGGATCAATTCAGCGTGCTGCAAAGGCCCCGTAAAGTGAACCCGACTGCTATCCAGTTGGGTTTCCAGCTCTGGCCAAAACACATCCTTCCAGCTGCCACCAGGGGCTGCCGCTCCATAACTCACCCCATGGGTTGCACCAACGATGACAACACGGGCGTCAGGCCGGGCCTGAAGGATTGCAGGCAACGCGCGCAGAAATGTATGGCACCCGCGGTAGGGCTCCAGCGTGCGGTTGACAAACGTGATGATCGGATCGCTCGACAACAAGAGTGTGCCGTCCGGTAGCCGTAAGGGCACTTGCTGATCTGCAGCGAGAGGGGCAGCGATATTGGTGTTGATGCCGTCGTGGATAACGCTAATAGCTGATTGAAAAGACTGGGGAAACGTGCTGCGTTGAAACTGTGTAGGGCAAACACTCCAGTTGGCAGCCTCAAGGGCCAAGTGTAAATGGGCATTCTTGGTACGTGAACGCGCTAAAGCATGCCATGTGTGCTGAGCAGAATTCTCATCCTCTGCAGAGATAGAGCCGAATTCTGGATCAAAGTCGATATCAGAATTACGCGCTTGATACCAGAACTCTTGATAAAGCAACTGAGGCGCATCTGGCCAGATATCACGCAGAAACAATGACTCGCCCCAGCCAGGATGGGCACAGATGAGATCAGGCCGGAATCCCTGTTGACGAAGCTGTTGTGCTGCATCGGCACAAGCTTCAGCACGGATTAACTTGGTTTCATATTCTTGAACCCAAGGGTGTGCCGTGGTCGTTGTGCCACGCTGCACGTTGTAACGGATGTAGTGAAGGCCTTTTGGCAGACTGACTGGATCACCGCAACCCATGCCGACAAGTTGATGACCGCCCTGCTGCAATAAAGCAGCCAACAGATGCCGGTATTGACCAGGAAAACCCTGGTGCACAAACAGAAGATTCATGGCTTCAGAGTAAGCCAACTTTTGCCAGATGAGGCATGAGTTGACAATAAAAAAGCCCCTCTTGTGAGGGGCTGGGAACTATCTGAAAACGAGATCAGATGATGTTGGCGAAGCCGATGTCGGTGCTGGTTGCAAGGCTAGTCAGCAGAAGCGCGTTAGCGTTGGTGCCGATAGGGCCATTGTTGCCTTGGGTGTAAACCAGGGTGTCAGCACCAGCGTTATTTGCGGTAACGGTGAATGTCTGAGCAGTGCCGTTCCAGTTACCGGAGAGGTAGTAGGAGCGGTTTGCCACCAGGCCATCAGCGATGCGGAGACCCAGAGCAGCATACAGCTGGCCAGCAGCGGTAGTGGAGTCAAGACCGGTGTCACCCAGAGTGGTGTCGAGAACGTCTTCGCCGGCACCGGTAGCAGCGAAGTTGCGGATTGCATCAACGCCGTTCGCAAAGGTAATAACGGTACCTACGCGGAACACGCCGTCGCGGGTTTCGTTGTCACCAGTGGCGGCAACGCCATCGCCATCATTCTGGAGAATGGTGTCTTGCTCGGCAGCAGTGTCGAGACGAACAGCATCAGCACCGGTGCCGGCGTAGATGAAGTCAGAACCAACGCCATCAACGATGCGATCGTTACCGGCGTCTCCATAAAGGAAAGAACGACCAGCACCATCGGTGATTACGTCGTTGCCGTCGCCACCGTAGACAGTGCTGCTGTCAATACCGCTAGTGGTAATGGTGTCGTTGTCGGTTTCGCCGAAAATCAGGTTGGCGCCGTCGCCACCGTTGATGGTGTCATTGCCTTGACCACCATAGATGGTGTCACGGCCGGTTCCAAGGTTGATGTTGTCGTTGTCGCGGTCGCCGTAAACCAGCAGGCTGGAAGTTACGTTAGTTGCGAGCTGGAAGTTGTCTTCACCTTGGCCACCGTAGATGGTGGTGCGCTCCCAGTTGCCGCTCAGTGAGCGACCAGCAGCGAGGGTGAAGAAGTCGTTGCCGAGGTTGCCGTTGATCGATGTGCCAACAACGTTGGTGTTGTTGAGATCGAAGAAGAACGTATCGTTGTCTTGACCGCCATTGATTTGGGCGGAGTCGTAACGATCCGGATTGGCGGCGCGTGCGAATGCACCATCACCAACAAAGGTGTTGCCAAGGGTGATTGCATCAGCACCTTTGTTGCCGTTCACCGAGGTGAAGGAGGAGCCGCTAATAGCCCCGTAAAGACGAATGATGTCGTTACCGGTGTTGCCGTTAAGGGTGCTGCCTTGCAGGAAAGGCGTACGCTCACGCTGAATTGTACCGGCGTCATCACCGAAGATGATGTCATCGCCGTCGCCCGCATCAACAAAGGAGTTGATGAGGGCAAACTCTGCAGCGTTAGTGGAGGAGTCGGTAACGAAAAGACGGTCTGCGCCGGCGCCCAGGCTCACGGTGAGTGAGGTGGCGGAGTCAGTCGAAGACTGGAGAGTTGCTTGGTCGTCACCGCCAAGGGCGTTGATGATGACGCTGTTTTGGTTAACGAATGTACCGATGTCTTTGAACTCGGTACCGGTCCAAATGGACCCGTTCTGGGTGAATGCCAAGGTTCCTAGGAAAGGATTCCGGTAGAATATACAACAACGCCTGAAGGGTTGACAAGCAAAACCCTATCGGGGAACGGACACAATTCTCACCGTCTACTCTCGGCGAGACAGGCGCAAACCACAGTGCCTGTGGCGGCGCTGGTTTTGAAACCTTGAAGGCGGCAAAGAAGAGGCACGACTCAGTGTGAGTTCACAGACATAGGACCCTTGCGAAGAGGTTAACTCCTGCGAAGTGAGTCGGCCTTGTTGCGAAATTCGCCCAGCATCAGCTGCAGGTAGCTCACCTTGCGCATTTTTATGTTTGCGGTGAGAGACATGCCAACCTGAAGTGGCAGGACAACACCATTCTTCAACCTCAGAACCTGTGAATTAAGGCTCACAACCGCAGGAAAACGATAATCAGCCTTGAGTTGGTCAGGAGGAAGTGCGTCGGATCCGATGCGGGTGATGCGGCCTTGGAGAACTCCGAAATCACTTGCAGGAAAAGAATCGATGCTGAGCTCAGCTGCTTGACCGTTATGAACAAAGCCGATGTCGCGAGAGGGAATCTCGACCTTGGCCTGGAGCCGATCACGGGGAACAATTTTCATAACGGGCTCGCTCGCCTGGGCCACGAATCCGGGAGAGGTGGGCTTCAGGCCAAAAACCATGCCGTCCACTGGAGAGCGAAGCTGTTGATATCGACGGTTAACAGACGCAGCGGTTTGCTCAGTTTGCATCTGAGCAATTTCGGATTGGATTTGCTGTCGTTGCTGGCGAAGAACATCCGTTTCACGCAGGCGATCAAGCTTGAGTGCTTCTAGCTGACCTTCAAGCTCTTGAACTTGATTGCGCTGACTGAGATATTGAAGCTGTGCCGATGCGCCTTCACGCACAAGCCTATCAAAGCGATTTAAGATGTCACGCTGCAATACAAGTTGCTGTGAAAGCTGGCGTTGTTTTGTTGTATTAATTTGAAGGGAACGTTCAAGCTCACTGTTTTTCAATTCGAACTGCAGGCGCTTGGCGCGAAGGCTTTCAGCGATATTGCTATTCTGCGAAGCAACGGCTTCCGAATCAAGCTGAACCAAAACCTGGCCAGCTCTGACACTTTGGCCTTCTTTCACAAGAATTCGTGCAACAACTCCACCTGCTGGAACTTGAATATCTTTAACTTGGTCGATCGGCTCAAGCTTACCGGGAGCAACAACAATCTCTTCGGTCTGAGCAAATGTCAGCCATGCAATTCCAAAGAGGGAGGTGCCGCAAAGTGCCCAAGTTACGGCCCTAGCCCAATAGCGAGACTGATTAAGAGCAAGATCATCGTGGCGTGGTTCAGCCAGGCGAATCAGTCGCGATTGAGCAGCGTCAAAACCCTGACGAAGACTACGAAGCAATGGCATCAACCCGCCTCCTGCTGACGGTAGAGAGCGTAGTAGCGACCCTTCCGTGCAATTAGCTCATCATGGGTTCCAGTTTCAACAACTGCGCCTTGGTGCATCATAACGATCAAATCTGCATTGCGGATGGTAGAAAGACGATGCGTAACAAAAAAGACAGTGCAGTCGTGTAAAGCATCGCGCAAGTTATCGCAAACACGGCGCTCTGTGTCATAGTCGAGTGCGGATGTGGCCTCGTCCATCACCAACATCTTAGGCTTCGAAAGCAATGTTCGTGCAATCGCCACTCGCTGACGTTGGCCACCACTAAGTGAGCTACCGCGCTCGCCAACTTGAGTGGCATAACCAGCCGTTAGGTCCATAATAAATTCGTGGGCGCAGGCGACGGCTGCTGCAGAAACAATTTCGTCACTTGGTGCGTCTGGGTCTGCAAGAGAAATATTCTCCGAAACAGATCCTGAAAAGAGAAGAGGATCCTGGGGAACAATACCGATCTGACGCCTCAAGGAGTAGAGCTGTACTTTCGCGATGTCATAATGATCGATCAAAATTCTGCCCGACGTAGGATCGTAGAGGCGAGAAAGAAGCTTCATTAGAGTGCTTTTTCCGCTTCCGCTCTGACCCACTACACCCACAAAGGTTCCTTGCGGTATGGTCAGATTGATATTTTTGAGGACAAGAGGCGAAGAATGATCGAAGGCGAAATTAAGGTTATCGAAAACAACATCACCCTTGAGTGGAGGGAGCGGAATCTGAGACTGATCTTGCTCGGTTGACTCTTCGGGAGTATTAACAACATCAGCAAGGCGCTCAAAAGAAACTCTAAGCTCCTGAATATTTTGCCAGATAGTTGACAATCGTAGTAATGGCTGCGTTACATAACCGCTAATGATCCGGAAGGCAATCAGTTGGCCCAGTGTTAGTTGACCCTGCAGCACTAGATAAGCGCCAACCCAAAGCACAAGTAGCTGTGAAAGCTTTTGCAGAACTTGGCTGGTTTCGTTGAGAGTTGTGCCTGTAACCGTTTTCTGAAATGTCTTACCGATGTAGCTGGAATAAAGCTCTTGCCATTTCCATCGACTGATCATCTCCACGTTTTGAGCCTTAACCGTTTGGATGCCGCTTAGCACTTCAACGAGATGGCTCTGGGTGCGTGCATTCTCTTCAGCTGCTTGACGGAACTGACGACGGAATAAGGGTGCTCCGAGAAATGTTAAACCAACTTGAATGGGTAGAACAGCTAAGGCGACGACTGTAAGCACCCAACTGTAGAGAGCCATAACAATGATATAAATCACCGAGAATCCCGCATCGAGGATGGTTGTCAGTGCCTGACCAGTGAGAAAGTTTCGGATTTTCTCCAGCTCTGAAATACGGGTGGCAAGCTCACCAACAGGCCTACGTTCGAAATAGTGGAGTGGCAGGCGCAGCAGATGGTCGATCACCTCTGAGCCAAGACGAAGGTCGATACGATTGGTGGTTTCAGAGAATAGAAAGGTGCGCAGGCTACCAATCACACCCTCGAGCAGAGTAACCACAACAAGAGCTATTCCCAACACCTGCAACGTATCTAAGCTACGCTGACTAATCACCTTATCAATGATGACCTGAATCAGAAGTGGGTTCGCTAGACTGAATAGCTGAACGACAAAGGAAGCCAATAGCACCTGAAGCAATAGACCTCGATAACGGCGCAGTGCAGGCCAAAACCACTGGGGTCCAAAGGCTTCATTGGGAGTTGTATTGCTACGCTCGAGGAGTAAAACCTCCAGAGTTTCAGGCAACTGCTCATTGCTCTGACGCGGGCTAAAACTGATCCAACCCTGGGCAGGAGAAGCAATACGAATCCGTTGCTGATTCGCTTCTAGCAAAACAGCAAAATGGTCGTTGATCTGCAGTAAGGCTGGAACTTGCATGCGTTCCACCAAAGCAGCAGGCACCGAGGTTCCCACCACGTGGAGACCCAGATTGGCCGCCATCTGACCAAGCAATCGCAGATCCGGACGTTGGCCACGACGCTCAACATCATCGAGAACGCGACGGATCGCGTCCTTCTGAAGTGGAAGCTTCAGCGCGCTTGCCACCATCTGGAAGCAAGCCAGAATCTCTGGACTACTACCGCTAGCGCTGATCAGTGGCGTAGAAGGAAGCTGAAGTGCAGCATCACGTTGACCGAGATCGAGGGCCGATGCAGGTGGAACCAGGGGGGCAGGCTGAACTGAAAGCGCTGTGCGTTCGCTGGAAGCCGATGGAGATGGCGGCTGATGAGCGGGAATAGACAACACACGAGCGGGAAGCACTCCCTGAGACTGAGGGAATGAATCTGCAGGCGCGAGCAAACTAGCGAAAGGAAGTTGTGTCACATTGGCGCTAGCAAGCACAAGCTCATGGCTTGGTGAAACCTCCAAGCCAGCACTATCTCTAGGCTGAATAACAGCCGATTGCTCCATCAGCTGACGCAACCATCGACCAAGGCCTTCCGAGCTTTGAACAACCTCTACAGGCAGACGGTTAAGACGATCCATCAAAGCCAAAAGCTCTGCAGGATTCACAAGCCGTGAACAACGCGCCGAGAACTCCGACTCTTGCAATAACCAGCGGAGAAAGGTTTGATCGGGAATTGGTAGCGCTAACAGATCTGTGGCAGCAGTAACCCACTCCAGAGGCATAGCAGCCTGGAGAGATGCGGCACCCACAAATGCACCAGGACCCAATCTCAAAACGCTCAGGCTGCGGCCATCTCGCTGCAGGAGCAGGCGAGCCTCCCCATCCAGCAGGGCATAGACCGTTCCGGGAAGGACTCGGCCATCCAACAGGTCTTGGCCCACCCTGAACTGCACGGGTGTGAGCTGAGCGAGCTGGTCAAACTCGTTGGCTGAAAGATGAGCGAGCAGCGGATGCTGGGCCAACTCTTGGGCCAGTGATGGGGTGCGGGTCATCAGGCCAGAGTGGGGGCAAGGAAGGGTTGGAGATCAGCAACTCTGCTGGATACCTGCTGATTTATCCACTGTTCGAGCAGTTCTGTGGCCATTTGCAAGCGTGTCTGGTCGTCGAGGGTGGCAGGCGTATAGCTCTCGAGCCGGACTACCAACCACCAACTCTCGATCGCGAAAGGCTCGAGCAGCTGGCCAGCTTGGCTCGTGCGCAGATGCTCCGCCAAAATGGGATGGGCTTGGGTCAGGGGAACTGGACCGACAACGCCACGGGTTTGGCGTTCAGGTCCCTCGGCAAAGCGCTCTGCCAATTCGGCGAAGTCAGCCTCGCCTGCCTGTAGGCGGAAATAGAGCTCGCGTGCAAGGTTTGGGTTGTTCACACGGAGAAGGCTGTAGACAACCCGATCGAGTTGTGTCTTTCGATCAAGGAAATGGGCTTCAGCTTTCGGCCCAAAGCGACCCAGAATCAAACGGTGTCGACGTTCCCGAGCGGCAATCAGCTGCTGGTAGCGGGGATACGTGAGGTTCTGCTGCTGCATCCAGAGTTCAAAACGCTCCTGCGTTACCAAATCCTGAACCTGCCTCGCACGTTGCTCTGCCTCAATCAGATCAGCTTGAGTGAGGGAGATACTGGCCAACTCCTGCTCGAGCAACAATTTACGCAACAGGGGATCCAATAACTCGTGCCGACTGAGCAGCTGGCATACCTGTGGGGTCAGGATGTCGGGAAGTTCCATGCTCAAACTCCTTGTGCTGCAGCTGCAGCGGGCTGGAACATAAACATCGAGTAGATCACGTTGCGGCGCATCTGGGTCATCATCTCGAGGAACATGTCGTAGCCCTCGTTTTTGTATTCAATCAGCGGATCCTTCTGGCCGTAGCCGCGCAGGCCCACGGATTCGCGCAGGGCATCCATGGCCTGCAGGTGTTCGCGCCAGAGGGTGTCGATCTGCTGGAGGATGAAGAAGCGCTCGGCTTCGCGCATCAGGCCGGGACGCTGCTGCTCGATCTGGCCCTCCTTGATGTCGTAGGCATTGCGCAGCTGCTCCTGCAGGAAGGCCTTGAGCTCCTCCACCGACAGGCCGCGCAGCTGCTCGGGCTTGAGGTCTTCCAGCAGATACACAAACTCCTGCACCTTGCTCACCAACCGATCCAGATCCCACTCCTCAGGTGGTAGATCGGGGTTCACGTAGGCCTCCACGATGTCGTCCATGGTGCGCTCGCCGTAGCCCACCACCTGCTGCTTGAGCTCGCGGCCTTCGAGCACACGCCGGCGCTCCGCATACACCGCCTTGCGCTGGTTGTTCATC
>Ga0194119_10003941_pt1 | contig 23442 bp, 28 predicted proteins | sample TA2MahC100mmetaG_FD_148620 | JGI IMG/M metagenome (GOLD analysis project Ga0194119, IMG submission 148620) | Freshwater microbial communities from Lake Tanganyika, Tanzania - TA2015018 Mahale Deep Cast 100m | ecosystem: Environmental > Aquatic > Freshwater > Lake | place: Tanzania: Lake...
TTTTGGAGTTTTTCCAATTCGACAGTATCCTGCTCTGGGCTATTTTCAATGGCATCAATAGCCTTCTCCAAATCACGCATAGCCTGTTTAGCATCTTTTTGATCTTGAGAAGGAGACAGCGTGTTCAGCATATGCTGAATTTCGGCATCGTAGGTTTGGAGTGAAGCATCACGGAAATCGTAATCATCACAATCGAGAACCGTTCCGATGGCCGTATCCAGTACATCCTTGCTTATCATCATGAAAGCAATACCACACGCATGCTCTTGTCCATTGAACTTGCGATATTTCAAGGTAAGGTAATCTCGCTCGATTGCGTAAAACAGAGCTTCAATTGAATCGAATCCCTTTTCCTTGCTGAAATCTGCTTCAGTTTCACCATATGGTATTGCGGCGATATCGTCATAACCGCTTTCGGAGACAATCAAATCACCTTTCTTATACCATTGATTAAACAGGGCAAGGGTTGATTCGGTTGCAAATCCAAGAACAGGCTTTTCAATTGAGCCATAATCATTGTATTTGGCTTCAACAGGAAAAGCAATAGGTTGCGCCGTTCCACAGGCATAAACATCCCTGACTGGAGCATGATTGAGCAAGATAGGAAAGACGATTACGGTGTCTCCGGCACCAATGCTCTGTTGAGAAAACCCACAAGTTTCATTCCAGCAACCCATTTTCGTGTTTCCTTTCCGATATAATGTTGAAATTTTTGACTACCATTCCGAAAAAAATACACAATCAATCACTCGTCTGCAACCAATTGTGTATATGAGGTATTATATCAAAAATTTATATAAAATCGGCGTCGATTTCTACATGATCTTTTGGAACATCCTTGCTTCTAGCTTCAAACACAGTGTCTCGGAATTGTTCATGTGCAAATGGAAATCCAGTGATTACGTTAGTATCAACATTCAATTGAATACCATCAACACGAGTAAACGTAATAACGCGATCAACAGAATTTACTACAATGGTGTTATCCATTTCTTCATCATAAACAAATTTACCTTCATCAATCATAAAACATCGTGGTTCAAGATTAGTAACTTCCGTTTCGTCTTCCAATGTTTCCGTAACTGGCTCAAAAAACATCAAACCTTCTCTAGTATCGAGTCTAGCAAGAGTAAAAAGCCATTCCAACGCAATACCATTGGAGTTCATAAGTGTAGTTAAGTTCATGGTATATCCTTTTTAATTTCAATAGTTACTTCATTTTTTACAAGTTTAATATCGTTTGGATTAAGACCAATTTTGACAGTTATTTCTGGATGTGTTTCAGATATGCTATTCAAAATTTTCTCTTTCAATTCTTTTGTAGAAATTAAATCCTCTTCAAATGATACATACAAACCACCGTCAATCATTATAGGCTTTCTACTTTGCCATGGTTCAACAATATAAATTTTTTGTTTTCCAACATCAAATGTATCACCAAAAACATGCTTAGTGTTATCGGTTGTATTATTCAGCAAAGGTGACAACTGAGCAATCATATTACCAGTTAATCCAGTCAATGGTCCAAGAGATACATTACCCATATTGGCCATATTATCCACACGATATACACTTTGATGTGACAAATCATTTAGATCTGGATTTATTGTTATAGTATTATTTTGCATTAACAATGACGGATCCATGGCACATATATCATCAATAGTTAATGCAGGCAATGTCAAAGTATCATTAAGTCTATACGTTGAATCCGAATTTGCAACCGTTACCGTACCTGTGGTAATTGTCACATCCTGTGGATGTGACATTCCAGAAACAGTTATGCTATCTGTACTACTACTCATTTTTGTTCTTTCCTTTTTGCTACTGAAGTAATTAAAATCCATTCAACAGTTCTATCCAAATTTTCCAAATCCACATTAGGAAATTCATTAGAAAATGCAAGAATCAAATCTGGTTGAAGATCGGCTTTTAAATTTTTTTTATCTTCCGTTAGCTGGAGATCTCGCACTAAACTATTCAACCCATCTTTAGTTGCATATTTTAGAACGAAATCTGCATGAATTTCATCAATAACCGGCAACATCTTTAATTATCTCCTTTAACTCACTGTGACCATTTTAACAAGTTTTGCCTTGGTTACATCCAATTGTTTTGCAATTTCTGTAACTGTGTAACCTTTCTTAATAAGATTAACAACAAGTGCTTGTTTTTCGTTAAGTTTACTAAAATCATAATCTTCTTCTAATGAATCTTCATCAGTAACAACGATGGTATCAAAAATATTGAAATCCTCATTATCATCAGACTGAAAACCACTAGCAGAAGTAATAACCAAATCATTACCATTATTATACAAATGATTTGCCACTCTTTGCGTATAAAGGTTATAATGTTCCTTCGTAAAAGGTTTTATTCCATCTAAACCATGTTCATCATTGAAATCTTTATCTTTGGTAATACCGGTTTCGGTCAAGCTTTGGAAGGATTCATTATTTTTACGACGTAACCAATTTTTCGCATCAACATTATTTCGGTATTTTGGAAGCATTTCACAGAGATACAAATCAATCTGTCGTTCCATTCGATTATATGAGAAAGTGGTGAATTTGGCAGTTTTCGCATCCCAATCACGATATGCCCATGCTAAACCAATATTTGCGGCGGAGATTAAATCTTCATAAGATACAGTACCATCACAAAATACCTTATACTTATTGGCAATTTTGTGTTTCATACCTTCAACGGATTTGAAAGCTTCATCCATAGTCATTGTTTTACACCCAGAGACTTCAACTACTTCACCTTTCTTTAGACGACCTCTTCTTCTGGTGGTCGAAGGAGTAGTAATGTTATCAAGTTCATCCTGTGTATTATCTTTAGTAGTATCAATCACTGTGTTTTCTCCAGGGAAATGGGTTAAGTGTGTTGTGTTATTTTTTATCTCAGAGAAGCTGGGATTAAATCCTTTACTTCTCTGAGGTACCTTTCATCAAATATAACATCAGTTGTTGTAGTACGACAACTGATATTACGTTTTTTAAGTTCTTTAAGTAAAGCAATACGCTCTTCTGAACTAAATTTTGCAATTGACAATTTTTGAAATCTTATTTGTTCTAAGTCAGACATCATTTAGTTTCCTCAATAGATTATGTTAATAATCTATTTATTAAAAAACTTAGGCAAAAATCACAACTTTCTCAAGGAGTCGGCTTAATTTTTAACCGTTTTACACGATTTACGACTTTGCTGAAGATGGCTTTCCCTGGAGCGATAGCAGCCAAATTATCGTAAACTTTGGAACCCTTATCGGTTGATTCTACTTGCAATTCCTTGATCACAGCAGCGAGCTGTTCAAGTGGGAGGGCATGAAGAAAACAAATCAAAGGATAAGCAGTATCAAACTCCATCTTGCCACCTTCGATGAGGTAGTCACTCTTCATGTTGTTGGTGAGTTCTTTGAGGAGGGGAATTTCCAACGGTTCAATCAGTTCTTGGATTTTTGCTGCTACTGCATCTACTGCTTCGACAGTGGCTTCCCCATGCTGCTTAGCTGCCTTTGGATATTCCTTTTTGCAAAGATCAGTAATTTCAGCAGATGAAACCATTACAGAATTTTCCTCATAATAGGTCTTGAATTGAGATCCAACTGGATGCCCAATTTTACCTGCGATGAGATTGTAAAGGAGAGCCGGATTGGACAACTTCTTACTTTCATACGACTTCAGCAATTCACTCAATTTCACCCATGAACGAGGAGTTGGGTAAATTGGAGCATTCTGATCCTGAACATACAACTTATCTTTGCTATTTGAAATATAAGCAACAATAGTTTTATGAATATTATGGTTGGATGCCCATTCAATCCAACTGTCGGCATTGACTTTCAGAACATAGTGAAGAAAACGGTCAAGGAGAGCTGGATCGAGTTCATCCACCTGATAGAAACCATCTGCTGGGTTAATTGCGGCAACAACAAAAGTATCGAAAGAAACACCATTCACAATCGTCTTTGGAAGACGATGCTCATGGATTTGCTTATCCAACACCAATTGAAGAGCTGCCTGACGAACCTCTGTTTGGGCACGATTCAATTCATCAAGAAACAAAACACAACGCTTTCCCTCTTTTGCAGCCTGTTCCATACGGTAGAGCCAAATTGGCTTTGACCAAGTGGTAAGAGCAAAGTTTTGGGGATCACGTTCCATGGTAGGAATACCAATGAGATCAGCAACTTCCTGATGAGACAAAAACAAAGGCTCAACATGAAAATTGTTTCGCATTGCAAAGGAATAAACACTCTCGGATTTACCAATACCATGATCACCTTCAACAAGAACAGATACGGTTGTATCACATGCAACCATATAAAGTTCCTCTAACTGAGAAATATTAACGAATTTATCTGGGTTAATTAACTGTTGAATACTCATATTTTTTGAGTTCCTCTCTTTCCTAAGCTAAATAGTTTTTCACTTTCAATATTATGACATAAAAATTGTAATTTTATTACAAAATTTTATGTTCGTTGACCTTGATAAACTCAATCAATTCATCTACGATTTTCTGCTGGTTTCTGAAAATAGCCGGCAGAGCATCAATCGGATAGAACTTGATCATAGTATTTTCTGAATCATGCTCCATCACAACACCATCGTCCGTGATTTTATATGCGTTATCAATAGTAGGTAGCAATTTAGCTGGCCAGATGAAAATATTTTTCTTTGCATTGTTTTGGTTGAAGCAAACATCATTACCAAACAACTCTATATCCAGATGACCACTTTCCTCATTAAATTCACGTAACGCAGTTTCTAAATACGACTCTTCGTTCTCAACTTGCCCTTTCAAAAATCCCATTCCTTGAAATACATTTTCATTATCTGCCCGGAATGCACATTCTGTTGGCAAACCCAACAACATTTCGACCTTGCCATTTTTCTTTCTCAAAGGCACAATTCCACATGAAATAACTTTTCCCATTTTTTTCTCCTACATCATAGCTAGGTCAGGGTGATTTTCTTGAATTTTTTCAAGTTCATCGAAATAGTTGGTTTCTTGAACTGTGTTAAAAATTTCTATCAACTCATCCGCCGTTAATTTAATTTGTTTGGTTTTTACATTATTTTTCAATTCCTTTATTTCAGCACTATCAGTTTCGGAAATCGCTACTTCTTTCTTCGTCTGCGATTGGGCTTCATGCAACAGAGCAATAGTTTCAGAAAAACGATGAAGACGCATCAGTTTATTAAAGTGAGCTTGATCTTTCTCTTCAAAAATAGCATAAGAATCAATGGAATCTGGTTTTTTTACAGCATTGGAAACTCTTTCAGCGTAAACTTCTGTTGTTGCATCGTGAGATCTCTTGTCAAATACCAAAGTTTCTGGAAATCGCAAATCTTTCGTATTATCAACACGAACAAAATTTACAACTTCTTTATCCCAATCATTAACCTTATAGGGAACAGTTTTAATAGTAAGACCCCTAATCTTCTTTGTTTTGCTATCAAGTTTTGGATTTTGGATAACGTAATATATTTTATTTGGATCATTTCTCCATCGACTTTCGATGGTCATTTTGTTAATCATTTTACGATCTTCCTTCCTAAAATTATTCTCGGTTATATTATTACATTATACTAATTAAAACAACAATTCCATCGGATTTTTTTCTGATGTGTCGCTAATTTTCACAATATTTTTTGCCCTTGCAAAATTCGACATATTCGTATATGTTATTCTCCAATCTTGATATTCACCAACAGTTTTTACTTTCGATAAATCACTATAAAACTTTAAGTATAGATCATTATGAAAAATATCAATAAAACTAATCCTGTCTTCAAGAAAATCATCAAGCAGACTGATATATTTGTAAATATTGAACAGAATATACATCTGCACTAAATTCACGTTTTTGAAAAAAGATTCTTCTGATCGACTTTTCAATTGCTTCGCTGGTGAATTGATACCCTCGGAGTCGTAAATCGAATGTTTGAATAAATCCTCTCGATCTACGAAATTGAAAGTTTCATGGTCTTTCCAAAAATCAATCAATTCATCCATTCTGTCTTCAACATATTGGTTTCTTTCCAAACCAAGTCGATGAATTTTAGTCTTTTTGAACAGATGCTCAGATGTACGTTGAACCTCACCATAAACATAACTTTGAGTATGGTATGAACTATCAAATGACAACTGTTCCAAATGTGGTGTCAAACCATTTCTGATCATCATCAAAACAGGAACAATTCTATCAATACCACTGACTCCAAGCAGGTGAGTATGCTTTTTCATACTCACCGGAATATCCATGTTATGGAGTGCCATAAAACTATCTAAGGATCCGAAACCATTACCATGTGCATTCCCACACGCCAGCGCACCAATGTTGCTTAAATCCTTCTTATTTACTTGCGCCAGCATGTTTTTTGTGTAGACCTCAATCTGTTTATAATCAACACCTTGAATAATAGGAATGAGTTTAGTCGTTGTTCCTAAAGACTTAAAAATATCAATGTGTTCTTGAAGATTTTTACCAGCTTTGATAGAATACGGTTTTACCCATTCTGCAACATAAGTTCTATATTTTTCGCCTTCCGCTTTGAATGCTGGAATCTCATCAAAAGAAAAAGCAAAATCTGAGTTTTGTGCTTGATAAGAATAAATTTTCTTTTTCAATTCATCATCAACAACGGCATTCGTATTAACAATCTGTAAACCACCACTATCTGCATATTGAAAATCATGTAACCCATGAGTACCGTTAAAATCAACAACGGTTTTAAGACGTTCAACAACTCGATCCTCTGTATAAGCATTGAACAATCCAGAAAAGACAAGCTCATTATGATTAAATTTGTCAAGAACAAATTTAAGATTCTTCATGAATAAATCGACACTACCTTTTAATAAATGTGGTTCATTATTAGTGAGGCGATACAATATAATCCATGCGGATTCTACGTATTCAAGTTTGATTTTATCTAACAAGATAAATGTTCCTTTTCTAAGATTGAAAATGAGGTAATACTATATTATATTATACAAAATCAGGATCTTAAAATAATTTTTTCAGATAATTCGGGGTCAGTAACCCAGCATGATCTAATTGTTGGAGAAAAGGATATGTCATTAGGTAGATTAATTTTATAACCATGTTCATCAAACATAAAAAATTGCTCAAGACCATAAAGTATAATTTCGTCATTATTAAATGGAAATATTATACGATCAATATCAAAATTAGTAGTTTGATCTGTTTCTGTTAAAAAATTAAATACAGCTCTATAGATAAATTTAAATTCATCAATCGGTTTAGAATTAAAATCTACCATAATATATTTCTTATTTTTTTGTTGTTCTTTAATCAACTCATTAAATGGTTTACTTTTGTTAATAAACTTAAAATAATTTAATGACTTGATAATGTCAATTAAAATTTCTTCTTGTTCCAAAATGATAACATTTCTTTTAATTTCAAAATAACACTGTATATCATCAATTGTTTTTTTGAGAATCATATTATATCCTTTATTAACACAATTATATTATTCTGGAATTTTTCCTTTTGCACAGACGTACACTAATCGTTTTGGTTGGTTAAAATAGACTCTGAAGTAATCATGCAATTGTGCAAAAGGCGACATATGTAAAACCTTACACATTCTTTCTGTAAATAATTGAAAATTGTCATCTCCAAGTTCCATTACTGGAATATTACCTTCAGTACCAAAATATCCACCATCCAATTCAAATCCAAGTGTCTGTGGATTTTTTAATATTTTATTTAGAAATACTGGTAATCTTTCATCAAACATTCGAATTTCTTCATCGACTGTATTTTTTCTTTGAATATCACCATATTTAGCGGCTTCTTCATCATCGAAATATCTATTTTTTACATCATTCGAAAATAGAGTTTGGAATCTATAACTCACCATTGGAGATCCCAAAATTCTTGAAGTCCAGTCAGTAATTTTTTCAAAATCATCATGCCAATAAAAATAATTCAATTTAACAACGATTTCATCAAAAAAACCATTATTGTAATATCTGTCAGCTATAACATCTAAAACTTCTGCATTATGTTCATTGTATATGTCATAATCATTGATAGTACCAACAAAAGAAAACTTTTCCCAATAGTTTTTCGTAATAAAAGTTAATGGTTCTTGCCAAAAAGTTTGTGGATTATAAGCTATACCATGTGCATTATTGTAATCTTTTACCATATCTTTTGCAGTTGCAGTAGAAAGATCGCCCCAACCTCTTAATATTTTTACTAAATTTTCAAACATAATTTTTTGGACTCTTGGATTATTCCCTTGTCCTTCAACAAATTCTACATATATTTTATCCAGATATTTTTCCCATGTATCTACCGTAACCATATTTGGATTTAACGCTTCTAGAGAAAAACCATACTTAGAAGCATATCGTGCATCTGCTTCTCTTATTTTTGTTAAATCAAATGCTTCTTTAATCATGATTACATCTGTACCAATTTCTGGAACAGCAAATCCATACTTTGTTGGATCATCATATATCATTGCTGGAGCATCAGAAAATTCTTTAATTTCTATTGCGTATTCCTGATCAATAAAAACTTTAATTGCTTTCAAAATACTAGTTCTCAAAAACAATGTATTAAGAAGCATTTTATTTCGTATTGGTTCTTCCGGATACATTTCAGTAAGAATTTGCTCATATAGAGTTCCGGTATTATCAATATCATCAAGAGAGAAAAATACTTTTGCCATCTGCGCATTAACCTTTAAATTATTTGTATACCATTCTTCTATTTATTGATAGCAAGTACTTCTCTCTTTAAGACTTTATCGGGATTTATTTTGTCCCATATTTCTTTTTCACTTCCCTCAGTTCTTCAATGAAAATTGTTTTCTGACGATTTTCATCATCAATGATACTTTGGTAATTGACATTCTGTGCTTCTAATTCAGCGATACGATTCTTGGCCTTTTCATATTCTTCCTTGGTAAAACGATACACTGGAAGAGAGGCAATGTATTCAATATCAACAACACCAATTTTCTTGATAAATTCGACTAATTCGGCTTTATTATTGACGGTTTTTGCGTGACCACCGAGATTGTTGTCAATTGCCAAAATAATGTCATTCAATCTGCTGATTTCCGCGAGGTTCAACTGAATCAATCTTCTGTACCGTTTTGGATAAAAACCCAATCTCCATACGGTGTAATCCTTGATGAATTTCGCAGCATCATCATACTCTACCACAGATTGAGAAGTCTCGAAATCAAGGACAATGATTCTCTCTGTAACACCGCTTGTAAGTCCGAGTTTTCTTGCAGTGTATTCTCCGGTTTTACCACGGATAGCAGCCCGTTTGAATTGAACGACAATATCAATCTCTGCCTTGGATTTATCAGTGAAATCAACAATGAGGGCTTTATCAACCATTTTTGCAAGGTTTTCAACGATTTTTGCATGTGTCATACCAAATGGCAGTTTGGTAATTCTGGCAGTAGAAGTGTCAACAACTTCACACTCACCTAAAAATTGATATTTGTTCATTCCATCGGGCATACGAATTGCCCTATTATCAATAGGTCTAGAATATGGTAGAGGATTGATTGGTTCTTTACCTTGTAAAACTTTAATCTGCTCGTCAATCAGTTCATTCAGATCTCTTGGAAGAATTGTGGTTGAATAACCTGTAGCAATACCTTGTATACCATTCAACAACAAAATAGGAACCAATGGAAGTAAAGTTGTTGGTTCTTCATCAGTCTCATCATACGATGGTTTTAATTCAACAATTTCCCAATCACGAAAAATAACTTCTTTGGCGAAAGAACTGATTTTTGAAGAAACATAACGAGGGCTACCGAAGGCAGTTGGATTGATGCGAGTTCCAAAAGCACCGTGTCCATCAAAGAATGGAATGTTATTGCAATACGGTCCACTCATTTGATTAATCGCATCATTGATTGATGCGTCACCATGTGGATGAATACACATTACCTGACCGGAGAGTTTCGCAACCTTTTCAAACTTAGTTGTATTTCTCAAAATCCACAGGCATCGTTGCTGAACAGGTTTAAGCCCATTTACAAAAGGAATTGCTCGGCTTTGTAGGGTGTAAATCGCGAATGATCTATGTTCCGCTTCCAAATAAGAACCAACGTGTTCCTGTCTAACATTGCTAATAATTTCGGGTACGTTAAAATGCATCACTTGCTTTCCTTCTAATCTCATTTCTATATCCTCTATTTTACAATTTTTGATTGAAGCACATTGACCGAAACAACTATATGTTTTATTATAACAAAAAAAGGTGATTAAGAGTTACATTTCTTAATCACCTTTTCGTTTTTGAAACCAATTGATGTTACTTTGTAACAACAGGAGGAGTGTTTCTTGGTTGACCCAATTGCTGAAGATTGTTGATGCCAACAGCTTCCATAAGAACACCAAGACTATTGGTGTTTCCATGTTGACCATTACCGGTACTCATGTAGGTAGGCATCTCAACTTTGAAATCTTTCAAACCACCGGCAAATGCCTGAACAGTCTGAAGATGCAATTCAGCCAAAACGATGGCACTGGCATCTTGTTTTGCTCTCAACTTTGCAGCAGCAACTTGAGCTTCAGCCAAACCAGTGTGGAGGATAGCTTGTGCGCCAAATTTTGCAGCCTCTTCGTTGGCTTTTTGAATGCCTTTTTCAGCATTCGCAATCTGCTGTTCTTTTTCCTTCTGAATCACAGCCAAATCAGCCAATTTCCGTTGCTCAACCTTTTCTCTCTCAGCTTGAAGCTTGGCAACTTCAACATCTTTTGACAATGCGATTTCAGCCTTATCCTTCTCCATCAACATTTGCTGCTTTGCCTCAACACGCTCACGATCACCCTTCAACTTTGCAGTGATTGCCTGCTGACGCTCATTCTCTTGATCTTCGACCAATTTTGCTCGTCTGCTGACCATTTCTTTCTTGTTGGTCATAAATGCCTGAAGGTCTTTTTGAGGAGTAAAACCATCAATGGTCACTTGAGTTACAGCCACATTGTATTGACTCAAAGAATTCACTTGACGAACCGGTTTACCATGATCATCCATTTGAATAGTGGTCTGATAAATGTAAGCTTCAGAACCAGTAGTCTTTGATGGTTTATCATTATCAGAATCAACGATACCAGCCTGATTATCAACTCTTACTTGAGTTCTCCTGGTAACATAAAGACCGTTGCGGGCTTGATCTTCGAGACGAGTTTTATACTCATTCTGTCCACCCTGCATAAATGATTCACCGGTAAATTGGTTTGCAGTGTATGACAGGAGTTCATTGGTAAACTTCTCAGCACCGTTTTGAACAAAATTACTGTACCGCTTGAATGCCCGATGGAGTTCAATGAACTTATCAGGGTCTTTTGGAAGAACTACACGGAATGAACCTTTAACATCACCACCATAAGTATCGGTAAACGCAATGGTATAAGGTTTGTTTTGACTTTCCTTTGATCCATCATTTTCATCACTATAGGTGATCGTGGTTACTTCATCGTAAAATTCCACTTCTGAAAAAAATGGGGTTTTGAACTTGATACCCGGCTTTTGATGTGCAATCAATTGACCAGTAGGAGTTCGTTCAACAGCATACTGACCGGCGTTGACAGTAAACACTGAAGAGCCAAGCGTCACCATTCCCAAAACAGCAGCAACCGCCAATGCACCAAATCCAACAACTTTCTTAACACTCATTTCTTCAACAGAAAACATTCCTTTACTTGAATTTCCGTACATTTCATTCTCTCTTTCGTAATAGTGATCACTATTTGTTTGACCCTTTCAAACAAACAAACTCATCTTTTCATTTATTATTATACTAAAAAAAGTTATGAAATCAAAAAGAAAAAGCCTGAATATCAAAAAATATTCAGGCTCCTTCAACAGTTTTTTAACGGATGAGTAATATAAAATTTTACTCGAAAATGCTGGTTACTGATCTTCCATTACTCATACGTTTAATAACCTGACCCAACAAATTGGCAACAGTGATAACGGTGATTTTTTTCATTGCTTCTGGGTATTTTTCTGCTACATCTGCTGGAAGAGGAATAGTATCGGTGATAATCAGCTCATCCAAATCCTGAGCATTGTTGGTGAAGTTTAAGTAAGCATTTCCACTCAACACACCGTGAGTAATACAGGCACGAACTGTTTTCGCACCATTTTTTTTGAAAGCCGTAGCAGCTTTCAACAAAGTCCCACCAGTGTCAATGAGGTCATCAATGATGATAACATCTTTTCCAGACACGTCACCGATCACGTTCATCACTTCAGATTCATTGGCTTTTTCACGACGTTTGTCGATGATGGCCAAACCTTCATAATTACCAGCTTTAGCAAATGCTCTGGCACGAACAACACCACCGGCGTCAGGACTGGCAACCAATGGGTTTTTGAATTTGCGAATTGTTTGAGTGTATTCAACGAAAAGTGTAGTTCCAAAGATATTATCAACAGGAATGTCGAAAAATCCTTGAATCTGCGGCGCATGAATGTCCATCACTAATAGGCGATGTGCACCAGCTTTTTCAATCATATCCGCCACCAATTTGGCAGAAATAGGTGAACGAGGATCATTTTTACGATCTTGTCTTGCATAACCATAGTATGGTGTAACGACATTGATAGATTTGGCACTTCCACGTTTCAAAGCGTCAATAATTAGAAGAAGTTCCATCAAATTGTCATTTACCGGATTACATGTTGATTGAATAACGAAACAATCTTTGCCTCTGATTGTTTCATCAATCTTAACAAAGGTTTCACCATCGCTAAATCTTTTGCGGGTGATACTTGTGAGTTTTGTTTTGAGTGCATCAGCTATTTTAATTGCTAAGACTTCATTGGATGAGCCAGAAATGATGTTGATCATTGTACGAATTTCCCTTTCCAGAAGTTACAGTTAATATTAAAATTGTCTGACCAGATTCATTTTTTCCTGCTTCGACATTTTTTTTATTTCTCTTTCTCTTTTTGAAGCCGAACTCCTATCATCGGTCATTTCAAAATAGACTAAACGAACTGGTCTTCTTGAACTGGTATATCTTGCTCCTTTTTCAGAACCATTGTGTTCGTCAACCCTTCTATACAAGTCAGTAGTGATACCTGTATATAAGGTTTTATCAGAACATTCTAAAATATAAGTATACCAATTTCCTTCCATCTAAGTCACATTTTATTTATTCATTTCGTTCTTACAGTAGCCTGAATTAGCGTTTCTTCTAATGTGTAGAAATGCGGGATACCTAATTTTTTGCAATAATATCTTAGGTAATCCATCTTTGGTGCGTTTAGGGGAGAACCGAAAATTATTTTTCCCGGATTCGTAGCTATCCAATATCCAAATTCAATATTAGTAGTAAAAGCCGGCATTTTCTTCAATTCTCTAGGAACCCAAAACACGATGGTTTTTGCTGACTTCATTGCGGCTGCTTCCCATTCAATCTGGTCAGCGTATTCAAAATTATCGGAAAATCCTACTCGATCTTCTGGAATAAGAATATTTCCTTCAAAATTCAACTGATTGAGGATGTTGATAGCACCTGGTCTCCATGATGGTGTTTCTCTATCTCTTGGAGTTGGTCCAGCCAAAAAGATACTATTTTCAACAACCAAAAACTCTTCTCGTGCATAAACGATTGTTGGTTGTTTGCTATTGGTATTATTTTCTACAACTATTGGCTGTGATTTTTCAACAGGTACAATCTGTGTATTAGACATTTTGGTTCCTTCTGAAATTGAAGTTGATTCACTATCACCAATGATACAATTTACCAAACTTTTTGATAGCACAAAATAGAATGGTCTTGCATCAAAATTTGCCACACTAATAGAACACCCAATAAGTAAATAGCTATTATCAATACTTATACAAGGCGATATAACAGAATCAAGACCATGTATATTAACAGTACAGGATACAGTATTATGTTCCAATTCTAATTTACGATGTTTAAGTTTCTTATCAAGAATTCTTTGTTGCAATGATCCAATAATTTGATGTGCAACTTCCGTAAAACCTTCATAAGTTTCTGCTGTAAAATTATTTTTTTCAATTTTATCGATAATAGTAGACATACCAAACATCATCATTAGATCAGTAATAGCAATTGAAGTTGGAATATCAAAAATGAAAAAACCACTATTGTTTTTTTGTTTTTTATCGTTGAATTGAATGATATTATACTGAGTGTTGATAAATTTTTCAGTAATATACGAATTTGTAACAACAGTAATGGAATACATATTGATTTTGGCTGGTGCGGCTGTTAAAGTATTCAAATCATCAGCCAATCTATCAAAAAATTTCACTACAAAAGGTTCCAATTTTAATGAAAAATCATTTGGATATGCAACACATGTTTCTATCCACTCCCACCGTTTTTCAGCTTCCGTAATAATTACAATACTGGAACCACATTGAAAAACGGTCATAAACTCATATTCCCCCGGCTCCGGCTGCTCGTTCTCTGCCGATGAACCACAATTTGGACAGGTTAATTTTAACTCATCAATCATATTTCTGTTTCCTTTTCATTAATTGTAATTGATTCAATATATTCATCATCAACATCATTATTGACATTACATTCTTTACACTGATCCCAAATAAGACTTAGTGCAAAATGTATTACCTTTCCTGATATTAAATCAATTTCTGGAGGAATTGTTGACCCATAAACTTCTGCAACTGTTTTACCTACCAATGTCTCATCGTTTGCTTTTGTCAAAATATACGTGTGTTGTTTTACTTCGTTCAATTCCCAATCCGATTTACCCAAAAAATGACAATATCCATCTTCTTGCTCAGGATATTCACCTTTTTTGCTCTCCCAAAATGGACAAACTCCATTTTCATTATAGCAGTAGTATCCATTTGGGATATGCTGTTCTGGGTCTTGCAAATAGCTTTCCAGATTGTCTTTATTCATTTTATCCACGCACTGCCCTAACTTGGTTTTGTTTCATAATAATCGTTTTAGAGGTCAGCAATAGTGTCGCTACAGAAGAAGCATTGATTAGTGCCGATTTAGCTACCTTCACAGGATCAATAATTCCCATTTCAAACATATCACCGAAAGCCTCTGTTACTACATTATACCCAAAAGTTTCATTTTCTTCGCAATTTTGTAAGACAGTTTCGGCTATGTAAGTGCCACTTTTTCCTGCGTTTTCAACAATGTGTATTACCGGTTGTTTAATTGCATCCAACATAATGCTAACACCAGCTGCTTCATCCGTATTTTTGATATTGAGGTCTTTCATATCAACTTTTTGAGCCGCATGAATGAAAGCACATCCACCACCAACAACGATTCCACCTTCAATTGCTGCTTTTGTAGCACCCAACGCATCATCAATACGATCTTTCTTTTCTTCAACTTCGACTTCAGAAGATCCACCAACAAGGATAACAGCGATTTTACCCGTTAATTTGGCAATACGCTCTTTCAAAAATTCACGGTCATAATCATTATCTGCAGCAGCGAGTTGAGATTCCAATTCAGCTATTCTATTTGCCAATACGTCTTCCTTTGAATTAGCATTAACAAATGTAGTATCGTGCTTAGAAACAATAACTTTTTCACAGGTTCCAAGCAATTCAATAGTTTTACCAGCATCTTCCAAACTAATACCAACATCATTTGAAACAAACTCAGCACCAACTAAAGCAGCAATATCTTTCAGATATTCTTTTTTACGATCACCGAACCCAGGTGCATCAACTGCACAACAACTAACACTACCCTTCATCTTATTAACCACCATAGTTTGAAGAGCCTCTGCGGTACCACCATCTGCAAGAATCAAAATTGGTCTTGATTTAGCAACACCCATTTCTAAAAATGGTATAACATCTTTTGATGTACGAAACTCATAATCCGTAACCAAAATCAATGGTTTAAGCAATTCAGCAGTTGCTTTAGTTGGATTAGTCATAAAATAAGCAGAGACATATCCACGATCAATTTTCATACCATCAGTCGTTACTAATTCAGTTCGCATTGACTTACCGTTTTCTACAGTAACAACACCCTTTTGTCCAACTTTATCCATTGCTTGAACAATTAACGAACCAATCTCTTCATCGCCATTGGCAGATATTGTAGCTACATTACGAATATCAGCATCTGTTTTAATATCTCGTTTTATGTTATCCAACGATGTTGCAAGAGCATTAACAACTTTATCAATACCTCTCTTAATCATTACTGGATTTGCACCACTTGCAAGATGACTAAGACCTTTTGTATAAATAGCACCAGCAATAATTGCTGTGGTAGTAGTTCCATCACCACATTCATCAACAGTTTTTTCTGCAGCTCCACGAATGGTTTTCACAGCAAGATTTTCAACAGGATCAGACAAAACGAGATTTCTGAGAACTGTTACACCATCTTTAGTAATAGCAGAAGGTGCCGCCGGATGTCCACTGTCAATCAACACGTTTTGGCCTTTTGGACCGAGTGTGGTTCCGACAGCTGCAACGACTTTACTGATTCCCTTTGATAAGGATTTTCTGGCATCGTCACCAATAATCAAATCTTTAATTTCTTTAGCCAATTTTTATTACTCCATTAAATTTTGTTGAGCTTGAGCCTTTGCATGACTTTCAATCAATGTTACTAAAAATCTTTTTTCATCGATTTTAGGATTAAAATAAATTGCCAAATCTGTTGCTTCTATCATGTCATCAAGCAGGTCTTTGGCAATTGAAATTTCACCCCAGCCATTTTTTATCAATTTGGCTGGGTCATTTACTTCTTTGATACATTCTATGGCTTTGAATATATCCACCGATTTAACCAGCAACAAGACCACTTGGACTAACAACAGAAATTCCAGTAGTTTGTACTTGATAATTGGCTAAGTAAGGAGGAAAATCTTCCATGTCTTTTTCATACATAACATGGTCTAGTTTAAGAGTAACAATATTTTTACCTTCTATTGCCTCTGCAAAAATAATATCAAGTGGTACCATCGCAATTTCTGGTTCACCGGTTCGTGGGTTAAATATCTGGGTAACATTCAATGGAGCAGAAATAGTGATAGTATGCTCATCTCTCCCAATTTCATTCCCCAATACAAGACTCTTATCAATCAATTTCAATACGATTTTCTTTCCCATTTTATTATCCTTTGTTCACAGGGCCAAGAGGCGTTTCATTCTTTACGAGCTTGGTAAGTTGTTCCCTAATATACAACAATGCGGCATCAGCCCTTGCATGTTGGAAAGCCAAATCTCTACGAATATCATCCTGGAGGATAAACATCTTCTTCGTATCATCTGACAGAGTATTATAGTCGTAGATCGAGTCAAAAATTTGAACACGCATTACTTCATTAGTTTTTTTCGATGCCGGATTTGTTGGTGTTTGTGCTCTAGTTGCCATTAATTTTTACTCCAATTATAAAAGTTATCTTCTGATTATTTTACATTATTTTTTTCATAAAAAAACTCATCAAAAATCGAAAATTTTGTAATTTTATCAAGTTTTTTGAATAAATATGTATGAAGAGTAATTGTTAATTGCGCCAACAATTAACAAAGCTGGTAAGGAAACGATACCAGTTGTCCTCTTGAATTTAATTTTACAATTAACTAAGGAAACATAATTATGACTATTTCACGAAAAATTCAAATAGTATTAGACCTATACAATGATCCCACCATTAAAAAACAGGCAATTCCATTCATTCTAAAGAAAACATATTTAGAACTTTTTGAAGAAATCAACAATATTGGATTCGTGTCTATTTTTTCAGCTAAAGCGTATTGCTTCATTAACCACATTACTGAAAATCCAAAATGTCACTGTGGTAAGCAAACCAACTATGTGTCAATGACTAACGGATTCTCGAAAACATGTTCCTGTAAATGCATGGGAACCATCGAAGAAACGAAAATCAAAAGAAAAGAAACAACTCTAGAAAAGTACGGAGTTGAAAATATTAGTACCGTAACAAGAGATCAAATACGTGAAAAGTACTGGGGTAAAACAGATGAAGAAAGACAAGAAATCAAAGATAAAAGACGACAAACGAATTTAGAAAATTTTGGTGTTACTAATCCATTGAAATCAGAATCTATTAAAAAACAATGGAGACAAACCAATCTAGAAAAATACGGTGTCGAGTATCCAACACAATCCTCTGCAATACGCCAAACAATGAAGAACAACAATATGGAAAAATATGGCGTTGAAAGCATTAGTCAAATTGCTGAAATCCAAGACAAAAAAGTGACAACCGGATTCAAAAGAAAAAAATACATATGGAAAACTGGTGAAATTTCAATCGTTCAAGGATACGAAAATATTATATTAAGAGAATTGGAAGAAAACGGATATACCTTTGAGCAAGTAATCACAGATTCAAAAGACATGCCACAATTTTGGTACTACTATCAAGACAAGAAAAAAAGGTATTTTCCAGATATTTACATTCCAAAAGAAAAACTTGTAATCGAAGTAAAATCTAATTACACAAATTCATGTAATGAAGAAATAAACCAATTAAAGTTTCAATCAGTTATTGACAATGGATATGATTTTCGACTTGAAGTTAGACAATGAAAAAACCCCCACCTTTTTATGGGTGGGGCTCTTGGTTGAGCAAAACCTAGAATGTTCTACAGTTTTGCGTAGTTGAACTTGTACTGTGGGACATCAGAGATTTTCGCCACCAGGATGTATTCCTCGTTGTCGTACACCATCCGATCTTTTGAGTCATACACCAACTGATAACCTCTGAAATTAATGCGATAGTTGTTAGCACAATCGTCATCATCATGATTTTCTTTCGCTCTGAACTCATCATAGCCCTTCGTGAAGATACTGAAGTATTCTGATGAATGCGGCTTATCCAGATACTTCGAAGAGTAGGATACTTCCACTTCCTCGTTGCCTTCCTTCTTGACAAGCTTGATTACTTCCAGCCGAATAGTCGAATCCTTGTCGTAATCAATGTTCAGATCATTCAGAACCTCTTCAATTCCATCAAGTCCACCACCGTAGCGAAGGTACTCTTCCACAATTGCCTGGAGAATGTCGAAACTGAAAAATCTCATCTTTCTCGAAGCATCAACAATGTAATCTGCGATTTCGGCCTCAAGGGTTACCTGATCCTTCAGATACTCTTTGATGGTGGCCTCCTCAAGCTTATCATACTTGAGATGGTAGTAAATACGGCCAGGACGAGAACGCATAAACTCGTTGATGTCGCTGTCACGGTTTTCCGTCAGAATAACCAACCGGCGCTGTCTGCTACCACCATCCATCAAAGACAGAAGAGACTCTTGGGTATCAACCTCTTCATTGTAGTCTTTGGCTGGCGGATACGTCTTTCCAAACTCATCAAAAAACAGAACGATAACTCCCAGCGAATCAATGAATGATGTGAAATCAGAACCAACAAATCGCTCAGTGATCATAATGACCGGAACACCTTCACCGATCAACTGGTTGCAAACCACCTCTGCCAGCATGGTTTTGCCGGAACCTTTGTCACCGGTCAACAGAATACCGGTACTTCGATCTCTGTCCTTGTAAGTGTTGATGATCTTGCCAGCCTTACGGGTGACATTACCATAAACCTTTGCCGGCACCTTGAAAACATCATACTCTTTTTCGAGGAAAAATCCGGTAAACTTGTTGAAGACTACGCGGTAGATAGCCGGTTTCAGCATTTCACTCAAAGTGCCGTCCATGAGATCAAGCACTCTTACAGTTGATGCATCCTGATACTGAAAATTGATAGCCATTGTTTCCTCTAATTGGTACGGGTTATGATGCTTTTGATTGCTGTGTAGATGTTTCTCCATTCACTGCCGCTACTCAGATATTGTATCTTAATTTGCCGAATTTCTTCCTTAAATTTTGCCAGTGAGGCTTTGACACTCAAGAAAAGTTCACTCTCTCTGATTTTCATGATTATCGTATGCCCGAAGTCAATCAAGGAAAACGAACGCAATTCTTGTTCGGCACTTTTGTAGATAATGACCACGGGAACAGTCAGCAAAACTTTAAGAATGTAAAGGGTAATGCCCAAAATGATGGCACCTGTTGCGAATGCCTTCAGTGAAAGCAAACCAATAATTTCCATTATGATGAAAGGTGTCAAAAATATGAGCAACAGTGCGTATCGGTTCTTGAACTCTGCCACCCAAGTGCGAAACCGAAGCATGATATTCAAAGATTTGATTGCCAAATAGATGGGTTCGCCAATTCTATTCCAAATCACTTCTTCAAAGATAATGAAAATGAGCACCAACAGCAATTTAATATATTTCATCGGTTTGGTTCCTTCTTGTATGGGTGGGATACATGATTTAACAATATTGTATCAAAAATTGAAAATGTTCTTATAAAAAAATTAACAAACTTTCCAACATTGAGGATCAGCAACAAAAGGATCACCAAACTTGCTATGAACAACCGCTGGACATCCACGACAATTATTGACCAATTCACAATTTCCACATTTATCAAAATTTGAAAAATTTCTTAATGATTTCATTAGATTGTTACTTGCGTACATTTTTAAGAAACTATCATCTGGAAATTTTCCAATTGGCACATTAAGTCTTCTACAAGCGTGACACGTTCCATCTGGCATTATGGTCATTATGCTAATTCCAGCCTGACAACCACCTTCCACGGTTTCAGTTGGAACAATCAATTTGTTTTCATATGCGTATAATGACCACAGTGGATCTTTCAAAACCAACTTGGTAGTGTTTAACTCGTTTTTACAAAGGTCTCTTGTTATCTCTCCAACTTCATCCGATAATTGTTCGAATAATCTTCGATATTCAAAAGGAAAAATATCCGTATCCACTGAAACTGCACTACCCGTGCATGAAACTCTTGCAATTACGAATCCATACGCTTTGTGACTTTTCACTACTCTGTATAATGGAATAATTTGATCTAAGTTACTTTTACTCACATTGCACATGATGTATGTTCTGTAGACACCAGCATCATGCAATAATGACAATGCTTCCAATGACTTATCAAATGACCCTGATTTTTTTCGGAAGCTATCGTGAACATCTCGTAATCCGTCAAGAGATATTTGATAGGCAACAACACCAAGTGACTTGATTTGCTCACAAATCTCTTTGGTCAAAAGATCAGGATTTCCAAGTATTCCACATTTGATTTTCTTACTGACAGCGTATTCAATCAACTGGAATATGTCTTTTCTGAGCAATGGATCTCCACCAGTAAAGTGAATCCTGGGAGTAATGGTATCACCAGTTATGCTCGACAATACCGAAATAAAATCAGTAAAGCCGTCGATGACTCTAAAAGCATCATCGGTCGATAGAACCGATTGTGGTTGTCTGTCAATCCCAATATAACAATGAGAACATTGATACATACAGGATTCAGTTACATGAAATTGTAAGGTGAAATCTTGTAATCGCTTTGTAGTCATTGTACCCATTGTTATATTGTTTTTAGTTTATCCACATGCTGAACAGCCAGCACACCACGCTTGTGACCTTTCTGTTGTTACTTCTGATAGAAACTCTTTTAGCAATTCTAAATCTGCTTCTAACTGTTCTGACATTTTATTTTACACCTCCTAGAAAAAAATGATTACTGTAATAATTATTTATTTTTATTCTAAGCAATATCTTTCCAGTAATATTTGTAATTATACAATTGAAACATCAGATTAATAGTGAGAAGTGCCATAAAAAAGTATAGAGATGTTTCAATGGATGAGCTTATAATATCAATAAGTGCAACAATAACAAATCCAACAATACCAGCAACAGACATAATCATAGCCGATACAACCTGAACCTCTTTGAATATTTCTGCTTGATATTTTTCCATTAAAAAAACATTATAATTGATACCAAGCATATTCACATACAAACCGTAAAAAACCATTATAAGAGCTTCTGTGTATAAAAATCCCATAGGTGAAACAAAATAAAGTGGAATTCCAACAAGATACAGAAAATCCATCCAAATCAAAACCTTATATGTTCCTTTCAATGTTACCTTTTTTAATAAAGGCATCAAAAATGTACTCAACCTATGCAAAATAAGAAGTCCAGAAATCAGACTCGTTGCCCACAGCATTCCTTGTAATTTGGTCACGATTGGGATAATCAAGGCCCAACTGAAATTTATGACAAAAAGAACCAAAAATTGCATTCTGATAAATGCGTCAAATTTATCGTATGACTCAAATAATTTGTGCATGTGTTTATGAATTTCCTTTATTTTATTATGTATTTTACAAAATTATACCATTTTTCAATACGAAATACTTTCCTCCAACGCTTTGTAGAAAATATCACCGTAATCAACTTTACCAAGGTGCGTTGCATAATACTCAGCAAAGTCAATCAGTGCAGCATCTACTTCTTGGAGTTTGTCCACAGCCATGAATTTCGCTATTTCCTTTCTGTCGTGGAGAGCATTCAGAGTCTTGTTCAATTCTTCCATCAAGACGCTTGTCTGGTTAATGACTGTTGCAAAGTCTTCTTCTTTTAACAGTCCATTTTTCATGGACCTCAAAAGAGCGTAATCATTCACACCAGAATTGAATGTGTCAGATTGGGTGAAGTCGTTAGAGTAGCACCCGTTCAGAATGTTGTTTGCGGAAATCACTCCACGAACAAAGTGAGTCGCTTTTTTGTTTGTTCTGAAATCGTGTTTTGCTCCATTCCATGTTTCTCTCATCCAATGTTTGTGATCTCTGCGGGCAAGACCAAGGTAAGATTTGATGATGTTGTAGTTGTAGAAATATTCTCTCTTTTCCCACAACCACCCAAGCATGGAATTTTTCAGTGCCAGAGAATGGAGAACTTCAAAGTTGATGGTTGCATCACCAGTAATCACATTACGGATGAACCCTTGCAACGTGGTAAAATTGTGGTCAATACCATCTTCTTTGAATTGAAGCTGGTGATGTTCCCACAAAAAGGAGCTTCTATCTCGTTCAAGATAGATATACAGATAATCGATATCACTGTTTCCGTCATTCAGTATATACATGTGTGAACCGATTTTGACTTTAACAGCGGTATTATTTGTTAACGCATCGAACAATGCTTTGTCCGTGAAATGAATGTTCATTTTTTTCACCTGTTTTGTAAAAATTAAATAGTGATAAAAAATTATAACAAAAAAAGCGAATTTATTTGAATTTTTTTGATTTTGTGTATAAATAGTATTAATAAGGGTAATTTTTGATGCTGTCACATCAAAAAGCCAATCGGAGTGAATTTGATTGGTTGTCCCCTTGTCAATAATTATACAAAAGGAGTGAAACCAAATGAATTACGAATTGCATTACAGTCGATTAATTAAAAGAGCACGAAATAGAACTATTCTTCCAAATGAATATAAAGAAAAACACCATATTTTACCACGATGTATTGGTGGTACAAATGCCAAAGA
>Ga0194119_10003947_pt1 | contig 23411 bp, 21 predicted proteins | sample TA2MahC100mmetaG_FD_148620 | JGI IMG/M metagenome (GOLD analysis project Ga0194119, IMG submission 148620) | Freshwater microbial communities from Lake Tanganyika, Tanzania - TA2015018 Mahale Deep Cast 100m | ecosystem: Environmental > Aquatic > Freshwater > Lake | place: Tanzania: Lake...
GGATCGATGGCATTCCCGAATCTTTTTGACATTTTTTGTCCGTTCTTATCTAAAACAAGTCCATTGGAAACCACATTTTTATAGGCCACCGAATCAAAAACCATCGTTGCGATTGCGTGCAGCGTGTAAAACCATCCGCGTGTTTGATCAACCCCTTCGGCAATAAAATCAGCGGGATAACCCTCTCGGTTGTCTATTAATTCTTTATTTTCAAACGGATAATGCCATTGAGCGTAAGGCATGGCGCCGGAATCAAACCAAACATCTATCAAATCCGCTTCTCGTTTCATGGGTTTTCCTGAAGGAGAAACTAGTGTAATTTGATCTACGATGTGTTTGTGCAAATCAATTCCTTGGTAATTTTCATCAGACATATTTCCAATCTCATATCCCGAAAAAGGATTGGATTGCATGAATCCTACTTGAACAGATTTCTCACATTCATTTTTCAGATGTTCAACCGATGAAATACAAACGCATTCATCTCCCTCGACCGTTGACCAAATTGGAATGGGAATACCCCAATAACGTGAACGAGATAAATTCCAATCGTTGGCATTTTCCAACCATTTTCCAAAGCGACCTATACCGGTAGATTCTGGTTTCCAATTGATGGTGTTATTCAATTCCACCATCCGATCTTTTTTATCCGTTACTCGAATAAACCAAGAATCTAATGGGTAATACAAAACCGGTTTATCTGTTCTCCAGCAATGCGGGTAGTTATGTTCGTATTTCTCGACCTTAAATGCTTTATTTTCTTCTTTAAGTTTAATCGCAATTTGAACATCAACTGATTTTTCGGGAGCTAATCCATCGGCGTAATATTCGTTTTTCACATACATCCCCGCGAAATCGGTTACCTCAGATCTAAATTTTCCTTGCAAATCAACAAGAGGAACGAGATTTCCTTTTTCATCGTGAACCAGCATAGGAGGTACTCCTGCATCCGCTGCAACCTTAGCATCATCCGCACCAAAGGTAGGTGCAGTATGAACGATTCCTGTACCGTCCTCGGTAGTAACAAAATCCCCAGAGATTATTTGGAATGCACTTTCAGCATTTTCCGCCGGCAAGCAATACGGCAAAAGCTGCTCATATTTAATACCAACCAATTCTTTTCCTAAACACGTTCCCGCGATGTAGAATGGAATCGTTTTATCTCCCACTTTGTAATTTGAAAGTTCACCTGCTGATTCAATAGCTTGAAATCCTTTTCCGAATTGGTATCCAACAAGATTTTTGGCTAAAATCACATTGATTGGCTCAAAGGTATATTGATTGAAAGTCGAAACCAAAGCATATTCGATGTTAGATCCAACGGTTAATGCTGTATTGGAAGGAAGCGTCCATGGGGTTGTTGTCCAGGCGAGGAAATAGGTATTTACCTTCTCCCCTTGAGGGAAGATTGAGAGTGGTGAATTTGTGTTCATCCCCGTTGATCCCCGTTGACTTCGTCGGATGCTCTGCAACTCAAAGGGGGAAAAGCCTCCAGAAATCATTTTGAACATCGCCACCACCGTTGTATCTTTCACATCTTTATAGCAACCCGGCTGGTTCAATTCGTGAGATGAAAGTCCCGTTCCTGCTTTCGGAGAATACGGTTGAATTGTATATCCTTTGTACAATAATCCTTTCTCGAATAATTGACCTAACAACCACCAAACGGATTCCATATATTTAGGTTCGTAAGTAACATACGGATTCTCCATATCCACCCAATACCCCATTTTTTCGGTTAAATCATTCCAAATATCGGTGTAACGCATGACGGCCTTTTTACACGCTTCATTGTATTCGTCTACTGTAATTTTGGAACCAATATCTTCTTTTGTTATTCCAAGTTCTTTCTCAACACCAAGTTCTACCGGTAAACCATGTGTATCCCAGCCTGCTTTACGTTTTACTTGAAAACCTTTTAAGGTTTTATAGCGACAAAAAATATCTTTTATGGATCGTGCCATAACATGATGAATACCTGGTAGTCCATTGGCTGACGGTGGACCTTCAAAGAAAACAAATAATGGATTCCCTTCGCGCGTCGAAATAGATTTTTCAAAAACGGACTCTTTTTTCCATCTCTCCAGGACAACTCGAGCTACATTTGCCAAACTAAGTCCTCTATATTCCGTATATTTTGATAACATATTTCTAAAAATCAAATTGGAAAACAAAGGTACTTATTTCAAAAATAAGTTCACAGAAAAATATTTTCTCCTTTTACTTGAATAAATTAATAATTTCTATATCTTTGCACTCCCATTTTATGGGTTAATGAAACTATTATGAAAAGAACATTTCAACCATCAGTAAGAAAAAGAAGAAATAAGCACGGTTTCAGAAGTAGAATGGCAACTAAAAATGGTAGAAGAGTTCTTGCAGCCAGAAGAAGAAAAGGACGCAAGAAACTTACTGTTTCAGATGAACCAATGCACAAAAGATAATTCTTAATCACATAAGTAGAAGAAGTCGTCATTTCTGACGACTTTTTTTATTCCATTTTTTCTGCTGTAGAATTTTCAAAATACGTTTCGAAGGTAATAGGTTCTTTCGATGATTTATTAAAAAATGATTTATTCTGAATAGTAGATAAATCAACTATTGTAGTTCCTGAATAATAGTACATCAAGATCTGTTGATAAGTGAATTTTGATTTTGCCATTTTCATCGCTCCTTCTTGACAAAGTCCAACACCATGCCCATATCCTTTGCCTTTTAATAATACAAATTCCCCTTCGTCAAAACAGGAAAAATAGGTTGATTTCAAATTAAATTCATCGCGAATATCTCTTAAGGGAATTCCATATTTTGGACTAATAAAAAAAGCTTTTCGATTTTCTTGTTTAAAATTGAATTGTTCAAAGGCAAAAAAAGAATCAGATTCTGAAATAAAATATTTTTCTTTAAAAAATAATTCCCATTTCGCTTTTGAAATCCTCTTTTCCCAATTTGCTTGCTTTGCATGAATACAAAAGGTGTCTATTACAGGGGATAAATACGGAAGTGATTCATTCCAAACATAATCTGCAGAAGAGGTTTGACCACCGCAATTAGCATGATAAAAACCTTCGACAAGTGAACTATCCCCATGACTGAGAACCTCTTGTTTTGTTTCAGCAACCGCTTGAAGAATTGTATTTGAAAATCGCCATTTATTGAGATATGCTTGGCAGTGAACACGATCGCATAAATCATATCCAGCCTTTTCATGGCGGCTTAAATTTTTTAAGGCATATGTCCTACTAAGAACTGCCTGGGCCTTATAATATTCCAAATGATGACCTACCCCACCCTCTGATTCTACAACACCAGCGATATAGTCTTCTAAATTGACAACATTGACAATAGAAAGTCCATTTTTATTACGCGTGATTTCAAAATCACCCACGTATTTTCGCGGCTTGATTTCAGTATTCTTTTGCGTTAAAGTCAAGAAACCATGGGATTGATTTTGAATGAGTTTAATTTTTTTATACGATCCAATCTCCAGTACTCCAAAAATTAATTTAACTTTCGAACTATCCAATGCCACTAGATCCACAAAATCAGATTTATTTAGCTCACCAACATACAGCGTATCGGCATAAATTGAATAACTGGATATATCGTAAGAAAAACTTATTCTATTGATTTTATCACCGGAAAATACGGCAACACGAATTGTTTGAGCGTAGCTAAACGACATCAAGAGTATGGCGAGAAAAAAGACACATTTCACCATAAAACAAAATTAGGTGAGCTGATTTGAGAAAAATCGCTACTCCGAGATAGTTTTCAACAATGAGTTTGCAACTTTTTTGCTAGCGCCTGGTCCGCCTAATTTTTCACGCATCAAAATGAAATTAGAAAGCATCTCTTCACGATATTTTTTATTCTTAATTAATAATTCAAGTTCTTCTCGAATGTTTTGAGGATCACATTCGCCTTGAATCAATTCTTTGACAATTTGTCTGTCCATTATCAAATTAACGAGCGAGATATAGTTGATTTTTATTAATGCCTTTGCAATGTAGTATGAAATCCATGAACCTTTGTAACAGACAACTTCTGGAATATTTAATAATGCTGTTTCCAAAGTTGCGGTTCCCGATGTTACAATTGCTGCCTCTGAATTACTCAATAAATCATACGTTTGTCCAAAAACGATTTTACACCCCTTTTTTTCAAATTCTTCATACATTTTTAGCGTTTGATTAGGCGCCCCCGCTATAATAATTTGGTGTTTTTTCAACGATTTTACCGCTTCAAACATTATGGGCAGCTTCACTTTAATTTCTTGTTTCCTGCTACCGGGTAAAATTGAAATAATAGGCTCATTAGCCAAGGAATTCTTGGTTAAAAATTCTTCTCGTGTTAATTTAGATTGATTAAAATTCTCAACTTCGTCCAACAACGGATGACCTACGTATTGCGTTTGATAATCAAATTGTTTGTAAAAATCATTTTCAAACGGGAGAATAGAATACATTTGATCGACTGTAGCTTTTATGGTCTTCACCCGAGATTTTTTCCATGCCCAAACTTGTGGTGAAATATAATAATGAACCTTAATCCCATTTTTTTTCGCCCACTGAGCTATGCGTAGGTTAAACCCGGGATAATCAATCAGCAACAACACATCTGGTTTGAACTCTAAAATGTCTTTTTTACAAAAATTGATGTTTTTTAGAATTGTTCTTATATTCAGAATTACCTCAATAAAACCCATGAAAGCAAGTTCAGAAATGTGTTTGATTATCGTTGCTCCTTCTTTTTTCATGCGATCACCACCCCAAGCACGAACAACAGTAGAGACGCCTAGTTTGTTAAGCTCTTTTAGTAAGTTAGCCCCATGTAAATCTCCTGATGCTTCACCAACAATGATATAAATCCGACCTTGTTTATCACCCATTATTGAATCATATTCACATAGAGAACGTAAGGTAAATATAAAATAGTACCCGCGATGATTCCCATTGCTAAGCCCCATTTTTCCCTATTCAAACAAAGATAAAACCACAAAAGATTTGCAATAATAGCGAGTGATAAAAATTTACTTCTCACCATATCCATATTTAGAAATTGCTTCCATAAATATTCAAAAGGATAATTTTGAAACTCAGCCATAATAACTATTACAAGGGGAACAAATACAATCGGTGAAAACAAACCAACTAATAGACCCTTCGTATGCTCCCAGCCCCAATTTCTAAAATTCATAACATCCAATTTTTAATTTCATCAATTTTGGAATAAGCAGTCATATCAAAATGAGTTGGTACGATAGAAACATATCCATCTTTCATTGCTGCTAAGTCCGTATCCTCGTGCTGATCGACATTTGAAAACTCACCTGTTAACCAATAATAGGGTTTTCCAAATTGATCCATTCGTTTATCAAAACGATCCGCCCAAAATGCATGCGCCTGACGGACGATTTTAAATCCTTTAATTTCACTAACTGAAATATCCGGAACATTCACATTTAGGCATGTATTTTCAGGAATCGATTTATTCAGTGCTTTTTCAATTATCTTTTTTGCAGCCCATTTAGCAGCCGTAAAATCAGCATCAGCAGAAAAATTGGCTAAAGAAAAACCAATTGATGGAATATTTTCCATTGCCCCCTCCACTGCTGCCGACATCGTCCCAGAGTATAATACGTTTGTCGATGTATTTTCACCGTGATTAATTCCTGATAGAAGCAAATCGGGTTTCCCGTTTAGGATTTCATAAATTGCCAACTTGACACAGTCTACTGGCGTACCAGAACAAGAATAAGCAGGCAAATCATTCCCATGAAATTCATTTAATCTTAGCGGATGATGAATTGTAATCGAATGACCCGTTGCGGACTGAGGCTTATCAGGGGCAACTACAAGTACATCTCCAAATAATTTAGCCACCTCAATGAGGGACGTGATACCTTTAGAGGTGATTCCATCGTCGTTTGTAACTAAAATTTTTGGTCTGCTCATAACTGCCTTACGAAAATAGTGAATATTATCGAAATGAAAATCATTCAACTTTTACGGCTACATTGAATTCGAATAGCAAGTATGAAATGCAATATTTTAATTTATCTAAATGGCGGTAAACTACTTTTAGACCTTTAGCCAATACACTCCCTCAAAATCGCAATTTCTTCCTCACTCAACGCCAAGCCTCTGCGATTCATCATATTATTGGCGTACTCAACGGCTTTCTCAAATTTGAAAGGAACAAAACCTACGCTACCACCCCATGAAAAGGAAGGAATGAACTTCGATGGGAAATCTCCTCCATAAATGTTGCACGAAACACCCACAACCGTGGCGGTATTGAACATGGAATTAATTCCACACTTGGAATGATCGCCCATGCAAAGTCCCATGAACTGAACATTTGTTTTTTCTTCTTGCTTGGTTTCATAGGAATACGTTGAAACAAAACCGTAATTATTTTTCAGATTGGATGTATTTGTATCAGCTCCCAAATTGCACCACTCCCCGATTAACGAATTTCCTAAAAATCCTTCGTGCCCTTTATTCGAATACGCTTGCATGACTACATTGTTGATCTCCCCTCCTACTTTGCAATGCGGACCAAGTGTTGATGCGCCATAAACTTTTGTTCCAAGTTTCAACGCACTGTGTTCACACATCGCTAACGGGCCACGAACTAGAGATCCTTCCATGATTTCAGCATCTTTCCCTACGTAAATTGGTCCTGTGGTTGTATTCAAAATACTTGCTTCCACTTTCGCACCTGGTTCGATAAACAAAAGTGATGAATCCCCGATCAATGTATTTGTTTTGAATGGTTTCTCTGATGTGCGATTGGCTGTAATCAATAAAAAATCTTGTGTTAACACAGCATCGTTTTTTTGATAAATATCCCATCGGTTCTCTAATATAACCGGTTCGGTGCCTGTAAACGCAATTTTCTCATCGCCAGTTCCCTTTTTTGCAATCCACGTAGTTCCAAGCGTTAACATTGAATTTTCTTCCATTTGTAAAACCGCAGCTACAACCTCCTCACTTGGAATCACCGCAGCGTTTATTTCAATACCATTCTCAACTTTCGAAAATTTTCCTTGCAAGTATTGCTCAGTAGAGTAACCAATTTCAATAGTAGAACTCAATTCAAACCCCTTCAAAAAAGCCAACCAACGTTCATCATTAGTAAAGATTCCCATGCGCAGATTACCAATGGGACGAGTCAAGCTCAATGGAGCGAAACGCAAATGCAATCCGTTGTCATTCAAATTAATTTTCATAAGGAATGGAAGTTTTTGAAATAAAAAATGAACTTAAAAATAGACAGATAAAAGTAAGAAATCCGTTGATTATCAACATCTCATACCCAAATTTATAGCCTCCAAACCATTGAACAGAGTTTTTATCTGTCAAATAACAAAAAGCTGGAACAGCAATGCAGATTAATGGAACAAGTGGATTAAAAACAGGTCGTTTGGTCAAAATGCCAAAAGCAAAAAGTCCAATTAAAGGTCCGTACGTGTAAGAAGCCAAGGTTAAAATCACATCAATAATATCTGTTTTCGGATTATTTTCAATAAACCAATTTGTTCCAAGAATAATCAACAAAAATAGAATTGAAAAACCAATGTGAACATACAACATCGTTCTTTTCTTATTGGATTCCTCCCGATTCTTAAAATTAAGGAAATCGATGCAAAAACCAGTCGTTAACGCAGCCAAAGCACTATCTGCGGAAGCATACGAGGATGCAGTAATTCCCAATAAGAAAAAGATACCGGCTATCGCTCCAAATTCAGTTAGCGCCAAGGTTGGGAAAGTATGATCTGTTTTTATTGGCAAATCAATTCCTTTTGACGCTGCAAATACATACAACGCACCCCCTAAAATTAAAAACAAGAAATTGGTTGCAACTAACACAACTGTAAATGAATACATGTTTTTTTGGGCCTCTTTGATATTTTTACATGTCAAATTTTTCTGCATCAGATCTTGATCCAAACCTGTCATGGCAATCGCCAAAAACATTCCTCCAAAAAAGTGCTTATAGAAATAATTCTTTGCATTTGAATCGTCTAGCACAAAAATTCGCGACAAAGAATGTCCGGAATTAGTTTTAGCAGCTGAGATTTTATCCCACAATCCCGGAAGATCTACATTCAAGGTTTGAGCAACGATGATCGTACAAATGATAACTGAACTCACCAAGAAAAATGTTTGAAACGTATCTGTGTAAACAATCGTTTTAATTCCACCCTTGAACGTATAGACCCATATTAACAAAATGGTAATGCAAGCCGTCAACCAATAGGGAACACCCAAACCCTCAAAAAGAAATAATTGTAGTACAATGGTTGCTAAATACAAGCGAATTGCAGACCCCAATGTTCTAGATAGAATGAAGAATGCCGCGCCTGTTTTGTAGCTGATTAATCCCAATCTTTTTTCCAGATATTCATAAATCGAAGTAACATTCAATCTGTAATACAAGGGCATCAGAAGTTGAGCGATAACAATGTATCCGAGCACATAACCTAAAACCACCTGAAAATAGGCCATTCCATCGTTGATTACTTTTCCTGGAACAGAAATAAACGTTACTCCAGACAAAGAAGCGCCAATCATTCCAAAAGCCACTAAATACCAAGGACTTTGACGATCTCCTGTAAAAAAAGTATCGCTAGTTGCTCTGCGAGAAGTAAGTATTGAAATCCCTATAAGAATTAAAAAATAACTAACTAAAACACTTATTATTAATGTCGTACTCATAAATATTATTCTTTAATGGAAGTATCAAATTTTAACCAATTGATATTTTTTGAATACAAGAAAATAAAAAAACATGATATTATGAGATTAACAAGCAATACAGCTGTAGGAATATCCTCCGGAGATACAATTAAATACATAGAAGTTGAAGACATCAAACAATAAATGATATACAGGTGAAAACCATACATATTTCTCTTGAACATGAGCATAATACTAATTAAACCAGAAAGTGAGATAAGGGTTGAAACACTTGTAAATAAAATGTAATTTTCATTCAAAGCTTTTGTCAAAAATTGAAATTTTTGAACTAAATCCAGTACCTCAGGCGATGTCTTATATTGTATTAAAACTTTACTCAACTTCGCCATCTCAATATCTTGATTTTTTATTTGTTCTAATGATGGTGGGCCTGTTAATATGCCGGCAAAACCACTCAAGCTTGCGATGCCTGTATTTATAATGGTTAAAATACCCAGAATTAACAAAAGTCTAGGAGGCTTATTTTGCATAAAGTTCAATTTGAGTCGAAATTATAAATTTTCTCATTTCTGTTTGCTAAAACTAATTTAATCTTTCCAAAGAAAAAATGTTAAAAACAAAGCTGAATGAATTAATTTCTCACATCAATACCCCAAAGCATTTTATTGCGAATAGTATCTAAAAAATTATTATTCTCAAAGCGAACCACATTAATCATAAACTCGGCTTTTGTGATAATGACTTTTTCACCCTGTTTAATACTTCTTGAATTTCCATCGAGACTCAAAAGTGACTTTCTATCTCTACCTTCAACACTAAGTTCAATGGGCAGATGATCCGGTACCACCATCGGACGAACATTTAAATTGTGTGGTGCTATGGGAGTTATGATATGAACCTGACATCCCGGAGTTATTATTGGTCCACCACAACTCAAACTATATGCAGTAGAACCCGTGGGAGTGGCAACAATAAGTCCATCGGCCCAATAGGAGTTTAAATATTTGCCGTCTAAGGAAGCGTGAACGGTAATCATTGTTGATGTATCTTTTTTATGAACTGTTAGTTCGTTAAGAGCAAAATTGTCTTCTCCGAATATATCTTCCTCGGTAAAAACTCGAATGAGAGATCTTTTCTGAAATTCAAATTCCTTATTTTTGACTTTTGTTATGGTATCCTCAATATGATCCTTAGAAATATTCGATAAAAAACCCATTCTTCCTGTATTGATACCCATAATTGGAACACCCGAATTCCGTATATAACTTACAGTTTTTATAAAAGTACCATCCCCACCAAGACTAATCGTAAGATCAATTCCTGAGTAAAAATCATGATGCGAAGAAAATGTATCGATATTTTTCCGAAAGTTCAGTTTCGTGGAGAGATTCTTATTCAACTCTTTTTCCAATACTATATCCCAACCAAGTTGATGAATGAAATTTATTACTTCAGAAAAAACAGGAATTGTTGCCTTCGTTACTTTTTTACCGTAAATAGCTACTCTCATTTTTAAAATTTTAAGTAGTTCATTAATGCATCGAAACGCCATTGCAGATCATCATCATGCATTCCTTTTTGGAATGTTGCTTTGACATCGATTTCGTATCGCTCAAAGGATCGTATTATACGAGATAAATCCGTTTGATTTATTTTCAAGGTTATTTCGATTTTCGTTGAATCTACAGAACTAAATATATACGAACTCAGAATTTTTGCATTTTCACTTTCTATAATTTGGGCAATTTTTGACAGCGAGTAATCAATTGAATTTATCTCAAGAATAATTATACCACCTGGCTCTTTTATTCCACCGGTTGATGCTAAGGAATTTATTAAAACATGAACACTTGTACATCCCAAATATTGTTCTTGTTCATTCAATATTGGAATAACACTCAGCTTAAACTCAGACATTCGAAACAGCACCTCATAAATGTGTACATGCTGGTATACAAAAGGTCTAGGTAAATGATCAAAAAGAGCATCTAGGGTTTGAGAATCGTCCAGCTTATCCAAAATATCTGATTCAGAAACCACACCAACAAAATTACTATTTTTCAGCACTGGTAGATGAGAAACTTTGAATTCGTCCATCCAATTAATCGCTTTTTCTCCAGAATCTGTATGAACTAAAGGTGGGATTTCCTCTGTTATTAAGTCAATTGCTCTCATAATTCGCCACCAAAGTACTAATTTAAAAATGAAGTTCGTAATTTTGGTTCGTTAAATTTTGTTTGTGATATGACAAAACTAAGTGTGAATATTAATAAAATAGCCACTATTCGCAATGCGCGAGGAGGAAATACACCAAATCTTGTACAAGTGGCCATTGATTGTCAGCGATTTGGCGCTCAAGGCATAACCATTCACCCACGCCCAGATGAAAGACACATTACATTGAGAGATGTTTATAATTTAAAGGAGGTCGTATACACTGAATTTAACATTGAGGGGTATCCCGATGAGCGATTTATGAAAATCATTCGTGATATTCGACCGACCCAAGCTACTTTAGTACCCGATCCACCGCATGTTCTTACCTCAAATACCGGATGGGACGTCATTCAAAATGAACATTTTTTAAAAGAAATAATAGCTGACTTGAAGGAAATGGGAGTTCGAACCACTCTATTTTTGAACCCAGATCTAAAGCAGTTAGAAAAAGTAAAAAATGTAGGAGCAGATAGAATTGAATTATATACTGGTTTGTATGCTGAAAACTATCGGGAAAATAAAGAAAAGGCAATAATCAAATATCATGAAGTATCACAAGAGGCGCAAAAATTTGAGATTGGAATTAATGCCGGACATGACCTAAGTTTGGAAAATCTCACCTACTTTATCCAAAAAATTCCTCAAATTGATGAGGTATCCATCGGACATGCTCTAATTTCAGATGCCCTTTATTTGGGATTAGAAAATACAATTCAAAGATATTTGTATGAAATTGAAAAGGGCCAACAAATTGAATTTAAATAGATTATAGATGTCAGAAAAGATTAAATTTGGAACAGATGGTTGGAGAGCCATTATCGCACAAGATTTTACAGTTGAAAATGTAGCAAGAGTGGCAGAGGCTACAGGTGAATGGTTGCTTAATCAGAAAGTTGAACCGAAAATCACAATTGGACATGATTGTAGGTTTGCAGGTGAGTTGTTTATGGAGACTGCTGCAAAAGTATTTATCTCACAAGGAATTAAGGTATACATGAATCGAGGATTTATTTCCACACCCATGTTGTCTTTGGGAACAAAAAATCACGGTTGTAGAATTGGAATAATTTTAACTGCTAGCCACAATCCACCGTCATACAATGGCTATAAAATCAAAGCAGATTTTGGAGGCCCTTTACAACCGGAATATATTCAGGAAATCGAGGATACTATTCCTGCATATTCAAATTCAAATTATTTAAAAATTGATTTAAAGGATGCGGAAAAGTCCAATAAATTAGAAATTGTTGATTTAGAATTGGATTACATCAATCATGTTAAAGCTAATTTTGATTTGGATGCTATTAAAAAATCTGGTTTAAGACTAGTTTATGACGCAATGTATGGCGCCGGTCAAAACGTAATACGAAAAATTTTGCCTGAAGTCGCCTTGTTACATTGTGATTACAACCCATCATTTATGGGTCAAGCCCCTGAGCCAATTGCTAAGAATTTAAAAGGACTTGAGAATTATATTAAAGAAAATCCAGGTGTAGATTGCGCCTTAGCTACTGATGGGGATGCAGATAGAATCGGGATATTCAATGGGAAAGGAGAATTCATTGATTCACACCACATAATTTTATTATTGATACATTATTTGGTAAAATACAAGCAATTATCGGGATTGGTCGCCACTGCTTTTAGTGTAACTCCTCGGGTAGATAGACTGTGTAAAATTTACAATTTACCTCAGAGGATTACCAAAATTGGCTTTAAAGAAATCGCCTCAATAATGGTGCAAGAGGACGTTTTATTGGGAGGGGAAGAGTCAGGAGGAATTGCCGTTACAGGTCATATTCCTGAAAGAGATGGAATTTGGATGGGACTGATAATTTGGGAATTCATGGCCAAATCTGGTAAAACATTGGATGAATTAATTGACGAAGTATATGAATTAATTGGTGAATTCAAATTTGAAAGAAATGACTTGCATATCACAGAAGAATTAAAAAATAAAATTATTCAAAATTGTAAAGAAAATAACTACAAAAATTTTGGAGAGTATAAGGTAAGAGAGGTACAAACTAAAGATGGATTCAAATATTTCTTCGATGATGAACGCTGGTTAATGATACGTCCTTCAGGAACAGAACCGGTTTTGCGAAATTATGCAGAAGCTCCTACATTACAAGAGGTTAGAAAAATTTTAGCAATATGTGAACAAACTATCACACAATTTTAAAGTTTATACTGAAAATAATATATTTGTATAAAAATGTGCTATGTCATCAAGTGATCAAAACAACGAAATCTATTCGAAAGCAGTCAGAGCGGGTAAGCGAACCTATTTTTTTGATGTTAAATCAACAAAAAGTAATGATTTATACATTACCCTAACCGAAAGTAAGAAAGTAGTAAGTGAGGATGGGTACGAAAATTACCAAAAACACAAAATTTTTCTTTATAAAGAAGATTTTGAAAAATTCAAAGAGGGTCTAGAAGATGTCTTGAATAAAATTGAGGAGCTTAGAGGCTAACAAAAAATATGTTACTTTTTTTAACTCCTCCCGCTCCACGTTTTCTTCAATCTTTTGCATACCGCGAAATATGAACCAATTCTTATTTTAGTGTCTTTTTGATATTTTCTATAAATCTTCTTGTTTCCTCTAGTTGAGCTTCTTCGAGCTCCTCACCTGTCTCTAACGACTTTTCCGCTATTTCGAGTGCTTCTCTTGTCCGATTCATTTTAAATAATACATGAGCATAAGTATCAAGCGCGTTCCAGTTTTCTCCCCCGCTATCTGCTAACACCTCTTTCATCCATTGTTCCGCTTTTTTCAAATAAATTTCTGACGAGCTATTTTCAGCGATCAAGTAACTATAACGATTTTTACTATCAGAATCTAAAATAGAATCACCATTTATCATCAAATATTCAAATAGATTTTCCCAATCGCTTTGCCTTTCAAAACTATAAACCTCGAAAATCGGAAGTAAAGAAGAAATTATCTCGATATCCATAGTTTTGGCCGATTGAATAAGAGAGTTGTATTTATCTAATTGGAATTCAGACTCATTGAGCAAATCATATGCAGTTTGCTGGAATGTACTATATAAGAATCCAACTACTTCATCTCCATATTTTTCGCTGAACTGATTGGCATTATCGGCAATATACCGCGTTGTTTTACTGTTAAAATCAGTCACATTTTCAGTGATTATTTTCCAATTATCTTCCTTAATGTAATCATTTTCATTTAGTGAAGATAAAAACGTTTCCAATTCATTTTGATAATCCAAACAAGTATTTGAAACTGCTGTTAAATAGGCTTTAAACAGTTGTGGATCAGAAGGATTCTCACGATAATTTGCCTCAATAAAGCTAAAGTTTTTATCCGAACTTTTTGCAATTTCACCTAGTTGGATGTAAAATATAGGATCTTGTTCCGCTCCAGCAATTCTATGAACCAATTTTCCATTAGAATCGATAAATAATAAATTTGGATAACACATGACTTTGTATAATTCACCTATAGTTGATCCTTCACCTTGATCTTCCATATCAAATTTCGCATTGATAAAATTCTTATTATAATAAGCTGCTACATCTTTATCTGTAAAAATATTTGCGGAGATCCATTTGCAGGGGCCACACCAAGTTGTGTATGCATCAATAAAAATGAGTTTTTTCTCTTTTTTGGCTTTTGCTTTTAATTTTTCAAGTGTTGGATTTTTTTCAAATTCAATTTGGCCAAAATAGAGAGATAAAGAATAATAAAAAAATACCGTTAGAATATATTTGATTTTCATACGAATGATTTTAGATTAACAAAACGTTTTAAATAATTTTTGTTACGGGTATATAAAAAGTTCCCATAATAGAATCAAACTTCTTCATAAAGAGGGTTGAAATCAAAATGAGTAAAATTAGTTCCTAAATAGGATAAAATCTATTACTGGTCATTGTACAATCCCCCATAAATTTTACTCCATATACTTTATTGTAGAATCTTAAACTTGCTATTTAAAGTTTTGTTGAACATGAGCAGAAAACTTCTTTGCCTCTTGAAGAAATTTACGATTTGTCCATTTGGGGTAGTTTGAAGAAATACGATTGGTTAGAAGAATTAAATCTACAGGAAAATTCCCAAAATGCGTAAGGCCTGTATTGGATAAATCCTCTGGTTGAATGAAGGCTTTTTTACCAAGCCATTCCTTTAACTCAATTGCCTCTACAGGTTTCTCAGACTCACTGTAGAAACAACTCGGATCTTTTGAAACTGAAGTAATAAACTTATCAAGAGTTAGTTCATCTAATTTCAATAATTCGTCAATTAGTTTATCGTAATTTTTCATATTATCGATACAACTTTTTAATACGTCATGCGAATTAACAAAATTTGCTTGGTCAATATAACTTGCACTATAATCTGTTGGATTCTCTGTATGATAGTCAATTAAATTCTTTTTAGCTTCATCAATGGCAAGGTGAAAACTCTCAACAAATGATGCTGAGTATAAATCAAAAGCTGTATATGCAAGAGATGGGTCGGAGGCAATTAAATCTCTCCATTTATTTTTAATTCGATCATTCTCTCGAGTCACAAATTCATCACCATTTATAAAAAGGTTGTAAGAAAGTAAGGTTGCTAGACTGAGATTTACCTCATTTGCGTTCTCTGAATGGATGGCCATATCAAAACAATAAAGTCCAATATTTTCACCAAGACTCTTAACCTTATCCTCTGTATATAAATGACTAACGGATATAAACGAGAAAAGTACCAAAGCAGATAAGGCAAAAAATGTTCTGATTTTTTTCATATATTATACTTTTTATAAAAATATAAAATTTCGACGAAAAAAACTAATGATTTCAGCGAACAAAAAAACCGCCCAGGTCATGAGCGGTTTTCAACAGAAAAAATCTTATTCTTATTTTCTAATTACGACCTTTTGAGTTGAGGTAGAATTTCCATCTGTTATTGTTACAAAGAAAATTCCATTATTCAATCCTGAAGTATTAATCGAAGCAGTTAAACCACTGATTGTAGAATTTTTTACAACTTTGCCGGTTAAATCAGTTACAGAAACTGTTGCGTTTAATAATTTATTTGAGTGGATATTAATAACCTCAGACGCAGGGTTAGGATATATTGAAACCTGAGTGTCTTTGCTCTCCTCAATTCCTACCAAATTAGGATCAAAATTCATTCTCACCATTACATTTGATGTTGTATAGTACCATGTTTGATCTGTGTAGTCATAATAAAATGTGGTTTGTGGTGTAGTCGAACCGGATGATGCTGTAATTAAATCATTTGAGTTACCGCCGTCACCGTATGAACCTACCATTGCCAAATATGCCTCATTTGCATTCAATTCTACAGGACTTCCTAAAGGCAAACTTATTTTCTGCCCTAAATCAGCTTCAGTGATTACATACGCTGCAGATTCATCCATAAACTGAAAGTCTCCCGCCTGATCAATTGAATACAGCTTGACAAAAATTTCCGCACCTGGCTCTGAATTCGCATTTAAAAATGCATCAATACCGTACAAGGTTGTCGTCTCAAAAATGTCATAAATATGTCCAACCTCATAGCCGTCACCTGAATTTCCAATACCTCCCAAAATTTGACCGTTGTCTCTTGCGTAGATAAAATCGTTCACAGAGATATCAATATTTGGTAACGTATTATTGGTTACATCTGGTTCTGTTGAGCTGGTCGTTGCGGCAACGGTCACAGCATACGTGGCATTTGAAGCATTTGGGGTAAAGGTATTGGAACACCATACTGTATCGGTAGTTTCCGCGATTAAGTTAATTGGAGCCGCTACCCCATTGTAAGTACCTGTTACCTCAGCTGTAAAACCAGCATCCGTTATATCCTCGACTCCAATGTTTTTCAAAATACCCCCAAAGTTAATGGGCGCAACTTGAGCACTCGGAATCTGAAAATATTGCAATCTTGCACCAAAAGCGCCGTCTGTTCCAAATAAAGTCTTTTGCAATTTCAGGTCATATTCATCCGTTTCAATGATTTTCATATCATCGATAGCCCAATACCAACCCCAATTTCCTTGATAGTTGATTTGAACTTTGACACTATCATTTCCACCGGCAACTGATGAGATATTGATAGAATAAACATCTGGATTTGGAGAATTCTGAGCAGTTGGCTCAGTTCCGTCGGTTACAACAAAGTCAACCCAATTAACTCCCCCATCGTTGCTAATTCGAATAATTCGCGTGTCCAAATACGTTCTGTATGATTGTTCAAACACAATGCTCACATTCGAATAAGCAGAACAATCGATGCTTCCCGTATATGTCATATTGGCATTTTGAACACCCTCAGTACCTTGTGCGTCTGAATCAATAAATGCAAAACCGTTATTAACAGTCGTAAAAACAGCAGGGCTGAGCGTTGTTACGGGGATTGTATCGGCATTGTTCGTAATACACCAATTTAGGTAAGGATCTGATGTATTGTCATACGTCCAATCGTTTCCATTCGAAAAGTCGTTCGACCAAATCACAACACCTTTTGGAACTGAGATTTTAGACGGCTTAAGAGCGTGATCAAACGAAACATTCTTCTTTTTTGATTCAATAGATTTGCTTGGCAGTTGACTAAAAACATTTGTAAAACAAATTGAAAGAACTGCAGTCGTTAGGTAAATTTTTTTCATTGATATAAATTTATTTTATCAAATATAAAAAAAGGGTCGGAAAATTCCGACCCTTTTTCACAATTTTAATTTATTTACTTACTGATTACAACTTTTTCGGTTTTCGAGAAATTGTCGTTAGAAATGGTAACATAATAAATACCATTTTCTAAACCTGCAGTTGATAACGTAGAAGTTGAAGACTGCATAGTAACAACTTGTACTATTTTTCCTGAAACATCCGATATAACAATTGATCCGGAATTAACATTTGAAGCTATCGTTAATACATCTTGAGCTGGATTCGGGAAGACATTTAAATTAATCCCTACTGATTCCTCAAGACCTACAGTTTGAGTTTTTAATCGAATACCCAAAGCATTTCCGTTTGAATACGTGCCTCCGTCATTGATTAAGTGAATCATGGAAGCGTACCATGGTTGTGCAACAGTTTGATCATCTAGTATTCGTATTACTTGAGATTGATCTACGGATGTTAATACCGCTACATAATATGCATTGTCTGGCAACACGATTGGAGATTGGAATGATACAAGCGCTACACCGTTTGTGAGATCGCTACTTGAAATCGAATAAAAAGCACTTAATGCTTCAACACCGTTGGCGTCTGTTACTGGCATAATCCCGTCGGCTAACAATTCAGCAGTATCGATAATAGCCACTTGAATTTCGGTGTTGGCTGTACTACCTGATGCGAGCGCTATTTCAACGCCATTAATGGTATTATTTCCAGCTCTCAAATGATACATTGTAGCGAAAACTGTTCCTGTGGGTGTAGTAAAAGAATTAGAACCCAGCGAAGTGAGGGCGAGAAGATCCTCATTGTATACGTCAATTCCGTCCAACGAATAAAGTTTTTCTGTAACTTCAAAATTTCTTAGAGATTTATTGTTGGCATGTGTTGGCAGTGTGTCTACTTCTTCATTACTTGTAACAATAAAAGTTCCTTCGTACAATCCAATTTCCAATGTAGGCGTTTCAGGGGCACCATAAATGGCTGTATCTCCAGAAACAACAGTTCCTACGTTGTATGAATAACCAAATGACCCAAAGTCGGCGTTACCTGTAACACCCGTTGCATCGCTAGAGCCAAAATTGTATGCGTAACCGCCAATTTCATAACTAGCATCTAAGTGGGCAATAGGTGTTCTTCCATACTCAAGCCCTTCATTGTTGGAACCAGCCACAAATGGAGCTAATGATCTAATATCGTTTGCAGGCTGTTCAATTATTTTTAAATCATCTACTAGCCATGCGTAATCCCAAGAACCAATATATCTCAAACGAATTTTTACATTTGCTTGTCCTCCAGCAGCAGAACTAATATTTACTTGACTGGTTTCTTGGTATAACTGACTAATATTCTTGTCTCCATTCACAGCAAATGGAATCCAAGTAGATCCACCATCATTACTTACCTCAAAAATAGTTTCTGTGGTTTGCCACATTCTTACACGTTGGTTAAACTCTAACATTACATTCGGATATCCTGAACAATCGATAGAACCTGTATAAGTCAAAAGTGCATCTTGATTTCCACCATCTGCTCCAACAAAGTCAGAATCGTAAAGCGCATATCCATTCTCATTTGACACCTCATTGTTTGGATCTACCCACGCTCCTGTGCCGTAACCGAGGTTAGTTGCAGTGCTCGTTGAGATAACCCAATCCTGATTATCGTTGGTGTTGTTTGATATTCCCCAATCCGAGGCTACCGAAAAGTCATTTGACCAAATTTCATTTTTGTTAACATTTGGTTTTTTTGCTTTCGGTGTTTTAATGACTGAAACATCCTTCTCTTTAGCATACTTTTTTACGTTGTTTTTTTGCGCAAACACAAAAGAGGTGCAAATAAGTAGGCCAGTTAGTACATAAATTTTTCTCATATTTTTAATTTTTAATGCACGAAAATATAAAATAATCACGATTTTACCAACGATTATTTAAAAAATATATCTTCTAAACCTCTTGGTTAAATAAATTGAAAATCAACTCTGCGGTTTCGCTTTCTACCTTCGGATGTTTTATTTGTATCAATAGGCTTTTTTTCGCCCAAGTACTCATATTCGATACGATCTCTTGAAAGACCATTTTTTTCTAAAAAAGAAATAATTACCTCCGCTCTTTTTTTCGATAATTTTTCATTGTAAATATCCGAACCATCCCAATCTGTGTGACCAATTACTTTCAACCTCAGGTCTGAATGGCCATTAACCACATTAATTATTTTTCTAAGATAAACATAGTAGTCAGGGGATAGATCAGCCTTTGCCGGATCAAAATACACAGACTGAAATAGAAAGTTTTGACGTTCGCGTTCGCGAAGCTCTGGGGCAAGCATACCCATTAAAAATTCTTTTTGAAAAAGCGAAAACCAAGAATGATTTACCTGTTTTTTTTCGCCAGAAATAAATTCTTCATTTACCTTGTACAAAATCAACCGATGTGTTATATTCATACTCTTTTTGTTGATTAACTCCCCTGTAATGTATCCGGTTGAATCATTTGACCTCATTCTCAATATGCCTTTTTCAGTTAGAAATGAAATTGCCCCTTTTGAGTCTAAGATTACATCCTGAAATTCGAGTGAATCTGCAGTAATTACTCCTGTTATTTTTCCGGTGATAAATGATATTGATTGCATTTGCTCAATTCGAAAGTTTACCTCACAAATCGACTTATACTTTACTATTTTTAAATACAGAATTTGAGCAGTTGAATCCATTATTGAATTGGAGTATAAAGACCCTTTCCAAACTCCGGGATAGGAAGTTTGAGAACGTAAAATGTTTGCACCAACGAAACAATTTATAAGAAAGAGAAAAGAAATTAACTTACTCACCTGAATTTATTCGTTATTCATCAAAAAAAGTTCCAATTAACAAAGAACATTTAAATTTTAAAACTGTTACATGAATAAAAAATTATGAAATACGCTTGCTTCTTCTCTATGTTTATTGCTCTCTATTCTTGTGGGCAAACAAAAATCACTTCGGATGACAGTAAAAACTCAGCTATGAATATAACCAAGGAATCCATACATCAGTTTAAAGTTTCAGATATTAATGGTCAATCGTTTGATTTTGCATCACTGAAAGGTAAAAAAATACTTGTCGTGAATACGGCTTCGAAATGTGGCTTAACGCCTCAATATGAAAAATTAGAAGCCCTTTACAAAATGTACAAGAATTCAAACTTTGAAATAATTGGTTTTCCTGCGAATAATTTCATGGGGCAAGAACCCGGATCAAACGCGGATATAGCTGCATTTTGTCAAAAAAATTATGGTGTAAGCTTTAAAATGATGGAGAAAATTTCTGTTAAAGGCTCAGACATGCACCCGGTATATCAGTTTTTAACTGATCGCTCAAAAAACGGGTTAGAGGACAATTCTGTTCAATGGAATTTTCAAAAATATTTAATCGATGAAAACGGTTTTCTCACAAAGGTTGTTAGTCCTCGTACTTCTCCTGACGATGAGGAGATTGTAAAATGGATTGAGGGCAAATAAACCTTAGATTTCTTCGAGTTTAAGTATCATACCATCTTCGGCGAATTCCACGTTTTTCATAAATAATTTTGCCTCAGATATGTGCTGATTAGGATTGGAGTACCTTGCGCTCATATGTCCCATTAGTAATTTCTTCACTTTTCCTTTCATCGCAATTTTTGCCGCATCCTGCGCGGTAGAATGAAATGTTTGTTTTGCTCTTGCCGAATCAATTTCAAGGAACGTCGCTTCATGATACAAAAGGGTTGTACCTTTTATACTCTCTATTATTCGCTCATCATATTTAGTATCCGAACAGAATGCGTATGATAATCTTGGTTTGGGGGGAAGCGTATACTTTTTATATTTCCAAAACATTCCATTTGAATCTAAAAAATCTTTCCCTGCTTTAAGTTGATGAATTACCTCAAGGGGTATTTTTTCATTCTCTACTAACTCTTTACACATATTTAATTCACCCGGTAATTCTTTAATAACGTATCCCTGGGTTTGAATACGGTGATTGAGCGGAAAGGTATTAATTTCGATCACTTTATCTTTATAGACACAATGAGTTGAATTTTTTGCCAATGCAATAAATTCAATCTCAAAGTCTAATCTATTTTGGCCTATTTCCAATTGGCTACGTAGGCAATTTTCTAATCCCTCAGGTCCAATTATTTTTAATCCTCTATTTCTTCCAAGTAAGTGCATCGTGCTCAGTAATCCAGGTAACCCAAAAAAATGATCTCCGTGCAGGTGTGTTATCAAAATAATTTGAATAGATTGAATTTTAAGATTGAATTTACGCATCTGAAATTGTGTCCCTTCTCCACAATCTATAAGAATAAAACGACTGTTACAAGATATAAAATGCGACGTTGGAAATCTATTGTTGGTGGGTACGGCCGAACCGCTACCTAAAATAGTGACAGTAAAGCTCACGAATGAAACCTTGAGAGAGAGTCTTGATGATTTTCCTCAATATCAATTACCTTATCCAATTGTGCAATTGAAATTAATTTAAGAACATTCGGCTGAACGTTGCATAGAATAAATTTACCATTTGTATCACGACAAAGTCGATTTGCCATTAATATTGCACTCAATCCTGAAGAATCACAATATTTCGTGAGCGCCATATCGAAAATAATTCGATTTCTATTGTTTTTGCTAACGTATAGGAAGTGCCCCTTTAATTCTGGAGCCGTATTAGCATCCAACTTTTCGACACGGGAGATAACGGTCACTATATTTTCATTATGTTGAAGTTCAAAATTCATAACACAAGATTTCACCAAAAATAATAAATTAAATAAACAGAGATGAAAATTTTTGCATCTTTGTTACGAAAGTTAAAATATGATTTCCAGGCTTTTCATTTTTTTCATGCTCCTTTCATCAAATGCACTATTTGCACAAAAAAATATTCCGTTTGTTGGGACGTTAACCTACGAAATAAAAAATCTAACCTTAAAGGATGAAAAACCGACACAAATGCTTGTATTATCCTGTGATTCAATTGTACGTATTGAAACAGAATCAAAAATTTTCGGAAGACAATCATACATCAAACACCTGATAAAAAATAAATCCTACTTATTGATTTCATTATCTGAAGGTCAGAATTATGCAATAAGAGGCGATTTTTCAAAAACGGATTCATCAAAACAGTCAATGCAATATTTATGGAAAAAAAAGTTTGGATTTAAAAAAATTGGTGGTTTAAGTTCAAAAAAAATAAAACTAACTCATCTAAAATCAGAAAAGTCTTTCAATTTTTATTACAGTGTAAAATTTAGTGCAAAATACAACGATGTCTATGCCGATCTGCCGGGATTACCAACTCTTTATTATGTTGAAACAGAGGATGGAGTTTTGGAATATCGTTTACGAAAACATACAACATTTACGCCAAATTACGACCTATTTGGAATACCAAGTGATTATCAAAAAGTAACTTTTGATGAATTTGTTGACCTACTCAATAATGGTGGTACAAACAATTAATTTCTCATTGAGTCCGTTACTTGCTTGAGGGTGTAAAAAAATAAAAATTAGGCTCGCTTCCCTAATTCAATTACTTCTAAATCATGGATTCGATCCTTTGTAATGGAAAATCGGATTATCGTTCTAACTTTATGAAACCCCTTAATTCCGGCAGCGCCCGGATTTATCCAAAGCATATTATAATTTGGATCCATTTTTACCAATAGAATATGAGAATGTCCGCAAATAAACAGCTGTGGACTTGCTTTTCGCAGTTCATCGAAAGCTGGTTTTGAATATTTTCCTGGTTTACCGCCAATATGAGTCATTAAAACTTCCACATCCTCACAAGAGAATCGCAAAAATTC
>Ga0194119_10003952_pt1 | contig 23385 bp, 17 predicted proteins | sample TA2MahC100mmetaG_FD_148620 | JGI IMG/M metagenome (GOLD analysis project Ga0194119, IMG submission 148620) | Freshwater microbial communities from Lake Tanganyika, Tanzania - TA2015018 Mahale Deep Cast 100m | ecosystem: Environmental > Aquatic > Freshwater > Lake | place: Tanzania: Lake...
GGCTACCAAACCCCTCAGGGAAACTTCCTCTATCCCATCATTGCGCCCGCCCTCATCGTAGTGGGAAGCATGATGATGTTTAACGTAAAAAAAATAAACTGGGAAGACCCAACTGAGGCTCTGCCTTCATTTTTAACCCTTGCCGTTATGCCATTTTCGCTGAGTATCACAGAAGGTCTGGCGTTCGGGTTCATTTCATATTCCATATTAAAACTCGTTACCAGAAGGTATCGTGAAATACACTGGGCATTCCATGTGGTCTCCGCGGCATTCGTTGCGAGATACATCTTCTTGAAGGTATAACTGACTAGGGCAGCATAGCCGCAACCGAAGAAGTGCAGATAAGGCAAGTGACGTGTGACGTTTTTTTCCCGTCACTCGTCATTCGGCACACGCCACTATTTCCAAAAACTTACAAAAAAAGATGTTTTTACAGAGTAATACTATATCGCCGGGACTACTCTTGCCTTTCGTGTCCCTGAACTTCTCCTGAATAGCCTACTGTAGCAGTAAAGTTTCTGTAGTAAAATTTATATACCGAACACCCGTTAGGTACGCATTTTCATCAAAGGCTTTATATGCCACCACTTCTAATACATATTCCGTATCTGATTGAAGGAGACCTTCGGGAATCGAGAAGGAGGTGGCATCTGCCGTTAAAAGCTTTACAAGCTCGAAACCATCAGCAGAATCATCGTTTGTTTCAAGAACCAATAAGAAACCATCAATATCTTCATCAGCCAACGACTCCCACTCGACGGTGAGGGTTAATGGCACATCGGCAGCGTCAGCTTCGGGACTTGTAACTACTGGAGTTGGTGGAAAGTCATAGATCACATCGAATGTCGCGCCTCCAATTTTTTTGGGAATGAGCGTAATGTTATATTCCCTTCCGGGAATCTCTCCTCAAGTTCTACGTTATCCAGATCAAATGCCTCAAAATCCAGGGAATTGAGACCGACAGTGTTTTTTAACTCTATCTTCTTTCCCGTGGGTATCTTTATTTGCACCTTTTTAGCATTTTTCAATGTATCGCCTTCAAGATAAAATTGTATGTCATAAAATTCATCGGATGAAGACTCAAATTTGTCCACCTGTATTCCGATTTCGATATCGTCTTCGCTATCTTGATTATCCTGTGCCTTAACATTTGCCCTCAAAATATCTCCGATTTTCACTTTTTTACCATGATTCTTACCGGATGCCGTGACATCGGCGCTTAAACCCCACATCACCAGAAAAACACCCATACAAATAATCATAAGCTTTTTCATAAAAATTCCTCCTCATGTAAGGTTAAAGGAAATTAATCTGCGGCGAATTCTATCATAACGAAAGAGAATGTCAAATTTTTTACCATAATTTGGAGAAGCAAAATCAATATTTTAAACCACTCTGGGTATTTTGTGACACTCAAGCAACAAGACATATTCCTTGATTTTGGCTCCGAATTCTGATATTTTCTAGAAAATTGATTTAAATCAGGATACAGATTTTCACAGTAGAAAGGATTAAAAAGGTGAAAGGGGTTGTAAAAAAAGTATCTTACCCGTATATAGAATTTAACTCAAAAATTGCAAGCGGGTCACCAATAATCAAAGGAACTCTCATTACAGTCCGTACCATCGCGGGTTATTATCAAATGGGAATGAGTGTAGATGAAATTCTTACGAGTTTATCACACTTAACGTCATCTCAAGTTCATTCCGCACTTGCTTACTATTTCGATCATCAAGAAGAAATTGACAAAGATTTAGCCGAAACTTCCGATGAAGAATATTGGAAAAAACAAGTTCAGATTTTTTCACAAGAGTCTATAAAAAACAGGTTGGAGTTTTTATAGAAAGCCTATTCTTACTACCCACTTTAAATCCTTCCAATCCTTCTTAGATTATTAATCTCATTGGATTTCTCTATTTCTCCGGTGTAGCTCTAGCTAAGGACATATTCCTTGATTTTGGCTTCAAATTCTGATATTTTCTAGAAAATCGATTTCAATCAGGACACGGATTTCCACAGCATCGTGGGGGTTTAAAATATTAAACCCCTGCATTTATGTTCAGAAATTTCATAGCCTGAGATTGCTTCGTCGTTTCACTCCTCGCAATGACAAAATGCCACACATGTCATTGCGAGCGGTAGCGAAGCAATCTAATTTAATATAAATCCATGTTTATATGCGTTCATCTGTGTCCAAAACAGGAATTTACATAACAAAATGGAAAATTTATTACGATTGTCGTCTGTTTACGATATCCTGCAGAAGGCGATAGATGGTAAACGATTGAGCTTTGAGGATGGTGTACGACTTTTCAGGTCAAATGACGTCCTCCACATCGGCCATATAGCAAATATTATCCGTGAAAGAAAGAACGGCAATAAGGCATACTATATTACCAACCGTCACATTAATTATTCCAATATTTGCAAAAATCGTTGCAAGTTCTGCGCCTTTAGCAGAGACAAGGAAGAGTCGGGTTCGTACGCCATGGAGATGGAAGAAATCCTGGAAAAGGCCGTAGCTGCTGTAGAAGAGGGCGCAACGGAACTCCATATCGTAGGGGGGCTGCATCCCGACCTTCCGTTTGATTTTTATGTAAAGATGATCGGCGAAATTCACGAATGCTGCCCTGACGTGCATATCCAGGCATTTACCGCAGTCGAAATCGAGCACCTGTCTCAAATGGCAAAACTTCCCGTACGTCAAACGTTAAAAACACTCAAAGAAGCCGGTCTTGGTTCTTTGCCCGGCGGCGGCGCTGAGGTATTTGCGCCAAAAATCCGTGAACAACTATGTCCGGAAAAACTCAGCGGAGAAGGATGGCTGCGGGTAATGCACGAGGCTCACAGCCTGGGATTACGCAGCAACGCAACGATGCTGTACGGACATGTGGAAACTCCAGAAGACAGAATTAACCATCTCATAAAATTGAGGGAACTTCAGGACGAAACGGGCGGGTTCATGTCGTTCATCCCGCTGGCATTCCATCCCAAAAATACCGATCTGTCAAACCGTTCCGGTACTACGGCAATGCTGGATTTAAAGGTCATCTCCATCAGCCGGTTGATGCTCGACAACTTTGACCATATCAAGGCATTCTGGATCATGCTGGGAATCAAGCTGTCCCAGATTTCCCTCTGTTTTGGGGTAGACGATATTGACGGTACAGTAAAAGAAGAAAAAATCACCCACGCCGCAGGCGCAGAAACTCCCGAGGCGCTGTCAGCTCAGGAAATTATCAGACTCATCAAAGAGGCCGGACGTGAACCTGTGGAGCGCGATACGCTTTATAATCCGGTGAAAAGAAGAAAGATATTAGTTCAGGCACTATAATTTTATTCTATAACATTTACGATTTACGAGTTACAAATTACGATTTTAAATAGTAAATCACAAATCGTAAATCGTTCGACTGAGCGCTCACGACGAAGTCTAAAATTTTATTCTGGCTTGCCCGGATGAGGAGGTTTTTAATAATCCAATGACTTCATTTACAAAACTTTTTAGCCCATTTAAAATAGGCTCTCTCGATATAAAGAACCGCATGGTGATGTCGCCTATGGAAACACATTTGTGCGATACAGAGGGTTTTGTCACAGACGAAATTATTGCCTATTACAAGGAACGCGCCCTGGGTGGTGTGGGTTATATTACGGTAGAAAATACGACCGTTGACCCTGTTGGCAGGGTTAATGACGGCATGTTATGCATCCATGATGATAAATTTATTCCCGGATTCAAAAAGCTAACGGACTGCATCCATGCGGTTGGCGGAAAGATTGTCCTGCAATTGAGCCATGCTGGAAAGGAGGCGTTACCTTATTTTACCGGAACAAAAACCGTTTCCGCTTCTGCCATTCCAAGCCCTCTGACGAAAGAAATGCCCACGGAGTTAACCGTTGAAGGAATCAAGGCGATAGCCAACAAATTTACTGAGGGCGCTAATCGTGCCGTAAAGGCCGGATTTGACGGTGTTGAAATTCACATGGCGCACGGTTATCTGGTCAATCAATTCTTTTCCCCCGAGTCCAATGTACGAACCGATGATTACGGCGGAGACACGGTCAGGCGTTCACGATTTGCCAGGGAAATTGTCGAAGGTATCAGAAAAGTTGCGCCCAAAGATTATCCTGTAATCTGCCGTATCAGTGCGGACGAGTATACCGACACAGGAATCAAGCTGGAGGAAAGCAAGGAAATAGCGAAGATACTCGAAAAGTCCGGCGCTAGCGCCATCCACGTTTCGGCATGCAATTACGCATCCGCATTTTTTAACATACCGTGCTATTACCTGGAGGAAGGCTGTTTCATTCATCTTGCGGCGGGTATCAAGTCTGTTGTAAAGATACCTGTTTTGACGGTGGGCAGGATTATCAATCCTGCTATGGCAGAAAATGTCCTGGAAGAGAATAAGGCCGACCTTATAGTGCTGGGCCGCACATTAATTGCCGATCCATACTTTCCCAACAAGATAAAAGAAGGCAGACTCGATGACATAAGAACGTGTCTGAGCTGTAACCGGTGTATCGAGAGTATTTCTGATAAAAAGCTTGTGTGCACGGTCAACCCATATATCGGGAAAGAAGGTGTCTCCCACCTACAAAAGACCGGCAAACCCAGGAAAATATTAGTGGTTGGGAGCGGGCCGGCAGGTTTGTCTGCCGCTCATGTATTGTCAAGCCGTGGACACAACGTCACACTGTGGGAAAAGGATTCTCAGCTGGGAGGAAGTTTCCGTTATGCCTCTATGGCTCCGAGAAAAGAGCCTATGCAGAATTTCCTGGATTATTTAATAAACCAGGTCAAAAAGACGAATACCGCGATTTATCTCAACAAAGAAGCAACGGCAGAATCGATCAAACAGTTCGCAGCCGATGTGGTTGTTCTTGCACATGGAGCCAAACACGTTCTTGTAGAAATTAATGGTTCACAAAATAACAATGTACTCAACGTCAAGAACGCCTTTTCCTCTGCAAACTCACTTGGAAATAATATAGCGATTGTCGGAGGAGGCCCTGAAGGTTGCGAACTTGCGGACTTCCTTGCCTCCAGGGGAAAGAAGATTACCCTTATAGAGATGCGGCGCGTTCTCGGACTAGAGTTGGTTGCTCACCCTCGTTATCATGTTTGTGAACGACTCAAGAAAATGGGCGCTCAATTACATATCAACACAAAGGTAACGGAAATCGGACACGATTACATAGTCGTTAGCCGCCGAAGGGAGGCAGACCAAAGATTGGAAGGGTTTGACAATATCGTCATTCCCACGCTCCATCAATCCAATAATACCCTTGCGGAATCCATCAAAGGCCTTGTTCCAGAGGTTTATACGGTTGGCGATGCGGTGGAAGGCCGTACAGCGCTTGAGGCCGTAGCCGAAGGTGCAGAAATTGGAATGAAAATACCATGAATGAACGCTTATAAACCTTTGGTTTACATTTATACTCCGCATTAAATCTAAAGGAAAATAGCCTGAACAAACCAATTACGGAGGCTGCCGTGATACAGAGAAAATTTGCTGTTTTTACTGTAGCAGCATTTTTTTTCTGACAGTATTTTCCATCTCCTCTTTGATGGCAAGCCAAGAATACTCAAATAAACCATCAAAATATTATACTATAGTGAACTTAATCCCCTTATCAAAAGGGAATATAAGGTGGGGTTGCATTCTTCCTGTCAGAGTATTTGACAACCCCCTGAATCCCTCTAATTTTTAAGGGAGATTTTTTGTCTGCTACTACCCAAAATCCACATAAATAAAATGGAATTCCCTATACAATTGAATTATGCAGGTTTGCCCCCCTTTACGCTCCATTTAAGATAGCAAATTTGAAGAAACAATTATTTAAGAATTAGGATGCGACCCTAAGTCTCCCTTATCGATTTTCTCGAAATATTGATACCAGCATAATGAGAAGTCATTGTGTAAATCAACTACCCTTTAGGGACACCTTTTTCAAGCGCAGTCTTAGAAAAGGCGTAGTATCTTAAAAAAATATTTTTATTAATGCCCAATATTTGGCTTTCTACAAGGTGTTTAAGTCTATTCCAGTATTGCCCAACCTTGGCACTCTTCCGATTCATTTGGATTAGGAGTATATTCTTAAAATTGGTTGGTTAGATTTATTATGCGTTATATATAATAAAACGTTTTACTTGACATAACGTGTTATTTATGGTAATTATATTTCAAATCGAATCCCAGGAGATGCCGCATGGACAACATAACAGGCAAAGCAGTTGTTTCCGAAGATTATCTTAAATCCCGATTGTATCTTGTAGATGAACTTAGGGATTTGGTAAGAAAGACTTCTGTATTAATCGAAGCGCCCAGGCGGTTTGGCAAGACCAGCGTTATTAAAGAATTCAAACGCCAGGAAGAGGCAAAATCGGAAAAGGAAAGGGAATTCAACGTGCTTTTCCTTGAGCTTGAGGGAGAGGAAACCCTGAATAAATTTTGCTTCAAGCTGTTTAATGAACTGCTTTCGCTTTACCATGTCCGAAAACAGTTAGACAAGATAACAAACTTTCTGGGGAGTGCATGGAATGCCGTTGCATCGCGTATTAAAAAGCTCCAGATGCCGGAGTTGGGGGTCGAGTTGCGTGAGAAAACACGTGATATGGATTTTACCGCATGGAAAGAAAAGATTACCCCTTTGATTAATGGCCTCAATTCATTTGACATACATACGGTCATTGCGTTTGACGAATTCCCGGATATGCTGCTTAATTTTAAAAATCTGGCAAAGGAAGAAAAAGACTTTATAACTCTCGTTGACAGACTGACGGCCTGGCTACGTACACTAAGACAGAGCCAGACCGGTGACTGTAAATATCAGTTTATCTTTAGCGGTTCCGTTAATATGAAAAACACCCTTGATGAAATAGGGCTTGGCAAGCGTATGAATGATATAGAATCCCTTGTTGTCCCAAATATGAAGGCGGAAGAAGCTACATTGCTTATAGATTCTCTTTTAAAAGAGTACGCCATCGAAATTGCGCCGGAAGGAGTTTCTTTCATGGTGTCAAAGATTACAAACGGGTCTCCTTATTACGGACAAATACTCTTTAAGACATTACTGGATTCAAGAGAACGAAAAATAAGCCTGAAAACGTTAGAGACGCTGTACGAACAGATGCTGCGCGGTGGAAGCCACGACCTAAACCATTTTCATGCACGACTCGAAACGCACCTCGGACACCCAAAGAGAAAATATTCGGAGATAATATTGAAGCACCTATGCCTTAAACCGCTTCACGAAAAGCAACTTTTTGATAATCATCTATTCGATTTGTGCGACTATGAGGTCTTTCAATCGATTGTCAATAGACTGGTATACGAGGGGTATATCATGAGGGATATTGCGAATGGTGGGGCGCTAACGTTTGTGGCTCCCCTATTGAGAGATTGGTGGTCATGCAAGGTGGGGGTGTGCTAATGTACGCATATAATCCGCGAAAAAAATCCTTTCAACAATTGGAAAAGTCATTGGTTGGTAAAGACAGACGGGCTATTTTAAACTCCATTTTGAATGAACTGTCACTTAAAAAGGGAGAACATCCAAAGCAGCATTGGATGGTCGTTGGTCCAAGAGGTATAGGCAAATCCCATCTCTTGAGTCTTCTGTACCACAAGATTATAAACGATGACAAGTTGCGAAAGCTGTGGCTACCGGTTCTTTTCCCTGAAGAACTGCGAATGGCCGGCGATCTTTCCAAATTCCTTGAAAGGACTGCTAACGAGATATGCCTGGATTTGGAGAAAATCAGAGATCCCATAGCCGCAGAGCTTAGGTCTAAGATAGACGGTATCAAGCAAGTTCCCGTTAACGAAAGGGCGGAGTACCTCTTTTCTGTCCTTACCTGGCTTCACAAATCCACCGGACGGTTTATCCTGCTTATTACTGAAAACCTACAGCATTTATTGGGCAAAAAAATCAGCCTCATTGACCAAAAGAAACTCCGGGCATATCTTCAAACGGAGGAGGCAGTCCTTTTGATCGGCTCCGCTACAACGGTGTTCGACGCCCTTCATGACCACAGCCATCCCTTTTACCACTTTTTCCATATAAGCCGCTTAGAGGACTTAAGCTTCAATGACATGAAGTCCTTGATTATCAATCTCCTCACTGAGGATAATCAGCATGAATTGGTTACAAAGGTAACTGCCAACGAAGCGAGAATTAGGGCTCTGTACTCGTTTACCGGTGGAAACCCAAGAATAGCGGTATTTCTCTCCGATATGTTGAAAACAGAGATGCCGGATGAGATGATGGCTGTGATGGACAAGATACTCGATGAGCTAACGCCGTATTTTGAAGCCATCCTTAACGAGGTACCTACTTATCAGGAAGAAATGTTGAACACCCTCGCGGCCTATGAACCTGCCCAAAGCCCCAAGGAGATTGCCGAACATCTCGAAACACCCCAGCCAACTGTTCGAAACTATCTAATGCAGCTTAAGGAAAACGGTTATGTAAGGGTCGCCTTCTCAAAGGGCAAATTTAACTACTATTGCCTCAAGGAGTACCTGTACCGCATCTGGTATCAGATGAGAGACAGCAGTCATAGAGAGGAGACGCGCTGGCTGATGGAACTTTTGCTAATGCTATATTCTCCGACATCTATAATCGAAGAAAAGAAAAGGCTTGATCAATGCACTTCAACAACCGATACAAACATATTTTATAAAACTATGATTTCAAAGGCGGTAGATTTTATTGAAAAATATCCCGATTACTCCAAGGTCATAGAGTTGTGTGTTACTACCACTGGAATTAGCAATGACACATCTCTGCAAGGAAAAGAATTACTTAAAACACTTAGTAAGTTTATAAAAAACAAAGAATATGAGGAAGCAATAAAGATTTGTGTAGAAACGTTAAAAGTGAATCCTTTGGATGATAATGCGTACCTTGCATGGGGTTATTGCCTTAAGCAACTAAAGCGATATAATGAAGCAATTGAAAAATATACAAAGGCTTATGAAATAAACCCAAAATCTGAAGATAGTTTATGGTATTGGGGTGATTGCTTAAGAAAACAACGAAGATACGAAGAGGCTATAAATAAGTTTAAGGAAGCGACAGAACTAAAGCCGGACTTTTATGCTGCCTATGGAGCATGGGGTGACTGTCTTAGAGATTTATACAGATATGAGGAGGCGGAACAAAGGTATCTTAAGACAATCGAAATCAATCCTAAATATGAAGATGTTTATTTCGCATGGGGTGAAAGCTTAATGAAACAAAGGCGTTATGACGACGCAATTGACTTATATAAGCGTTTACTCAAAATTAACCGCCGGTCTGAAGATGCCTATGGTTTTTGGGGGACATGCTTGACCTTTCAAAAGCGCTATGATGAAGCAATAAAAAAATTTCAGCATCTATTGAAAATAAATCCGAAATGCGAAAGTGCATACAAGGCATGGATGACGGTCCTAATAAAATCAAAAGAATATGATAAGGCCGTGAGAATTTATGAAGATCATTTGGCGAATAGCAAAGATTGCTTGATTATCTATGGGTATGGAAATGCCCTATTTGAGCTAAAACGCTATCATGAAGCTTTGGTCCAATTTCAAAAGCTTATTGACTTACATTTTGACTGCCTCATGGTTTATCTTGATTATGGTCATGCCTTAGAAAAGACGGGCAAAAAAGAAGAGGCATTGATGGCATATATAAGTTATTTTTACTTTGGTTCCAAGGAATCATTAATTAACCTTGATTTTCAGGAAATATTCAAGAAATACATTTCTCCATTGATCGGGGCATTAAAGCCCGAAGATTATTTAAAGCAGTTCTACGCTCAGGTTAAAGGAGGGAAATTTACAAAACCGATTCTTGCTACCTTGCTTTTGATACTTGGCAAATACGATGTTGTAAACGAGTACGTTGCCGACATCATCACTTCGTGTAATTCGAAAGTTGAGAAAGAAAGACAGGATGTTGGCCTGTTCGTCTTTACTATCAAGTTTTGTATCTGGCTGAAATTGTCTGAAGGGAAGGTATCTGAGGCATTGCGGCTTCTGGAAATATTCATTCTGCATGTCAAATCGTTACAACCAACAGGGGAAAAAGAAAAAGAGGTTTCCGACCTTATTCTTGGCCTTTTTAAGCTTCAGATACATACGAAGGTCGAGGCAGGAAACATACGCGAGATGCTGAATGCGATACGCGCAAGCGGAGTCCCTTTCAATGAAGTATTCATGAAGGTCTGGACGTGCATAAGCGAGCCGGATTCAATAGATGCACAGAAGCATCTTAATGAAAAGGCGATTGCAGAAATAGTAAGGTTTCTGAAAGAAAAAAAGGAACAAACTGTTTCTAGGTGCGGTGGATCATAGATAACTGGTATTAGAAGGGTAATACTATCAGAATGCCCAAAGTCTTTACTCTTGACCATTAACTTTTCAGCGATAGAATCGGTCAATACAGCATACGAATAAATGACCAATGGAGAATTTGCTTTATTTGGAATAATGCAAACGCATCTGATGTTGAAATTGTTGATTACCATTAAGAAAGGGGTTTTAAGTGAAAAAGATTCCTAATATTCATCCTGGAGAAATTCTTGAGGAAGAATTCCTCAAGGTGAAAAAATATCTTGTAAAATGGAGTTAACGATTATTGGTTCTGGCACGGGCATGCCATCGAAAACAAGGGCATATCCATGTACCCTGGTAAAGATAAAAGACAAACACCTCGTTTTCGATACAGGTCCGGGTTCACTGCGGCAACTATTCCTTGCGGGTGTTACCTATTTGGATATTGACTACCTATATTATTCTCATTTTCACCCCGACCACTCTCTTGACCTTGTTTCAATCCTCTTTGCGATGCGATATAATGAACCTAAAAGAACCAGACCTCTGTACATCACAGGACCTACGGGTTTAAAGGCATTTCACGAAGGTTTGTTATCTACATTTGGAGACGTGATAAAACCCAAGACCTTTGATCTCCATTTCAAAGAAATTGACAGAGGGAAACTTACCTATGATGGTTGGAAAATTATTGTAGAACCATTACTACATTCAACGCAGAGTATCGGCTTTCGTATAGAATCCCGCGATAGCAAAACATTGACATACTCCGGCGATACGGACTATTGTGACGGCGTTGTTCGTCTGGCCAGTAAGGTTAATACCCTGGTTCTTGAATGTTCTTTCCCGGATAACCAAAAGGTAGAAGGGCATCTGACTCCTCAATTGTGTGCCAGAATTGCCTGTGAATCGGAGTGTGAGAGATTAATCCTTTCACACTTTTATCCTGTCTGCGATGCCAGCATAAAGAAACATAATAAAGACTTGTTAAAAAAGCTTAAAAATATTTATAATGGCGATATTATATTTGCTGAGGATTTTGCCCGGTTTACCATTTAACAAGTTCGATTACATTTAAAATTATGAAAAAAATAAAGAAATCCGAAATTAAGGCATACGCCCTTCTCATTACAGACATGTTAAACGATTTTGTCAATAAAGGCGCCACTCTTGAAGTACCCGCAGCAAGAGCGATAATTCAGCCTATTAGGAAAGAAATAGACAAGGCGAGAAAGGCGCAAATCCCCATTATTTATTGCTGTGACGCACACAAAGAGAATGACCCTGAATTTAAATTATGGCCCAGACATGCGGTAAAGGGAACGGCAGGCGCAGACGTTATCAAACAACTCAAACCTCATAAAGAAGATTATGTGATATCAAAAACCTATTATTCCTGTTTTTATAAAACCTCTCTGGATAAATTACTAAAAAAATTAGGCATAACCCACCTGATACTTACCGGCGTTGTAACGAATATTTGTATTTTATATACTACAGCGGAAGCCTATATGAGAGGATATAAGGTCACGATACCCAAAAATTGTGTTGCAGCGCTTACAAAGAACGAACATCGATTTGCCTTACAACAAATGCAGCATGTTTTTCACGCTGGGATAGTATAAATCTTAAATTTTACACGAACAAAAAAGGCATATGAAACTATCACATTTCATATGCCGATTCAAGACACCCGACTCAGCAGAGTCGACTGCGTATATAAAAAAAGGGCACATGAAATTTACACTTCACATGCCCTTTTGTTTTCAATTGGGTGGATTAAGATTACTAATACAACCCGACATCAAACTATTTTGCTCCAAAATTCCTGACGATCTCTACCATCTTCTCGATCATCTCAGGTGACATCTTTCCCTGGTATCCAGGGCATTTCCCCTTGCCTGCATTGATGTGCTTTACCAGCTGTTCGTCTGTTTTTGAAGACTGGAAAGCAGCGTCAGTAAAATCTGGCACACCATATTCATGTCCCTTTGCAGTGCCTTTGCCACCATTTCCGTGGCAGTAATAACAGCTCTCCTGCACGGCAAAACCAAGACCTGCAAAAATGGTATATGGGCTCTTTGTGGTATCACCTGGTTCGTGATGTGTTAAAGCCCAAGCAGAACTCCCTAAAGATAACCCCAAACCAGCAATAACTGGCAATATGTATGATAAACGGAACATTTTCATAATTCAACCTCCCCTCATTTATGTTTATGTAGGATATTTATTATATTACGGAACGAGCTTTAACTCTGACTTATAAATCTTGTGACAATTCCTGCAGGCAATGGTAAGTCTTCTAAACTGAACCTGAATTTCTTCCAGATCCTTGCCTCCGGCCGCCTTATCAATCTCACCTGAATGATAGAGAACTTCGCCATTCAAAACTTTGTAATTTTTATCAGATGCAAATTTCTCGTTTGATGTATTGGTGTCTGCAATGATCGATTTCGCAAAACCTGAAAATTTTCCAAATTGTTCGTCATTAGCTGCTGAAAGCCCCGTCATTGCCCTCATTCCCTGGAAATTATCCCACATTTTTTTGCATAATTCGCCCTGACTTGCTTGCCCGTAACTTACTGAACTCACTGCTGCAATGAACAATGTAATTGTCCCTGCGATAATACCCTTTCTTAGGCTCATTTTCTTCCCCTCCTCACTTTCCTTTTTTAAAATTACGTAATAATCTACATGACTATTTCCACTAATATTGAATTTCTATGCAACAAGTATTCCTAAGCGTTAACCCACTTATTAATGTAGAGAGGGCACCAATTCTTAAAATTAGTATCTCTGAAATTTTCAAATCCGCCCCCAAACCTTAGACCTTTCACTTCACCTCCCTTCATACCAAAAAATCGCTAGCATAGAACTGTATGCCATAATCTAACCTATTATCAACAAGTCTACCCTGCAATTTCAAATTACACCTCGTTGATATTTTTAAAACAACACATTAAACAAAGCAGTCTTCAAGAGACAGAGTTGGACAATATATCATTGAAAGCAAAATGAGTCAAGTAAAAATTTTCCGGATAATCGTGCCGAAAACTTCAGAAAAATCCATTTTTGCATCCAGCGAATTCCAACATCAACCGCAAGACATCTGTTACCAATCTTTTGGAATATTTGTTTCTTTCGGCGCAGCAATTTCCGTCTGGCCAGGATGCAACTCTTCTTTTTTGCCTGGATACAGTTGAGGATAAATGGTAATCCCCAAATGCTTGTGACACAATGCGCATGTCTGCCTCAATCTTCTCACCTGCCATTGGGCATCTTCCAATGCGCCCTGTTCACCCTTATGGCTGACAATTTCATACATTTTCTCGGCCTCTGTCAACATTGTCTTATTAAGATCCTGGTATTTTTGGTCGTCAGGGCGAGAAAATTTACTAATGACCATCTTCGTTAACTTTGCAATGTTCTCACTCGATTCGGCTATTACCTTCCAATCATTGTCGCTGTACTTATAATAACCCGAAATTTCTTCGACTGCCTTATAGCTTTTATCTATGCCACTCATGAGTTTGGCTAATTCACTCTTCTCTTTTTCCTGTTTGGGCGGCGGCTCATCAGCAAACACATAGGTCATCATGCCGCATACGCCAATGATCAAAACCGTTAAAATCGTTCTTCTTACCAACTCTTTCACCTCCATCAATGAATCAAATCAACCCCATACTAACTCATTCTAAAAATGGGACAAAATATTTATTACCCTAATGTAACATGGAATTACGATACACTTTTTATGAAAGAAAAAATCCTTTAAACCGACCATGTCTCAAGGACATTTTCCCAATGAATCTCATGAAAAAACAACGAGCAAATTATTATAAATAAAAAATTCAGCATGTCAAATATTTATTTTCGGGTAAACAATTACGAACCTTGGACTCAAAAAGAGGTATGAAATACCTCAAATGATTTTAATCCTTGAAAGCACATGATAAAAAATTATAATGTCTTTTTATTTGTCATTATTAACATTCAAATTATACACAGGTAATTCTTTTAAGGAATATACAACAGATGAAATGGTCACAAACGCTGATCCCCACATTAAAGGAAAGTCCGTCAGAGGCAGAAATCGATAGTCACAAACTGATGATACGCGCCGGTCTCATCCGGAGAATTACGTCCGGCGCTTACGCCTATTTGCCTTTAGGAATACTGGCCTTGAATAAAGTCATTGCCATTGTGCGTGAAGAAATGAATCGGGCGGGGGCTGTCGAAGTATTCCTCCCCGCACTCCAACCACTCGACCTCCTGGAAGAAAGCGGACGTTTGACTGTATTTGGCGATGACCTGATTACCTTTGAAGACAGGCATGGCAAAACCACCGCATTAGGCCCTACCCACGAAGAAATCATTACGGATATCGTAAGAAATGAAATGAATTCCTACCGGCAGTTCCCGATCACCCTCTACCAGATTCAAACTAAATTCCGGGATGAGACAAGGCCCCGCTTCGGCGTCCTCCGCAGCAAGGAATTTATCATGAAAGACGCCTATAGTTTTGACGTGGATTATGATGGGCTCAACAAGAGTTATAAATTAATGTATGACGCTTACTGCCGCATATTCGACCGGTGCGGCCTTGACTACATCGTAGTCGAGGCGGATTCCGGCGCTATGGGCGGCGACGTTTCCCATGAATTTATGGTTCCAAGCCCTGTGGGTGAAGATATCCTGATCCGGTGTCTGAAATGCGGTTACAGCGCCAACCGTGAACGGGCAGAAACAGCTCCGATTCCCCAGGAAAACCCCATAACTCTTCAAACGATGAAAGAAGTCCATACGCCCAACAAACATACCATTCAGGAAGTCAGTGAGTTTTTGAAGGTAGATCCACGCCGGATGGTAAAAACGATGATTTATATATCGGGAGGGCAACCCGTAGCCGTCCTCCTGCGCGGCGACCACGAGGTCAATGAGACCAAATTGACCAAGGTTCTTGGTCAGGAAACCGTTGCGCTTGCAGACCACAATACCATAGAACACGTCACAGGTGCGCATGTGGGATTTGCCGGCCCCGTAGGGTTGAAGATAAAAATCATTGCCGATCAGGCCGTATCCATACTTCGCAATTTTGCCGCCGGCGCCAACAAATCGGACACCCATTTATTAAATGTTAATCTCGAAAGGGATTTCAAGATTGACCAGATTGCCAATATCCGTTACGTAACCAGGGGCGATACCTGTCCGAAATGTAACCACGAACTTGACGTTTCACAAGGCATTGAAGTTGGACACGTCTTCAAACTGGGGACGAAATACAGCGACGCACTTAAGGCCAGGTTTCTGGACGCCAACGGCAAAGAAAGATCCTTAATCATGGGATGTTACGGGATTGGAGTCAACCGTATCATAGCATCCCTTATCGAAAGATCGCATGACGAGAATGGTATTATATGGCCGCTTTCAATAACGCCATACCAGGTCATTATAATTCCCGTCAACGTTAATGATGCCAATAGTATGAAAATGGCAAATTCCATCTATGACGACCTCACCAATAATGAAGGCATTGAAGTCCTGCTGGACGACAGAGACCAGAGACCCGGCGTAAAATTCAAGGATGCCGACCTGATTGGAATTCCCATAAAAATTATCATCGGTAAAAAATTCACGGAAACAAAAGAACTTGAGATAAAATTAAGGAAAAGCGGCGAGACTTTCCTGACTCCACCCGAAGAAGTCAGATCGAAACTAAAATACTTGTTTGAAATGTTATCAAAGCCATGATATTCGTGTAAATTCACCGTCTGCTGGTTCAGGCTTGCAGCCTGAACCGAAACATTTCGGTTCAACCGAGGACGGTTGAACCAGCCAGGGATGATACTGCGTGTTCCGACGGTCTTTTTCATTCGTACCTGTGGCTAAACTTAACCATTGTTTTCTATCAGATTGCAGCTATCATGGGTCAAATTTCTAAACCGAAACCGGTCAACTTAATTGCCGGCGTGCTGACAAGCATTCCCGAACTTCTTGAACAGATCGACAAGACTCTGGAAAAATATTTCGGTCTGATAGACCTTCGAAGTGATGTGCTGCCCTTTACCTTTACCGATTATTATAACGAGGAAATGGGGAAAGGCATTTTACGGCAATTTTATAGCTTTGAAAAACTGATTATGCCCGATGAGCTTGCTTCTATTAAAGTACAGACCAATCATATAGAAGAATCTATAACCACTTCGAAAAAATACCCTGTAAAGCGCCCTATCAACATTGATCCCGGCTACATGAATGAAAGCAGATTAATCCTTGCCTCTACGAAGGATTTTTCCCATCGCATTTATCTGCGCGATGGTATATATGCAGAAGTGACCCTTAATTACCGCGGTGGAAGATACGAATCGTTCCCATGGACGTTTCCCGATTATAAATCTTCCGATTATCATAAGTTCCTTCTCATGGCAAGGGAATTGTATGTCAAGAAACTCAAACAAATAAAAGAGTTTGAAACCACAGATTTCTCAGATTACACAGACAAAAGACACCAATAGGCTGCGGTTTTTGCAGCAAATGAGGAGAAAATCATTACCGCTTGCGGCAGTGCGCAGATAAGGGAATGTGAGTCTTGGTGAGGAGAAGGAAAACGGATGCATAAAAACAATGAAAGGAAAGATGTCGTATGGAAAAAACTTTACTTATTTTAAAACCAGATGCCGTTCAACGCCGTTTGATGGGAAAGATTATCTCCCGATTTGAGGAAAAGGGGTTCCAGATAATAGGACTAAAAATGATGCAGATTTCAGAGACCTTAGCGAGAAAACACTACGGCGTGCATGAAGGCAAGGACTTTTTCGAACCTCTGGTCAGATACACAACCTCCGCGCCCGTAATCGTCATGGCGCTGAAAGGTAAAAACGCCGTAGAAATCGCCCGGAAAATGATGGGCGCTACCTTTGGCTCAAAGGCGGAACCAGGGACTATTCGCGGCGATTACGCCGTCAGCAACCGTTTTAACCTGATACACGGCTCAGACTCCCCTGCATCCGCCGAAAAAGAGATTGGCATCTTTTTTAAGAAAGAAGAACTCTTTGAATACAACCCTGCAGACCTCCAATGGGTATACGATATGTCAACGGGGGGCATTGTCTGAAATTTACGTTCCGGGCTTATCCAGTATTTCCCTCACCTTTGCCAGCAGATCGTCAGGAGAAGACGGCTTTAAAATACAGTCTAATCCCTTGTCGAGGAAGTCCCTTTTGCGGATGATGTCGTCGCTATATCCACTCATAAAAAGCACTTTCATGCGGGGTTTCATTTTCTTTATTGCCTCATATGCTTCTTTGCCATTTTTTCTCGGCATTATTACATCAAGTACGAGAAGGTCTATGTCGTCTTTGTTTTCGCTGAACTTATTCAGGGCATCTTCCCCGTCAACCGCCTCAATCACCGTGTACCCGGCACGCTCAAATACCATTTTGATTAACCCCCTGACCTCCGGCTCATCCTCTGCCAGAAGCACCGTCTCGGTACCCCCTCTTGAAAGAACGGTATGAGACTCTCCTCTTTCTTTCTCAGCCTCTAATTTGATACGCGGCAGATATATGTTGAATGTAGCCCCTTGGGCCGGTTCGCTCTCGATATTGATATAGCCGCCATGCTGTTTGATTATTCCATACACGCTTGCAAGACCAAGTCCCGTCCCCTTCCCCACCCCCTTCGTCGTAAAGAACGGTTCAAACACCCTCACCCTTGTATTTTCATCCATACCAACACCTGTATCGGTAACCGATATATGGACATATCTCCCTGCGCTTCCATACCCGTAGGAACGTATAAAGGTATCATCCATTACCATTATATCTGTGTGTATTGTCAAATTACCTCCGTTCGGCATAGCATCGCGCGCATTGGTTGCAAGGTTCATCAACACCTGCTCAATTTGACCAACATCGGCCATTATGTTTGTATCCTCTTGGGTAAGTATCGTTTTAAGTACAATATCTTCCCTGATGAGTTTCGACAGGAGGGACTCCGACTGTTTGATGATTTCATTGACATTGACCGGTTTTGGGCTGATGGGCTGTTTTCTGCTGAATACAAGGAGAGACTGGGTCAGCTCTGCCGCTGTCTGTGACGATTTGAGGATTTTCTGGGTGTAATCCTTTAATTGATTCTTCTCCTTCAGTTCCATATTTAACAGGCTTGCGTATCCCATGATTACGGTGAGGAGGTTATTAAAGTTATGTGCGACACCACCGGCCAGCGTTCCAATAGCAGCCAGGTTCTGAGAACGGTAGAGTTGTTCCTGGAGCTTTTTCCCCACTTCTTCAGCCTGTATGCGCCTGATAATCGACCCTGCTTGCGACAACATACTTAAAATGAGCTTTACGAGATGATCGTTCCTTTCTTCTGCCTTTAAACTGTAAAATACGAAAACAGAGACCACCGCGCCATCGGCGATAACAGGAAAGCCGATTCCAGCCTTCAAACCGGCTTCGCCGGCAATTGCCGCACGCAGATAATGCCGGTCATGTGTTACGTCCACTATCCAGACAGGCTGTTTTTCTGCCCATACCCGGCCGGGAAGTCCACTGCCGGGAGTGAAGGTAAACCCGCAAGATCGCTCACTGAATTTTTCCAGACCCTCAATACTACTGTAAAATAAATGATCGCGTTCCAAACGCGTGCCATCCTGATTCGGCATCCACGCCTCTGCATAAACCCATCCTGTATGGTTGCATATCTTTTGCATTGCAACAACCAGCGCATCATGTAAGTTCCTGCATACACTAATTGCCATAGCTACTGATTGAAGCAGATATATTTCCTCAGTAGCCAGCTTCAACTCAGTTATATCCGTGATAATGCCTTGAAAGAAAAGGGGTTTGCCGGTATCATCCTTCACCGGCACGGCATTATCATAACACCATAATACTCTGCCGTCACGGGTCAACCAGCGGTATTCGGAGTAAAATGGTTGCCCTCTTTCACGACTTGATTTGTATTCGGACAGTACCCGCTCGCGGTCATCGGGATGAAGATGTTTTACCCATGATTCTGGGTCAGCCATCCATTCATCGGGTGAAAATCCCAGCACAGCCTCGATTTGCGGGCTGATGTAAAGCGTAGTGCCTGCTTCATCAAGGGCTGCAATATAAGTAATGGCGGGCATCTGTTCAACGAGTTCCCTGTATTTAGTCTCGGCTGGCTTACCGCTGCAGATGATATGGAGTGTGTCGTGGGCTTTTTTGAGTTGTGCCTGAAGCGCTTCTATTTCAAGCAGGAGTTTTTTTTGGGTTTTTATATTTTTCCCCATAAGATAATCCAATGTAGCGCGGCTGTCCAAAAAGTATTTTAAATGCGCCATAATGTAGGGGCTGAAGATTTTCAGCCCCTACCTTTTGTATGGTTTATGGACTTTTTGGACAACCGCCCTACAACTGCCACTTTAAATTGCTTGGTATTAAATATCAGAATTTATATTTCCGATACAGAGCGCGGCTTGCCGATGTAGTAACCCTGTGCATAATTTACACCAAATTCATGCAGCAGGCGAACTGTTTCCTCATTACCGACAAACTCTGCAATCGTCTTTTTCCTCAATCCACGCGCTACCTCCACAATTGCCTTGACCAGGTGCTGGTCGACCTGGTTATTGGGCAGATTCTGAATGAAACTGCCGTCTATTTTCAAATAATCCACCGGCAAATACTTCAGGTAATTGAACGATGAAAAACCGATGCCAAAATCGTCCAGCGCAAAATTACATCCGCTTGCCTTCAGGGTAGTAATAAAATGCTGCGCAGTAGCCATATTTTCGACCAATGAGGATTCTGTAATCTCAAAGGTGAGGTTATTGGGGTCGATCTTTGTCGCTGACAGCTCTTCGTTTATCGCGGACAGTAATTCGCTATCTGAAAAAGAACTGCCGGAAAGATTGACTTCGAGATATGCAGGCTTGCCCTCATGCTGTAAGTTTTGAATGATAGCTATCGCCTTATGTACCACCCATCGGTCTATATCACGGATAAGCCCAAAACGTTCCGCAATTTCGAGGAAGTTTGATGGTGAAATCTCCTTCCCGTCCGTATCCATCATTCGTAATAACGCTTCATGGCCGACGACACAGTTTTGCTGCAAGTCCAGGATAGGCTGTAAATATAAGGCGAATTGGTCTTGTTTCAGGGCGGCGCGAATGCGTTTTTCCCACAGAACCCGTGATTCGATTTGTGATTTTTGATCGGGTGTATAAACACAGGCGAGGTTGCGTCCCTTTTCCTTTGCGCGGTACATGGCAAGATCGGCATTGGTAAGAAGTTCTTCCACCGTATTACCATGTGCCGGGAACAGGGCGATGCCGGTGCTGAAGGTAATACTGACAGGCTGCCCCTCCTCGCTAAAGTCATGGCATTCTATCATTTCCATTAATTGCTTTGCAATGACTTCCGCTCGGCTTGCAGTGACATAAGGCAGGATAATGGCGAATTCATCTCCCCCCAGCCTTGCCAGGGTATCGGTATTGCGCAAGCGTTTCCTGAGGAAGCTGCCAATGAACTTGAGTAATTTGTCGCCGACATGATGACCGAGCGAATCATTGACATATTTAAAATTATCAAGGTCGAGGAACAATACCGCCCCGTATATCCCGTATCTTCGTGATTGCACAAGCCATCTTTCCAGTTCTTCTTTAAAAAAGCGACGATTAAAAAGCTCTGTAAGGGGGTCACGGTCTGCAAGATATATAATTTGATTTTCAAAACGTTTGCGTTCTGAAATATCGCGCCCTATGGTAGAAAGGTACTCCACCTCTCCATCGGTGTTTTTATGGGCAATGATTACCTGGGAAACGGTAATTTCGCGTCCATCACGGCCGAGAAACGCTGTCTCTCCTGACCATACACCGTTTTTTATTGCGAACGATATTGCCTCCTCCTGAATCAAAACATTCGTCAGCGCAGGATGAAGGTCTGAAATTTTCAGGTTTGAAATATCTTCATCATCGGCTATTCCCAGCATAGCTCGTCCTGCATTGTTAATGTAGAGCAAATAACCGTCCCTGCTTGCCGTTCCAACAAAGTCGGTTGTCGTCTCCATGATTGCAGCCAGCCTGGCCCTGGTTTTTTCCATGTTCTTCCGTTCGGTTATGTCCCAGAAAATGCCTAAAATACCGCTAACATTGCCTTCGTCATCTTTTATAGGAGTTTTGACTGTTTGTACAATAAATTCCTGTCCATCCCTGATATATCTCTCCTCAAGTTCTTCCGTTTGCCCTGATTCCATAATTCTTTTATCATCTGCCCGGTATTTATCGGCCAATTCTTTTGGATAAAAATCATAATCCGTCTTTTCCGCTATCTCATCCGGTGAGATATTCAAATCCCGCGCATAACTTTTATTGCAGGATACATACACTGAATTCTTATCCTTATGAAAAATCTTTTGAGGAAGGTTTTCCAGAAGAGTCCTGTGCTTCCGCTCGCTTTTCCTCAGCAGTTCTTCCGCCAATCTGCGACTTATGAAGGCGCCTACACGCCTTCCAATATCAGCCATAATATCGAAGACTTCCTTGTCGGGCTGCCGGACATTTCTGGCAAAGAAACCCATTACGCCTGTTACCTCGCCTCTTGCCGTAATCGGGAATGCCATGGCCCCATGGATGCCGAGTTTTTGGGCAACTGCCGTACGCGGGAAATTGCTATCAACGACAACGTCAGTTATCCATACCGGCTGACCGCTTTCCCAGACCCTGCCAGGCAAGCCTATTCCTTTTGAAAACGTATACGGTTCGCTTAGACGTTTAAATTCATACAATTCAGTTATATGCTCATGCCAGATATCTTTCAGCCGCAAACAGTGTGAATCCGGATCCGCGCGCCAGAGTTCTCCGTATTCCCATCCAAAACCCCGACAGATGGTCTCGAGGATCTTCGGCGCAGCCTCTGCAAGCGTGGCGGATGCGGTTAAAATAGTGGTAAGGGTAAACTGAGCGATCTGGCGGGATTCTCCCAGCTTGCGGTTGTTGATTTCGTTTTCGAGTTCTTTTACCTTTTCTTCGAGTTTTGCGGCTACAATATGACTGTAATTACTGAGAAATGTCTCATCGTTTGCAAAAGGTATTTTCTTAGCGTCTATTTCTTTCGTTTTTGCACTTTCAAGCGTATTTCTTATTTCCCCCCATAGTTTTTCCGGATCTTTCGGTTTTTCAAAAAATGCGAGGGCTCCCAGGGAACACGCCAGTTCTTTATCTTTACTGCCCATGTAAACGGCTGAATAGAAAATAAAAGGAATGGCTTTCAGCGATTCATCACTCTTTATGTTCTTGAGAAACTGGAAGCCGTCCATATTGGGCATAAGGATGTCTGAAATGATCAGATCGGGCTTGTGGTCCAGCGCCTTGTTAAACCCATCCAACCCGTCTTCCGCCTCGACAACCTCGTTGCCCTGTTTTTCAATGATGAGTCTTAAAATCTCTCTGTTTTCGCCGTTGTCGTCTACCAGCAGTATTTTCATGGTTATATTATCGGTATAAGTTGTGAATTAGTTTATATTGTAACCGTTGGAAATTGAACTTTTTGGACAACCACAATACCGGATGTGCGGGGCACCGTGTCCCTACTGCCTTCCTGACGCTATGGTTATTTTGAAATTCCTGAATTCCTGTACGTTAAATTATACAGGACGGACTGAAATGTTGGAAAGATAATTTTCAGCGCCCGTGGATACAACGCTGATTGAATGATATTGTTGCAGGTAAACAAAGAACGCCAAGCTAATAATAATGTAACATTCATCCCCCTCCCCTAACCCCTCCCACCAGGGGCGGGGATTACTTATTGTTCCCTTGTATTCCTCCCCCTTGACTTCGTCGTGAGCTCAGTCGAACGACGGGGGAGGTTTAGGTGGGGGTGAAGTGTTACAAATAATGTATGCAACCGACCGCTTCTCTGTTGCCGTGGTTTAGCGGCACAGCAGGATCGAGCAGTTTGTGGACCTCATGACTCTCACCGTAGTGCTTCCTAAAATCATCTCCTGAAGCCTGGAATGTCCATAGGCGCCCATGACGAGTATATCGAATTTGCTGTCCTCGTCA
>Ga0194119_10003953_pt1 | contig 23385 bp, 18 predicted proteins | sample TA2MahC100mmetaG_FD_148620 | JGI IMG/M metagenome (GOLD analysis project Ga0194119, IMG submission 148620) | Freshwater microbial communities from Lake Tanganyika, Tanzania - TA2015018 Mahale Deep Cast 100m | ecosystem: Environmental > Aquatic > Freshwater > Lake | place: Tanzania: Lake...
CGACTGTTGGTTCGCCACCTCCCGCCCGACGCGATGTCGATATTGGCCGTGGTCCGCCTTGGGCTCGTGAAAACCGAGGCTCACGCCCAGCAGTCCGCTGCCAGAGCTACGTCCTACTCTGTTGTTCGATTTCCTGCCAGCCCCTTAGAGGCGGCCGAGACACAACTCCTCGCGGCCCTCCGGGCTTGGCGTCCCTCTGCGCGCGCCCTGGACGACGATTGCGTCCGCTACCGCTATGTGGACGAAGCCTGCGTCCGGCACACAATGTCGGTTGCCTCCGGTTTGGCCTCGCGCGTCAAGGGCGACGCCCAGATCGCCCAGCAGTTCCGTCAGGCTGCCGAAACCTCTTCCCAGGCAGCACGTTGTGGCCCGGTCCTGAATAGCAACGTCCAAGCAGCCCTCCGCACCGCTCGCCGCGTCCACCGCGAAACCGGCATAGGGTGCGGCAGCATCCACGGGCGCGGCCGTACTCGGGGCCATCCGGAGCCGCTTTGGCGACTGTCAGCCCCTCCGTATCCTCCTGCTCGGGGCGGGCCAAGCGGCCGCTGATACACTGGCACACCTCTCCAAGCAACGCTTCGCTCATCTCGGTGTCGCAGCCCGTCGCGCGGAAGCTGCCCTGGAGCTCATCCGGTCCTACCGCGCCACTCCGGTTGACTGGGCACGTCGGGAAACGGAAATCCAAGCGGCGGACGCCGTAGTTGCGGCTGTGTCTGAACCGCTCGAATGCCTGCGGGCGGACAGACTTGCCCAACTCCGGTGCGGCTCATCACGGCCGCTTCTGCTGATTGACCTGGGAGTGCCCCGCGCGATGGACCCGCTCTGCCAGTCACTGCCGGGGGTAAGCCTCTTGGACGTAGACTACATCCAGTCCGAGCTCGCTGCCGCCCATCAAATGCGCGAAGCCGGCGCGCACCAAGCCGAGTTTATCGTCTCCGAAGAGCTCGCCAAGTACGCGCGGCGGGAACGGGAGCAATCGGTTGAGCCCGCCATCCGCGATCTCTATCGCGATGCGGACCGCATCCGCCAGCGCATCCTGGCCTCACCGGGACTCGACCAAGGCGACAGCACGCGCCGTCTGATGAAGTTGTTGCTCGATGGTCCCGTCCGCCGGCTGCGCCAACTCGCCTCGTCCGATGCGCCTTCCGCCGGGCAGGCCGCCTGGGTATTGTCTGTTTCCAACAACGAAAAAAGGGAGGCGGTTTTGTAAACCGCCTCCCTTGAGTATCAAGACCGGATATCTTCCGATCCCGAGAGCTACTTCGGACCGAAGTATACCACGAAACCCACCAGGAACGTATTTTGGTTCTTGGCGCTGCCTGCCTCGTTGCCACGGTCGAAATACGCTTTGTTGGACCAGTCGCGGCGGTATTCCACCCGCGTCAGGAAGCCCTTCGCCATCTTCGCTTCCGCCGTCCAGGTAAAGCTCTGCAAACGCTGCATCTTGCCGGTGATCAACCCGCCGCCGTCGTCGTAAACTTCATAGCGCGGGCTGACGGAAAACCACGAATTTGCGACAAAATGGCCGGCCAGGCCGAGGCCCCAGAAAGGCTGCCGGCCCGCGCCGGCACCGGCCTTGTCCACGCCGTAATCGTAGTTGATGTAGAAGTTCGCCTTCTCGCTCGGCGCCAGGGTCAGCACGGTGTCGAAGAAGTGGCGGTAGCCTTCGTTCGAGTTCGTCTTCTCCGGTCCGACGTAGTAGGTGTTGAACAGCGACGCCTTCTTGCCGGTCAGGGCGCTCGTCAAGCCCACCGTCTTGCCGCTGTTATTGTCCTCGATGTTATTCCAGCCATTGGTCAACTGCACGCCCGCAGTCCAGTTACTCGTAACCGGCTTGGACATACGTGCGCCGAAATGATAGAACGGCCCGTTGGCGTAGAGAAAGCCGCGCGAGTAATTCCAGTTCAAATGCGTCTCGGTCAACTCGGCGCCGGCGCTGGTGGCGAACTTGCCGAAATCGAACTGCAGGCCGCCGGCCTTGGGAGGCTTCACGCTCAAATACGCCTGCAGGATGTTCCGTGTGATGTCGCGGTTCTCGGCGATCGGCTCGAAGGAGTTAAACAAATCAGCGCCGCGGCCAAAGCCGAGGTCGAGTTTGAAGCCGACCGGATCGGCCGTCTTCTCCGCCGTGAACTTCGCCAGATTCAAACTGAGCTGATTGGCCCGGGCGTCGTAGAAACGCAGGTTGTTGGTGCGCGAAACCGGGTGATTCGTATTGATGCTGTAATAACCGTCAATCAATCCGCTGAAATCGATTCCTCCAGCAGACCAGGGCGAAGGAGCAGGGGACGGATTGGCAGGCGGCGGCGTTGGCGTAGTCTGGCCCTGCAGGCTCGCAGACAGGGCGGCGACCAGCAACACGGGCCAGATACGATAGACGTACTTCATTTGAGGGGGATCTCACTTTCGAAATTTCTTGCGCCGGCTGCCGACTGCGTCCGGCGAGAGTGGTCTTTACTTTCTGACTGAAGTCTAAACGGGAAACGGCCGCAGGCCAAATAGAAAATTTCAATTAGCCCCATCGAAACATTGAGTTTCCCCAAACGGCTCCAGCAGAGCATCATAAGAAAGACCCGCACCGGCGGAATGCAGCGTTGCCCCGCGTCGTCGCACCCCTGCACACCGCACTGTTTCCACAGGAGAATTGCCAAGTCATGAAGCTCTCGACTTTCAAGCCGGCATGGCCCTGGGCCAGTCTGGCTACGCTGCTCGCCTCCGCGCCGGCCGCCTTTGGCCAAGCCACGGCCCCCGCCCCGGACAAGATCGCCGCCCTCGAAGGCTTAGTGAGCGCGGCCCAAACCTCCGGCGATAACGCCTGGATGTTGACCAGCGCCGCGCTGGTGCTGATGATGACCGGACCCGCGCTGGCGCTGTTCTACAGCGGATTGGTCCGCTCGAAAAACGTGCTGGGTACGATGATGCAGAGCTTTGTGCTGATGGCCCTGGTTTCTGTACTCTGGGCCGTTGTCGGCTATAGCATCGCCTTCGGTGAGGGCAACGCTTTCTTCGGCAACCCCATGCAATATTTTCTGCTCAGTGGTGTGGAAGGCGCGCCGAATGGCGACTACGCGCCTACAATTCCTCACCAGACCTTCATGGTTTTCCAGTTGATGTTCGCCATCATCACCCCGGGCCTCATCTGCGGCGCCTACGCCGAACGCATGAAGTTCTCGGCCATGGTGCTCTTCAGCACCCTCTGGCTGCTACTCGTGTATTGCCCGATGGCCCACATGGTTTGGGGCAAGGGTGGATACTTCAACGCGTTCCTGCCTCCGGCGGGCGGCGGCATCCGAGCGTTTGACTTCGCCGGCGGCACCGTCGTGCACATCACCTCCGGCATCTCGGCACTGGTCTGCGCCATCCTGCTGGGGCCTCGCAAAGGCTACGGCAAGGAGCCAATGAAACCGCACAGCCTGGTGCTCAGCTTCATCGGCGCCTGTTTGCTGTGGGTCGGCTGGTTCGGCTTCAACGCGGGTAGCGCGCTCGGCGCCGGCCCGGTCGCCACCAGCGCCTTCGTTGCCACCCACTTCGGCGCGGCGGCGGCCACGCTCGGCTGGCTCGGCATGGAATGGATCCGCTCCGGCAAGCCCAGCGTCCTCGGCGGCATCTCGGGCGCGGTGGCGGGCCTCGTGGCGATTACGCCTGCCTCCGGTTTCGTGAAACCCGGCCCGGCGCTGATCATCGGCTTCGCGGCGGGCATCTTCTGCTACCTGATGTGCGCCGTGGTGAAGAACAAGTTTGGCTACGACGACTCGCTGGACGCCTTCGGTGTCCACGGAGCGGGCGGTACGCTTGGAGCAATCCTTACCGGCGTGTTCGCCACCAACGCTGTCAATAGCGCACTCAAGGACGGCGACAAGCCGGCTGCGCTTGGGCTGATCGACGGCGCGGGCTACCAGGTGGTCAACCAGATCATCGCTTCCGGTGTCGCCTGGGCGATTGCCATCGCCGGCAGCTTCGTTCTTCTCAAGCTGGTTGATATGATCGTGGGCTTGCGCCTCTCCGAAGAAGATGAACGCGACGGGCTCGACCTGAGCCAACACGGCGAAGAAGGGTACAATCTGGAATCGTAAGCCAAGGAGCCAATAACGATGAAGAAAATCGAAGCCATTATCCAACCCTTCAAGCTGGAAGAGGTCAAAGAGGCGCTGAAGGGCATCGGTATCGACGGCATGACCGTCACCGAAGTTCGCGGCCACGGACGCCAGAAAGGCCACAAGGAGGTCTACCGCGGCCAGGAATACATGGTGGACTTACTGCCGAAATGCAAGGTGGAACTGGTGGTGGGCGACTCGCGCGTGGAGGAGGTCATCAAGACGCTGACGGCGGCAGCCCGCACCGGTAAGATCGGAGACGGCAAAATATTCCTGTATGACGTTGCAGAAGCCATCCGCATCAGAAACGACGAGCGTGGAGAGTCTACACTCTAGCCCGGCGCAGCGGGTCCGCCACGAGTCGGCGGAAATTGCCAATGCGTTTATGGCGAGCGGGGACGCCTGGGAAGTCCTCGCTCGCCGTTCGCGCCTTGTAGACGGGGTTCTTGCCGGTGAATTCGCGCGGCTCCTCGCGCTTAGCTTTCCGTCCGGTCTCGCGCTGTCTGCCGTCGGCGGCTACGGGCGCGGCGAACTGTTCCCGCACTCCGACGTGGATCTGCTGTTTCTCGTTCCTGAACAGCCACCCACCGGAGCGGGCAAGGAAGCTCTCTCGCGTTTTCTTCAGACGGGTTGGGACTGCGGCCTCCGGCTCAGCCACTCGGTTCACAATGTCCGTGACTGCTGCGAACTGCACGAAGGCAATCTCGAGCTCACCATCAGTCTACTCGACCTGCGCTTCCTCGCCGGCGATGTGGAGCTGTTCGGCCGCCTCACTGAGCGCCTGCCCAAGTTTCTGCAATCGCAGCGCTCCACCATTTCCCGGCAGCTCTGCAAGCTCACCCGTCAACGCCATCACAAGCTCCAAGACACGATCTACCACCTGGAGCCGAACATCAAAGAAGGCCCGGGCGGACTGCGCGACCTGCACCTGACTGCCTGGCTTGCGCAACTCAACCCCTCGGCGGCCGCTGCCAACTGGCGCGAGGAACTGGCCGATCCCATCTCTGATGTTTTTCGCCTGCGTTGTTTCCTGCACCTGCGCTCCGGCCGCGACAACAATCTGCTCAGTTTCGACGCGCAGGAGGAATACGCGGAAAAACCGTTTGCCGGCGTCGAGACACCCGATGCCGCCGCGGTGATGCGCGGCCACTTCCGCCACGCCCGTACGCTGCAGCGCGCGGCGCTCCGGTCCATGGAAGGGTTCGAGGAAAAAAGCAGTTCCCTGCTCGCCGGCTTCCGCGACTGGCGGAGCCGTCTTTCATCCGCCGAGTTCACTGTCTCGCGGGACCGTGTACTGTTCCGCTCTCCGCAGCAGATCGATACCGACCCTTCGGTGCTTTTTCGCCTCTTTGCCCTGGTGGGCCGGCACCAGGTCTCGCTTCACCCTGACACCGAACGCAAGATCGTTTCGCGCCGGCCGGTGTTTGAATCATGGCTCGCGGCCCGGCCGCCGGTGTGGCCTGCGCTCCATTCCATTCTCACTCTCCCGCGGGCCTCGGCCGCGCTACGCGCCATGCACGACAGCGGCGTGTTGGGTACGTTGTTTCCGGCCTGGGCGGGCATTGAGTCCCACGTGGTGCGCGACTTCAACCACCGTTACACGGTGGACGAACACACGCTGGTCACCATCGAAACGCTGGAGAAGCTGGCCGAAGCAAAAGAGCCAGAGCGGCGCCGCTTCTGCAATCTGCTCTCGGAAGTGGAAGATCTTTCGGTTCTCAGCCTCGCATTGATTTTCCACGATACAGGTAAGGGCGCTGAGTCTGACAGTCACGCGGCTGAATCGGCCCGCCTTGCCGCTGACGCCGCCGAGCAAATCGGTCTGCCCACCGAAGACCGCCCGCTACTGGACGCGCTCATCCGCCAGCACCTGGTGTTGCCCTCTGCCATGAATGGCCGCGATCTGGACGACCCGGCCACGGCCCGCTGGCTCGCCGATCGCGTCGGCACCATCGAAGTGCTCAAGCAGCTCACCCTGCTCACCTTCGCGGACATCAGCGCCGTGCATCCCACTGCCATGACGCCCTGGCGCCTGGAACAACTCTGGCGCGTTTATGCAACCGCGCACCGTGAACTCACCCGCGAACTGGAGACAGACCGCATCACGCAACCGGCCGCCGCGGTGCCGGCAGAACGGGCGGCGTTTCTAAAAGGCTTCCCCACCCGTTATCTGCGCATTCACGACGAAGCCGAGATTGCCTACCACGCGCAACTCGATGAACAGCGCCGGCAAACGGGCACCGCCATCGACATCCGCAAGAAGGGCGGGGTCTACCATCTCACCGTTCTGACCAAGGACCGGCTGTTTCTGTTTGCCTCCATGGCGGGGGCGCTTGCTTCGTTCGGTATGAACATCCTCAAGGCTGAAGCCTTTGCCAACCAGCAGGGCACGATACTTGATACCTTCGCCTTTGCCGATCCGCAGCGCACACTGGAACTCAATCCGCCGGAACTCGACCGGCTCCGGCAAACGATCGAACGCGTGCTGCTCGGCAAACTGGACGTGAAGGCGCTCCTGCGCAACCGGCCCAAGCCGTTGCTACCGAGCAAGAACAGCGCTATTCCCGCGAGCGTCAGCTTTGACGACGAGGCCTCGGAATCCGCCACGCTCGTGGAGGTAACCACGCAAGACCGTCCGGGCCTGCTCTACGATCTGGCATCGGCGCTGTCTGAAGCCGGCTGCAGCATTGAAGTGGTGCTGGTGGATACCGAGGCGCACAAAGCCATTGACGTGTTCTACGTCACCACCAACGGCCGCAAGCTCGACCCCCCGCAATGCGGCGCCCTGCAGGCACGGCTCATGGCGAGGGCGACAGGTTAACACTTCGAAACCCCGTTTTTACAAACTTCCGGCAGGTCCTCGCATAGAATGGAAGCTAGCCACATGCTAGCTGAAGACTCGGAAACCTCCCGCCGGCGTTTCCACCTCGGCGTCATCTACACGCTGATGGGGACGATCGGGGCCGCGCTCGGCATTCCCGCGGCCGGGTATCTCCTCGTACCCGGTTCATCCAATCGCAAAGAAGAGTGGGTCGAAGTGACCAACCTCGAGAAGCTGAAAGCCGGGGAGCCGGAGGAAATTGTGTTCCGCCGCAACCGCAAGGACGGCTGGAAAATCCTCAGCGAGAAGACCAGCGCCTGGGTGACCAAGAAGCCCGACGGCCAGGTCATTGCTTTTGCGCCCTCATGCACGCACCTGGGGTGCGCGTTTCACTACGACGAAAAGCACAAGAACTTCCTGTGCCCCTGCCACACATCCACGTTTGACCTGGAAGGCAAACCGCTCGAAGGCCCGGCGCCGCGCGCACTGGACCGCTACCAGATGAAAATCGAAGGCGGCAAGATCCTGCTGGGCGCCGTTGTGAAGAGCCAGGAGAGCTAGATGCGCCGCCAAGTGATGGACTGGCTTGAGGAACGCACAGGCCTGGAGACGGCCGTCAACCATTTCCTCTATGAAGACATCCCGGCCTCGGCCGGCTGGCATCAGGTGATGGGCAGCGTGGCGCTGTTCTGCTTCATGATCCAGATTCTCACCGGGCTCCTGCTGGCGTTCAACTACGCACCCACGCCCGGCGAGGCCCACTCGAGCGTTCGCTACATCATGACCGAAGTCACCGGCGGCAAACTCATCCGCGGCCTCCATCACTGGGGCGCCAGCATGATGATCGTCGTCGTTGTGTCGCACATGGTGCAGGTATTCCTCTGGGGCGCCCACAAGAAACCGCGCGAAGCAACATGGCTGGTGGGCATCGTGCTGCTGCTGTTGACGCTGGGATTCGGGCTCACTGGCTACCTGCTGCCGTGGGACAACCGGGCCTACTGGGGCACGGTGGTGACCACGCAGATCGCGGCTAAGTCCCCGGGGCTTGGCGCACAGATTGAGCGCCTGCTCGGCAGTGAAAACGGCGTCGGGGTCGTCACTTTCGCGCGCTTCTATACGATGCATGTGATGTTGCTGCCGCTGCTCACTACGTTGATTGTTGGCGTGCACATCTATCTTGTCCGCCGCCACGGCATCGCCCCTGCACCGAATGACACGGCCCCCAAGAAGAAGTTCTTTCCCGGCCAGGTGTTCAAAGATACGGTGGCCATCTTTATCGCCTTCTGCGTTCTGTTTGCGCTATCCGTGTTCCTCCAGGCGCCGCTGGGGCGGCTGGCCGACCCCACCGATACCACCTACGTTCCGCGGCCAGAATGGTATTTCCTCTTCCTGTTCCAGACGCTCAAGTTCTTTGAAGGCCCGCTCGAAGTGGTGGGCGCGCACATTCTACCCGGCCTCGCCATCGGTGCACTGGCCATGGCGCCGTTCATCGATCGCGGTCAACTCCGCAAGGTGACGCAGCGGACCACGGCCTGGGGTATCGCGCTGCTGGCGGGCGCGGCCTGGGCGGGACTGACGATCGCGGCCATGCGCTCCACGCCGCCTGAAACGGACATGCACGCCGGGCTGGTGGACGCGCCCGAATGGCAATCGCTGTCACCGGAAGAACTCGCTGGACTCGGCCATTTTCGCAAGCAGAACTGCCATGCGTGCCATGTGCTGGGGGAAAAAGGCAAAGCGATCGGGCCCGATCTCACGGCCTCGGCCACCAAGCGCGATGCGGCGTGGCACATCGCGCATTTCAAGTCGCCCGCCGAAGTGGTGCCGGGCAGTTCGATGCCGCCCCTGACGCTGCCCGAGAGGCAATTGAATGCGCTCGCCGCATTCATGCTCCAGTTGAAACCCGGCTCAGGCGCGTCGCTCGACTCGGCGCCCGATGCGGTAGTGAACGGCGCCATGGTCTACCAGCAACAGCAATGCGGCATTTGTCACCAGGCCAACGGCTTCGGCATGAAGGTGGGCCCGGCGTTGAACGGCCTCGCTTCCCGCCGCAAGCGAGACTGGGTGGTGAAGCACTTCTACGAACCGCAGATGATGGTGCCCGGCTCGACCATGCCGCCCTACCGTTTACCCAAACAGCAGCTCCAAGACCTCACTACGTATCTGATGGAACTGCCGGCCCGCGCGCCGTCGCGCGACTAAGAGCTAAAAGCGCCAGTCCATGCCAATGAGCGGGAACAGCCCTAACTGTTCCCCTTGCTGGAGCGAGTTGGTGGCCCGGTTCCAGCCAATGCCAGCGACGTTCCGTCGGTTGAAGGCGTTCTGAACGCCAATGAACACAAGGAGCGGTCTGTCGCGAACCGTGAACGTGCGGTCAGCGCGGATGTCCACGCGAAGATAATCCGGGAGCCGCTCAGCGTTCACGCGCGTGAGATCGAAGATGCCGCGGCTCTGCTGCCGCGACACATCGTCGCGAAACGGGGTGAACGGACGGCCCGCGAGGTACGACACGCGCGAGGAGAATTCCCACTTGGCGTTCAGTCGGTAGCCGCCCACGAAGTTGGCGATGCGCGGGTAGTCGTAGACAGAAGGGCGCAGCACGGCGTCGAGGCCCGCCTGGCGGGAACGGAGCCACGCGAGGTTCGCCTGGCCGAACCATTTGTTGGTGAACTTTTTCTCGGCGAACAACTCGACGCCCTTCACGCGGCCGCGGCCCGCGCTGGTCATCGGGAACAGAATGTCGCGCACGGAAAAGGTGTCGCCCACGTTGGCCAGCGAAAGCTGCGGAAACTGCGTGGAAACCGGATAGTCCTTGTAACGCTTGGCGTAGGCCTCGAGCGTGATGCGGAAGGTGGGTGTGGCTACGTAGGTGAGGCCCGTGACGTAGTGGTCCGCGCGGAATGGAATCAGGCCACGGTTTTGTGGGAAGGCGGAGAGAAACAGGAAGAAGGGCTGCTGGAAATACTGCCCGTAGCTGGCGCGCCACGACAGCTTGTCGGTGATGCGGAAGCTGACGCCGGCGCGCGGGCTGAAGCGCGACGCGCTGAGGTAGTTGTAATTATCGATGCGCCCGCCCAGCGTGACGTTTAAGCGCCGTGTGAGGCCGCGGGTGAACTGAGAGTACGCGCTGCCTTGGTAGGCGCGGAAATTGCGGCGCAGATCGAACGGGTTAATGTCGCGCATCGTGGTGAACGGACTCAGCGTGCCGAGCGGCGACTGCGTGTTGTACCGCACATTGAAAATCTTGTACGAACCGCCCGCCTGCATTTTGCTGAGCATGGAGGTCTGCGCCGTCAGATCGTACTTGAGCGTGGTCTCGCCTTCGCGCGAATCGTCGGAGTAGATAATCGGCGCGCGAACCAGAATCCGATCGAGCGGCACGCCCGGCGGCCGCGGCCCGTTGCGGACGAGATCCTTCACCTGCGAGCCCACCTTGGCGTCCGAGTGCGTGATCCCCAACAACCCTACAGCGGAGTTGCCGAGCAGCCGCTGCCAGTTGAAGCCGTTGGCCGTGCGCCAGCCGTCGTAGCGGATGTCGAGGTTGTTCACCTCCTCGTCATCGGCCCTCACTTCCTCGCGCGCCCCCAGCCGGATGTTGTCTGTGCCGGAGACCGACACGGCCCATACACGGTCCCGTGGCGTGAGATCGTACAGTGCCTTCGCATTGAAAGTGTAGAGAATGGGCACACCACCGAAGCCAACATCGTCGGTGAAGAAGTCAAGGAACGAGCGCCGGGCCGATACGACCCACGAACCCTTGCCTTTTTTGATGGGCCCCTCCAGAATCGTTCCGCCGCCGGCGAAACCGACGGTTGCCCGGCCGTGAAACTTCTCCCGGTCGCCTTCGCGCTGCGCCACTTGCAGGACGGAGGACGTGCGGTTGATGTACGGTGCCGGGTAGCCGCCGGTGAGGAACGTGACGTCCTGGATCAACTCGGAGTCGAGCAGCGATACCGTGCCGCCGGCCGAAGCGAAGTTGGCAAAGGCGTTGATGTTTGGGATTTCAATGTTGTCGATGATATAGAGGTTCTCAAGCGGCGAACCGCCGCGCACGATAATGTCGTTGCGGAAGTCGCTTGAGCCGATGGCAACGCCCGGCAGCGTTTGGATGTAGCGGGAGACGTCCTGGAGCGATCCGGCTGACTTTGAAACCTCTTGCCGCGTCACCAGAAACCCGGAGCTCTTGATCTCCTCGGGCGCGATGAATACACTCTCGGTGACGGTGACTTCCTGGCGCTGGCTTTCGAGGCGCGGTAACAAGACTTCCACGCGCGCTTCGAGGCCCGCGCGCACTTCAATCCCCTCGCGTTTGAGCGGTGACCGTCCGTCGGAGGCTATCTCAATGACGTAAATGCCCGAGCGCAGATCGGGCAGACGGAACGCGCCATCGGCGCCGGCATCCGCACAGCGGTTCGGCCCGGCCACGCAAACGCGGGCCTTCATTGGCGTGTTGGAGCCTTCCTCAACCACGGTACCCGCAAGGCTGCCGGCGCCCGTGGTGTCCTGGGCGAGAAGGGCGAATGGAAAGACGAGGAGACACAAACGCATTTGCTCAGGAGATGAGGCCACGGGCGGCGCGGGTGTAGAAAACCACCAGTGAAAGTGAAATTCTGGGCACAAGTATGCAAATCAGGAATCTTCCTCCAGAGTTACATGCTTCCAGTTGGGCGCATCTCCTGCGGCATAATGTATGTAATTCCGGATTCTCTCTCCCGATTTGCATACTTCTCTCTCGCAAAGTATGCAATTATGGAGTGTGGCTCCCGATCTGCATGAATTGGCGCGCGGCGTCACCGCCCGAATTGAACAGCGCCTCACGCACTCTCCGGCCGTCGTGCTCCTCGGGCCCCGGCAGGTCGGCAAAACCACGCTCTCGCTGGCTCTCGGCGAGCGGCGGCCCTCCGTCTACCTCGACCTCGAAGACCCCGAGGAGCGCGCCAAGATCGCCAGCCCCACCCTCTACTTTGCCGACCATGAGAACGAACTCGTGATTCTCGACGAAGTGCACCGCGTGCCGGAGCTGTTCCAGCCCATGCGCAGCGTCATCGACAAGGGCCGCCGCCGCGGCAAGGGCACCGGGCGCCTCCTCTGCCTCGGCTCCGCCTCCATGGATCTGATTCGCCAATCCGGTGAGAGCCTGGCCGGGCGCGTGGCCTACATTGAGCTGGGGCCGTTCCACGCGTTGGAGGTAGCGCCCGCGCAAATCGAAACCCTCTGGGTGCGCGGCGGCTTTCCCCGCAGCTTTCTGGCGGAAACCGACGCGGAGAGCCTCATCTGGCGCCGCGATTTCATCCGCACGTACCTGGAGCGTGACGTGCCGCAGTTCGGCCGCCGCATCGCCGCGGATATGCTGCGCCGCTTCTGGACGATGCTGGCGCACAATCAGGGGCAAATCTTCAACGCCGCCAACCTCGGCGCCAGCCTCGGCGTGGACGCCAAGACGGTGGCCAACTATCTGGACCTGATGGTGGACCTTTTACTGGTACGACGCCTGGAACCCTGGTATCGCAACGCGGGCAAGCGCCTGGTGAAGTCGCCCAAGGTGTACGTGCGCGACAGCGGCGTGGCGCACGCGCTGCTCAGCATCGGCGACAAAGAGGGGCTGCTCAGCCATCCCGTGGCAGGGTTCACTTGGGAAGGCTTTGTCATTGAGTCACTGCTCGCCGTTGCGCCCGAAGGAACCGAGGCGCACTTCTACCGCACCTCCAACGGCACGGAAGTGGACCTGATCCTTACGCTACCCGGCGGCAAGCTCTGGGCTGTGGAGATCAAGCGCAACGCCGCGCCCAAGGTGGAGCGCGGATTCCATTCCGCCTGCGCCGGCCTGCGTCCCGCGCGCCGCTTTGTCGTATATCCGGGAACCGACCGCTACCGGCTGGACGAGCACACCGAAGCCATCGGCATCGTCACGCTGGCGCAAATGCTGCGCGACGGAGAAGAGGGCAGAAACACGAAGGCCGCGCCCGCGGCCAATCGGCCAGCAGGCGCGGCAGTACAGCAGCGGAGTAGAGCGCAGTCTTAGCTATCGCGTTACGACTTTGGTTTCGGCTGCGGCCATGGGTGCAGATGCATTCCTTCGATTGCTCCTCCTCGCGGCAAAGGTACATTAAGCCATCCGTATCCGTGACGGGCTCGGGGAGTCCTCCCACCGGGTCGCCTTGGGCCGCGCGGATGTTCACCGAGTCCACCCGCCCCACGCGGTCCCGATAGACCAGCGAATTCGGGTCCGTCATCGTGCATCTGCCGCCTTCGCAGATCTGCGCGTGCAGTTGATTGGTGTAGAGCACCGACAGGCGCACCTTCCTGGCCGCGCAGGACGCACCGGCCCTCGGCTTGGTGAGCTGCAGAATCGGCGGCAAGGCACGGCCGTTGACGAGGAACGTGTACACGGTCTGCGCCTGAGTGGACTTGGCCAGCAGCGTCGCGCCGAACGCGATGGATAAAGGGGTGCGAGTGATCATGTTATGTCTCCTTGGGTAGCGGCCGTTTCGCGTGCCGCTTTCGTTCTCACCAGGATCTGTGCGAACGGCGGAAGAAACCCGTCAACAAAATTAGCGGAGGCTCCCGCGGAATGCATTCAACGCTGCCCGTGTATCGCTGCCATGGCGGCAAGCGAACAGATCTGCCAACGGCCAATCGATGTCGTCGCGCCGCGCGGCGAAGGCATCCAGTACCGGTGACGGCGCCGAGTACGCAAACGAGTCCGCGAGGAGCATCTCCACAGGAACGGCTTTCAGTCCGTTCCGCACCACGGCGTGCGACAGAACGTCACCCCAACCAATCGCCGACCACTGCCAGAAATAGACCAACGGAAATGCGGGGTAGGCAAACATCACCTGCCCACCACCGCCAAAGCGCCCAAGTGCAACGTGCACGCCCGGTGGCAGTGGCAGCTTCTCGTGAAAACCCAGATCCGAAACCAACGCCGAGTGGCTATTCGATTCCGGCCACTCCGGCAGTCCGTGCAACAGCATCGCCCGCGTGGACGTCACCGCCCAATCCACGCCCCTTGCATCGCACGCCGCGCCCACCATTCGAAAGTGTGCGAGCGAACGATCGAACAACGCGCGGTGGAGCGCTGCGTCGTCCATGGGCACGAAAGAAACGCCCGGAACGTCCGGGAACGCCAGCGTGCTGAACCGGCTTGCGGGCACGGCCACTTCCACCGGCCAGCGTTCCACGTCCGTTACCAGCCAGCGGACATTTGCCTCCTGAAGAATGCTGTTGATCCGGGAGAGCGCCTCCAGTTGCTTGTTTGAAAAGTGGTATGACCGATCGAGAGCCTCAAATGCAGAGTCCTCCAGAAGAGCAACCCCGATCGCGGGACCCTGGTCATCCGGATGATACAGGTGCGCATAAGCGATGTCGCCCAAACACACCACGTCGATCAGGCAGCGCATCCGCGAGCGCACTGCCGCAAAGCCGCCAGAAGGCATCGAGAACTGGAGCGGCACACCCGGCATGTCAACTCCAGGCCGCCAAGGGACCCCCGGCAGCTTCGCAGGTCTCCACAAGCTCGCCCAGCAACGCCTCTTGTGACGCCGTCATCCCCACCACTCCGCGAGCCGCTGCCGTTGATTGCCTGGTTCGGATCGTTCGAGCAGCGCATCCACCAGCGCCCAGTCAATTTGATCGCGCCGCGAGGCGAACGCTTCGAGCGATCCGTCCGCCGCGCACACCAGGAGCGACTCGATCGGCTCGACGCATAGGCCGTTCACTCTCACGGCATGTTGTAAGACGAGCTCATCAAAAAGCGTTGCCGTGTGAGCGCAAGTGACAAACGCGCCAGAAGTCTGATCGCGCAGATGCAGCCGGCCATGCCCGCCGGCCCAAAGCACACCCAGGACCAGACCCTCTCGCAAGCCGCGCTGGAAACGGGAATCTTCCACGACCATGCACGCGATGAATCGATCAGGCGGCGCAGGCAGGCCATGCAAATCCTTTGCCCACCGATGCAGAACCGCCCACTTCACGCCCGCCGTCACACGCCGCGCCAGCTTCGGCAAACAGCGCCAGGACGCACACACACTACGCCTTAACGTCGTCGCGCGCGAAGTCCCACTCCACCATCCGGCCTTCCTGCACGCTCTTGTTCACCATGTGCGCGCAGGCCGCGGCGCGGTGGCCCACCGCCGCATCTTCCCAGTGCCCCTGGCGCGTGCGGAGCGACGTCACCCAGGACCGCAAGTGCGGCACGGTCATGTCCTCCGCCGGGCTCTTGATCGAAGTCGGCAACTGCGCCTTCACGCGCTTCGGCGCGATCTCGCTCGCGATCACCCTCGGGTCTTTCCAATACGCTTCTTCGAGCGTCTTCGGCCAGCTCTCCACAATCCACTTGTTGTCGTCCCACTTGCGTTCGGGCAGGAACGTCAGGTCCGACGCCAGTTCCAGGCTCGCCTCGGTGCCCAGAATCTGGAACGAGCCCTCACCCGAAATTTGGTTGTTGAACGTCGAACTCAGGTTCACCACGAACCCATCCGGGTACTCCAGAATCGCGTTCAGCGTGTCGGGCACATCGCGATCCTTGCGCAGATAAAGCTGCCCCATCGCCATCACCTTCGCGGGCGCAGTGGCGTTCATCAAGAAGTGAATCGTCGTGCAGAGGTGCACGAATAAATCGGTCGCGATGCCGCCCGAATACTCCGAGTAGCAGCGCCAACGGAAGAACCGCTCGAGCGAAAACGGGCGCTTCTCCGCCGGGCCCTGGAACATCTCCCAATTGCAATTGGCCGCCGACGCATCGGGCGGAATCGGATAACCCCACGCGCCCGACACCGTATTGCGCGAATACGCCGCGCGGATCATCGTCACCTTGCCCAGCTTGCCCGCCTGGATCATGCGCCGCGCTTCCTGCTGAATCGCCGAGCTGCACACCTGGCTGCCCACCTGCACGATCTTCTTCGCGGCCTGCGCGGCGCGGATTACTTCGAGGCCCTCCGCGGAGCGGAACGTGAGCGGCTTTTCGCAGTAGACATCCTTGCCCGCGGCGATCGCCCCCAGCACCATCGTCTCGTGCCAGTGATCGGGCGTGACGATCATCACTGCGTCAATCGACTTGTCATTGAGCACGTTGCGATAATCGGCCACCTTGCGCACGCGCCCGCCCACGCGGTCTGCCGCGCGCTCCATGCGGCCCTGATAGGCATCGCACACGGCGACGATCTCCGCGCCGCCCGCGGTCATCAAGTGGCGCATCAGCTCATGCGAGCGCGCACCGCATCCGATGACGCCCACTTGCACACGGTCGTTCGGGGCAGCCATGGATAGCCCGGCCGCGGCGAGTCCGGCGGCGGCAAATTCTCTACGAGTCAGCATCCTTCGATTCTACAGAATGCCCCAATCTTCGAGCTGATCCTGCAGCAGTTGATGATTGCGGAAGTGGTGCGTGGCAAAGCCCAAGCGCCCTGCGCCCTTCACATTCACCAGCGCGTCGTCAATGAACAGCGAACGCGCCGGGTCCAGCCCCCAGCGCTGCGTGGCGTGGCGGAAAATCGCAGGATCCGGCTTGATAAGCCCGATCTCGCCCGACACCACAATGTCGGCGAACCACCTCAGAAAATCGAACTGCGGCCGCGCGATGGCGAACGTGTCGGCAGACCAGTTGGTGATGGAAAACAACCGGTACTTGCCGCGCAGCTTCCAGAGAATGTCCACGGTGCCCGGAACCGGCCCGCCCAGCATCTCTTCCCAACGCTCGCGGTAGGCGCGGATCAGATGCGCCTGGTCGGGGTGGCGCTCAACCAGCTCCGCGATGCCGTCCGCCCACGGCCGGCCCGCGTCCATCTGAATGTTCCAGTCGTGGTTGCAGACCTCGGCCAGGAACCGTTCGCGCTCGGCCTCGTTGGGAATCAACTGCTCGTACACATGCCGTGGATCCCAATAAATCAAAACGTTGCCGAGGTCAAACAGAATCGTGTCGATAGCGGTACGCGATCGCGTCATCATTCCATCAAAATACGAGCTTCAAACCGAGTTGCACATAACGGGGATCGAACGTCCAACTCGACCGGCCGAAGTTGGCGTTGGCAAGGCCCACGGTCGGCGCCGTGAAGTTGGTCCGGTTGAACAGATTGTAGAACTCGCCGCGGAACTGGAGCCGGGCGCCTTCGTTGATCATTGGCAGGCGGAAGCTCTTCGCCAGTACGAGGTCCGTCTGATACAACGGGAAGCCGTAGGCCACGTTGCGGCCCAGGTTGCCGAACGGCGCGGCGACGGGGGGCACGACCAGATTGGCGCGGTTGAAGTAGTTGAGGTAGTCGCTGCCCGCCGCGCGCACGCCCGCGTTCCCGTCGATGATGTTCGGCCGCAGCGCGACGTTGCCGAGGAAGTCCGGGTGCCCGTCCGAGAGCAGGCCGGCATTGTCGGGGTAGCGCAGATTGAGCGGTTGGCCCGAATAGAGGTTCAGAATCGAGCTCCATTGCCATCCGCCGATCGCGGCATCCAGAGCGCCCGGCATGCCTTTACCGAACCTGCGGCCCTTGCCCACGGGGACATCGAACACAAAACTCGTGGTGGAATTGAAGCGTTGATCGAAACTCGACGCGCCCTTGTCGTTGGCGACGTTGCGAATGTCCCGCGGATTGGGGCCGCCGCCGTTGGTGGTCTCCAGGCGGCCAATCGCTCGCGTCACCGCCACCATGGGCGTTGAACAGAACAGCCCGATTCGCACGCCCGGCGTGGCGAAGGCGGCAGACTCATCGCCCAGCGCGAGGTCGCAGGTGGCCACCAACTGGCACCCTGCCGCGGTGGCGAGGCCGCGCACTTCGGCGATCACCGGTTGCGGAATCGATTGGATGGTCTGCATCAGCGCCGTGCACTCGGCAAACAGCGCCTCGTAGTCCGCGCGCGGCTGGCCGGTAAGTTCGTTGAGGTCATGTCCGGAGCAGAAGACCTTGCCCGTGGCCGCCAGCACCACCACCCGTACGGCGGCATCGGCCGCCAGCCGTTCGAGCGTTGCGCGCAACTCGTTCATCAACGTGAGCGATAGTGCGTTGCGGCGCTCAGGCCGGTTCAGCGTGATGATAGCCGCGCCTCCGTTGTCTTTTTCGAGCAACAGATGATCGAGCCGCATAGTGATACCATAGCGCCTCATGCCCGCTGCCGCGCCGCCGCAGTTCCCCGCGTGGGACCGAGACCAGTTGCCTGAGCCGCCCGCACCCGCCACCGCGGCCGAATCCACGCGCCGCATGCGGCTGGCTTCGCTCATCGGCCCGGGCCTGCTGATGGTAGGCGCCAACATCGGCGGCGGCGAGTGGCTGTTCGGCCCGCTCGTTACGGCGCAGTTCGGCGGACGTGTGCTGTGGCTCGCCACCGTCGCCATTCTAATGCAGGTGGCCTACAACTTGTCGGTCATGCGCTACACGCTCTACACGGGCGAAACGATCTTTGTGGGCTTCTTCCGTACTTGGCCCGGACCGCGTTTCTGGACGGGCTTCTATCTGCTGTTTGAGATCGGCAGCGTGTGGCCGTATCTTTCGTCGAACGCTGCCGTGCCGCTGGCCGCGGTGCTGCTGGGGCGTTTGCCGGCCGCAGCCGACGGCGGCCTGGTGCGCTCGCTCAGCTACGGCATTTTCCTCGTGGCCTTCATCCCGCTCATCTTCGGCGGCAAGATCTACAACGCGCTGGAACGTATTATGGTAACCAAGCTCGCCATCATTCTCAGCTACCTCCTGTTCGTGGCGGTGGTGTTTGTGAGTCCTGCGACGTGGTGGGAAATCGGCTCAGGCTTCTTTCGCTTCGGCTCGGTACCGGAGGGCCAATTCAACTGGGCCACCCTGGCGGCCTTCTCCGCGGTGGCAGGCGCCGGCGGGCTCACCAACAGCGCATTCTCCAACTACGCGCGCGATAAAGGCTGGGGCATGGGTGCGCGCGCCGGCGCGATTCCCAGTGCCATCGGCGGCCGCACCATCAAGCTCTCGCATACCGGCAAAGTGTTCGATCTCGACGAAACCACGCTGCCACGCTGGCGGCGCTGGCTGGGTCTTATCCAACGCGACCAGTTACTGCTGTGGGCGCCCGGCTGCGTTCTCGGCATGGCGCTGCCGGCCATGTTCTCGTATGAGTTCATCCGCGGCGTCAGCAACGTCGACGGCAACTCCGCCGCGGCAATGTCCGCACAGGCGATTGCCGCGCGACATGGGCACATCTTCTGGTTCCTGACGCTGCTGTGCGGATTCCTGATCATGGCGCCCACGCAAGTTAGCCAGCTCGATAACATCGCCCGCCGGTGGACTGACGTACTGTGGATCGGCTCGGCCCGGCTCAAGAACGTGGATGGCCACAAGGTGAAGTACGTCTATTACGCGATTTTGGCGGTCTACGCCGTGTGGGGGCTGGTGGCGCTGCGCATCACGCCCAATCCACTGGTGCTGGCCATGGCCACGGGTGTGATGTGGAACTTTGCGCTCGGGTTCTCGGCGCTGCACACTTTGTATGTGATGCGCACCCTGCTGCCGCCGCCACTGCGCCCCGGACTGCTGCAATATCTTGGCCTGGTGGCCTGCGCCGTTTTCTATATCGGGATTTCCTCCATCGCATTTGCCCAACAGTTGCCGGCGCTACGGAAGTGGCTCAGCGAGTAGCTTTCGATTGCGTCGAACTCTTTACTTCAATGCTGAATGCGGCCGTGAGTCCTGAAAACTCTTGACGTGCGGGAAAGAGAACTGCGAAAATACCATGGCAACCAGGCAAGTTGCGGATATTTGTTGCTCATGCTGCCTTGGCTCGCAATGTATTGGGGTTCGCAAACGGGGCGCGCTACGGACATTTGTCTGTAGCGTTTTTTGTTTTTTGGGGTAGCGCGGGTGACACGTGTTGAGGAGTGAACGTGTCGAGAGAAAAGGGTATCGTGAAGTGGTTCAACAACGCGAAGGGGTACGGATTCATCCAGCGTTCAACGGGTGAAGATGTGTTCGTGCACTTCAGCGCCATTGAGATGTCGGGTTATCGCACGCTCGATAACGGCATCGAAGTAGAGTTCGACGTCAAGCAGGGCCCCAAGGGCGTCCAAGCCGAAAACGTCCAGCGTCCGTCCGCTCAGTCGCCCGAATTGGCGCGGGGCAGCCATCCACGCTGAGCGCCGTCCCGCTTTCCTTCCTTAGAAACTCACCCGCACGCCTAACTGGATCCGGCGCGGATCGAAGGCCGACGTGAAGCCAAGCGGTTCGCTGGGAGACCGGTCATGCCGGCCAGTCACCGCGAAGGGCCCCCGCATCAATCCCACGGTATTGTTCACGCTGGAGTAGTTGAGGTTGTTCAAGAGGTTGAATCCTTCCGCCAGCAGTTCCACTTGGCGGCGCTCGTTCGCCCCCAGCCGGATGCGTTTGGTCAAACGCAAATCCACAGTATAAAACGCCGGCCCGATACCGGTGTTGCGCGCCGCTCCCGGTGGACGGTCCGTGGTGGAGTGGCGGTCTTGATTGATATCGGCGCCCACCAGCAGATTAAACGGCCGGCTGCTGTTGGTGCGGAAAATCGGCGACACCTGGAGGTTGCCCGGAGTCACCCACACGCCGTATAGCACCGCTTTGTGCCGCTGATTGAACGATGACAGCGCCCGTTCACCGCGGAGGTTCGTCTGGTCGTTCGCCTGGAAGTCTGAGTTGAAATCGGTCACTTCGTCTTCGGCGCGCGACAACGTGTAGTTGGCCGCCAGCGACAAGCGGCTGGACACGCGCTTGCGCAATTCCAGAATCACGCCTCGATAGAACGCGTTGGCGGACGATTCATACACGTTTACCTGGAACAGCAGCGGATCGGCAAAGTCCTGCGGGCGCCACACGCGGATGCCGAGCACCGGATTCACGGGCGCCGTGGGCAGAATGTTGCGGTTGCGCGCGCGCGTGATTTTCAGCGCGCGAGACCAGATTCCCGATACACTGACGGCCGTATCCGAAGTGATTTGCCGCTCCAGGCTCAGCGTCGCCTGCTGGGAATAGGGGTTGACGTAGTTGGGTGAGTTCTCAAAAGTCACTGAAAACGGTGGCACCGGCCCGGTTTGGCTGATGGAGATGCCAAACTGCGCGAGGTCGCTTGGCTCAATGCGCCGCGTGGATAACGGCAGCCCGATCACGCCCTGACGCCGCAACGCCGAGTAGATGTTGTTGGCCGCCGCCGGGCCGGCCGTTTGAATCGTTGTGAGCACTTGCGGAATCTGCCGCCGTCCGTTCACCACGCCAAGCGCGTTCACCACATAATCGATCTGGAAGTAGATGGGCGAGTAGAAAATACCGTAACCGCCGCGGACGCTGGTCTTGCCGTCGCCAAACGGATCCCACGCGAAACCGAAGCGCGGCGCGAGATTGTTCTTATCGGTGGGCATGGGCGACTTGCGCGTGTCCAGTTCATAACGCAGCCCGAGGTCCAGTGTAAGGTTGCGCCCCACGCGCCATGTGTCTTGAAAGAACGCACCGTAGAACGGATAGGTGGCCGCCACGATCGAATCGCCGAAACCCTGCTGATAAGACTGCGGCAGCCCGAGATTGAAAGCCTGGAGCGCGGTGATGGTGGCGCCGGCCAGCGCGGGATTCACCAGTGCGGCCGGAAGCGAACCGAAGTTGAAGCGTCCGCCGAAAAACGTCTTCGAGTCTTCATGGTTGCCGCGCACCAGCAGTTGCCCGCCCGCCTTGAACGTGTGCGCCCCGCGCGAAAAGGCCAGCGTGTCGCGAATCTCATAGCGGCGGCTGATGCTGTCGAACGGCAGAAAAATGTCTTTGCCGAAGAATCCGAAACCAGCAATGTTCAACTCCGGACCCACGGTATCCTGCGAGACCACCGCTTTGTTGAAGTAGTTCCACTGGAGGCGCAGATCGTTCACCAGGGTGGGGCTGAACGAACGGGTCCAGCCCAGGGCAACGTTGGAGTCGAACGTATCGATCTTAGAGCCGCGGCTGGCGCCCACCAGCGCGCGCGTGCTGGCGTTCGTGTCCTGTCCCTGTGCGTTGCTGTAGCGGAAGTTGACAAAGTTGTTGTCGTTGAAGCTGTGATCCAGGCGCAACGACACCTTGCGGTCGTCGCTGACATAGGGCTGAATGCCGCTATTGGACTCAAACAGCGCGACGGTGGAGGCGGGGCTGGTAAGCGCGCCGCGTAACTGCGCGGCCGCCGCCGCGGGCAAGCGCGCGAGGATCGCTTCCTGTTCGCGTGTGGGACCGAAGATCGAACGGTCTGTCAGCACACTTACTACATTCGATTCGTCGCGATTCAACAACTCGGCGGCAAGAAAGAAAAATGTCCGGTCTTTGGCAATAGGCCCGCCGAGCGAACCGCCCACCTGCTGGCGGTCTGCCGGCGGCTTCACGCGGCGAAGCCCGCCGTCTGCCTGCAGCACTCGCGCAAACGGGTCGCCCGCGTCGAGGCGCTGGTGGCGGAAAAAGCCAAAGCCCGTGCCCCGGAACAGATTGGTGCCGCCGCGTGACACGATGTTAATGACCCCGCCCGACGCGCCGCCGAGTTCAGCCTGGTAGTTACTGCGGTTGACCTGAAACTCCTCCACCGCCTCCTGGCTCAACGTGGGCCGCACGCCGCCTGCCGCGTCGTTCGCCTCGGCGCCGTCTACTGTGACGGAGTTGCCGCGTCCGTTGGAGCCGTAGAACGACAGCCCGCTGGTGCTGGTTTGCGTCACGCGGAAATCGCTGTTGTCGGCCAGCGCATTGGCGTCGGCCACGCCCGGCGCAAGCAGGGAAAAGGTGAGATAGTCGCGCCGGTCAATCGGCAGGTTGCGCACAAACTCCTGCTGTAGCGTATTGCCCTGGCCGGTGCGCTCGGATTCAATGAGCGGCACTTCCCCGGTAACCTCAAGCACCTGGGAGGAAGCGCCCACGGCCAGTTCCAGATCCAGTTGCGCCGTTTGCGTAATGGCGAGGCGCAGGTCTTTCAACAGCTTGGTTTGAAAACCGTCTTGGGAGGCGCGAACTTCGTAGAGGCCCGGCGGGACCAGTAAGAACCGATAAGCGCCCTCAGATGAAGTTTGGCTGGCCCGCTCCAGCCCGGTTTGCGCATTTCGCAGGATTACTCTCGCTCCCGAGATCACGCCGCCCGACTGGTCTTTGACGGTTCCCGCTAACTCGGCGGTCTCGCTGGCCGACTGCGCCCAGCCGGAGATTGCACAGACAAGCGCCATGACAACGTGGATAACTTTCATGAAGTCGAAATGCGCCCTTCTCCCAAAAGGATGGCTCAAAACCGCGCAATAAGCAAGTTGGGCATACGGCAACATCAGCCGGGCCCTGCTTAGGGCGCGCACCGGTGGCTGTAAATTCGGGTGGGTACGGGCGAAGAAAAAGGCTCGTCAGAAAAATTCGTGGGCAAGTGGCGGCTCGGGCAGCTTTCCAAGTGTGTGATAGAGCGCGAGTTCGAGGATGCGATAGGTGCGAAAGCCGTACGATCTTCTCATGGCGACTTTGGCCTTGTTGTTCAGGCCCTCTATCACGCCGCTGGAGAACTCCTTTTTGGCCTTGAAGTAGTTGAGCA
>Ga0194119_10003957_pt1 | contig 23377 bp, 27 predicted proteins | sample TA2MahC100mmetaG_FD_148620 | JGI IMG/M metagenome (GOLD analysis project Ga0194119, IMG submission 148620) | Freshwater microbial communities from Lake Tanganyika, Tanzania - TA2015018 Mahale Deep Cast 100m | ecosystem: Environmental > Aquatic > Freshwater > Lake | place: Tanzania: Lake...
CCCTGTAAGACGGGTAAGGTCGTCGTATCATTTCCGTAAAAATCTTTTGGAAATGCGGAGTAAAGATTTTCTCCCATATTAATAATGAGTGAGGCAGCGCCGGGTTTGTAACCCAGAAAGGCGTAATCTTCTCCGTTCTTTTTCTGGTACTGGCTGGCTACAGAGGTCATTGCCAGGTCTGCCAGTCCCGGAGCGCCCGTGTAATGCGTCATACCAATCACCTTCAAATCCCTGCTAAAACAATGATGGAGAAAGGCGATGGCCATGGGCTGCAGCTCTTCCTTCGAGGATGGGTCGTAATCGAAGGCAATCATGACGTGCGAGCCTTTTGGCAGTGATTCTATTTTTTCATAAACCCCCTGAACGGGTTCAGACGCAGGAATTGGCAATTCAAACCGCAATATGAGAGAGACGATAACAGCGATGGTGATGATTGCAAATATAATGCGGCGGTCTATCCTTAGAAATCGCTCCATTAATCACCCCCGCCCAGATAAGACCGCTCAATGCCGAATATGATTTTGAGGGAGGTCGCAATTGCCCCCAAACTCACACCCAGAAGGATGCCTCGTTTTGCGGCAAGATTAGGAACTGCCATAATCCAATCGGCTATCGCAGGGATATATTGAGAGATATAATTTCCGATAGGCACCCGTCCAAGCATGACGAGGATGGCCGCAATGAGCAACACGGTGGATTCGTTTGTACGCGCCCGAAATGTACGATAAGCTGCAGAGGCAATAAAGAAGGCCAGAATGGAAAAGATCGTGGCTCCGGCAGGTACCTGTACGTAGTAATACAACCAGTCAAACATCGTGCCGTCCTGCTTGTCGTGCCAGAAAAATTTTCCGCCATTCAGGAAACCGAAGATCAGGGTGATTATAGCCCCAAAGTAGACAAAGACGCTGTATCCCCAACCTTCCACCTTTCTTTTAATCCTTGTCCAGTGGAGATGAAACAAGCTGTAAGCGCCGATAAACACGGCAAACCCCGCTATAATCCTGTCCCATCTGGATACCACTTCCAATAAATCCTGCGAAAGTTTGTGGGGGACGTAGTATTGCATAGCCATGAGCACACCCATGACGAATGCAATGACGAGCGGAACGGTACGTTTTAAGAAATTCATAATTGAATTTAGCCACAAATAAACGCGAATTTACACTAATAAAAAAATCATTCTATTTTTATAAAACGAGTCTTTCGTATTCAAGCCCTTCTTTGCCAAAATTTAAAATAATCGCCAATTGTAATCCTGTAGCTTTCAAATAATTGAGAACTTGAGACCTATGAGCGTCTGCAATTTCTTCGGCAGATTTAAGTTCCAGGATTATTTTGTCTTCGACTAAAATATCCGCATAATAATCTCCTACAACCTCTCCTTCAAAATAAACAGTAATAGGGGTTTGTTGCTTTGCCTGAATGCCTTCTCGCCTAAAAAGTACCATCGTTGAGTTTTCGTAAACCTTTTCAGAAAAACCAAAGCCAAGTTTATTATGCACTTGCATAGCTAATCCAACGATTTTATAAGATAAATCTTTATATAATATTTTATTTTCATTCGTGTCCATTTGTGCTAATTCGTGGCTAAAATTTATTAAAAAGCTTCAAATAGGTGTGTAATAAATACCAACCCGAAACTTGCCAGGACTGTCCCCAATATCAATATAATGATAAGAAGGCCCTTTCCCACATCCTGCGCCCTGAGCGTGCCCATAAGCATGGGCTCTCTCGACAGATATGCGCTTGCTGCATAAAGTTCTTCACCGATTAACGTGTAATCACACGTTGTGATAAAGAATGGTAATTGGGTATAAGCGTCGGTGCCGGCAATCTGGATCGCCCCTGTGGTTGACCCTGTTTCAGCCAAAATCAAGGCTTCGGCATAGAAATATCCGATAAAAAAATTAGCGGCGGGTTTTTCACGGGTCATGATGCCACCTACCGCTGCTACATAGGGAAACTGCTCAGAAGCTACCAGGAAGACATTGTCAGAATTATAGGCATCGGGGCGCCCTGCTTCCAAATAAGATTCCTTTACCACCTCCTGACTCACGGACATGACAATGGGGTCGTTATTGACGACCTTCAGATTGGCGTCATAATCTGCAATTTTCCGGGCAATCCTTCCTAAAATGCTGGTTGCGGCAATGGTTGAGATGCTTCCCATTCCTGTTAAACCATGAACAAAAAGCACGGGTTTACCCATTTCCGTGGCGCGACCGAGGGCTTCATCCACGGCGTCAAGCCCCCCAATCTTCCTGAGGAACATATCGGGATTTCGCCGTGCATGCACTATAAAATAGAGGATAATGGCTGAGAGGATAATCATGATCACAAAATTATTTATCTTTTTTGTGTGTATCAGATTGCCGTGTGCAGTGGCAGAGGCTATCGTGTCCAGGAAAACTTTAGTATCGCCCGATACCATTGCCAGTTTGAAATAAAATGTTTGCTTCTTGGGAAGTGTTTCGCCGTTGTAAACTTTTTTGGGGAATATCTGAACGTAATGATAATTGCCATTCTTTTTTTTGTAACCGTAAATTTCAGGGGCGCTTGTTCGATAGCTGGTATTTGACTTTATTCGGATAGCCTCCTTTTCAAAGGAGCCGTTTTTGTCTCTGTCGATGTAAATCACATAGAAGACGTCAGGTGAGTCGTTAGGGGAAGCAGACCACGTCAGGGATATCATTTCGCCGGCATCATTTGGGGTATCAAATGCCTCGAATTCTGCGGGCGGGATGAGGAAAGCAGGTGATTGAGCAACGAGTGTTGAGGTGATAAAAAAAGGTATAAAAAAGATACCGATAATAAAAAATGTGTTTTTTAATAAATTCATGGTTTAAGAGTTTTAAACTGGCAGCGTAGCCGAGACAGTTGCGCAAATAGAAAATCTGCCACAAAGAAACAAAGATTTTATAGCATTAGTGCTTTGTGACTTGGCGGCTTCTCTCTTACAATTTTCGCAATTATAATTTATTACCTTGAAATTACAATAGGAAAGTAAGAAGAATGAAAACTTATCCTTGTAATAATGAATTTGCTGTAAAAGAAATGTTGAGTTTTATAGTATGCCCTTGAAAAGGCATATCAAATAATGTATCCTTACTGTAAGGAGGTAAGATAATATGATTGCAAAAAAGACTTCAAAAAACCAGCTCACGCTACCAAAAGAGATTGTAAAGTCATTTCCGGATATTGAGTATTTTGATGTAACCGTCAAAGATAGGAAAATAGTTCTGAAACCGGTCAAGATTACTCCTGTAAACGAAACCCTTGAAGAAGTGAGGGATAAAATAGAAAAACTTGGTATTACGGGAAAGGACGTGTCTGAAGCGGTCAAATGGGTAAGAGGAAGAAAGAGGCAGTAAAGGTCGTACTGGATACCAATATCCTGATATCGGCATTGCTTTTCAAGGGTGAATTATCAAAAATCGTTGATCTGTGGAAGAATGGCAGGATAGTTCCTTTTTTCTCCAGAGAAACCTTTGATGAATTCGTGAGGGTGCTCGAATATCCAAAATTTTCTCTCACAAAGACGGAGATAAAGACAATTTTTGAACAGGAAGTTATTCCATATTTTGAGGTAGTGGACATAACCGATGAAGTTAAGGGAATATGTAAAGATCCTGATGATGACAAATTCCTTTCATGTGCCGTTTCGGCATTTGTGGACTTTATAGTTAGCGGAGATAAGGATTTGTGTGTTCTAGGAAAGTACAGGTCTGTAAGAATTGTAAGTGCGATAGAATTTATAAGGATGTTTGACTGATGATGCGGGAAAGTCCACCCTGACACACTAGATTGCATACTCTCTTCTGGATTATTTTTTGTCAAAATATTCCTATAAAAATTTGAATTAGACGTTTCGTTTGGAAAGTCTTGCCATGTATCCCCCATCCCCTGCATTCATAGTGGGCAAATAATACTCCTCTGCATCGAGGCAGAATTGGGGTTCGTTGTTGAGAAATTTTTTTATTATATCCTGGTTTTCTTCGGGCTCGATGCTGCACGTGCTGTATACCAGATACCCTCCGGGTTTCAGCATGGCAGCGCCTGTTTTTAATATTGAATATTGCAGAGTTGTCAGTTTATTTATATCTTCTTCTTTCAGCCGCCATCTGGCCTCCACGCGACGCGAAAGCACACCCGTATTGGAACAGGGGGCATCGATGAGCACCCGGTCAAATTTGACGTGAAAAGGAACTCTTTCGCCAGAGGCGTCACCACACACAATAAAAACATTCTGTACTCCCATCCGCCAGCAATTTTCCTGAACTGAATGCAAGCGTTTTAAAGAAATGTCAAGGGCACAAATTCTGCCCGTATTCTCTAAAAGTTCTGCAATATGGGTTGTCTTTCCTCCGGGCGCTGCACACATATCTAACACCCTATCTGATTTTTCTACCTTGAGGAATTGGGCTACTTTCATGGCTGAAATATCCTGCACAAAGAATAATCCTTCCGCAAATCCCGGTATCTCAGAGACGGCGATGTTATCAACGACTACGGTATTACCGAGGGCATATGAATTGATACCATTTTTTTCAAGCAGTAAAATAAATTCCTGGGGTGATATTTTTCTATGGTTGATACGAAGGAATACCTTTGGGGGAAGATTGTTGATTTTACATATCTCGATGGTTTTATCCTTACCATACCGGTTGAGCCAGCGTTTTATGAGCCATTCAGGATGACTATAATTAACCGCCATGTAGGCAGAGGGATTTTTGTTCGGATCGGGCAAAACAGCATGTTGGAACGTACACCACGTGTTTCCCCTTCTGTGCAAGGCCTTCTGCCGATCAGTAGCATCTGGTTCATCCGCAGATTTATTTTGAATACCTCTTTCGATGGACCTAAGAATTGCATTTGTAAATCGAACTGCATCCGTCCGGCGGACTAATTTTTTGACCAGTTCTACGGACGTGTTTATTGCGGCGGAAACAGGTATCTTATCCAGATAAACGATTTGATAGAGACCCAGACGCAGGGCATACAACACCCAGGGTTCTATCTTATTGAGTGGAATCTTCGAAAAGGAAGAAATGAGGGTATCGAGGGATAAGCGATGGCGAATAACGCCGTTTACCAGTTCTGTAAGGAGGTTTTTGTCTCGTGGAAACCAATCGGCTTGCGAACATTTTTCAGAGATAAGCTCCTGGGCAAAAATCTCTTTTTCTTCAATTTCTCGCAGGATGCGAATACATTCATAGCGGACATCTGTCTTACTTGAGGAATTTTTCAATTGCCTCTTTCACCTCGTCCAGATATACGTCCGTGTCCTTACAATATCCGTGAGGCCTCAGATTAGGCACTGCAAATATAGCCTTGGACATGGCAGCCATCAGGCCAGTCCTGAGTTCCTTCTCGCAGGCGATAGCCACCACACCGTGTATTTCTTCGGACATGACCTTTTGAAGTGCAACGCGCCCGCCTGTGGCAAGGATAATATGAACCCCGTATTTTTCAGAAAATTCCAGCAAGTCTTTGATTTTGCATTTACCGCAACGTTTACACTCGTTCAGGTCGTTTTTAACATTTTGCTTACACTGCGAATTCTGTATGCAATGAGGAAAGAGGATCAATAAATTTTTAGGAGAACACTTCTTCTTGCGAAACTGCAGCATGAGGTTATTTATAGAAACAACTTTTTTATCAATAAATTCCATAGTACCTGCCTTTAATTAACAATAAAAATTCACTACAAATTGGAAAAAGCTTGTGTGAGAACCGGAGAATACATACTGCCTCAAAGTGTATTTAAGTACCGTTTAGCTTCCTTCACAGTTTTAAACCGTTTAAATTAAACAAGTCATAGGAGTCATCTTATGCCCCCGTGTATATTCCTGTGCGTCCATCGCCCGCTTGCCTTCGGGTTGTAATTGTGTAATACAAAGAAAACCGTCCAAAGTGGCTACATGGATTCCACAGGGAGCAATCTCAACCACAGTGCCTGGGTTAAGAGGCGTTTTCGTCTCTGATGCCTCGTGAATCTGTGTCTTGAGTATAATAAGCCGTTTCTTTTCTTCAGTGTCTTTTGGACAGTAATAAGTATAAGCGCCAGGCGACGGGGTGACGCCGCGGATGAGATTGTGGATTCTTTGTGTCTCCTGAGACCACGGAATCAATCCATTTTCCTTTTTCAATTTAGGGGCAAAGGTTACCCCTTTTTCGTCCTGTTTTGTGTAAGCGGCATTTCCTGTTTCAATGCGGGTTAGCGTATCAATCAACAGTTCCGCACCCATAGAAGCCAACCTTTTTTCAAGTTCTCCTGCATTTTCCCCGGGAAATATAGGTGTCGTTTTTTGGGCAATAATGTCGCCCGCATCCATTTTAGCGGTCATGACCACAGAGGTAACGCCGGTAACTGTTTCTCCTTGTATAATTGCCCAGCTAATCGGGGCTGCCCCGCGAAGTTTTGGCAACAAAGACGCGTGAACGTTGATACACCGGTATCTGGGAAGATTAATAATCGGAATAGACAGGAACTGTCCAAAGGCAACAACAACGATACAATCGGGCGAAAGGCACTGGAGTTGTTTCACAACTGCTTCCTCATTGATATTAACCGGCTGCATAATTCGTAATCCCAATTCTCGAGCTGCCTCTTTTACCGGTGAAGGAGACGGTATTTTACTTCTTCCCTTAGGCCTGTCCGGTTGTGTAACAACAGCAATAATTTTATGTGTTGATGTTGCCAAGGAGCGTAAACTGGGGACTGCAAATTCAGGCGTTCCCATAAAGACCACATTCATTGTTTGATAAACCAACCTGTGTTTATAATTTGTTTTTTCACGATTATCGCAAACATTAATTACACAGGAATTCGGGCACCTTTATAGGACCGTTCAAATTCTTTTAGCCGATGGGATATGGCCAAACGGTTGGCCGGGCTCATTTTATCAATGAAAAGACAGCCGTTGAGATGATCGATCTCATGCTGCCAGGCACGCGCAGTCAGACCTTCTGTCTCGATTTCTATTTTTTGCCCTTTGAGATTGTATGCCTGCGCCTTGATCCGTTGGGCACGGACGACCTTGCCCATAATGCCCGGGAAACTCAAACAACCCTCTTCTTTATTCAATTCCCCCGCTTCTTCTGTAATTACGGGGTTGATAAATACCTTTTCCTCATGACTGCCGCCATCAGCGTCAATAATAAACAGACGGACAGACCACCCCACCTGGGGAGCTGCCAACCCAATACCCTGCGCCTGATACATCAATTCCATCATTTCCTCCACCTTCAGGTATACCTCTTTATTGATTTCCGTGAGGGGTTTTGCCTTTTGACGGAGCACGGGGTCTGGATAATTAATTATATTCATTAGCAGTATGAGTAGTAAAGACAAAACAAGTGACGGGTGACGTTTTACTCGTCACCCGTTATTCGACAAACGTCACTTCCCCATTTACACGAGGACATGATTTCTAAAAACTTACACAAACTTTAAATTTACTATAATAAAAAATCACGCAGAATGCAAGCTTCTTTCGTTTTCCTGTTGACTTTAGGCGATAAATTACATAAATTATAAACTATTGTTTTTTTGAATTTATTATTCATAGTATTTATACGTAAATTTTGGTTAAAGGAGTGACATATGCCTATAATGAGATCAGCCAAAAAAAGGCTCAGGCAAAACATAAAACAAAATTTGAGAAACCGGTCGTATAGAGCGGCATTAAAAACCCAGTTGAAAAAGTTTTTGAGTGTAGTAAAAGAAGGAAATGCACAAGCGGCGCAGGAAGAACTCCGACTAACAGTAAAAAAATTAGACAAGGGTGTTGCCAAAAACATTTTACATAAAAATACCGCAAGCAGAAAGAAGTCACGACTCGCAAAAAAGCTTAATCAGATGAAGTCCGCTGCCCAAGAATAAAGGCAATTATGCCTGAAACAATGCCTTGAGGTGGGCTTCTATGCACAAAGGAAGGTCGGATAGATGGTAACCACCCTCAAGGCATGATACAATCCTGCCCTTGCAATGCCTCTCAGCGGATTTCATGACAATTTCCGTTAATGTCCCAAAATCATTAATATTCAAATTCAAACCGCCAATCGGGTCTTTTTTGTAAATATCAAAGCCTGCAGAAATGATGATAAATTCGGGAACAAATTGATTTACCCGCTGTTCCATAACATCCCTAAATATTTCGATATATTTTTCAGGCATCGTATCAAACGAGAGGGGCACATTGACGTTGAATCCCTTGCCTTTGCCCCGGCCGTCCTCCTCTTTTCTCCCGGAACCGGGATAAAACGGGTATCGGTGCATTGAGAAGTACAACACCTCTGGATCGTTGTAAAACGCATCCTGCGTACCATTCCCGTGGTGAACATCCCAGTCAACAATAAGGATTTTTTCCAGCCGGTGCTTTGACTGCAGGTATTTTGCCGCAATGGCTACATTATTGAAGAGGCAAAAGCCCATTCCTCTCGAGGGTGTGGCGTGGTGTCCCGGCGGACGTACCAGACAAAAACCATTTTTTTCTTCCCCTTTCATGATTAAATCAATGGCTGTCAGGGATGCGCCTGCTGCATAAACAGCCGCATCATACGATGCGCGGGAAACTACCGTATCGCCATCCAGCCAACCACCGGTATCTGCGATCTGCCTGACGGTCTCGATGTAAGATTGCGGATGAACCAGTTTGACTTCCTCCAATGATGCGGCGCGAGGTTTCTCCACTCTCAATTGATCCCAGAGTCCGCTCGCCCGAAGGTGCTTTACTGTATTTTCAAGCCTCTTGGCATTTTCAGGATGGCCGTATCCGGTATCATGCTTCAAAAAGATGTCGTCATAAATAAGCAGTGTCATAGCGCAGTGTAACCATTTCCCGTAAGCTTATAAAATAAAGATATATTAACTTAAGCATGTAGTTAATTATATGACTTAATGCTATAACAAGCGATGAAATAAAGCAAGTTTTACTTGAAATTGACCTATAAATTTGTTATTTTGTTGCGCTGAATTATTTACTTAACCTAAAGGAAATTATCTACTTAAATTTAACAAGATGTTGATAATTGATATTGTAAATATAGTTGAGGGTTTCTAAAGTATGAGAAATTTCTTATCTAACTTTTTTGAACGACTAGAAACACGTATTTATAAATTCCATGGAAACGGGAACGGGAACGGGAACGGAAATGGGAAACACCCGGTTGCTGAACTGCCCAGGCATGAATTGCGATTCGAGAGTATACCTGTGAAGAATGCCACCACTACTAATTTACCGGTAAAAAATCCATTGGATAATGCCATAGGCAGTGCGCAACAATATCTACTTAGTAATCAAAACCATTCCGATGGACATTGGGTAGGAATTTTAGAGGCAGATACTACCATCACATCAGACTATATCATGTTGATGCATTTTCTCGGGAAAATAGATCATGAAAAACAAAGGAAGGCGGTAAACCTCCTCCTTGAACATCAACTTCCTGACGGGGGATGGAATATTTATTATGGAGGTCCCAGCGAAATTAGCGCCTCGGTAAGGGCATATTTTGCCTTAAAATTGGCCGGATATTCTGCCGATGAACCTTTTATGCAGAAAGCCAAGAAGTGTATTCTGGAGATGGGCGGCATAATGAAGACCAACTGTTTTACCAAGATTTACCTTGCCATGTTTGGACAGGTTGACTGGCAAGCTGTACCCGCCGTTCCTGCTGAAATGATCCTGTTCCCGCCGGGTTTTTATTTTAGCATTTACGAGATGTCCTATTGGTCGAGGTGCATTGTCGTCCCCCTCTCCATTGCTATTGACAAAAAGCCACATATTCCTGTAGGGGATGACCTGCTGAAAGAACTTTATCTTGTTCCCCGCGACAAGGTTGTCTACCGTATCAAGAGAGACCAATCGGGATGGTGCTGGCATAATTTCTTTATTGATGCTGATAGTATTTTCAGGCGTTACGAACAGCACCCTATTAAATTTGTTAGAAAGATTGCCCTTCGGAAGGCGGAAAAATGGATGCTCGAACATATTGAGAAATCCGGCGGATTGGGAGCTATATGGCCTGCAATTATCAACTCCATTTTTGCTATGAAATGTCTTGGCTATTCAGACGATCACCCTGCACTGGCAAGCCAGCTAAGAGAAGTCGAAAAACTGGTGGTTAATGAAGAGGACAAGCTTTATTTACAGCCGTGCGTATCTCCCGTTTGGGATACAGCCTGGGCAATCATTGCACTTCATGAATCAGGAATACCTGGCACGCATCCGGCATTACAAAAGGCAGGAGAGTGGTTACTCAGCAAGGAAGTCAGGAATTTCGGTGACTGGGCTTTGAAGTGCAAGGTAGAAGAACCCAGCGGCTGGTATTTCCAATACGCCAACGAGTTTTACCCCGATACCGACGACAGCGCCGCGGTGCTTATGGCGTTACAGCGCATATCCTTACCAGAGGCGGCACACAAGGAAAAAACATTTTTGCGCGGATTGAGGTGGATTCAGGCTATGCAATGCGATGATGGCGGATGGGGGGCATTTGACCGCAATAACAATAAGGCCATTTTAAATCATATACCTTTTGCAGATTTTAATGCATTATTAGACCCAAGTACAAGCGATGTCACAGGCCGATGCCTGGAATTTTTGGGGCGTATTGGGTTTAGCAAGACTTACGTTAATATCAGAAAGGCTGTGGAATTTCTCCAAAAAGAGCAAGAAAAAGACGGTTCATGGTTTGGGCGTTGGGGCGCAAACTATATTTATGGCACGTGGTCAGTGCTTGCCGCACTCCTGGCGGTTGGAGAGGATATGAACAAGCCATACATCAAAAAGGCCGCTGAGTGGATGAAAAGTGTCCAAAATTCTGATGGTGGATGGGGTGAAACCATAAAGTCGTATGACGACCCGTCACTGAAGGCAATTGGCAGAAGCACACCATCACAGACGGCATGGGCACTGCTGACGTTGTTCGCAACTGGTGAAGTAAAATCAGATGCTGTAGAAAAGGGTATAAAATTTCTCTTATCGAGGCAAAAAGAAGACGGAAGCTGGGATGAAACTGAATTTACAGCAACCGGCTTCCCGAAGGTCTTTTACCTAAAATACCACATGTATCGAAATTACTTTCCTTTGTTTGCATTAGGTAGATACCGCAATCTTACTCAAAAATCATAACACAATAAAGTAGGCATTCGGCAACTATTTCTATTTGCATGTAGGGGCTGAAAATCTTCAGCCCCTACCAAATTGAAATTCCTAGCTAAAGCTCCACTTAGCCATTTCTATAATATCAGATAGTCGTTTTCCACCCCCCAGCACTACGGTAGGCTCAAAACCACAATGCATCATACAATTCTTACAGCGGGGGTCGTTCCCTTCCTGATACTTCTCCCAGTCCGTACGTTCCATATACTCATCGAAGGTTTTATAGTGGGTATCCGTAATGAGGTAGCAAGGACTCTTCCAGCCCAGATAGTTTCTTGTTGGATTTCCCCACGGTGTGCACTTCAAATACCTTTCCCCCTTTAAAAATTTTAAATACAGGGGAGAGTTCAATATCTTGTATTTTTTTGAAATACCATAAATAAATCCAAACCTTTCCTGTATCTCTTTTCGGCAAAGGAATATTTCATTCTCATTGTGTTCGAAACTAAAGCCGGGAGATACCAGCATGCCATCTACACCCAGTCCCTCCAGAAACGCAAATAGTTCTTTAATTTCCTCTTCACGGGTATTTTTGTAAATCGTGGTATTCGTGCAGACCTTGAATCCCGCCTGCTTTGCTGCGCGGATAGCGGTGGTGGCGCGTTCAAAGACCCCTCGCCCTGCAATGGCATCGTGCGTCTTTGCGAGGCCATCGATGTGGACATTAATATTAAAATATTTGCTGGGCTTCAGCTTTTTTATTGCCTCAGCTAATAACACGCCATTCGTGCATAAATAGATATGCCGTTTTTTATGCAAGATGCCCCTGATAATCTTGTCGATTTCCGGGTGCATCAGCGGCTCACCACCAGTGACAGTGACAACCGGGGTGGGACACTCTTCCACGGACTGAATACATTCTTCCGTACTTAATGTTTCCCGCATTGTATCTTTGTATTCATGTATGCGGCCGCAGCCCTCACAGGCGAGGTTACATGCATGGGTAACCTCAAGCATCAATACCAGGGGGAACCGCTCCTTTGCTAAAAACCGGTTCTTAATCAGATATTTTGTTAGTGAAGAACCTAATGATAATGAAACCCTCATAACAGGCAGGACTCCCTTTTTGTAAATAAAGGCAAAAGCCAATACTGATTAAATTCAAATAAATTCCAAATACAAAATGCTATACCAATTGTTTAATACTGTCAAGCGTTTATTTAACGTGTGGTCGCAATAGTTCGTACTTTTTTATAATTGTATTGAAAATTATAACCAAATTTGATTCTATTTATGCGTTTCTTACTACATTAGGAAAATTTATGATAGCAATATTTTTTGCGTTAAGTCAGGAAATTGCATCTTTAAAATCAAAGGTAAATATCCTGAAAAAGATGCGGTATGCCCACGCCACATTCTACCAGTCGGAATTTTGCGGTTTTCCATTGACCCTCGTCCAGACGGGTGTAGGTAGAAATGTCTCCGATATCATCCAGCACTTATCAAAATGTTTCAGGGTACAATTAATGGTCTCTTCTGGTTTTGCGGGTAGTATAAACCCAGCGGTGGGTGTTGGGGATTTGGTTATCGGTAAACACGTCCTCTATTCGTCTCAGGAAGCGCTGGAAGGAGAAGTCCGGGTTGATTCGACACTTACCTGTGATGCATCAATTGCGGATTTGGCTGTGAGATTATGCAATAATGAGGTCTTTAAATCACATTATGGAGATATTCTGACCGTTAATAAAATCATTCGTCAGTCTTCAGTAAAAAAACATGTCGGAAATGAAACTTCCGCAATAGCCGTCGATATGGAATCCTTCGCAATTGCGGAACGGGCGCACGCCATGGGAATTCCTTTTGTTGTTGCACGTGCAATTTCAGACGGGATAGACGAAGACTTAGAAATACACGAAAACATGGTCACCGAGGGTGGTAATGTCAATATACCAGCTACAGCACGCCACCTGTTAAATAAACCGCACCATATCCCGTACCTGAATCGTCTCCGTAAACAGACCAAATCCGCCCTAAATACTTTATCGGCATTCTTCCCAAATTTTATTACACAAATATATAACTCTTTGTTAACATAATTAATATTTGTAATAATGATTCACCGCAAAGAATCAAAGAACGCAAAGGAAAATGCCCGAAGGTGAGAAGTTGAGAAATGTAACTTCCCAACCTCTCGACTTCTCAGATGCTTAATTTCTTAGCGCCCTCTGCGCCTTTGCGGTGAAATAAACCACTACAAACTTGTTTAAAGGCGAATCATGGCAAATAAAAAAATCGGGATTGTCATGGGCAGCAATTCGGACCTCGAAACGATGAAGGAAGCAGTAAATGTACTGAAGGAGTTCGAGGTAGATTTTGACGTAAATGTCATATCCGCCCATCGTTCGCCGGAAAGAACCCATGCGTATGCTGTCGAGGCGGAAAAGAAGTATGAAGTGATTGTTGCTGCCGCAGGAGAAGCCGCACATCTGGCAGGGGTTATTGCGAGCTTAACCCCCATCCCCGTTATTGGTGTACCAATGCCGACCTCCGGGCTGGGTGGATTGGATTCACTCCTCTCCATGGTGCAAATGCCGTCGGGTATCCCCGTGCCTACGATGGGTATCGGGAAGTCAGGAGCTGTTAATGCCGCAATATTAGCGGTTCAGATAGTAAGCGTATCAGATCCAAAATTGAGACAGAAGCTCGTTTCATACAAAAAGAAGCTTGCAGACGAAGTAGCAAAAAAGGATAAAGAGGTAAGAACAGAACTTGGACTATTATAGATACAATATTTTACCGTTTCGAATCCCCGTTTTCACGAGGACAGGTTTTATTATTAGACAGGATTGACAGGATAAAATACGACAAGAAATCCTGTAAATCCTGTCTAAATGAATTATTTTACAAGGGAGATGAAATGCCACTACCAACTATCGAATGGGAGGGAGATGTCAATGGTCGTATCCGGCTGATTGACCAGACCCTGTTACCCAACGAACTAAAATATGTTTATTGTGATGATATCAAAAGTATCTGGCATGCAATTAAGACTCTTATGGTGAGAGGTGCGCCGGCGATTGGTATTGCAGGCGCTATGGGTGTAGTCTTGGGTATTAAGGAGATACAGGCGAAGGATACTGACGCATTCTTAAAGGAACTCAAGCGTGTAACAACTTATTTAGGTTCATCCCGTCCAACAGCGGTCAACCTCTTTTGGGGACTTGCGCGCATGGAACGTGTCGCGCAAGAAAACAAGGGTAAGTCCGTTCAGGACATAAAAAAAATCCTCCTTCAGGAAGCAATCAAGATACAAAATGAAGACAAGGCCATTTGCAGGCAAATTGGTGAGAATGGCTCAGAATTTATTAAAGACAGCAATGGCGTTCTCACCCACTGTAATGCAGGAGGGCTGGCAACCGCCGATTATGGCACTGCATTAGCCGTAATGTTTAAAGCAAAAGAACAGGGTAAACGTTTCAAGGTCTTTGCAGACGAGACGCGTCCGTTACTGCAAGGCTCCAGGCTGACGGCATGGGAGCTAATGCAAGCAGGAATAGATGTCACTCTGATATGCGACAACATGGCGGCGCATGTGATGAAACAGGGAAAGGTACAATGCGTAATCGTGGGGGCTGACCGAATCGCCGCCAATGGCGATACTGCCAACAAAATCGGCACGTACGGCGTCTCCATCCTGGCAAAAGAACATGGAATTCCCTTCTACGTTGCAGCGCCTGTGTCTACCTTTGATTTGAGCATAAAATCAGGAAATGATATTCCCATTGAGGAGCGTTCCCCTGAAGAGGTCACCAGCGGATTCGGCAAGAGGACGGCGCCTGAAGGGGTCAAGGTCTTCAATCCTGCCTTTGATGTCACCCCTGCAAAAAATATTGCGGCTATCATTACGGAAAAAGGGGTAATCAAAAACCCTTCTGTCGAGAATATCCAACGTGTTTTGGGGAGTTGTACTTCCTAGAGCGGCAAAACCGCAACCAAATCCCCCTTAACAAAGGGGGGGAAGGGGGTTGTAAAAAAACTTGCATAAAAGAGAAGGTTACAGCATAAATTGTTAAGGAGAATTTAAATGCACAACCATTGGCACATCTTTCAAATTTTATCTATAGTTACTATCCTTCCCATGTTACTTTTAAGCTGTGGCAGCGATCGGGTTAACATAGAGTTTAAGACTCCTCGGCAAATTTATGTGGACGATTCAAAGACAGATCCGGACAAGCTGAATAAAGAACTGGAATATGACATAAGAGAGGCGGAAAAAAAACGCAGGCAGAAACAGCGCGAAGCTGAGGCCGCAGCAAAGGCAGGGGCGGAACAAAAGGCAAACGCAGGAAAGAGTGGCACGGAACAACCTGTCGAAGAGGAAGCACCACAATCAGAAGAAGCGGAACAACCGACACAACAAAGGTGATTCATATACAATCTGCCTTTGGTGAAATATTTAAAAGCACAGCGACAAAATCTGCGGATATTTCGTTAGCTGCGGAGTGAAAAACGAGATATGAAAAAAACGATTTCCCTTAGGGCTGAATATATTAAAAGAGGGTGTGAGATTGTGAGGCCGATCGGTGACATTGATGTTATAAAGGCGATGTTATCAAAGGCACGTGAAAAGCTAAAAACAGCCCGGATAGATTTTGATAATGAACGATATGATGACTCTGTTTCCCGTTCTTATTATGCGGTATTTCATCAAAAGAAGATTCGGAAGAAGCAGAAAAGATTATAGATACAGGTGAAACATATCTGGCAAAGGCTTACAAGGTTTCAAAAGAATACCGGAAAGCCTAAAGAAATTAATGAAGAAGCAAAAATCTTCTTTGTATAAAGTCCTCGCCATTGCCGGTTCCGATTCAGGTGGCGGGGCTGGCATTCAGGCGGATATTAAGACAATTACAGCCCTGGGAGGATATGCGACAACCGTTATTACCGCATTAACTGCCCAAAACACCATGGGCGTCCAAGCCATCCTTGAGGTGCCAGCATCCTTTGTGGGTCAACAAATAGACGCCATAATGACCGATATCGGCACAGATGCCGTTAAAACGGGGATGCTGATGAACAAGGGCATCGTGGATGTGGTCGGCCTGAAAATCAAAGAATATAACATCAAATGCGTTGTGGTAGACCCGGTCATGATATCCAAGAATGAAAAAAGGTTGTTATCTGTCGATGCCGTTGATGCTCTCACATCAAAATTATTCCCCCTATCCCTGGTTGTTACGCCAAACATCCCGGAGGCGGAATATATCTCAGGTATAAAGATAAAAACTCCTTCTGACGCAGAAAAAGCCGCAAAATGTATCCACCGGCTAGGTCCCTCATGCGTGCTCATAAAAGGCGGACATGCAGGGAAATCATGGGATATGAAAAACGAAGGCAGCGTGATTGATGTCTTATATGATGGGAAATCTTTTGAATATATTGAGAGTGAATACATACCAACAAAAAATACCCACGGCACGGGTTGCACCTACGCCTCGGCAATAGCCACCTGTCTGGCAAAAGGTTTTGGTCTGAAAGAGTCCGTTGTTCAGGCAAAGAAATTTGTTACAGCATCCATCCGAAAATCGTTCAATCCCGGTAAAGGATACGGAACGCTGGATCAGTTTGGGGCAATACAATTCCCTTGAATTGCACAGCGTTGATTGTTATAATTTTTAACATTATTAGTATGTAATTTATTTTTGAAAAAGTATTTTGGAGCGTTCATTCTCAGCATCGTTGCGGTGAATTCACCGGGTAGCAGATTGACACAATAAACACTTGTTTTGTATTGAGGATTTACTAATATGCAACAGGTTGCCGCATTAGAATCCAGCGTATTGGTGTTAAACAAGTTTTTCATGGCTCTCCACGTAATTTCGGCAAAGAGGGCATTTGTCTTATTATGCAAGGAAAGCGCCGAAGTTATTTCCGTGGACGATGGGAAATACAATTCTTACAATTTCGAAACCTGGAAAGATGTTTCTCTTTACAGGGCAAAGTCAGGTTTACCCGACGAAGATAATACAAGCTGGATCAGAACCGTATCTTTCGAAATTGAAGTGCCAAAGATTATCCGTCTCTTGTTTTATGAAAAACTCCCGCAGTCCAATGTAAAATTTAACAGACGGAACATCTTTGCCCGGGATGAAAACAGGTGCCAGTATTGCGGCCAAAAGTTTCCCACATCGGAGCTTAGTTTAGACCACATTGTACCGAAGGCATATGATGGAAAAACTACATGGACGAACATTGTGTGCGCCTGTACCGATTGCAATAAAAAGAAAGGGGGCAGAACCCCTATACAGGCGAGAATGAAGTTAATACGTAAGCCTGTCAAGCCAAAACACAGCCCCATACTAAGTTTGAAACTTCGTTCAGATAGATATCGCTCCTGGAAGCAATTTTTAGACGAGGCGTACTGGTCAGTGCCGCTAAAATAAACCTGAAAATTTTTTTGCAGTAATTACCCATCCCTACTTTTAGAGAATATTATTTAAAAGTCGTGGAAGAGGAGCATTCAGATGCATGCTCCAGAGTGATTCAGAAAACACTATATTCTTTTTCAAAAATATACGGGTTTGTAGTTAAAACTCGTATTTTTTTTTATAAGAAAGGTATTCTGAAGAGCGCTCGTCTTCCCGTCCCTGTAATCAGTGTTGGAAATATTACTGTGGGAGGGACAGGCAAAACGCCGGTCGTAGAGTACATTGCACGGTATTTACAGGCGAAAGGTAAAAGGGTTGCTATCCTCAGCAGGGGTTACGCAGCCCGAATAAAGCAAGAATCTGGTTCTCCTGGCAAAAATATCTGTAATGACGAATATCTCTTGTTTAAGGAAAATATTCCGGACGTTATGCACCTGATGAACAAAGACCGGATTAAAGGCGGACTAGAGGCTATCGAACGTTTTCAGGCTGAATGTCTCGTGCTTGATGACGGATTCCAACACCTTCGCCTGGCAAGGGATTTGAATATTGTAGTCATTGATGCGCTGAATCCCTTTGGGTATGAACAGATAATTCCGCGAGGCATGCTGCGGGAGCCATTGGAAGGACTCAAGAGGGCTGACATGATTCTGCTATCCCACGTAGACCAATGCAGCCGTGATAAAATTACCGTTATTACTAACCGTTTGCGTGAGATTATAGGTGACGTCCCTGTTGTAGAAACAGTTCATAAGCCGATTTGTTTAGAATCAGCAAAGGATGCAGCGAAGTTAGATATTCATTGTTTACGCGGCAAAAGGGTCTTTGTGTTCTGTGCTATCGGTAATCCTGTATCGTTCAGAAAAAGCATAGAAAATCTGGGGGCGGGGATAGCCGGTTTTCGCGTATTTCCCGATCACCATGTATATACTCTTTCTGAATTACAGGAATTGAATGCAGAGGCGCTGGGCATGAAACCGGATGCAATTGTCATTACCCAAAAAGACAGGGTGAAAATAGGGAATAACCTCAGTGTCTGGGGCTTTCCTGTATGGACATTAAAGATAGAAATTTGTGTTGTAAATGGGTATAAAATTTTTGAAAATAAGATAAATGCCATTCTGAATTGAAAGGAGAGAAACAATGGCTCATAAAATAACCAACGAATGTATAAACTGTGGGGCCTGTGAGAGTGAATGCCCTGTAAACGCCATATCGGAATCCGGCGACTTCAGGGTGATTAATGCCGATCTCTGCACCGACTGTGGTAATTGTGTGGCTGTATGTCCTGTCGAGGCAATACTAGCTTCTTAATGAGCGACTAGCTTCAAGGAAGGAACTTTGATGGCGAAACAGCGTGAGCGCAAAACCGATTCTTTTAAACCTTTAGACCTTCGGAGGATTAAAACTTATTCCATAAAGAAACGAAAGAATCTTTCAAACATCAACCTGTTCGCCAAACCCGTCTTACCCGATGATGGAATTCCTGCCTTTTTTGAATCCTTACCGGAGATACTGGCTGCAACAAATTTACGGAAGGTGATTGAAGCGATAGCACAGGCATACCAGGAAAAACGTCCTGTCATAATGGCTCTTGGCGCGCATGTAATAAAATGCGGTTTGTCGCCGTTAATTATAGACCTCATGAAACGCCGCATAATAACGGCGCTTGCCATGAATGGCGCTGGAGCAATCCACGATTATGAAGTATCGCTCATTGGCGCAACCTCTGAGGATGTAGCATCAAGCCTGAAAGACGGCAGTTTTGGAATGGTAAAGGAAACGGCGGATGTTTTTCAGATCGCATCCGCAAAAGGAACAAAAGGCGGCATCGGACTTGGGCGGGCATTAGGGGAAAAAATAATCAAAGACAAAAATGCCTTTGAAGATTTGAGTCTGCTGGTCTGGGGCGCAAGACTGAATATCCCGACCACGGTTCATGTTGCATTGGGAACGGACACCATCCACATGCATCCGAATGTTTCCGGAAAGGATTTGGGGGAATCCAGCCATATTGATTTTAAAATCCTCGCCTCCGTGGTTTCTGAACTGGAAGGAGGCGTATGGCTCAATATAGGTTCTGCCGTCATCATGCCGGAGGTTTTTCTCAAGGCGCTTTGTATTGCAAGGAATATCGGCCGTAAGGTTGAAAATTTTGTGACGGTAAATATGGATATGATTCAGCATTACAGGCCGCAAACGAACGTCTTAAAAAGGCCGTCCCCGTATGGATATGCTATTACAGGTCACCATGAAATCATGTTGCCGCTTTTAAGGATGGGTATTCTGGCGCAACTCGGTATAGGAGATGAGTAAAACCAAAAAACTTTTAAAAATATACCAGAAGATGTTCGATGCGTTTGGCCCCCGGCAATGGTGGCCTGGTGAAACCCCATTCGAGGTTGTCATCGGCGCTATACTAACGCAAAATACCAACTGGTCTAACGTTGAAAAGGCTATCAAAAACCTTAAGACGGCTGGCAAGCTTTCTCCGGAAGGAATATATGGGTTAAGTACAACAGAACTGGCGGTACTCATCAAACCATCGGGCTTTTTTAATGTCAAGGCAAAACGTGTCAAGGCATTTATTAATTGGCTATTTTCAAAATATGATGGTAACCTATCGAAGATGTTTGCCCGGGACTTGCAAACACTTCGAAGTGAATTACTTTCTGTAAAAGGTATCGGGCCGGAAACGGCCGATTCAATTTTGCTCTATGCGGGGAATATGCCCACATTTGTTGTGGATGCCTATACCCACAGGATTTTTTCACGGCATGAACTTATTCCTGAAGAAAGCACCTATGACGATATGAAGTCTTTCTTCGAAGAAAACCTTCCAAAAGACGTGCAGTTATTTAATGAGTATCATGCGTTATTAGTAAACATCGGAAAGATGTTTTGTAAACCCAGGAAGGTCTGTGAACCGTGTCCGTTAAAAGATATTTAGTGAGATTCTGTCTTTGCCCTCCTTCGTAAGGGGATTGAGGGGAACTAAGGTTATTTTTGGAGTAATGAAAATGATAAGTAACGAGGTGTTAATAAAGGGTGGGCATATTGTGGATCCTGCAACCGGGATTGACGGTCGCGCAGATATCCTTATTAAAAACGGCAAAGTCAATATGATTTCAAATGATATTAAACCGAATAATAATACACCGGTCATCGATGCAACTTCCAAATATGTAATACCAGGTTTAATCGACTGTCATGTGCATCTGCGCGAGCCAGGCCTGGAGTACAAGGAAACCATAGAAACAGGTTCCCGTGCAGCGGCAAAGGGAGGTTTTACCACCTTGATTTGTGAGCCGAATACCAATCCACCTATCGATTCGCTGGAAATGGTTGAATCCTTCATGGAAAGAGTTCGTCAAAAAGGCTTGGTAAACATTTTTACAAAGGCATGCATTACGAAAGGATTGCTGGGGGAGGAACTCACGGATATTGACAAGCTGGCAACAGACAAACGGGTGCGAGCCTTATCGGATGACGGCAATCCCGTTTTTTACGAACCATTAATAAAGAAGGCGTGTGAATTGGCCGCACGGAATAATCTTGTCATAAGTCCCCACTGTGAAGATTCTCAAGTTTCTCTCGACAAGGCAAAAGTAAACAGCAATGCGGCGCATTTCCCCGGCAAACCGTTTACCCACGAAACCGACTTTATTATACGCGAGATAAAATGCGCTGAGCAAGCCAAAGGATCGTTGCACGTTTCACATGTTAGCCAGAAAAGTTCCCTTGAAGTTATTCAAAAGGCCAAAGAAAGAAACATCGCCAGAATTACCTGTGAAGCCACACCGCATCATTTATTATTGGATGAAAATTTCAAGAATGCGAGTGGAACTGTACCTAAGACCAATCCCCCGCTACGCTCCATCGAAGATAGAGAAGCGCTTCAGAAAGGCCTGTCAAACGGCATAATTGACGTCATTGCCACAGACCATGCGCCCCATACTCATGACGATCTGAAAAAAGGAGCTTCAGGTTTTGTAGGACTTGAGAATGCACTCGGTGTTATCCTTACAAAACTTGTCCATCCTGGTATTCTACCATTAAAAGAAGTTGTCCGGAAAATGTCCACCAACCCTGCCCGTATTTTTAAGGTTAATGGCGGGAGTTTAGCTGTAGGTATGCCCGCGGATATTACGATTATTGACTTGGATAAAGAATGGACGGTTGACGTCGAAGAGTTTGAGTCCAAGGCAAGAAACTGCCCTTTCAACGGGTGGAAGTTGATCGGTCAAGTTGTAACTACACTTGTCGGCGGGAAAGTGGTTTTTGATAATTGCCAAATTTTATGTTAATCATTATAGACGGCTACAATTTCATATTCACCGTCCCTGAACTGGAAAGGCACGTGAAAGTAAACAATATAGAACCCGTGCGTGACCACGTCATTTCCCTGCTTTCAAAATATAAGGAGAAAAAACGCTGCGATGTAATTTTAGTATTTGATGGTAACTATACGGAAGCGTCTCTACCCAAAAAACAAACCTATGCCGGTATTACCGTAATTTATTCAAAATCAGGCATAAGCGCGGATACCGAGATAAAAAATATCACCAGCCTTTGCCAGAACCCCAGAGATGTCTCTATTGTAACTTATGACAACGATATAAAAAGGCACGTCAAAAAATGCGGCTGTCAGATTATTGAACCAAAAGCAATGTATAAAGAAGTTCTGGAGGTGCTGACCGAAAGTAAAAAAATCAAATCTGACGAGCCTGAAGCAAAGCAAAGCGGCCCATCTGAAACCGATGCAAAATACTGGAAAGATGTTTTCAAAAATCTTCCTGTTGAAGAACAGAAACCGGCCATAAAAAAAACAGATACGCCCCTGGTGAAAAAGGAAAAAAAGGAAACATCCCATACAGTTGATGAACCGGGTTACAAATATCAGGGTACCCCCTCTGATGAGACACAATACTGGGTTCGTGTCTTTACAGGAGAAAAAAAGGATGAACATCAAGATTAAAATACCCTGGACTTTTAAATGTATTCTGACCCTGGTTTATGCTGGCATCATATACTGGGAGTCTTCCAGAGATACTTCTTTTGTATCGCTCCCTTATCATACTGATAAACTGGTTCATTTTGCCGAGTTTGGTCTTTTATGTCTTATGACCTGCTGGTCGCTTTCCTTTTTGAGGGCTGGAAATAAAGGAGTCTATAAAATCATTCTGGCGATCGGCGTCACCTCACTCTATGGCATGTCAGATGAGTTCCACCAGCTATTTACCCCCAATCGTTCTGTAGACGTCTTTGACTGGCTGGCAGATACGGCAGGCGCCGTTGCTGCAGGCTTCCTATGGCAAACAATAACTCATAAACTACAAACAAAGGAAAAAGTACTTGCAATGGAAAAAACGCAAATTAATATGTAGGGGCTGAAGATTTTCAGCCCGTACCTTTTGTATGGTTTATGGACTTTTTGGACAGCTCCCAGCCCAAAAGAAGACAAACAGAGAGGATACAAGTTTTTGCATTTTATAGAAAAGCAAAAACTGGAGAGAGTCTTATCTTTAAACCCGGAAGAAGCGGAGATTCAAGCTCATCATTTTCGGAAAAGCTTTTAGCAAGAATAAATACTCCTTCTTTCAGACGATATATTTCGATTGTTTTCCCATCAGGATCGACAATCCAGTACTCTTTTACCCCAAATTTCGCATAGAGTCTCTTTTTCTTCATCATATCCGTATAAGCACTGGATTCAGAAAGTATTTCAATGGCAAGGTCGGGCGCACTCTGAATATTGTTTTTGCCAATAATATGCGTCCTTTCACGAGAAATAAAAAGTATGTCTGGCTGAACGACGTTTTCATCATCAAGATAGACATC
>Ga0194119_10003960_pt1 | contig 23373 bp, 28 predicted proteins | sample TA2MahC100mmetaG_FD_148620 | JGI IMG/M metagenome (GOLD analysis project Ga0194119, IMG submission 148620) | Freshwater microbial communities from Lake Tanganyika, Tanzania - TA2015018 Mahale Deep Cast 100m | ecosystem: Environmental > Aquatic > Freshwater > Lake | place: Tanzania: Lake...
TGGCTCAACCAATATAACCATATCCGGCCCCACCACGCCCTCGGAATGCGGCCGCCGGCACCTGAAACATGCTTAGTAAACCCACAAATCACTGGTACATAAAAAAGGGGCTGGACATGCCCATGCAGGCCAGTTGCGATAGGGCCTGGCCGGGCTGGCCCTGCGACGCCCAGCATCAGGCATTGATTGATGCCTTCCCCTATGCGGCGAATGATGGCGAACGTCGACAAATTTTGGAAAGGCTGCACGAAGGCGCCTTTCGGCTGGTGCCCTATGTTCACTATGGGCAATAGTATCTGCCTTCCGCCATTCGGCCCCAATTGGACGGTGTTTCGGCGATGCAGGGTATTATCATTGCCTGGAATATGAAGAAGCCAACACGCTGAGCCAAGACAGGCCAAAAAGGACGCCATGATTTTTATGTACAGCAATGTGTAACCTTTGCTTCCCTGGTGACGTAAAGGGAGGGTCTTGCTGAACGTCCTGGATCATGAGCCCCACAACCGCCATCGCGCTTGTCTGCAAAACCCCCGCCATCGGGCGCGGCAAGTCGCGGCTTTGGCCGTTGCTTGGGCGAGAACGAACGGCCCAGCTCTCTGCCTGCTTCATCCGTGATCTAGCGGAGACCCTGACTGCATTGCCGGCAACGCTTTCACGGCAATGCTATGCGCTGTTCAGCCCTGCTGGTACTGAAGTGGTACTGCGCAAACTTCTCACCCCTGATTGGGAACTCATCCCGCGTGAGGCCGATGATGTCGGGCAGGTGCTGGAAGCAAGTCTGAACACATTGCTCCAGGCCGGGCATGAAGGTGTTATTTTCATGAATAGTGACAGCCCTAGCCTGCCTGGTGTTTTGATCGAAGAAGCGATCACTGAGCTGCGCGCCAATGGTGATCGCGTCGTCCTCGGCCCCTCCTTTGACGGCGGTTATTATCTCATTGGGCTGAAGCGCTTTGATCCCGCATTATTCCGCAATATGGCCTGGAGCACACCGGCAGTCTTTACGGAAACCTGCGCGCGTGCAGCGCAAATGGGCCTTCCGGTGCATGTGCTGCATGAATGGTATGATGTGGATGAGGCGGAGGATTTTCAGCGCCTGAAGGCAGAGTTTGATGGGCGGGCGCCTTTTGCTGATGCAGTGGTGAAAGCTGGTCCGGCATGGCATACGCGTGCTTTGCTTGCATCCTGGGCTGCGGCGGAAATATCACCACTGCAACAATCCGGCCAGGGCTAAGCGTAACCTTCTGGCACCTCCCAGCAAAAGGCGTGTCAACTCGGAAAGGTTCAATCGCGTGATTGCTGCATCGCCGCCCTCTGAAACTACTGCACGCCGCCCGGTGCTGCGTGATGGCATTCTGCACGCGGATCTTTGCATTATCGGTGCGGGATCGGGCGGGCTTTCGGTCGCGGCCGGCGCCGTGCAAATGGGCGCTTCTGTTGTGTTGATCGAAAAGCACCTGATGGGCGGCGATTGCCTCAATACCGGCTGCGTGCCCTCCAAGGCGCTGCTGGCAGCAGCACATGCCGCCCATGCGCAGCGCCATGCCGATCCTTTCGGCATCGCAAGCCACGAACCCGCCGTGGATTTCGCCAAGGTCCATCAGCATGTGCGTGGCGTGATCGCCGCCATCGCCCCGCATGACAGTGTGGAGCGCTTTGAAGGCCTTGGCGTCACCGTCATTCAGGCACTCGCAAGCTTCATGGGGCCTGAGGAGGTCTTGGCCGGCAGCCACCGCATCCGGGCGCGCCGTTTTGTCGTGGCAACGGGGTCTTCCGCCGCCATTCCGCCCGTGCCTGGCCTTGGCGATATCCCCCATCTCACCAATGAAACTATCACCGGTCTGACAGAAAAACCGGAGCATTTGCTGGTCCTGGGCGGGGGACCGATCGGGATTGAAATGGCGCAAGCCTTTCGCCGCCTTGGCGCCCGCGTCACCTTGGTTGAACGCGCGGCCATCCTACCCCGTGATGAGCCCGAAGCGGTGACAATCCTGCGCGACGCGCTGATCCGCGAAGGCATCGCGCTGCATGAGGGTATTGAGGTTGTGGCGGCGCGCCAAACCTCTCCGGGCCTTGAACTGGAACTGCGTGGCAAAGCGGGCACCGTGCTGGTGCAAGGGTCACATCTGCTGGTGGCGGCCGGGCGCAAACCCAATACCGCCGGGCTTGGACTTGAAGCTGCCGGCATTGAAGTGACGCCGCGCGGCATTACGGTTGATCAACGCCTGCGCAGCAGCAATCGGCGTGTCTTTGCGATTGGCGATGTCGCGGGCGGCCCGCAATTCACCCATATCGCCGGCTATCACGCGGGCATTGTTATCCGGAATGCGCTGTTTGGCCTGCCGGCCAAGGTTGATTATGCCGCGCTGCCTTGGGTAACCTATGCCGATCCGGAATTGGCGCATGTTGGCCTCACGGAGGCAGCTGCGCGGGAGGCTGGGCATGAAGTCTCGATATTGCTGCAACCGCTTGCCGGCAATGACCGCGCCCAGGCGGAACGCGCAACCGAAGGGCTTGCAAAAATCATCCTGGGGCCGCGCGGGCGCATTCTGGGCGCCACGATCCTTGCCCCGCATGCTGGCGAGATGATCGGCATTTGGGGTCTTGTCATTCAGCAGAAAACGAAAATCGGCGCCATTGCTTCGATGATCGCGCCCTACCCGACCATGTCGGAAATCTCTAAGCGCACCGCTGGCAGTTTTTTCACGCCAAGCCTCTTCAGTGCGCGCACGCGGCGCCTGGTTGGGCTGCTGCAGCGCTGGCTCCCGTGAAGGCAAAGACATCATGAAGCTCAATCACCTTCTACGCGACCGGCGGCTTTGGTTTGCGCTTGGCGTTGTCGCCATCCTGATCATGCTGCGGGCCACCGGGCGTTCGGATCAGCTGTCGCTGGAAACGCTGGCGCGGCATCGTGAGGCACTCGCGGCTTTCGTCGCGGCCAATCTGCTGCTCGCTACTGGCGCCTATGTGTTGTTTTATGTGGTGGCGGTCGCTTTCTCAGTGCCCAGCGCCGTCTTCATTACGCTGTCCGGCGGATTTCTGTTTGGCGCTATCCTGGGCACTGCGCTGACGGTCTTTGGCGCCACCATTGGCGCCATGCTGATTTTCCTGTTTGCCCAACGTATTTTCGGTGCGGATGCGCTGGATCGCATGGGCCCTAAGGCGCGCGCGCTGGGCGAGGGGATTCGCCGCAATGCCGCTTCCTATCTGCTGGTGCTGCGTCTCGTGCCGCTGTTCCCCTTTTTTCTGGTCAATCTGGTGCCGGCCTTTGTTGGTGTGCGCCTACCGATCTACGTCATCACCACGGCCATTGGCATTCTGCCTGGTACAACGGTGTTTAGCCTGGCCGGCGCGGGGCTTGGCGATGTGCTGGCGCAGGGCGGCGATTTTGATGTCGGTTCCGTACTGACGCCAGAAATACTGGGCGCTCTTATCGGGCTTGCCATGCTGTCACTCGCTGCCATTCCGCTCAAGGCGCGGTTTGCCAAATCCTAGGAGGTTCATCATGCCAACCCGTCGCACCCTTGGCGAGCTTGCTCCCGTCGCGCTTGGCGCACTCGCCCTCGCCGCGCTGCCATTGCGCCGCGCCGCTGCCAATCGTGATGCGAGCCTTGGCGTCTTGCTGGCACGCTACGTCATCGAACCGCCTGATGGCGTGACGCGCGTACGCTACGCCGCACTGAAGGCCTCAGTCGAGGACATGCGCGCGCTTGATGCCTGGATTACCGAGGCCGCAACGCGCAGCCCTTCCCGCATGGCGCGGCCTGAAGCCTTCGCCTATTGGGCCAATCTCTATAATGCGCTGACGCTCAAGGTTGTACTGGAACGCTATCCTGTGCGGTCCATTCGCGACATCCGCTCATCAGGTGTGCCCCTTGACCCAAAGGGCTATATCGGCCCTTGGCGCACGCGGCTTGTGACCGTGGAAGGCAAGCGCATGTCGCTTGACGATATCGAAAACGGCACGATGCGGCCCTTCTTTCGCGATCCGCGCGTGCATTACGCCGTCAATTGCGCCTCCATCGGCTGCCCCAATCTCTGGCCACGTGTCTGGCGTGCCGCAACGCTGGAAGCCGAGCTGAATTCCGCTGCCGCGGCCTATGTGAACCATCCGCGCGGCGTGACTATTCTGCCGGATGGGCGCTTGCGTGTGTCCTCAATCTATATCTGGTTTCGTGAGGATTTCGGCGGCGATGAGGCAGGGGTGATCGCTCATCTCCGGCAATTTGCCGCCCCGCCGCTCACCCAGCGCCTTACCAGGCGCACAAGCATTGCCGAGGATGCCTATGATTGGGCGTTGAACAATGCGCCGGCGGGTTTCTGATCAATGCGCCAAGCGCGCATCGCGGCGTCATGTGAAATTTTTCGTACCGCCACGCTAACCAAGGCGCTTGAGCAATTGTCCCCAATCCCGGCTGAAGGGATGCACGCCCGAAGCGCCAGGCCCGAATTCCAAGGGGCGCCCTTCAGCATGCCAGCGGAAGATGCCGCCGCGCAGATTGAGGATTGCCTTTGCCGGCGTCTCAAGCGCTGCGCGCCGGATGGCCTGCACCATCAGACCCGAACGCCAACCCACCGAGCAATAAAAAACCACGGTCGCATCAGCCATCAGCGTGCGGTATTGGGCCAATATCGCGCTGGCGGAGGCATCAGGTGCGACGCGGAGCGCGCCCGGAAGGTGGCTGTGCGCGTATTCATCAGGCTCGCGCGTGTCGAACATTATGATACGTTCACCCGCAGCCAGCCGTGCCGCCAGGGCCGCTGTTGTCATCTCCAGTTCCGGCAGCAGTCGCGCAATGGCGTCTTCAACCGCTTGCAGCGTGGTGCGCGGATCGGTGGGATCAGGCAGGCCGCGCCGCCAAGGCCATGCCATCGCCATGCCGGCGCCGCCCAGGATGGTGGCGCCCACCATGCCCACAACAAGGCGACGATTTGGCAGCGGGGGCTTGGACATTTCCATTGCGATATCCCGGCTTTGGTGGCGATTCAACATTTTCGCCGCATCCAGGCTTCAGGTTACGCGCATGGGCGGTGACTTGGCGCCGCGCAAGGCCACACCATTGGCGATCTCGGCGGCGATCATTGCGCTGACGCAATCGGCCATGTTGACCCTTGCGCCCGCCACGGCCAATGGGGTCACCGCGCCGCCGCTGCCGATATGCCTCTACGTCGCGCTTGCCGTGCTTGGCGGCGCCGCCTGGTTTACCGCGCTTGGCCCGCTGGAACGCCTGCCGATGCGCCCCCTGGTGCTGCTTGGGGTTTTCGCCTTTGGCCTGGCGATCCGCCTGCCCTGGTTCACCACGCCGCTTGTGCTCGATACGGATGCGCTGCGCTATCTTTGGGATGGGGCGCTGGCCGCGCATGGGATCTCACCCTGGGCCGCACCCCCGGCGGCGGGCCTGCCGCCTGAGCTTGGCGCGGCGGGGGCAGCGCTGTTGGATAGGCTTCCCTTTACCGAGCTCCGCAGCATCTACCCCACCACAGCCCAGGCCGCCTTTCTGCTGGCGCATTTGATCATGCCCTGGGATGTCGCGGGCCTTCGGCTTGTGATCCTGGGCGCGGAGCTTGTCACCTTGCCGCTGATGGCTGCTGTGCTGCGCCAAGCGGGGCTTCCGATCATGCGGGTGGCGATCTGGTGGTGTTGCCCACTGCTGCCCCTGGTGTTGACCAATGCAGCGCATGTGGATGCGCTTTTGCCGCCGCTGCTGCTGGGCGCGGTGCTATTGACGCTGCGCGGCAAGGGCATTGCCGTTGGGGTCTTGCTCGGCCTTGCTGCCGGGGTGAAGCTTTGGCCTGTGCTGCTGGCGCCGCTTTTCGGGCGCTGGCTGCCGCGCAGCACCTGGCTTGGCGCCTTGATCGCGTTTGGTGCGACAACATTGCTGGTTCTGGCGCCATTGCTGGCGACCATCGCCGCGCCGGATGCCGGGCTGAATGCCTATGCGCGCTTCTGGTCGGTCAATAACGCGCCCATGGCCTGGGCCGAGGCGATCCTGGGCGAAGAATCCGGCGCAATCCTGCGCCCGCTGCTAGGCCTCACGGGCGCTGCAATTGCCCTTGCCATGGCCTGGCGCGCGCCCACAGATGGCGGCGCGCTGTTGCGTGGTGTGCTGGTGATTGCGGCTGCGACCTTCTACCTCTCACCGGCGCAATTGCCCTGGTATGCCGCGTGGTTCCTGCCCTTTACCGCTGTCTTGGGCTGCCGGGCGCTGCTGCTGCCGGCGGTGCTATTGCCTATCTACTACCTGTTCTTCGCCTTCACCGGCCCCGTGCTGCGCCCGGTTTTCGCACAGGGCATCGCGGCCATTCATCTTGCGGGAGTGCTGATGATGCTCGGCCAAAACTTGATCAGGCGGCGCGCCAACCCATGAAGCCCACCGCCCCGCCCATCATCGGCGTCATCATGCCCACCAGGAATGAGGCCGCGGCGCTGCCCAAGGTTCTCAGCGCCATCCTGCCAAAGGTCGCTGAGGTGATTGTTGTGGATACCGCCAGCACCGATGGCACGCCGGAAATTGCAGCAGGCATTGGGGCGCGCGTGGTCTCCGAACCCCGCCGCGGCTATGGCCGGGCTTGCCTTGCCGGCATCGCCGCGCTATGCCCTGCGGTGGATACGGTCCTGTTCATGGATGCCGATGCCTCAGACAGGCCAGAGGATTTACCGCGGCTGCTGGCGCCCCTCATCGAAGACGGGGTGGAACTGGTGATTGGCGCGCGCAGCCTTGATGTCGAACCCGGCGCGCTGACGCCGCAGCAGCGCTTTGGTAATGCGCTGGCCTGCCGGCTGATCCACCTGATTTGGGGCATAGGCTACACCGATCTCGGACCGTTTCGCGTGATCCGCCGCGCGGCGCTGGAGCGGCTTCAAATGCGCGATGAAACCTGGGGCTGGACCGTTGAAATGCAGGTGCGTGCCGCGCGTCTTGGCCTTCGCGTGCGGGAAGTGCCGGTGGGCTATCGGCGCCGCATTGGCCATTCCAAGATATCGGGAACCCTGATGGGCACGATCAAGGCAGGGTGGAAAATCCTCTGGGTCATCGCGGTGGAAGCGCTGGCGCGCCCCAACCGGCAAACCACGCAAGCGAATTCAAGGCTTGAGCCGTAACCTGAAGGCGGCTTAGGGCGTAAGGTAAAGGCGCAGCGCCTGTCCTCGAAAGGATGAAATTCTTGTCCGCCATCAGCCTTCCGCCACGCAGCCCGGCCAAATTCCAGGACCCTTCCGTGACCGCCAAGGGCGAACGCCGCGCCACCGTCGCGCTGAAGGGCTTGCAGACGCTTTGGATCAATACCGGGACGCTCTGCAACATCACCTGCGCCAATTGCTATATCGAAAGCAGCCCGCGCAATGATGCGCTTGTCTATATCTCGCCGCAGGAAGTGACGGCCTATCTGAATGAGGCCGCTGCCCTTGGGGAGCCCTTGGAACAGATCGGCTTTACCGGTGGTGAGCCCTTCATGAACCCAGGCTTGCTTGACATGGTGGCGGATACACTCGCCCGGCCTGGGCTTTCCGCCCTGGTGCTGACCAATGCCATGCAGCCCATGCGCCGCTATGCTGATGGGCTATTACGGCTGCGGGACCGCTTCGGCACAGATCGCCTGATCATGCGCGTCAGCCTGGATCACTACGCCCAAAGCATTCACGATATGGAACGCGGCGCGGGCAGCTTTGTCAAAACTCTGGAAGGCCTTGGCTGGCTGGTGCGTGAGGGCTTCACTGTGCATGTCGCCGGCAGGCTTGGCTTTGGCCAGGGGCAGGAAGCCGCCATGCGCCAAGGCTATGCCGCGCTTTTCGCCGAATACCGCATTCCGATAGATGCGGCAGACCCCGTGGCGCTGATGCTTTTTCCCGAAATGGATGAAAGGGCGGAGGTGCCGGAAATCACCGAAGTCTGCTGGGGCATTCTGCATAAATCGCCCAATAGCGTCATGTGCGCTTCCGCCCGCATGGTGGTGAAGCGCAAGGGGGCGGAACGTCCCGCCGTGATCGCCTGCACGCTGCTGCCCTATGATCAGCGCTTTGAACTCGGCGCCACCCTGGCCGAGGCAGCGCAGCCGGTTGCCCTGAACCATCCCCATTGTGCGCTTTTCTGCGTGCTTGGCGGCGCGGCCTGCTCAAGGTAACCAAGGAAATGGTCATGATGAAACGTCGTTCCCTGATGGCGCTGCCTTTGGCCGCGCTTGCCTCGCCTGCCTTGGCGCAAACGACCCCCTTGCGCTTTGCGGTTGGCCCTTTTCAGCCAACAGCAGGCGATACGCGCCGCGCCTTTAAGCCATTCTTCGCCCATTTGGCCCAGGCGTTGGGCCGCCCACATGAATTGGCCGTGACCACGGATTGGGCGGGCATTGCGGTGGCGCTGGGCAGTGGGCAATCGGATTGCGCCTGGATGGGGCCTTGGGGCTATGTGCTGGCGCGCGCCCGCGCCGGGGCGGAGCCCTTGGCGACGGTGCTCTATCAGGGCCGGCCCACCTATCACGCCATCATCATCGCGCGGCCTGATCTGCCGATCACCCGCTTTCCGGAAGATGCGCAAGGGCGCAGCATTTCCTTCGCCGATGCCGGTTCCACCAGCGGCTGGCTGATCCCGCATCACTGGTTCATGACCCGTGGCATAGACCTGCGCAGCTTCTTCCGTTATCGCGACGGGGCGAGCCATGCGGCGAATGTGATTTCCGTCGCCTCCGGCCAGGTGGACCTCGCCACCGATATCGACCGCAACCTGGCCGCCATGATCGCCGCCGGGCGTGTCAGGCAGGATCAGGTCAAGGTGGTCTGGCGCAGCGATCCCTTGCCAAATGATGCCCTGGCGGCGCGGCGAGATTTTGATCCTGGCCTCAAAGCCGCCATCACCCAGGCGGCACTGGCCATCACGGAAGCCGAGGCCGGTCAGACAATGCCGCCCAATTACACCGGCTGGGTCGCGGCAACGCCGGAGACCTATGCGCCGATCGAAGCCGCGGGCCGCGCACTCGGGCGACTTTCCACTGCCTGATGCGGTGGGCTGCCTGGATCATTGGTTTCATTGCGGTTCAGGCGGCCTGTATCTGGGTGGTGCAGCCCGATCTGGGCCGGCTTTGGGTTGGCCTGCCCCGGCTTGCCGGCTGGATTGCGGGCGGCTTCCCGCCTGATTTTTCGGGCTTTGGAGACCTGGCAGCGCGCGCGGCGGAAACACTTGCCCTCGCGACCCTTGGCACCACTCTGGCGGGGGTTTTGGCGCTGCCCTTGGCGCTGATGGCAGCCAGGCCCGCCAATCCCTACCCGGCGCTCTATCACCCGATCCGAACCTTGCTGGATGCCTTGCGTGGCATTGATGGCTTTGTCTTTGCGCTGATTTTTGTCGCCGCCGTCGGGCTTGGCCCCTTTGCCGGCATGCTTGGCGTGGCGCTGCATTCCGCCGGCAGCCTCGGCAAGCTGTGGTCGGAAGCGCTTGAGGCTGCCGATCCCTCACCCATGGAAGCGGCGCGCAGCGCCGGTGCGGGCCGTGCCCAGGCAGCCGCCGTGATCCTGCTGCCGGAGACATTGCCGCAAACCGCCTCGGCAGCGCTCTATGTCTGGGAATTCAATATCCGTGCTTCCACCGTGCTTGGTCTGGTGGGCGCCGGCGGCATTGGGCAGGAGCTGAAAAACGCGGTGGACTTGCTGGATTTCAGCCGCGTGCTGGCGATTCTGGCGCTGATCGTCGCCATGACCCTGACGGTTGACCGGCTTTCCTCAGCCTTGCGCGCCAGGTTGCTGTGATGCTGGCGATATCAGTGCAGGGGCTTGGCGCTTCGCTCGGTGGGCGCGTGGTGGTGCGGGATGTCTCGTTTGACGTGGCGGCGGGGGAGATGGTGGCGCTGATCGGCCCTTCAGGGGCGGGCAAGACCACGCTGCTGCGCGCCATAGCGAGGCTTTTGCCTTCCTCCGGCAAGCTGGTGGCTCAAGGCCAGCCCGCGCTGGTGTTCCAGCAGCATGCGCTGGCAAGCCGCCTGACCGCGCGCGATAATGTACTGGTGGGCGGGCTTGGGCGCATAGGTTTCTGGCGCGCAGCGCTGCGGCTTTGGCCCAGGGCGGATATGGCGCTGGCAGAGGCTAGCCTGGCGCGTGTTGGCCTCGCTGGGCTTGGGGAGCGGCGGGCGGATCGGCTTTCCGGTGGGCAACGCCAGCGTGTCGCCATTGCCCGCGCGCTGCACCAGCAATCCCGTATTCTTTTGGCGGATGAACCCGTGGCAAGCCTGGACCCCGCGCTGGCAGAGGATGTGCGGAGCCTATTGCAGGACCTCGCGCGACGGGATCGGCTCGCGGTGCTGGTATCGCTGCATCAACATGATTTGGCCGCGCGCTTTGCCGACCGATTGCTTTGCCTGGAGGATGGATGTCTCAGACAGCTTTGACGGAGCTGGTCGCGGATGGCCCGCTGCTGGTCTTTGGCGGCCCCTATTCAAACCTGCAGGCAACGCGCGCGGTGCTGACTGAGGCGACCCGGCGTGGCATTCCGGCAAGGCGCGTGATCTGCACCGGTGATGTTGTCGCCTATGGCGCCGATGCGGCCGCCTGCTGCGACCTGATCATGGCGAGTGGCGTTTGGGTGATTGCCGGCAATTGCGAGGAAAATCTGGCGGCCGGCGCGCTAGATTGCGGCTGCGGGTTTAAGGAAGGCACGGCGTGCGACCTGCTCTCCCGCGCCTGGTATGCGCATGCCAATCGGCAGGTGACAACAGCGAATCGCGCCTGGATGGCGGGCTTGCCGCATCGGCTGATGGTCAGGCTGCCGGATGGGCGGCGGCTTGCCGTGCTGCATGGCGGGGCAAGCGATATCAGCCGCTTCATTTTCGCCTCCAGCCCGCAAGCGGATTTGGCGGCAGAAATCGCGGCCACCGGATGCGATGGCGTAATTGCGGGGCATTGCGGCATTCCCTTTGCGCACCAGGTGGGGTCAGGGATTTGGATCAATGCGGGGGCGATTGGCATGCCCGCCGATGATGGCACGCCGCGCATTTGGTTTGCCGTGCTGACACCGGGCAAAGCGGGCTTCAGCGTCGAAATCCTGCCCTTGGAGTATGATCATACGGCGGCGGCAGCGGCCATGCGCGCGGCGGGCCTGCCAGAGGGTTATGCGGCAGCACTTGGCAGCGGCATCTGGCCTTCCTGCGATGTCTTGCCCCCGGCGGAACGGGCGCGGCGTGGGGAGAAGCTGATGCCGGTGGGATTGGTGTGGTAGCGGGACAGGCGCGCTACACCCAATCAAACCCCGCGCCTGAAAGGCTGCGTCAGCAGCCGATCCAACCGCTGTTCCTCATCGGCGCGGAACTCATCAATGCCGATCACCATGCCAAGCTGCCCGGCAGCGGGTTCAGGGATATGGGTGCCAAAAATCCAATCCCATATGGAAAGGCAGAAGCCGAAATTACTGTCGGTTTCCGCGTGCGCTACCGAATGATGCACGCGGTGCATATCCGGCGTTACCAGAACCCAGCGCAAGACGCGATCAAGCCAGAGCGGCAGCGCAAGATTGGAATGATTGAAAAGCGACGTCGCGTTCAACAGCACTTCAAACACCAGCACCGCTTCGGCGGGAGCACCCAGCGCGACCACCGCCGCCATTTTGAGGCCCATGGAAAGCAGGATCTCAATCGGGTGAAAGCGCAAGCCCGAAGAAGCATCCAATTCCGTATCCGCATGATGCACGCGATGCAGCCGCCACAGGATGGGCAGGGCGTGAAAGACGCGATGCTGGAAATAGATCAACATATCCAGCAGCAGCACCGCCAGGATGCCACCAAGGAACTCATTCACGCCAAGCCAGCGCAGCAGGCCGAGGCCCTGGCTTTCGGCATAAAGTGCTACACCAATCGCAGCCGTTGGAATGAGCAGCCGCACGAGCAGGGAGGAAATCACCACCAGCCCGAAATTGCTCGGCCAACGCCGCCAGGCAAGCCGCTGCGCCCGACGCGGAAACGCATGCTGCAGGATCAGCATGATGCTCAGCACGCCGACGGAGGCTGATAGCCTGATCATGGTTTCAAAGGCGAGCATGCTCTAAAACTTTCTGTCCTTCACACGAAACACACAGCGACCGGTCGCAACTGATTTGGTTTCATTCCCCTGACCGCGCAAGCCGCATGACCCGAGGGCCAAGCTTCGCCGCAATCGCGGTCACCACCAGAACCGAAAGGCCATGCCAAATCAGCACCATCAGCGCCGCATCCAAATGATGAATGAGGCTGAGGCCAAGGCTCGCTATCGCCGCGGCGGATAGGCCACCCAAGGCTGCAACAGGACCGGGGCTGAACCAGGCCCCATGGCGTGACAGCCTGAGCATGACCATGGTGAGCGGCAAGCCAAGGCCCAGGATGAAGCTGAAACAAGGCAGGCTCACCCCGATATGCAAGGCCTCCGGCCCGATTTTCACAAAATCCTGCAGGCAGCCCCAGCCCATGGTGGCAAGCCAGCCCAAGGCGGCGGGCAGCGGCAGCAAGGCCCAAAGCCGGCTGCGATCCGGCAAGGCCAATTGAAAGGCGGCGAAGGCGGCCAGCACGCCGGTGGCAAGTGCCGTGACCAGTTGCGGTGCCTCAAACCCGCTGACGAGGCGTTCCGCCAGATCACGCCGCAGGCCCAAGAACAGCACGGCGCCAATAATGACGGCGATGGCCAGCCCAAGCCAAAGCGCCGCTGCCGCGCCAGGGGGCCGTGCTGGGCGGACCGGGCGGAGATTATCGGCCAAACAGTGGATCAGGTCTTCGCTTTGCATGACCCGCTACTCCTTCCCCGTCAGTCTGCGGCGCAGGGTTTGCACGGCGCGATGTGTCGCGACCTTGATCGCGCCAATACTCATGCCGGAACGCGCACTCGCTTCCTGGAGCGTGAGGTCCTGTAGCTTGGTCAGCCCAAGCGCGGTGCGCTGGGATTCGGGTAATTCCTGCATGGCATCGCGCAATCTTGCCGCCGCACGATTGGCACCCAAAGCAGCATCAGCGCTGGCTTCTGGTGCCGGGAGCTCCGCTGCCAGATCGAGCGCGGCCTCTCGCCCCGAACGGCGGCCACGGGCGCGGATGCGGTCAAGCGCCCGCCTTTCGGTAATGGCGATCAGCCAGGGGCGAAAGGGGCGAGAAGCATCATAGCTCGCCCGCGCACGATGGATGGTCAGCAACGTGTCCTGCACCGCATCCTCGGCTTCGGTCGCATCACGCAGCCTGGCGCGGCAGATTTGGCGGAGCAGCGGCAGGCATTCGCGCAGCAAATCCTCATAGGCGCGCCGATCGCCTGCCTGTGCCGCGGCCATCAGGCGCGACCAGCGCAGATCGCGCGCATCGCGATCATCAGGCAAGGCGGCGGCAAGGCCCGGCTTACCCATTAGGCCTGAAAGCATATTAGTGGTTGGAAGGCAGGTGCTCGGCATTCCAAGACGACTCCTTGCGGGGCGGCCTGTGAAGTTGGGTCAAACATGACTTAAGAAGCGCCCTGTTCCTTTACGCTGCGGTTCATGGGAAGGTTACGAAGCGCGCCTCCAAATATTCGTTGTGCCACGATACAGTCAACTACTTGGTTGCCCACTGGCCCGCGAGCTCAACCACGGCCACACTTTCCTGAAATGAGTTGAATGGCATCACGCCCATCGCGCGTGGCCTGTTGCTGAACCCCAATCGCGGCATCGGCTTTGTCGTGCAAACCACCCATGCCAAGGAATTCGCGCTGGCGCATTGGCTGGTGGGCGGTGCCGATGGCGGGCGGCTTTGTCTGCGCTGCTTTAATGGTGCAGTCATTGTACGCGAAAACATCGCCGGCGATGCGCTGGCATCCGGCACCACACTGCAATGGGCGCAGACCTCCAAAACCTGGCAGGCCGGCGCAATGATACAGGAGAGTGACTTGAACCGCCGCCAGACCGTGCGCTTTGGGCCGGAGGTGGCCTTTGCGCAAATCGGGATCATCGGCTTTGACGGGCAGATCTAGTTGGAGGCGCTGCGCCTTTACGGCCTGCCGTAGGATGCGCCGGAGATCCTGTCCGGCTGAGGCTCCAGGATGCTCCGCTTAAAGGCGCCGTTGAAAAGTTCCATGGTCCGGCCATATCGATGCAGTACAGAACACGCACTTCCGTCCCCATTTAGCAATCTGCCTGCGCGATCGGAGCAAAATCGTCGTTCATAGTGGAAGTATGCACAAGTCCCTCACCCGAAGGATTAAGACTGCAATCAGCAAGCTAGCCAGTATAGGCCAGAAAACCATGTACGGCCTGATCCCAGCCCCAGAAAGGGCGCAATCCTGACTGACTAAATCGGTCAAATTCGGCGGCCATAAGGCCATAATAATTCTGCATGGCTGCACGCGTACCGCGTGTGGTTCCCAGACAGCAAGTTTCATGCCCCCGGAATTCCATACCAAGACCATGGCACCCAATCAGCTTTGGCAGACGGATTTCACCTATCTCAAGTTCATCGGCTGGGGGCAGGCCATCCTGCTGGACCGTGTGCGCATCAAGCGCAGAACCATCCAGCACCGCCGCTTGATGCATCACCAAAAGGCAGCCTAACCTTAAACCCAGATGAGCCAGATACTCCGTTAGACAGCGTGCAAAGCGGCCTAAAATGATTTGACGACGGATAGTTGCATGATTGAATCAAAAGAGCTCAAAACAAGGGAGGCTATTGGCAATTTAAGACCGATGCGGCCAGTGTCTATCACAAACCGTCATCCGCCCCACCCCTCACAATCCGCCCCGCCTCCAGCCGGATCACCCGATTGCACCACCGCTTCACCACATTCATATCATTTGTTGCAATCACCAATATTTCGGATGCCTTGATCAGTTGCTCAAGCCGGGTTTCCGCTTTGGCCATGAAATCGGCGTCTCCCGCGCTAAACCACTCATCCATCAGCAGAATCTGCGGCTGAACAGCGGTTGCCAGCGCAAAGGCCAGGCGGATGGACATGCCGGCGGAGTAGCCATGAGTGGGCACATCCAAAAACTCGCCCAGGCCGGAAAATTCGCCTGCTTCGGCTTCAAGCGCGGCAGTCTCCTCGGCATTCAAGCCGCGATACAGGGCGCGGAGGCGTATATTTTCCCGCCCGGTTGAAAGCGGGTCCATGCCGGCCGCGTGATCAATCAGGCTGCCGATTTCGCCTTCAACCGTCAGGCGTCCGCCAACGGGTTCATAAATCCCGGCCAGGGTGCGCAGCAATGTGGACTTCCCCGCGCCATTATGACCCACCAACGCCACCCGTTCCCCGCTTTCGATCGTGAGGCTCAGGTCTGAAAGGGCGGAAATCACCACGCGGTTCTGGGCATCCGCCTTCACCCGGCGGCTGGCTGCGCCCAGCAGGCGCTTTTTCATGCTGCGGGCGCCGAAGTGATATAAGGGGAATTCAATGCGCAGCCCCTCGGCGCAGATGCGTGCCATGGCTTCAGACCCAGAATGCGATGCGCGAACGGAAGCGCGTGAACAAGACGCCAGCCAAAACCACGTTGACCGCCGTGTAGAAAATCGCCGCTAACCAAGCCAAAGGTGGCCCCCCCCCTTCCAGCAAGGGGCCGCGCACAGTCTCAATTAAGGCGTAGAATGGATTGAGGGCCATCCAGACCATGGCATCCCCCAGAAGCTCCAGCTTCCAAATGATCGGCGTCAAAAAAAAGGCCAATTGGAGCGCATTGGTAACAATCGATGGAATATCGCGGAAGCGGGCACAAATCATGCCAAGAAGCAGCCCACCAGCCAACATATTGATGCAAATCAGTACCAAGCCAGGGATGGCCAGCAACGCCTCAGGCCCTGGCAGTTGGCCGAAAATCAGGAAGATGATCGGTATCAGCGGTAGGGAATGGGCCGCCACAAAGCTATTGCGAAAGGCGACGCGTAGCGCATGTAAAGTATAGGGAAGGCGCATCTGGCGGATCATGCCTTCAGCCGAAATCAGGGTGGTGCAGGAGTCATTAATGAAGCCGGCCATCCACTGCCAAACAATCAGGCTCACGGCCAGATGGGGCAGGTATTCTGAAAGTTTAAGCTTGAACAATGCGCCGTAAAGCAGCCCAAGCCCAATCAGCATGATCAAGCTGGAAAGTGTCATCCAAAGCGGGCCCAGTACCGACCCGCGGTAGCGATTGCGCAGGTCAAGCTGCGCCAGCGCCAGTGCCAGCCGCCACTGGGATAGGCCATCCCTTAAATCGGCAAGCGCCCGCTCCGCGTAGCGCGGATTGGCTGCGTCAGTGGAGAAATAATGATCGAGCCTGGGCATGGATGGACCGCGCATGATAAGGTTTGTCCGTCGTCAAATCATTTGAGACCAATTGGCGGCCTTTGTGCCGGAGTATCTGGCTCATCTGGGTTTAAGGTTAGGCTGCCTTTTGGTGATGCATCAAGCGGCGGTGCTGGATGGTTCTGCGCTTGATGCGCACACGGTCCAGCAGGATGGCCTGCCCCCAGCCGAAATAGGCATCGGCGGGGGTCAGGTTGCTCAGGCTTTCGTGGTAGCGCTGGTGGTTGTATCGCTCGACAAACGCGGCGATCTCAGCCTCCAGCGCACCCAACAGGTAGTAATTCTCGAGCAGGATGCGGTTCTTCATGGTCTGGTGCCAGCGTTCGATCTTGCCCTGCGTCTGAGGATGCGCGGGCTTGCCACTTCCTGGCGGGTGGATGAATCGGATCGTCGGCGCTGGATCATCGAATTGCGTCAGAGCGTCAAGTTTCACGACTGTACCCCCTTGATGCCGATGCGGCCATCTGGAATTTCGATTCGATTTTGTATAATCAGGCGTTACAATTTGCACCAGCGCGCTCAGCTCTTGTGCGGGGTCGGATTACCTCGATTGGCGGTTATGAAAAGCTGGGTTCCCATACCATCGCCATCATAACACGCGGGATTGATGCGTCGCTGCCATTTCAATTGGCCTTCATCTGGTTCGCCTCCTCCAGCCACTGGCAGACATTGGGTGGCGATTGGCAGCGTTTTGCGCTCAATCCGTCGGGGACTGGGCCTTATAAGGTCACCAATGTCACGCCGCGCCAGCGCGCTGATCTTGAAGCCAATCGAGATTATTGGGACCCCAACCGTATTCCCAAGGCACCGCGCACCGTTTTATTGCTGATCCCTGATGGGTCTGCGCGTGTTGCGGCGCTCCGCAGCGGGCAGATAGATCTGCTGGAAAGCCTGCCACCCGACACCATTCCATCCCTGCGCGCCGCACGTTTTCAGGTGGCGCAAAACGCCTATCCGCATATTTTGGCCTGGCGCTTGAACGTCACGGAAGGAAGCCCTTTTGCTGATAGTCGGGTGCGGCAAGCCGCCAATCTGGCCATAGACCGCGATGGGATCGTGGCATTGCTCTCCGGCGCGGCACTTGCGGCGCGCGGCAAGGTAACGCCGGATGATCCCTGGTTTGGCAATCCATCCTTCAAGCTCCGCCATGACCCCGCAGAAGCACGACGCTTGATGACTGAAGCCGGCTATTCGGCCATGCGTCGCTGTGCGTTGAATGTCATCATGCCGATATCCGGTGGCGGACAGATGGTGCCCCAACCGATGAATAAAGCGATGCAGGCTGGCCTGAAGGAATGTTTTTTCGACGTCACTTTCCAGCCCATGGATTTTGTGACCTCCATCAATATGCTGCGTACTGGTGCGCGTGATGCCTCTTCGCGCAGCGGGCATGCGCTGAACATCGCCATTCCCTCAATGGAACCGAATACCGGTTGGTTCATCTATGACGGAGAACTTGGGCCGCCGCGCGGCGTCAATTGGGGGCTTTACAATTCACCCGCGGTCAATGCCCAGCTTGGGGTGGTGCGCAATCCCTTTGATCCAGCGGAGCAGACTCGTGCTATGGCAAGGCTGCGTGAAATCCTGATTGAGGAGGCATCCTTGCTAGCCGTTGTGCATGACCTCAATCCGCGCGCCTTAAGCGCGCGCTGCCGCGGTTTGGTGCAGGCGCGGAATGGGTTTCAGGATTATACGCAGATTGCGGTGAGCTGAACACTGACCTTCGCTATTCCGCAATCACGCTGACATGCGCTGCAACAACGCGCCAACCCTCTGGCGTGCGCATCCAGACCTGGCTTTGGCGGCCGATCTTTCCCGCCAATGATGGGCGTCGAAACATGGTCCAGGCAGTGGCCATATCATGCCCGTAAGTGGTGATGACGGTGCGTTCCAGGCTGCGCTCCAATCCAGTCGCAGGGCGCCCCGCACGAAAGGAAGCGATTTCCGCATAGCCATAGAGATTTTCAGCAGCACCATAGCGGATCGTATTCGGACTATCAAGGAAAAGCCGATCCAGCGTTTCGACATCATTGCAGACAAGTGCCTTTTCATATTCAAGGAAGGCGGCTTCGACTTCGGCTTTTGCCGCAGGGTTATTGATATCCATGTCATTCTCCTCAATGCGCGACTTTGGCTCGGACAATGCCCTGGCATTCCAACCAATGCGCCGCACGCAAGGCGAGCGCTTCTTTGCCCGGGGCTGCGATGATCTGCACACCAATCGGCATGCCTTGCGCCGGCCACACGGGCACGGCGACAACAGGTAGCCCGATGAAAGAAATGGGCTGGGTGAAGATGCCAAGATTGGGTCGCACCGGCAACGTTTGTCCATCCAGCACAAAGGTCTTTTGGTCCACAAGTGGTGCCGAAGTGGGTGTGGCGGGCGCCAGGATCAGGTCGGTTTCCTGAAACAACTCTATCACTTTCGCCTGATACCAACGGCGAAATTTCTGCGCCTTCACATACCAATCGCCGGGCAGCATGGCGCCGGCAATGAGCCTGTCCCGCACTTCGGGGTCAAAATCCTGCGGCCTTTCACGAATGCGATCCCGATGCAGGGATGATCCTTCGATCATGGTAATGATGAAGGCGGCGGCGCGCGCGCGATGCGCTTCGGGAAGCTCAATACTTGCTTCGGCGCCAAGGGCGCGCGCAATAGTGTCAACGGCAGCAAAGGCTTGGGTGTCACCCATTCTGGTGAAATAGCCGCCGGCCCGCTTGATGCGGAGTCCCGTTAGGCCGCCTTCAAGGCTCGGCGTCACGGGCTCCGCGGTGCCGTTGGTACAAACCGGATCAAGCGGGTCCGCGCCGCGCATCGCATCATATGCCAGCGCAAGATCCTTCACACTCCGCGCCAAAGGCCCGACATGATCAAGGCTGGCGATGAAGGGAAAGGTGCCGGCGCGTGACAGCCCACCATAGCTGGGCTTCAGGCCAAACAGGCCACACAGCGAAGCGGGGACACGGATCGACCCGTTCGTATCTGACCCGAGGGTGATTGCCGCAAGCCCCGCTGCCGCAGCACCACCAGAACCCCCTGATGATCCACCGGTCATGCGTTCAGTATCATGCGGATTGCGCGCATGGCCATCATGCGCGTTGCGTCCGGTAAAATCATAAGCGTATTCGCCCATATTGAGCGCGCCGAGTAACACAGCACCGGCCGCTTCCATCCGCGCAACCAGCGTCGCGTCTGCAGATGCAGGCGCGTAATCACGGTTTATCTTTGCGCCAGCGCGGGTAACCAAGCCCGAGACATTAAATAGATTTTTGACCGCGAAGGGCGCACCAGCAAGTGGCGGTAGCTTTTGGCCTTGCGCATAGGCCGCGTCAATCGCATCAGCCTTCGCCAAGGCGCGATTTGCCGTAATATCGGTGAAGGCACACAACCCGTCACTAAGCGCGGCAATCAGCGACAGATGCTGTTCTGCCACCTGCCGCGCTGTCGCCACACCATTGCGCACCGCCTTGGCAATCTCGTGCGCGGGTTCATGGGTCCATTGGCTCATATGCGCATGACCTTAGCCGTAAAGACGGGGGCGGGCTCCGCCTCATCATGCAAGGGGAAGTCAAGCACAAGTTGCACCAGCCGAAAGGCGAGCGCGATATTGGCTTCGACCTGCGGAGCGTATTCCGGTGTCAGCGGCAAACTGAGCGCCTCTGCCATGGTTTCAGCATAGGCTTTCACGTCCAAGCTTGTGGCATCATTCATGCAATAACCTTTTCGTGGCAAGGAAGGCTCCGCTACCTTATTAGCGCTATCCTTCTCGGGCGACAGCTTCAAGTCGGGTTGCAAACATCATGCCAGGGTGATTGCTTGCTGCCGCGTCGTGCAAAGACTTTGCGAGCAAGATTGCTGATTGGTCAGAGAGGGACTACGTCGTGCCGAAAAACTACCACCTCGCCGCCAGCGCCGATGCGTGCCACTGGGGTGATTTTGATGCCAGCCGCCCGGCCCAAATCACGATTGCGAGCGGCGATGGAATCACGATTGATACCGTAACTGGCGCGCACAGAAAACGTACCGCCCAAGCCTTTCCATACGCCACCGGAGCTTTTCGATATTCACCAGAAGAACGACCGTTTTGCCGGCGCGCCGCATATCCTGACCGAGCACGTGGCTGTGGAAGGTGCTGAGCCTGGCCATGTGCTGCAAGTGGATATCCTGGATATCAAGCTCCGCCAGGATTGGGGTTTCAACCTGATCCGCCCCTTGAGTGGCACGCTGCCGGATGAGTTTCCGGAAGGGCGCATTCTGAACATTCCCCTGGACGCTGAGAAGATGATTGGCCGTCTGCCCTTCGGTATGAATATGCCGCTAAAGCCTTTTTTGCCGCGTTATGGGTGTAGCGCCGCCGAAACATTGGGGGCACTGCACCTCGGTCATTCCGCGCAGTTTTGGTGGCAATATCGACAATTAGCGACTTGTGGCGGGCACAACGCTTTATTTGCCCGTTCATGTTCCTGGCCAAAATTTCCTGTGGTGATGGCCATGGCGCGCAGGGCGATGGAGAGGTTTGTCTGACAGCCATTGAAACCGCGCTGCAGGGTGGGTTCCGCCTTATTCTGAGCAAGGATATGTCGCTGAAGCAGCCGCGGGCTAAAACATCCACGCTCATGATCAGCATGGGCTTTGATACCAGCCTAGATCGCGCCATGGAAACAGCGTTGCGGGAAATGATGGATTATATCGTGGAAACGCGAAACATCTCGTGCACGGATGCTTATACGCTCTGTTCTGTTGGTGTGGATTTTCACGTGTCTCAGACGGTGAACACCTCAAAGGGTGTTCCTGCTTTGTTCTCTAAGGCGTTGTTTGCGTGATGGGTGAAGACGGGACCTGCCACTTTGGTGAGTATAACCTCTTGTGCTCAAGCGAAGGCGGCCCAACTGCACCTCAGAGGTATAATTTTTGAGCGGGCCCTGCACATGACTTGTTCGATTGCTCTAAAGCCGGGTTCCGCGGCCTCGTTTTGCGCAGCGGGAGCCTTGTTTGCGTGCGGGCTGCGCGCTTTTACTGACGCATGACTAAGGGCCTCAAATCCCATTGGTGGTGGGATCATTCCACCAAGAATTTTGCTGAAATGGATATGGCAAATCTTGTTGCCATCCTGCCCGTAGCCGCCACTGAACAGCATGGACCACATTCGCCGGTGCGCGTGGGTGCCGCGATCAATCAGGGCATTATTGATCAGGCTGTTGGCCTAATGCCGGATGATCTGCCGGTGCTTGTGCTACCCATGATGCCGGTCGGCGAATCAAATGAGCATCGCGCTTTCCCTGGAACGCTCAGCCTGTCGCATGAAACGCTGTTTCGACTGTGGTTTGATATCGCGGAGAGTGTGCTGCGTACGGGCTGCCGTAAGCTGATCCTGTTTAATTCCCATGGTGGGCAGCCGCAGGTGGCCAACATTTTAGCACGCAAACTGCGCGTGCGACATAAGGTGTTTGTTGTGAATGCCACCTGGTGGAATATCACGAAGCGGGATGATCTTTTTAGCGCCATGGAATTGAAGCACGGCATCCATGGCGGAGAGGTTGAAACCAGCACCATGCTACATCTGTGTCCTGACATGATCGCAATGGAACACGCGGCCAATTACGCACCGCTTTCGATCGAAATCGAAAGGGCTGGCGGTATCTTGACACCGGAAGGTGCCGTGGGCTTTGGCTGGCGAACACATGATCTGGAGCCGTCTGGTGCCTGTGGTGATGCCGCAGCGTCGGATGCGAATCGCGGCAGCATGGTGGTGCAACGTATGGCCAAGGCGCTGGTGCAGCTTTGCCATGAAGTGTACGCCTATCCCATGGAATGCGTGACAAAGAAGACCCTCTATAATGCGTCCAGGCAAGGCTTAGCGGGGAATTGAAGCTGATGCGCGCCATTGTTGAACGCCTGCCCATGCGTGACCCCGCCGATATGTCGGCGCTTAAGGCTGCCTTTGTAGATGGGCGCCTAAATCCTACAAAGATTGTCGCCATTCTGGGCAAGACGGAGGGTAATGGCTGCGTGAATGATTTCACGCGCGGTTATGCGACCCTCGCCATGAAGCTTGCCCTTGCCGAAGCAATGGACATGACACCTGCGGAAGTAGGGGCGCGCATTGCATTGGTCATGTCGGGCGGTACCGAAGGCGGCCTCAGCCCGCATATAATTGTCTTTGCCGTTGCTGAGGACGCTGGGCCAAAGCTATCCGGCAAAAGGCTTGCGATCGGCGCTGGCTTCACGCGTGATTTCAGCGCCACGGAGATTGGTCGTAGCGCGCAAATCCGGGAAACCGCCGCGGCCGTGCGTGCTGCCATGACGCAGGCAGGCATTGCCGATCCCAAGGATGTGCATTACGTCCAGGTCAAGTGCCCTCTGCTGACCGCGGAACGCGCTGAAGGGCAGGATGTGGTTTGCGTTGATACCTATGAATCCATGGGCTTCTCGCGCGGCGCTTCTGCCCTTGGCGTCGCGGTGGCGCTTGGTGAAATAGATGTATCCCAAGCTACGGATAGCGTCGTTTGCGCTGATTGGTCGCTGCATTCTGGTGTGGCAAGCACCTCTGCCGGGATCGAAGTGATGCGTAATGAAATCATGGTGCTGGGCAACGCAGAGGGCTGGGGCGGAGATCTTGCCATCACCCATCGCGTGATGAAGGACGGCATTGATTCGCTCGCTCTTTGGGCCGCCCTTGAGGAGCTTGGGGTGCAAGGCCATGGGCAGCTTGATGATATCGCTCGTGGACGCATCGCCGCAGTGCTCGCCAAGGCCGAACCACCGCATGGCAGCACCATTCGCGGCGCGCGCCACATCATGCGCGATGATAGCGACATCAATGCAACCCGCCATGCGCGCGCCTTGGTTGGTGGCGTACTGGCTGGGGTGGTTGGTGACACGCGGCTTTTCGTCTCCGGCGGCGCCGAACATCAGGGCCCAGATGGTGGTGGGCCGATTGCAGTCATTGCGCGGGTTTGACCTGGATGATCCTTGATCCGCATGCAAGGGGAAAGGACGAAGGCATCATGAAGCACCCCCCCCCTGTTTGATCCTTGATGGCCTTTCCGCGCAATTCGGTTCAACCCTTGCCGCGGATTGCGTGACGCTTGAAGTCGCTAAGGGGGAGCTTGTTGCGCTGTTCGGCCCTTCAGGCTGCGGC
>Ga0194119_10003962_pt1 | contig 23361 bp, 22 predicted proteins | sample TA2MahC100mmetaG_FD_148620 | JGI IMG/M metagenome (GOLD analysis project Ga0194119, IMG submission 148620) | Freshwater microbial communities from Lake Tanganyika, Tanzania - TA2015018 Mahale Deep Cast 100m | ecosystem: Environmental > Aquatic > Freshwater > Lake | place: Tanzania: Lake...
GGGCCGTCGGGCGGCGGAGTTGGATCCGGTGATCGCGGCGGCGGAATCGACCGGTGTGCGCGTGCGCGTTGGCTTTAATCATCGCTACCACCCGGCGATGTTGAAGGCGCGCGAAATCGTCGATTCGGGAGTCGCGGGGCCTCTGATTATCGTCCGCGGAAGATACGGGCACGGCGGACGGCCGAAGGATACGGACTGGAGAGCCGTCGCCGAATTGTCGGGCGGGGGAGAAGCGATCGACCAGGGCATGCATCTGATCGATCTTGCACGCTGGTTCCTGGGCGACTTTTCGGGTGTTCAAGGCGCGGTGCCGACGTGTTTCTGGAACATGGAAGTGGAGGACAACGCGTTCTTCCTTTTGAAGACCGAACAGGGCCAGTTCGCGCAACTGCACGCGACGTGGACCGAGTGGAAGAACATGTTCTCACTGGAGATCTACGGGTGCGTTGGAAAGATTGATATCGCGGGGCTCGGCGGCAGCTATGGCGAGGAGAAGCTCACCTACTACCAGATGGTGGAAGGCCAGATCAAGCCGGATATGACGGTCTTCGAATTCGAAAAAGAAGACCGCTCCTGGCATCGCGAGTTCGAGGAATTCGTGCGCGACATCGACGAAGCCCGCGATCCGAACCCAGGCTTACGCGACGCGCAGGCGGCGCTGCGGATCGTAGAAACCGTCTACAAGGAGCAAGGACGTTGATCATCACGCGGAGTCCATTGCGCATTTCGCTCGGCGGCGGCGGGACCGATTTGCCTTCGTACTATCTGGAACACGGCGGCTTCGTGATTTCGGCGGCGATCGACCGCTACGTTTACATCACGCTGCACCGCACGTTTCAGCCGGGGCTGATCATCAAGTACTCGAAGATGGAGGCGCCGGCGAGCGTCGCAGAGGTTTCGCATCCGATCGTTCGCGAGGCGCTGCAACTGGTGCTCGGCGCCGATACGTCGCACCTGGAAATGACGAGCCTGTCCGATATCCCGGCGGGCACGGGGCTGGGGTCGTCGGGCAGTTTCACCACGGCGTTGTTGACGGCGCTGCATACATTGAACAAGACCGTCGTCGGGCGGCAGGATCTGGCGGAGCAGGCGTGTCATATCGAGATCGACCGCTTGGGCGAACCGATTGGAAAGCAGGATCAATACATCGCGGCGTTCGGCGGCTTGCAGTGTATGCACTTCGAGCAGGGCGGCCATGTGCGCGTGGAGCCGCTGGCGGCGTCGGCGGAGACGCTGTTCGAGCTCGAAGACAATCTGGTGTTGTTCTTCACGGGCTACACACGGAGCGCGTCGGAGATTTTGAAAGAGCAGGACTCCAAGAGCAAGCAGAAAGATTCGGGCATGACGCAGAATCTGCACTTCATCAAGGAGCTGGGCGTCGAGAGCCGGCGCGCGTTTGAGAGCGGCGATCCGCGGCGGTTCGGCGAGATCATGCACACGCATTGGGAACACAAGAAGCAGCGATCGGCCGGGATGAGCAATCCGCGGATCGATGAGTGGTACGAAGCCGGGCGGAAGAACGGCGCGATCGGCGGGAAGCTGATCGGCGCGGGCGGCGGCGGGTTCCTGATGTTCTACGCCGAGGACAAAACGCGGCTGCGTGCCGCGATGAAGGCGCTGGGTTTGCAGGAGGTCCGTGTGCGGTTCGATTTCGAGGGCAGCGCCGTGGTGGCGCGGTCGTAACGCATGCTGCCTGTTGTCATACTCGCGGGCGGGCTTGCCACGCGGCTGCGGCCGATCACGGAGAAAATTCCGAAGGCTCTCGTCGAAGTCGCCGGCCAGCCGTTTCTGCACCATCAGATGCGGCTGCTTGCCGCCAACGGCGTGACGCGCGTGGTGATGAGCGTCGCCTATCGCGGCGAGATGATCGAGGAGTTTCTTGGCGATGGCAGCCGGTATGGAATCGAGGCTTCCTACTCCTACGACGGCGACAAGTATTTGGGCGCGGCGGGCGCGATCAAGAAGGCGATGCCGCTGTTAGGCGGCGCGTTCTTCACGCTGTACGGCGACTCGTACTTAACTGTGCCGTTCCGCGACGTGGCGCAAGTGTTTTTCGATAGCGGGAGGCCGGCGTTAATGACCGTGTACCGCAACGAGGGCAAGTTCGACACAAGCAACGTGGAGTTTGCGGATGGCGAGATCCGCGCCTACGATAAGAAGAATCGAACGGCGGCGATGCGGCACATCGACTACGGCTTGGGCGTGTTCCGCGCGTCGGCGTTCGCCGGGATTGGTGATGGCGAGGTCGCGGATTTGGATACGCTCTATCAGGACGTCTTGCGGCGCGACGAGTTGGCGGCGTACGAAACGAACGAGCGGTTCTACGAGATTGGCACGCCGGAAGGCATTCGAGATACGGAGGCGTTTTTACTGTCATGAGCTTTTCCGAACAGTTTGTTGGCGAGGCCGCCGAGGTGTTGGCGCGGCTGGATACGGCCGCGATCGAGCGGATGGCGGCGATCCTGGCCGAGACGTGCTCGCGCGGCGGAAGGCTGTTTTTGTTAGGCGTCGGCGGATCGGCGGCGAATGCGTCGCATGCCGTGAATGACTTTAGAAAGATCGCAGGCATCGAAGCCTACGCACCAACCGATAACGTCTCCGAATTGACCGCGCGCACTAACGATGAAGGCTGGGCGACGGTGTTTGAAAGCTGGCTGCGCGTGAGCAAGCTGCGCGCCGGCGACTGCCTGTTTGTGTTTTCGGTCGGCGGCGGCGATGTGGAGCGCAACGTGAGTCCGAATCTGGTGGCGGCCTTGAAGTATGGGCGCGAGGTGGGTTCGAAGATCATCGGCATTGTCGGACGCGACGGCGGCTACACGGCGAAGGTGGCCGATGCTTGCGCGGTCATTCCGACCGTGAACCCCGTGCATGTGACGCCGCACGCGGAGGCGTTTCAGGCGGTGGTTTGGCATCTGCTGGTGTCGCATCCGTCGTTGAAGGCGGTCGAGACCAAGTGGGAGTCGGTACGGTAACGCGCGCGGTTTTTCTGGATCGCGATGGCGTGTTGAACCGCGCCGTCGTACGCGAAGGAAAGCCGTATCCGCCGGCTTCGGCGGCTTCCGTTGAACTTGTGGACGGCGCGGTTGACTGCATGGCCCGGTTGAAGGCTGCGGGGTTCCTGTTGCTGGTGGTGACGAATCAGCCCGATGTCGCGCGCGGGACACAGTCGGCCGCGGAGTTGAACGCGATCAACGATGTGTTGCGAGCGGCGCTGCCGCTGGATGCGTTTTTCATTTGTCCCCATGACAGCGGCGACGCCTGCGACTGCCGCAAGCCGAAGCCGGGTTTGATCTTGCAGGGGGCGGCGGCGCACGGCGTGAATCTCGCAATGAGTTTCGTCATCGGCGATCGATGGCGCGACATGGACGCGGCGCGGGCGGCGGGCGTGCGGGGCGTCTGGTTCGACTACGGCTATGCCGAGCGCGGCCCGTCGGAACCGCCGGCGGCGACTGTGAAGAGTTTGTGCGAAGCTGTCGATTGGATACTGAGTCAGGAGACATCACGATGAGCGTGAAGATATTCGCCGACGGCGCGGAGAAGGCGTCGATGTTGAAGTTGTACGCGGACCCGCGTATTCAGGGATTCACCACGAATCCGACGTTGATGCGCAAGGCGGGCATCAGCGACTACGAAGGGTTTGCGCGCGATATTCTGGCGGCGATTCCGGACCGGCCGATTTCGTTCGAGGTGTTCGCCGACGAGTTCGATGAAATGGAACGGCAAGCCGAGCGGATTGCGGCATGGGGATCGAACGTCTACGTCAAGATTCCAGTGACAAATACACGCGGGGAGTCGGCCGGGCCGCTGGTGAAGCGGTTGGCCGCACGCGGCGTGAAGCAGAATGTCACGGCGATTCTGACGCTGGATCAGGTGCGTGAAGTAGTCGATGCCCTGGCCGGTGGCCCGGCGGCAAACGTCAGCGTCTTCGCGGGGCGCATCGCCGATACGGGCGTGGACCCCTTGCCCGTGATGAAAGAAGCGCTGCGGATCATGGCGCCGCACCCGCAGTTGGAGCTGATCTGGGCGAGCCCGCGCGAGCTACTGAACATCGTGCAGGCAAGCGAAATCGGCTGCCACATCATCACCGTGACGCCGGACATTTTGAACAAGCTGGCGCTGATCGGGAAGGATCTGGCGCAGTACTCACTCGAAACGGTGAAGATGTTCCGGAACGACGCCGTGGCGAGCGGGTTTGGGCTGGCGTAAAGCGCCGCCGCTTCGCCAACCGATCACCAATTGTAGCGGGCCACCGCACAGCGGGCACATTGTAGCGTTGCCCAGTCTCCGGAGGAGGCCAGCCGGTAAAGGTGGTTTCCCCCGGCGCTGCGAAGCAGGTCGTCTCCAGTCAGTTATTGGCGAGCACGCCGCCATGGGCCCTTGGTGGGCCAGTAGAGGTCTAACGTTTCCTCCGCATGAATCGATTCGACGACAGGCATGAGAAATTTTGCGATGGATTCGCCGACATCGGCCAACTCTCCCACCGATAACGGCAAATCCACGCGCACAAGAAACTCTCGCCACTGCGCCACTTTCAACTCGTCTCGCAGGAACCGTCCGGTCAGAGCGACGGGCCGTCCCCGTGGGAGTTCGGTCTTGCGTCGGGCAAACGTCGCCTTCAACGCTCCGGCAAGGCGATCGATTTGAAACGGCTGCTCTCGGCTCAGCAACCAGATGTCGAAGAAGTCTTTCATCCGGCTGTTGGGCATGTCCAGTTGCACCATGGCCTGGAACTTCTCCGCGATCACCGTTTCCGGCGGATAGATCCGCAAGTTCGGCGCATCCAAACCCAGCATAGCCGGCAGTTCCCGGTTCTCGGCTCCCGGGCTGACAACGTCCCCAAAGCCGATGTCGATTTGGAGAACCGTCTTGGCTTTGTCAAGGCTGGCCGGAACGCGCATGCGCAAGCCATCATACTCGGAGTTCTCCCGTATCTCCGCCACAGTGATGTTGTCGATGTCGAACAAGATGCCGTCGTCGGCATGTACCGCGCAAATGCTTCGGGCAGATTCAAGTATTCTCCTCGGGTCGGACGAGCCATACGCTAGAAGGCCGATGTCGCGAGTACGGCGGGGCAACGCGCCGCGCCAAATCAAAAACAGCGTCGCACCCTTGAGCACAAACGATTCGCGCAGCGGGGATCGGCCAAGCCGGTACAGAAACCGCTCCGCCGCCCACCGGTCGAGTACGAACTGAAACTCCTGTTTCGCCGTTCGCGAGACGTTAAGCAGTTTGGCGCGAATCGACGCGGCGGCGTTCGCCGCACGTTTTTTCATGCGAGCGCTTCCAGATAGGGGCGCATCATGCGCCAGACGCGATTCATTTGCGCTTGCCGTGTGATTTCTGCGACCGTCGCTCTTCGTCCGCCTAGCGCTTCGCGGAGCGCCTCGATCGCGACATCCAGCCCGATCTTGCGCCGGTACTTGAAGCAGTCGGCGACCGTCTTGGCCACGCTGAATACCTTCACCGGCACGCCTTCCACCCGATGAATCCCAACGCCGCTCTTGAACGTCGCCTCCGAGTAGCGTACGGTGCGAAAGCGAACCGTCGATATTTTGGGGCGGCGCGCCCGTACATGAATCCCCACCCATACCTCGGCGGGATGTTGGGTTGTCAGATCGTGAAAGCGAAGCGCCGACAGAAGGCAAATCACCGCATTTGGGGTTTCCTTGGCTACAACCGCCAGGCTGTGATGCTCGGTTGGGGACAGATCGGCCAGTTCATATACGCCCCGGCCTGTGCGATGGACGATGCCTTGCCGCATCAGCCGCAGCAGGTGCTCCCGTGGGATCCCCTTCGCCTCCAAGTCGCGCGGCCGCACAATCCGCTCGCGCCGGACGATTTGGATGATTCGAGTGCGGTAGGACTGTGTCATGTACGCTGTTGCATTCTGTTGATATATTACATGTTTCTATCAACGTTTCGCAACACGAGAACCGCACCCAAGAGGCCGTTCGCAAACACGATCGGGGCGAGAGCAGAATGGGGGATTGCTCGCTCGAAGCGGCGGAACGCTACCCGGCGCCAGCGGGCCCGGCCTACAAAAGCCCCGCCGCTACCGAAAATTCCGCACAACCTCAAGATCAAGCTCGGCGCTATTGCCGATCGACCAAATGAGTTGCCCGCCGTCAGGGCTGACGGTCATCCCGAGACCCAATCGCAGATTGCCGATGCGTTCGGTTCCCGCGGGCGGGGGCAGGCTTTTCGCCGGGCCGCCGGCCAAAGGGACGACTCGCAACTCTCTCGGGTGCGTACTCAGCGTATAGAGATGCGAATCCGTCATGGCGAAGTGCAGCGAGGCGAGTTCGTTGGTCAGGACCTCGATTGCGCCGCCGCCGGCGGGCATCCGGCAAAGGTCATTGGGGCTGCCGGGCCGGGAGAAGTAAATGTACTTCCCGTCGGGGCTCTCCTGCACCGAGAAGTGCGGTGACGTCTCGTCGATCAGCCGCTTGTCCGAACCGTCGAGGCGAACGCGCAACAACTTTTTTTCCGACACGTAGAGTATCGTCTGGCCATCGCGCGACCAGACCGGATCGGCGGCGAACTCGTCATCGATTGGCAGCCTGGAAGAGACGCCGCCGGCGATGGGTGTCACAACAATACCCGAACGCGAGACGGCGTAGAGGAGACGCGTTCCGTCCGGAGACCAGCGCGGGTAGGACCGCGGGTTTCCGTTGGTCGTGAGCCGGCGGACATTATTTCCGCTGGCCGAGGCAAGCCAAACTTCGGGCTGACCGGAACGGTCGCTCAGAAACGCGACGGTCGCGCCGTCCGGAGAGTAGGCGGGAAGGCTCTCGTAGCGGCTGGATGGCGCGAAGGCCGTGGCTGCGGCTACGTCTTTCGTCGCGGCGGTCCAGAGCTTTCCCAGCGAGTTGACCGAAAGACCTTTCCCATAGACCAGGGTCGAGCCGTGAACGGAGACCGTATTGCAAGGCACGTCGGCGAGTAGGCGAGGCGACCGCCCGGCGCGAGTGGACAGCCGATAGAGACGGCTATCGAAAGCGCCAAAGATTGCGCTCTGAGCGTTGCAGAAGATGAGTTCGTCTTCCGGTGGATTCCAGGTCAGACCGGAAGCCATCGACTGACCGTGATACACAAGCTCCGGCGGCGCGCCGGAACCGACGTTCAGCACATAGACCGATTCAATGCCGGCCTGGGGCGGGCCTTCACGGATCATATAGGCAAGGCGGCGGCCGTCGCGGGAAAGCTGGGGCGCGATGTGGAGACGATCGGAGGCCGGCGTGAGCCGCTGCCGTTCGGCGGTCGAGGTGGAGATCCGGTAGATGCCGTTTTCGGTTTTCGTGGCCATCGGCGCGACGATGGAGGCGGCGTCCGGGGTCCAGCTGAGCTGGTTGTGATTGGCGAAAAAAGTCTTGCCGGGATCGGCGATTTGTAGCAGAACGCGATGGGGCCGCCGGTGCTTGAGATGACGTTGAGAAACCCTTGCTGCTCCGGGTTACGGCTCAGAAACGCGATGGTTTTCCCGTCGGGCGACCAGACGGGGTTGTAGAAGAACTTATCGGTGTCGGCACGGAGGATGAGCGGCGCGGGCGGTTCGTCGCCGAACGATTTGGTGTAGATGCCGTGGTTTGCGATTTTCTCCGGCCCCCAGAAGAAGGCGAAGCGGCTCCCGTCCGGCGAAATCGAGGCGCCATACTCCATGCCGGGGAGTGCGGTGAGAACGGAGGTCTCGAGAGGCTTCTGTGGAGCCGGCCGGTAGATCCAGAACACGAGTCCGATGGCGACGATAGCACCCAGCGACGGTAGAAGCCAGGACCGGTCTGGAGCTCCTGGTACCGGAACAGGGGCTTCGGTACGGTTGGCCAGCCACCCGTCGAGTTCCGATTTAAACGCCCAGACCGTTCCCTTCTGCTGGTGCAGGTGACGGTGGACGGGAAGGCCCTCCAATTCCTGCCAGCGGCGGACCGTGCGCTCGCTCTTGTTCAGGTACGCGGCGATCTGTTTCCAGGAATCCAGGCGATCCGGCTCTTGCGGTGCGGGGACCATACACGTTGCGTACTTCATCCTACAGCATTTGCCGGTTTTGACCGCTGAAACAACGTCGGCCATTTCAGGCATGCCGGAAATGTCTATTTGAAATGAACCACTTGCGGGGAATGCTGGATTCATGAACGCATTCCTCCTTTTTGCCTTCCTGGCCGCCGATACCGACCAAATCGCGGCCGCTCACGACGCCACGGGCCGGGCCGAGTTCGCCGCCGGCCGGTATCGAAGCGCGCAAAAACACTTTCAGACGGCGATGAAAACGCCGGGACAATCCGACGCTTCCCTGGCGGCGGTGCTCGCCAACGCGGCGCAGGCGGCGTTCGCGCTGGAAGAGTGCGCAGAGGCCGAGAACTTGACCCGGCGGGCGGCGGCGCTGGCGCCGGACTGGCCCGGCCAGTGGCAGCAGCTCGCGCAGGTTTTGATGGCGCGGGGGAAAGACAGCGAGGCGGAGTTGGCGCTGCTCCAAGCGCTATCGGTCCGTGAGACCGCGGCGGTGTTGAGCGACCTCGGCGTGTTGGCGCAGCGGCGAAAGCGGATGACGAACGCGCTGGAGTACTTTGCGCGGGCCGAAGTGTTGGCGAAACCGGGGGCGGAGCGGGCGCGAATCCTCGCCAATCTGGGAGTGGCGCGGGGCCGAATGGGAGACAAGGCCGGCGCCGTCGAGAGCTTAGGACGGGCGGTTTCGGAACTGGAAACGAATCATCCCGACTTGGAGCGGGTCCTTTGGGGGTACAGCGAGGCGTTGTCGAAGATCGGACGAAAGGCGGAAGCGCGGGAGGCAACTCGGCGCGCCGAGTCGATCCGCTCGGCGTTCGCGGGGCAGACGAACGCGCTGGGGGCGTCGGTCAGAGTCAGCGATCTCGCCCGTTAGCCGTTGCCCCCGGCGATCGCCGACACAAACTGCACCTCGCTGTCGGGCTCCACACGCTCGGCCAATCCCATCGCGCAGATCTCTCCGTCGATCGCCACCGCCGTGCCTTTCAGCAATCGCCCGCGCAAATCCGGATAACGCGACTCCAGGTCCGCCACAACTTCACGGACCGTTGCGCCGCCGGTCTCGACCCATTCGGCCCCGCCTGTCGCCTCGCGCAGCAGGGCCGGAATGTGCACACGGGCCATTTACGCCAGGGCCGCGACGATCGAGGGCGGGTTCATCGGCAGCTTGCGCAGGCGCACCCCCAGAGCATCGTGAATCGCGTTCGCGATGGCCGGCGTCGGCGGCACGATATTTGCCTCACCCACACCGCGCACGCCAAACGGATGGGACGGATTGGGCACCTCGACGATCACCGTATCGATGGGCGGAACATCGAGAATCGTTGGCATGCGGTAATCGAGCAGGCTCGCGTTCATCATGCGGCCGCCGTCGCTCATCCAATACTCTTCGTTCAACGCCCAGCCGATGCCTTGCACGCTTCCGCCCTGCATCTGGCCTTCGACATAACTCGGATGGATCGCGCGCCCGGCGTCCTGCACCGACGTGAAGCGAACGATGGTCGTTTTTCCGGTCTCCGTATCGACCTCAACGTCGACGATCACGCCCGCAAACGACCCGCCCGCGCCGCGCGGATTCACGCTGCCTTGTCCGACAACCGGACCGCCCGTTTCGCTGAGCCGCGCCGCCAACTCCGCGAACGTCATCGAGCGATCGCCAGCGCGGAACACACCTTGCGCAAACGAAACATCGGCCACCTCCCACAATTTCGCCGCGCGCGCCTTCATCTGCGCCACCACGTCCTGAGCCGCGTCGTGCGCCGCCCAACCCGTCGCGAAGGTTGTGCGCGATCCGCCGGTCACCGCCGTGTAACCGATCGTGTCCGTATCGACCACGGATGGATTCAGCTTCTCAACCGGAATTCCCAAAACCTCGGCCGCCTGCATCGCGATCGATGTCCGCGACCCGCCGATGTCGGTCGATCCCTCGATCAAGTTCGCCGTGCCGTCGGCGTTCACGCTGATCACGCAGCTCGACGCAAAGCCGATGTTGAACCAATACCCGATGGCAACGCCGCGGCCGCGCTTGGCCTCCGCGTGAGAAGGCTCGCCTAACGGCGCCGCATAGTGCGCGTGCGCCTTCATCGCCTCCAGCACTTCCACACAGCCGATCTTCTTGAACTTCGGGCCGTCGGCGCGCCGCGTCCCTTCCTTCGCCGCGTTACGCAGACGCAACTCGATCGGGTCGATCTTCAACTCCCGCGCAATCTCGTCGACAACGCTCTCGGTAGCGAACGCCGCATTCGGCGCGCCCGGCGCGCGGTAGGCCGCCGTCGACGGCTTGTTCACCAAAACATCGTAGCCATCGATTGTTTGATTCGGAATGTCGTAGGCCGCGAACACGCACATCGCGCCGGCGCCCACCATGCCGCCCGGATACGCACCGGCTTCATACGCCAAGTACGCTTGCGCCGCGACGAACTTGCCGCTTGCATCGGCGCCGATCTTCACGCGCACCAGCGAACCGGGCGTCGGGCCGGAGCCTTCGAACACCTCGCGCCGCGTCATGACGATTCTCACCGGCCGCCCGCACTTCTTCGACAGCAGCGCGGCCACCGGCTCGATATACACCGGGATCTTGCCGCCGAACCCGCCGCCGATTTCGGTCGGCGTCACCTTCACGCGCGACACCGGCAGATCGAGCAGACACGCCACCACATCGCGCACCACGAAGGCGCCTTGCGTCGAGCACCACACCTGCACGCGCCCGTCGTTGTTCCACAACGCCGTGGCGGCATGCGGTTCGATGTACCCCTGATGCACGGTCGCGGTTTTGAATTCGCGTTCGATGAGAACCGCCGCCGACGCAAACGCGCTGTCGCTATCGCCCATCGCATGGCGCACGTGATCGGTGACGTTCGATTCCTTATGCAGAGCGGGCGCGCCCGCAGCCATCGCATCGGTGACGTTCAGCACGCACGGCAGCACGTCGTATTCGATCTCGATCAGTCGCGCGGCCTGTTCAGCGGCGTGCGCGCTGTTGGCGGCCACGGCCGCGATCGCGTGTCCTTCATAGAGGACCTTGTCCTTCGCCAGCACGTTGCCGCGGACGTAGCTCAGCGGCGTTTCGCCTTCGCCCAGGTCGACGATCCGGTCCGGCGTTTGCGGAAAGTCGTCCGCCGTCACAACCGCCATCACGCCGGGAAACGCAGCGGCCTTCGATGTGTCGACGCGCTTGATTCGCGCGTGCGCGTGCGGACTCCGCACCACCGCGCCATGCACCAATCCCGCCATCTGCACATCCGCGCCGTAAATCGCGCGGCCCGTTACTTTGTCGGCGCCGTCGTGCCGGGGCGGCCGCGTGCCGATCACGTTGTATGCCGTGCTCATCGCATCTCCTTCGCGGCCGCCTGGACCGCGCGCACAATCTTGTCGTAACCCGTACAGCGGCAGAGGTTATTCGCGAGCCACAACCGGATGCGCTCTTCGTCCGCAGCGGGCTCGGCGTCGAGCAACGCCTTCGCCGCGACAATAAACCCGGGCGTGCAAATCCCGCACTGCAAAGCGGCGTGCTCGATGAAGGCCTTTTGCAGCGGGTGCAGATCGTTGCCGCGTGCGATGCCTTCGATCGTCGTTACGCTACGGCCCTGTGCTTCGACGCCGAGCACGAGGCACGACGTCACCAGATTGCCGTCGAGCGTGACGCAGCAACTGCCGCAGTTACCGTCGCCGCAGCCTTCTTTAGTCCCCGTCAAGTGCAGCGTGTCGCGCAGGCATTCCAGCAGCGTCTGGCGCGGCTCGGCGAGGAACTCCACCGGCTCGCCGTTCAATGTCATCGAAACTTGTGTCTTCATCGTCTACCCCAATACCGCGCTCAACGCGCGCCGCGACAGAACGCCGCAAATATGTCTCCGGTAATCGGCCGGCGCGCGCATGTCCGAAATCGGCCGCGCCGCCGCTTGCGCCAACGCCGCCGCTTGTTCGATCAGCGCCGCCGATGGTGCTTGCCCTTCCAGCGCGCCGCCCACTTCGCGCACGAACAGCGGCGTGGGCGCGACCGAGGCGAGCGCCAATCGGGCCATCGTAATCTTGCCGTCCACCACCGTCGCCGCCACGCCGACACCCGCCACCGCAATATCCATCTCATTGCGCGGGATGAATCGCAGATACTTGGCGCGCGTGCCAGACGCGGGTTTTGGAATGAAAACGTCGACGAGAAATTCGCCCGGCGCGAGCGCGTTCTTTCCGGGCGCGATGCAGAAATCTTCGACCGCGATCTCGCGGCGTCCGTCCGGTCCGGCCACGCGCGCGCGCGCCGACAGCGCGATCAGCAGCGGCACGGCGTCGGCGCTGGGCGCGGCGTTGCAGAGGTTGCCGCCGATTGACGCGCGGCCCTGAATCGCCGTACCGCCGATCAGCGCGGCGACTTCGGCAAGCGCCGGGTAGTGCGTCCGCACATCGCGATTCGCCGCGATGTGAATGCAGGCAGCCGCCGCGCCAAGCCGGAGACCGTCAGCATCCATCGCGATTGCCGTCAGCTCCGGAATGCGCTTCACATCGACGACCAGCTCCGCTTCGCGGCGTCCGCTCTTTAGTTGCACGATCAGATCGGTGCCGCCGGCCAGCACCCTCGCATCGGCTCGCGATCCAAGCGCGCGCACGGCGTCGTCGACCGACGACGCGGCTATGTACTCAAACGGTTTCATCTGAAGCATCGTATCAGGTACGGCAATACCGGGTCTGCTACGCTCGAATCGACATGCCTTTCGATCCCGGACTCGCCGATCGGATTCGCGCCACACTCGGACGCCTCTGCCCGTTTGAAGAGAAGAAGATGTTCGGCGGCATCGCGTTTATGGTGAGCGGCCACATGTGTTGCGGCGTCGTGAAGTCGGATCTCATGCTGCGCCTGGGACAGGCGGGCGCGCAAGCGGCGCTGCGCGAACCGCATACCCGCTCGATGGATTTCACCGGAAAGCCGATCAAGTCGATGATCTACGTCAACGCCGAGGGTATCGACTCCGACGAGGCGCTGGATTCGTGGCTGCGCCGCGCGGTCGAATTCGCACGGAGCGAAAACGCCTAGCCGCTAAATCGGATACGGCCAATGCGGCCGCGAGAACAGCCCGCCATCGACGTATAGCGTCTGGCCGGTAACAAACTCCGAAAGCTCTCCGCAAAAGAAAACCACCGCGCGGCCAATATCCATCGGTGTTCCAACGCGCCCAAGCGGCGTCGCCGCGGCCCACGTCCCCGCGTAGTCGCCCGCTTCTTCCTTGGTCCGCTCGATCTCCACCGCCCCCGGCGCCACACAGTTCACGCGAATCCCGTACTTGCCGAGCTCCACCGCCGACACCTTCGTGAACTGCTCCATTCCACCCTTCGACGCCGTGTAATTCACCAGCTTCGGAAACGCGATCTTGTTACAACCCGAGCCGATGTTGATGATCCGTCCGCCGCCCGACTCCTTCATCATCCGCGCGGCCATCTGCGTGCATAGAAAGCAACCCTTCAAGTTCGTATCGAGCACCCCGTCCCACTCCGCTTCGGTCAGATCCAGCAGATCTTTCCACGTCTGCACGCCCGCGTTGTTGACCAGAATATCGAGCCGCCCGAACTCGCGCTTGACCATCTCGAACATCGCCTCCACCGCCGCCAAATTCGCCACATGCGCCTGCACCACCGCCGCCGACACGCCCATCCCGCGCGCATCGTGCGCCGTCGCTTCGGCGCCCTTCAAATCGGTGTTGTAGTTGACGACGACGTTCGCGCCATGACGCGCCAATTGCAGCGCGATGCCCTTGCCGACACCCTTGCTTGCGCCCGTCACCAGCGCCACTTTTCCCTGCAGTTCCTTGGCCATACTCTACTTCAGTGTAAACGTCGAATATCGCCCGGTGGCGGTGAGCAGCAACAGCCCGAAACCGAGATAGATCGCCGACGTCGCGCTCAAGCACGCCGCCATGCCGAAGTGCTGCGAAGCGTAGGCGATCGCCACCGGCGCCAGGCCGCCCCCGAGCCAGCCCAGCGAGTTCATCACGCCCACCGCGGTCGCGCGCCGCTCCGGCGGGACGTAGTCGTAGAGGGTCGCCCAAATGTTGGCGTCGTAGATGCCCTTGCACAAACCGAAGCCGATCATCGCCAGCACCAGCACCGTCACATCGAGCGTCCATCCGCTCAGGAACAGAAACGGCACGCCGCCCAACAGCCCCATCGCCTGCGTGCGCGCGCGGCCGCCCGTTGTGCCGCCGCGGCCCGCGCTGATCTTCGCCGTAAGCCGGTCGGCCATCCATCCACCGAGCAACACGCCGCACACCGAAGCGAGTTGCAAATACGCCGTCGCCGAAAATCCCGCCATCGAAAGGCTCATCTTGAAGTTGCGCACCAGATACGACGGCAGCCACGTCAGAAAGATCAACGCCACAAAATTCGCGCCGATAAACGTCGCGATCAACACCGCCACCATCGGATGCGCGAAGATCGCGCGCACCGGCACTTTGTTCTCCGCGACCGCCTTCTCCTCCGGCTCGCGAATGAACTTCCAAAGCACAAGCCCAAGTACCGTCCCCGCGATACCGAACACATAGAAGCCGCTGCGCCAACCGTAGTATTGCCCCAGCAGCCCCGCGAACGTCCCGCCCGCGATTGTGCCAGCGTAGACGCTTGATTGATGAAACGACATCGCTCGCGACCGTGTCTCTGTCGTGTGGAACGCGCTAATCAGAGCCATCGATGCCGGAAAGTAGAACGCCTCGCCAAGCCCTTCGAGTCCGCGAAACGTAACCAGATGCCAGTACTCGGTCGACAGTGCCGTCGCGATCGTCACCAGCGACCACGCGATCAATCCACCCAGCACCACCGTCTTTCGCGAGAACCGGTCCCCCACCCAACCGGCAAACGGCCCCGCCGCCGCGTACACCCACATAAACGAACTCCCGACGATGCCGAGTTGAACATCGGAAAGCCCCATTTCCTTCTGCAAAAGCGGAAAGACCGAGAAGATCGCCTGCCGGTCCGCGTAGTTGAAAAAACACACCAGCCACAACATCGCGACGAGCCACCACTTGTAACGGGAAATTTGCATGAATCTGTTGATTGTACGCCGCTCGTTTTCGCTTACACTGAGGATTCTGGAGGTTCACGTAAGAGTTGAACGCAAAGCTGACTGAGATCCCGCAACGCAGCGAGCCCACCGAGCGCTGGACGGTTACCGACGCAAGTGAAGGCTACGACGTCGCCGCATGGGGCAAGGGCTATTTTTCGGTTGGAGCCAACGGCCACGTCTTCGTGCATCCCACCAAGGAGCCGACCAAATCGGTTGATCTCAAGAAACTCGTCGATACCCTCGTCCTTCGCGGCATCAACCCGCCGATCTTAATCCGCTTCGGAGAAATTCTTCAAAATCGTCTCGCCGAATTGCACGGCGCCTTCCGCACCGCCATCACCGAACACAACTACAAAGGCGAATACCAGTGCGTGTTCCCGATCAAGGTGAACCAGCAGCGCCAGGTCGTCGAAGAGGTGTTCGAATACGGCCGCCCGTTTCAATTCGGCCTTGAAGCCGGCTCGAAGCCCGAGCTGCTCGCCGTCATGGCGATCGCCGACAACAACACGCCGATTCTCTGCAACGGCTTCAAGGACGACGAGTACATCGAGCTCGCCATGATGGCCCGCAAGATCGGCCGCAACATTATTCCCGTCGTTGAAAAGTACACCGAGCTCGAACTGATTCTGAAGCACGCCGCTCGCCTCGGAGTCACGCCGGCCATCGGCATTCGCTTGAAGCTCGCCAGCCGCGGCTCGGGCCGTTGGAAGAGCTCGGGCGGCTATCGCTCGAAATTCGGCCTCACCGTCACCGAAGCGCTGCGCGCGCTGGAACTGCTGAAGTCGCTCGGCATGGGCGATTGCCTCAAGCTCATCCACTTCCACCTCGGCAGTCAGATCACCAACATCCGCCAGATCAAGGGCGCCGTGATTGAAGCCGCGCGTATCTATGTCGAACTGCGCCGAGCCGGCGCGGGCCTTGAATACGTCGACGTCGGCGGCGGTCTCGGCATCGATTACGACGGCTCGCAAACCGACTTCGAATCCAGCGTCAACTACACGTTGCAAGAGTACGCCAACGACGTTGTCTATCACATCCAGAACGTCTGCGAAGAAGCCGAAGTACCGACGCCGAACATCATCAGCGAAAGCGGACGCGCCGTGGTGGCCTATCACAGCCTGCTCGTCTTCAACGTCCTCGGCGTTAGCGGCTTCGGCGATGAGAACGTGCCGGCCGAAGTCAACCCCGACTGGGAACAGCCGCTCGCCGATCTCTATCAGGCCATGCATTCGGTCTCCGGCAAGAATCTGCTCGAGAGTTATCACGATGCCCAAGGCGCGCTCGATTCCGCTCTGAACCTGTTCAGCCTCGGCTACCTCACGCTCGAACAGCGCAGCCTCGCCGAAAACATGTACTGGAACGTGTGCCGCCGCGTGTTGAAGGCGGCCAAGGAACTCGAATTTTTCCCCGAAGAACTCGAAGGCCTCGAGAACACGCTGTCCGATACCTACTTCTGCAACTTCTCGCTGTTTCAATCGATGCCCGATAGCTGGGCCATCAAGCAGCTCTTCCCGATCATGCCGATTCACCGGCTCAACACGCGGCCCACCCGTCACGCGGTGCTCGGCGATATCTCCTGCGACAGCGACGGTAAGATCGACCGCTTCATCGACCGCCGCGATGTGAAGAACACCCTCGCGCTGCACGGATTCTCGCCCGGCGAACCATACTACCTCGGTGCGTTTCTGCTCGGCGCCTATCAGGAAATCCTCGGCGACTTGCATAACCTGTTCGGTGACACCAACGCCGTGCACGTCACGCTCGCTGAAAATGGCGAACCCGTGCTCGATCATGTCATCGCGGGCGATACCGTCAGCGAAGTGCTCGACTACGTCCAGTACAACTCCCGCCTTCTGATCGAGACCTATCGCAAGGATGTTGAAGTCGCCGTGCGCGAAGGCAAACTCGGCTACGAAGAGGCTGGCCGGCTGGTCCGGTTCTACGAGGACGGCATCGGCGGCTACACGTATCTGGAATCGGTGGAATGAAGCTCCTCGTTTTCTCCGACATCCACTCCGACAAACGCGCGCTCGAGAAGTTGATGGAGATCGACGCGGACCTCTATGTCTGCGCGGGCGATCTGGTAACGTGGGCGCGCGGCCTGGACACGATGGCCGAGCTCATGAAGCCGCGCGCCGACAAGATGTACATGATCCCCGGCAATCATGAATCGGAGTCCGACATCGCGCGCCTGTGTGATCGGTTCGGCTTCACCAACCTCCACGGCAAATCCATCGAGGTCGCCGGCGCGCACATCGCGGCGCTCGGTTATTCGAGCCCGACGCCCTTCAACACGCCCGGCGAATACAGCGAGCAACAGATCGCCGAAAAGCTAAAGCCCTTCGCAACGCTGCAGCCGCTGGTGTTGATCTGCCACTGCCCGCCCAAGGACACCGATCTCGACGGCGTGAAACCCGGCGCCCACTTCGGCAGCGAAGCCGTGCGCGCATTCATCGACGCCGTCGAACCCGTACGCTTCTTCTGCGGCCACATCCACGAATGCGAAGGCCGCGACGTCATGATCGGCCACACCCGCGGCGCTAACGTCGGCAAGCGCGGGTATCTGCTGGATCTACAGTTGCTCGAAGACTGAGCGGTCAGCGCATCATCCGATCAGAAGGCGAATTTAGCCGCTCCAACAACTCGGCGAAACGGCGCTAGACTGAATGGGCGGGTTCCTCATTGACTGGAGTCTATATGAAGAAGTTCCTCATCCTCGTAACTGCAATCACGGCTTTCTTAGTGCAAGGCCAGACGCCTAAACTGCGGGGCCGAAAGCCCGACAAGCTGGAAGCGCCGAAGATTGAGGCGCCAAAGATCGAGGCGCCGAAGCTGGACCCCGCCAAACTGGAGCCGCCGAAACTAGAAACGCCAAAACTAGAAACGCCGAAAGTGACTCCGCCGAAAATTGATCCGCTGTCGTTGCCCATGCCTGCCAGTTTCGATCTAAAAGAGGCACAAGGAGGTCCGCTACGTATCCCCGTTCCAGACCCCAACAGAGTTGTGCCAAAGCCGTCCCCAGCCGTGTTGAACGAGCGGTCGACGCTGGCAAGGAAAGCCGTCATCCTAAACGACGCGAAGTGCCCAGTGCTCATCGAAGAATTAGATGCAAGTCCGGTGGGAGGCAAGGAGTGGAGTATGGTACTGAACGGTCAGATCCGAACGCGCTCCGCCATCACCGCCGCCGATGTTCGCCTCGCCAGCTTTGATCTCTTCGGGAACCACATTTCGACGCAGCAGAAGTTGCTGATCGAAGACATCGGGCAGGATGACCTGGCCTTGCTCACCGGCCCGATCGGGAGCATGTCCGAGAAAGAAGTAAAGGTGTTGCAGACAACCTTTGCGTTTGTGGCGCAGGTGCGGCTGGCCAACGGAAGTGTTTGGAAGTACGATCCGCTCGATGTGGCGAGGGCGCTCTACAAACTTCAAATTCGAGTCGACCCCAGCCGCCTAGAGGCCAAATAACAGTAGCGCGGCAATCTGCACGGCTCCAAAACAGCGGCCTGCATCTACGAATAAAACCGTTTCTTCCAGGTGCGATATTGGAACTACATGGATAGTTTCATTATGAAACCGGTACTCTTTGTTCTGGCGCTCGGGTGCGCGATGGCACAGACAATTTCGGGGTCGCTGGAAGGACACGTCATCGACCCCAGCGGCGCTGCGATCACCGGCGCGAAAGTGATCGTCTCCTCGGGCGAGACCGGGCTGCGCCGGGAACTCGTGACCAATGAAAACGGCTACTTCCTGATGACGTTCCTGCCGCTGGGCGAGTACGCGGTGACCGCGGAGGCGGGCGGCTTCGGCGCGGTGCAGCGCAATGCGCGCGTGGACCTGGGCGCAACGCGCGTGGTCGACTTCAAACTGCAACCCGCAACGGTGTCGACGCAGGTAACGGTCGAGGCCGACGCGTCGTTGATCGAGATGGCGCGGGGCGAGCAGAAAGGATCACTCGACGAACGCACGATCGAAGACCGCCCGATGTCGTCGCGTAACATGCTGTCGTTGGTTGAGATGCTGGCTGGCTTTCAAAGCTCCGGCGGATATTCGGGCGTGAATAATCCAACGTTGTCGACCGGATCGTATGTGTCGTTCAACGGCACCGGCACGCGGTCGGCGTCGTTCCAGATCGACGGCGTCGGCAACGACGATTCGTCGGAGGGGATGTCGCGGCAGAACGTGAACATCTCGTCGATCAAGGAGTTCGTCGTGTTGACGAATGCGTTCTCGGCCGAGTTCGGGCGCGGCGCGTCCGCCGTGCTCGTGCAGACGAAATCGGGCACGAACAAGATCCACGGCGACGCCTACGAATTCTTGCAGAACCAGGTCCTGAACTCCAACGGGTACTTCAACAATACGGCCGGATCCAAGGCGGATGGCTCGCCGAACATTCCGCGCGCGCCGTATCGACGCAATCAGTTCGGCTATACGGTGGGTGCGCCGATCGTCAAAAACAAGCTGTTTCTGTTTCACGCCTTCGAGCGGACCGAACAGCGCGCGCACGCGACCACGACGCGCTGGGTCTTTCCCGCCGGCACGCGCATTCAAGTTGGCGATTGCCGCACATGTTTGAATCCGGAGGAGCATCCGGCGCTCGAAGCCGATCGCGCCACGCTGCAAGGCATTCTTGATCGCTTCCCGAAAGAGGGGCCGAACAACACCGCGTTCTGCGCGAACTGTTTCACCAAACAGATCGCGAACAATTTCCCCGATCAGGACTATTCGGGCAAGCTCGATTGGGTGCGATCGCCGCGCGATTTGTACGCACTGCGTTACCAGTACAGCCGGCAAAAACGCCGGCCGGGCGAGTTGATCCCCGGCGAGGCGGCCGTGCAAAACAACAAGCAGCAAAACGTCGGCTTTACGGCGACGCAGCTATTCTCGGCGCGCACGTCGGGTGAGTTCCGCTTAGGCCTCGGACTGCGCACGACGCTTGTCGACATCTCCGGCGGCAATCAGACGCCGATCGTGCGCATCGCCAATCCCAGCGCGTTCACCACGACGACGCTCGGCTCCGCCGGCGCGTTCCCAATCAACCGCTGGCAGACCGATTATCAGTTCAATTACAACCTCTCCCACATCCGCGGCAAGCATTCGCTGCGCATGGGCGTGGACCTTCGCCGCCAGAAGCTCGACGATTTGGCCGACAACAATTCGCGCGGCTTCTACAATTTTGCGGCCGTCGGCATTCGCGGCACGCCGACGTTCTACGAAGGCTGGGAGAACTTCCTGCGCGGGTTCGTCAGCAGCTATCAGAAGGGATACGGCAACTTCTTCACGGCAAACCGCATGGGCGAGTTGAATCAGTATTTTCAGGACGACTGGAAGCTGCGGCCGAATCTGACGTTGAACCTGGGCTATCGATACGAATACGTGCGGCGGCCGATCGAGATCAACAATCGCGTCAACTACAACTACGGGCATTTTACCGCCGGCCACGAGCCGCGGTTTGGTTTTGCGTGGACGCCGCGCGGCGCCGATGGCTGGCTGCGCCGCGTGACGGGCGGGCCGGATCGGCTGTCGGTGCGCGGCGGCTTCGGGCTCTTCCATTCGCGGATCTTTCAGAGCGTGTTCTCCCAAAGCGGGGCGTCCTTGCGCAGTCAACCGCCTTTTGGAATTTTGCGCGCGTTCGACAGCGGGTTCGACGTGGCCGATCCGTCGCGCGGCTATGTCTATTCGATCGACAACTTCAATCCGCGCGGGCTGTCGATCGCGCGCATCGCCCCGAACCTGGGCATGCCAAATATCCAGCAGTACAATTTCACGATCGATAGGGTCATTACGCAAGACATCGTCTTGTCGCTCGGCTACACGCGCACGCGGGCCATTGGCAACCTGTTGAATGGGATTCAAAATCGCGCCCGTTTTCCAACGCTCGGCTCCGACGGAATCATGTACGACAAAATCTGGCCCGACCTAGGTGCGACCAATCCCCCGCCCGGCTACATTTCATTGGCGCAGCCGAGGACGCAATTGCGCCGGCCTGATCCGCAGTACTCCTCGATCTTTTACGTTCACAACGCGTCGTGGAGCTACTACAACGCCATGCGAATGACACTGCGCCAACGCTACAAGAAAGGGCTGCATTGGATGGTGAACTATTCGTGGTCGAAGACCATCGATACCGGCACCGACGTCACGCAGGGCAACACGCTGACCGAGTTCGATTCGGCCCGGTCTCTACGGGGGCTGAGCGATCTTCATCAGGCGCATCGCATCAACATCAACTACGCGTACCAGCTGCCGTTCTTCGCCAAGAACCGGTTCATCGGCGGATGGACGATCTCGGGCAATCACACCTATGCGACGGGAAATCCGTTCACGGTGACGGCGGGTTATGACGTGAACGCGGATGGCGTCCTCAACGACCGCCCGATTCTACTGAATCAAGCACTGTACGGAATCTCGATCGACAACGCGCGCGTGAATCCCGCCACGGGCCGGCAGTTCAGCGAGGAAGCGTTTCCGTTGAGCGGCTTTTTCCCGACGCTTGCCAACACGGTCTCGCAGCGGCCGTTCGATCCAGGCGGATCGGGCAAGGACTCCCTCGGCCGAAACACGTTCTTCGGTTCGGGCATTCGGAATTGGGATCTCGGCGTCTACAAAAACTTCCGCTTGCTCCGCGAATCGCACAAACTACAATTCCGCGCGGAAATGTACAACCTCATGAACACCCCGAAGTTCGGCCTGCCGGTGCGCAACACGCTCAGTCCAACATTCGGACGCATCGCCGGGACATTCAACAACTTCAATTTTGTTGGAGCGTCGCGGTTGGATGACACCGCGCGAATGGTGCAGCTATCGTTGCGGTTGGTGTTCTGACGGTAGTGGCTCCACGAACGACTGATTCGTTGAAAAGCCTGCCCCGCCCGTCGCGCTAAAATAGACCGATGACGTTAGACGAGTTGGAAAGAGAGTACACGCCGCTCCGCCAGCAGGCCATCGCTGTGCGGAGCTATCTTTGACGCCCCTCAAAAACTGGCCGAACTGGCCAAAACCGAGGACCTGATCGCCTCGCCCAACTTCTGGAACGAACAAGAGCGCTCGCAAAAAGTCATGCAGGACCGCAAGCGCCTCGAGAAGTCCATCGGCGATGACGCCGAAGTGAAAGGCATGATCGAAGAAGTCGACACGCTCTTTGAACTAGGCCGCGAAGGCGAAGCCGTCAACGGCGACCTCGAAACCACGCTGAAGAAGTTAACCGCGCGCCTCGAAGTGCTGGAAACGGCGATGCTCCTCTCCGGCGAAAACGACGCCAAGTCCGCCATCGTCACCATCCACCCCGGCGCCGGCGGCACCGAAAGCCAGGACTGGGCCGAAATGTTGCTCCGCATGTTCCTCCGCTGGTGTGAGCGCAACAACTACCAGGCCAGCATCACCGATCGCCTCGAAGGCGAAGGCGCGGGCATCAAGTCGGCCACCATCGAAGTCGACGGCGAAAACGCCTACGGCATGTTGCAAAGCGAAATCGGCGTGCACCGCCTCGTCCGCATCTCGCCCTTCGACGCCAACGCGCGCCGCCACACGTCGTTCGCATCGGTCTTCGTCATTCCGCAGATCGACGACGACGTCAACATCGACATCAAGCCCGAAGATCTGAAGATCGACGTCTTCCGCGCCTCGGGCGCCGGCGGACAGCACGTCAACCGCACCGAATCCGCCGTCCGCTTCACCCACCTGCCCACCGGCATCGTCGTGCAGTGCCAGACCGAACGTTCGCAGCACAAAAACCGCGCCAGCGCGATGAAACAAATGCGTGCGAAATTGTTCGAACACGAAATGAACAAGCGCCGCGCGGAAGAGAAGAAGCTCGAAGACACAAAGCTCGAAATCAACTTCGGCAGCCAGATTCGCAGCTACGTGCTCGCCCCCTACCGCATGATCAAGGACCATCGCACCAAGAAGTCGGTCGGCGATGTGGACCGCGTGCTTGACGGCGACCTCAGCGAGTTCATGCACGCCTTCCTGGTCTTCAAGAAGACCGGCAAAATCGCGGGCGACGACAAGGACCTTGACGACTAATTCGCAACTCGAAGAAGCGGCGGCAATCCTGCGCCGAGGCGGGCTGGTCGCGTTCCCGACCGAGACGGTCTACGGCCTCGGCGCCAACGCGCTCGACGAGGACGCGGTCCGCCGCATCTACGCCGCCAAGGGCCGGCCGTCGACGTCGCCATTAATCGTGCACATCGCCGGCGCGGCGATGGGCAAGCGCGTCGCGCGCGAGTGGCCGGAAACCGCCGCGATCTTAACCAACCGCTTCTGGCCCGGCCCGCTCACCCTCGTCCTGCCGAAACAAAAACGCGTCCCCGCCATCGTCA
>Ga0194119_10003964_pt1 | contig 23352 bp, 22 predicted proteins | sample TA2MahC100mmetaG_FD_148620 | JGI IMG/M metagenome (GOLD analysis project Ga0194119, IMG submission 148620) | Freshwater microbial communities from Lake Tanganyika, Tanzania - TA2015018 Mahale Deep Cast 100m | ecosystem: Environmental > Aquatic > Freshwater > Lake | place: Tanzania: Lake...
CTTGATGTCCTTGAAAATGTAGGTGTAAAAATCTGTGAACCCGAAGCCCTCGATCTGCTCGGCAGCGCAGGCGCCCGGGTAACAGGAGAGCTGGCCAGGATACCAACCTGGCTGGTGCAGCAGGCGCTAAGCACGGCGCCCTGCAAGCTCGTGATTTATGACCGCAGCGGGCGGCGGGCGCTAACCCTGGAGAAGGGTAATATTTATTACGGCACCGGCTCCGATACTCCCTACATTATCGATATCGAGAGTGGTCAGCGGCGGCGGGCGGTTAAGCAGGATACCGTCAACGCCACCCGGATTGCCAATGCCTTGGAGAATATCGACTTTATCATGTCGATGGCCAAGGCATCCGATGTTCCCGAAATCAGGACCGACCGGCATCATTTCGAGGCGATGACTTTAAACAGCACCAAGCCGATAATTTTTGACGCTCACAACCGGGAGGGTTTAAGCGACATTATCAGGATGGCTTCCCTGGTCTGCGGTAGTAAAGAGATCCTGGTGCAAAGACCCTATATCATGCATTATGCCGAACCTAATTCGCCGCTTACCCACTCCAAAACTGCCCTGGAGAAACTGCTCAGGGCGGCCGAAGAGAGGATCCCCCTGATCTACGCGCCGGCGGTGATGTGCGGGGCCACCGGCCCGGTAACCACGGCCGGGGCCCTGGTGGTGGCGAATGCAGAGATCCTGTCCGGGCTGGTTATTCACCAACTTAAAGCAAAGGGGGCGCCCTTCATCTATGGTGGTGGGACCCCGCCGCTTAATATGATTACCACGGTCTGCTCTTACGGCGACCCGCAGGGTATTGTCGGCGCTGTTTCGCTGGTGCAGTTGGCCCAGTTTTATAACTTGCCATCATTTAGTATTGCCGGTTGTACCGATGCCCAGCTCTTTGATCAGCAGGCGGCAATGGAGGCTGGCTTTAACCTGCTCATGTCGGCCCTGGCCGGCGGCAACCTGGTTCATGACCTCGGCTATATCGGAGTTGGGTTGACTTTCAGTTTGGAGTACCTGGTCCTATGCAATGAAGGGGTAGGCGCTGCTAGATTTATAATTCAGGGGGTGGAGGTAAATCCCCGTACGCTGGCCTTAGATGTAATTGAAAAGGTGGGCCCCGGTGGTCACTTTTTGACTGAGCAGCATACCCTTGATCATTTTAAAAGCGAGATGCATTTTACCAGGCTCTTTAACCGCAGCGCTTATGATAACTGGCAGGCAACGGGATCAAAGACCTTTGGCGAGCATGCCAACAATCTACTGAAAGAGATTTTACAGTGGCACGAGGTTCCCGGGCTTGACCCGCAGCTGGAAGAAGAGATCAAGGCGATTGCGGAGGGTTAAAACTACTATTTCTAAATTGGTCTGATTGGGGTCTGCTTGGTATAATGGTAAGCGAAGGGAGATAAAATATGTTAAAAGAACTGACTGTTGAAAACTTTGTCCGTGAAGTGGCTTCATCGACGCCGGCACCCGGCGGAGGTAGCGTGGCCGCACTGGCCGGAGCCCAGGGGGCGGGGTTGCTCTCCATGTATTGTCATTTAAGTCAAAACCGCGACAAGCTGGGTGATGTGGTCGACCGGTTGCAAGAGGCCGGTGAAGAAGCCCGCTTTATTAAGTTGAAACTGCTGGAAGCAATTGACGAAGATACGCTGGCTTTTAACCAGGTGATGGAAGCTTACCGCCTACCCAAAATGACAGAAGCAGATAAGGCTGCCCGTAAAGTAGCGATTCAACAGGCGGCGATTAATGCTGCTGAAGTACCGCTCAAAACGGCGCGCGGCGCCTTAAAGATTCTGGCTCTGATCAGCGAGGCAGCAGGCAGGGGGAACCCGGCGGCGGTAACAGATTTAGGGGTTGCCAATTTGCAGGCTTACGCCGGACTGGTTGGAGCCTGCTATAATGTGTTGATCAACCTTTCCATGATTACTAACGAGGCTAAGGTAGCGGAGCTGCAGAAAGAGATCGGCCTGGTCCGTGCAGAAGGCGAAAAGTATTTTGTAGAGAGTAAAGCGTTGATAGAAGAAGGTATCAAGTAAAATAATCTGGAGATCAAGTGATGAGCGAACACTACGAGCTGATTGATCAATCGATGTTGCTAAGGTATCTGTTTTACCCCCATCGGCAACATAGCAAGCCGCGTGAAGGGGCCTTTGATTTAAGCGTTCCTGTAGAGGCCAATGTCGATATTATCTGCCGGGCCTACCCGGCGGCTGCAAATGGCCCCTGGATTCTTTACTTTCACGGCAACGGTGAAGTGGTCAGTGATTACGATGGTATTGCGCCGCTCTATAAAAACCGCCACCTTAACCTGCTGGTTGCTGACTACCGCGGTTACGGGGCCAGCGGTGGAACGCCGACCTTCGGTGACCTGGTGGCCGACGCCCGCATAATATTTGAATACATGGTAGCTGAGCTTCCGGCAGAGATCAAATCCGATCAGTGGTTTGTAATGGGCCGCTCTCTCGGCAGCATCTCTGCCCTGGAACTGGCCGCTGCCTACCCTGATCAAATTGGCGGCCTGGTTGTTGAAAGCGGTTTCATCAGCGTGGCCGGTTTAATTAACCATCTTGGATTGCCATCGCCGGGAGATTTAAGTGGGCTTGAAAGGTTTTACCGGGAATTGGCTGCTTCAATCAGTCTTCCCGCGCTGGTAATTCACGGTGAACGCGATAGCCTGGTTCCGCTGCACCAGGGGCGGGACCTTTTTGAGGCCCTTGGATCACAGCAGAAAGAAATGGTCACCATTTCCTTTGCCGATCATAATGATATAATGTTTGTTGACTCACAAAAATATATGAGCGCTATCGAAGATTTTATCAGGAGGAATTGATAAATGCTGGTTAAAGAGATCATGACTACAGATGTAGTAACTGTCTCAACCGGTGATTCGGTTGAAGTTTGTGCAAAATTACTACAGGAGCACAATATCAGTGGTCTGCCAGTTCTTGACGAAGCTGGCAGGGTGGCGGGGGTGGTAACCGAAGGCGACTTGATCAGACGTGCTTCAAGGGTTAAAGCACCCGGCTATCTAGAAATTTTGGGCGGTCTGATCTATCTGGGCAGCCCAAAAAAGTTTGTTGAAGAACTGCAGCGGGCCATGTCTCTGGAAGCAGGGCAGCTGATGAGTAAAAATGTAGTGTTTATCGGCCCGGAAGATACAGTAGAAACAGCAGCGACCCTGATGGTAGAAAAAAGCATCAGCAGATTGCCGGTTGTTGATGAACAGCAGAAACTAATTGGTATCGTTTCACGCCGTGACATTATGAGCTCGCTTTACAACAGCAAAGAGTAGCGGGAGTGCTGAAATAATGATTGCTAAAAGAACCGGTGTTTTAGTTGCCGGTGCCCTGGTGAATTTTTGCCTGGGTATTTTTTATGCCTGGTCAGTCTTTGCCGATGGGTTAATTAAAGAGCTGGGTTGGGCAAAATCGACAGCAATGCTGCCTTACACCATAGAGCTGCTTACCTACGCGGTGGCGATGATTTTTGCCGGCTGGTTCCAGGACCGCTACGGACCGCGCAAGGGTGTTATGGTCAGTGGGATCTTGGTCGGTTTGTCGCTGATCCTCTGCGGTTTAACAGCCACACCGGCAGGCGTTGCTCTCTCTTTTGGGGTTATTTTTGGCACCGCCTCGGCTTTCGGTTACTCGTCGGTAACCCCTGCTATGATCCGGTGGTATCCACCTGAAAAACGGGGTCTTGTCACCGGCATTGTGCTAATGAGCCTTGGCTCGTCGGCCTTAGTCTGGTCGCCGCTTGTGAACTATTTAATATTTGCCTTCGGCGTAATAAATGCCTTCCTGATCTGCGGCGGCCTACTTTTTCTAATTGTCAATACGGCCGCTCGCTTTATCGATGTTCCAGAGGGCGAAATGGAATACCGGAAGCAAACGGCTCAGAATAGTATTAATATAAAGGGGGCGTGGCGTTTAAGTTTTAGCCGCCCTGAATTTCGGATCATCTGGCTGATGATTGGACTCTCAAGTGGGGTAAGTATCATGTTTATCGGTCAGTTAGTGCAGATCGCTGAGCTTAATTACCAGGTGTCATGGGGTTTTATTCTGGTATCAGTCTTTGCCGGGACCAACGCTTTAGGGCGGCTGCTCGGGGGGATTTTTTGCGATCGTCTGGGCTACATGAATAATTTGAAGATCGGCATTGCCATGATGGTCCTCTCGATGCTGCTCTACTTAAGCGGCATTGGACATGGGGTGCTGGTTCTGGCCACTTTTCTGCTTGGGCTTAGTTACGGCAGCCTGTTCACTTCTTATCCGCTAATTATTTCTTCCATCTTTGGATTGGCTAATTTTGGTCTGATTTACGGGGTGTCGTTCACTTCGCTTGGGTTAATCGGCGGTCTCAGCCCGCTGCTTTCCGCTTTCCTGGCCCAACTGTCCAACAGCTATTATCCCACTTTCATCATCGGCCTGCTGGCCTCGCTGGTCTGTTTCTACCTGCTCTCCATCTTTAAAAGAAAAACAACAGCATGATTAGTTTTATTCTCAATTGGGAACTGATTCTTTGCAAGGGTGAGCGGCTTTCTCCTGCTATTGACTAGCTTTACGCCTTATATATTAAGTGATAGCAATAAACAGGTGACTTGATATAAAATGATATAGATCATAGTCTAAACTGAACAGGAGTTGATCTGATGCAAGCAAAAAGCTACATTAAAACTGCTTACCGGATAGTTTTGGTTGCGATTATCCTTAGCGGTCTTTACCTATCCATTTTTATGCCGCTTAGACCAGGCGAGGGGTTGCCGGCGCTTTACTATTTCACGATCCAAAGCAACATCCTGGTGGTGCTGGCTTTGCTCTATTTTATTTTCAAGCCTGAGCCAGGGCGGTTCAGGGCAATTGTACGCGGCAGTGTGCTGTTATGCATTATGGCCACAGGCCTGATCTTTCATATTATTCTTGTCCCGGCGCTGCCTGAATATTTTGCTGAAGGTCTGGCTTTCAGGCATCACATAACACATACTATTGCGCCGCTTGGGTTTTTCCTGGATTGGTTGTTTTTCGATCGCAGCGGGCAGCTGCGTTACGCTGATGTGCGTTACTGGCCCATCTACCCTTCTCTCTACTGGCTATTTTCGGTTATTCAGGGTAGTTTCAGTGGCCTGTACCCCTACTTCTTTTTTGATGCTCAAGCCATAGGTCTTGGGGCCACTATCCTCTGGCTGATTGGCTTAATCGCCATCTTCAGCGCGATCGGTTTTATGCTGGTCTGGCTTGACAGCCTAAAACTACCCTGCCGGTCCAGGAAATAGCGGTTAGCTTTGGCAGATAATATTTAACGATTAGCACGGTGTCGTTGTATCAGAACGTTACTTCCGGATAACAGAAGAATATTTGTGTTATTATAGAAATTCGGAGCCAGGTTTATAATAGGAGGTATATTTTTTGTCTGGTAAATTTAAAATAATCGTTTTATCTATAGTGGTGCTGGCTGTTCTTGCAGTCATCTTTATACCACAGCTAGAGCGTTTTGCCGGTGAACAAGTTACAGCTCCAGGAGAGGCATCTTTTTCAGCAGAGCCAAATAAAGATCCCTACCAGGATTACCTGGCTGCGCGGCGCGATCAAAAACCAATGCTTCTTGAATTCTATGCCCGCTGGTGAAGCGCCTGTGTGAGTATGGAGCCCGTGGTCACGGCCCTAAAAGAGCAGTACGCTGGGGAGGTCGCCATTATTGTTGCCGACCTCGATAACCCGCAAACGCAGTTGTTTTTTGGCGAATTTGATATACTTTATATTCCAGCCTTTTTCTTTATCAAGGCGGACGGAACTGTATTGTTGGAGGAAGCAGGGGTATTCAGTGTTGAGGACATGAGCGCCCGTGTCGACCTGATCAAAGGACAAGGGGAGAAGGAGGCCGCTGAAGCTGAATTGACCGGCCTCGACCGGTTCTTTTCGGTAACTTTGCCCGGTGTTGTTAGTGAAAGAAGTGCTATTACTTTTTTCCTCGTCTTTCTCGGGGGGTTAATTACCAGCATCAGCCCCTGCATCTTGTCGATGGTTCCACTGCTCGTCGGCTATATCGGCGGTTACAGCGAAGGTTCGAAAACAAGAGGTTTTAAGCTTTCTTTTTCATTTATTGTTGGTATGTCGCTCACTTTTGCGATCATGGGTTTTGTGGCAGCCTATTTTGGCCGGGTATTTGGCCAGATAGGAGCGGTTTGGTACTATATTCTGGCTACGGTGGCCCTGGTGATGGGGCTGCAGCTGCTGGGAGTGCTCACCTTTAACCTGCCAGGCTTGAAGAAAATCCCACTGCAAAAGGCCGGTGTGGGCGGTTCGCTGGCGATGGGCCTGCTCTTTGGCCTGGTGGCTTCTCCCTGCGCCACACCGGTTTTGGCGGTTATTATCACCTACGCCGCACTGCAGGCAGAGCCGCTTTACGGGAGTATTTTGCTCTTTGTTTATGGTTTGGGCCACGGAATTCCGCTGTTAGCGGCAGGAACCTTTACCGGGATGGCGAAGAATTTACCCAAGTTTAGCAAATATACGCAGTATATTAGTTATTTCAGCGGTCTGGTCATGGTTCTGGCAGGCCTCTACCTGCTTTTCTGGGTAGGCCGCTTGTAAGCACAACCTCAAAAAGGAGATGAGACTGCTTGTGGAGATAAATATCTTAATTGGTGGGGCGGCCGGCCAGGGTATGGATACAGTGATGAACCTGCTCGGCAAGGCGCTGGTCAGGGAAGGTTACGGCCTGATCTACACCAAGGATTATATGTCCAGGGTGCGGGGCGGTCACAACTTTTCACGGCTGAGGATTGCTTCCGGAACCCCTTGGACTACGATCGAGGCCATTGACATTCTGGTAGCCCTGAACGAGGAGACTTACAAAACCCATAAGGACAACCTGCTGCCTACGGGGCGGGTGATTTATGATCCGGGGCTGTTCCTGCTTCCCGATCATGAAAAGCGGGCTGTCCCGGTTGAGCTGGAAAAGCTGGCCAAAGAGGCTGGAGGGGCGATTATGGCCAATACGGTGGCTGTAGGCGCCCTTTTGGTTTTAATCGGCCTGCCGCCTGTAGCTGTGGAAAAGCTGCTTCACGAGGTTTTCAGCAGTAAAAAGGGAGTGGCTGAGCAAAATATTAAGGCCCTTAAGAAGGGTTACGAGGCGGCCGCTGAATATTGCAGCGCCTGCTTTGTTCTGCCGCCTAAAGAAAGGCAGAGTAAAAGGCTATTTATTGAAGGGAACCAGGTCCTGGGGATGGCGGCTCTTGCTTCGGGCTGTCGCTTTTTGTCTGCGTATCCAATGACCCCTGCCACCGGCATCCTTAATTATCTGGCGGCAAAGAGTAAGAGCTACCCGGTGGTGGTTGAGCAGGCCGAAGATGAAATTGCGGCGATCAACATGGCCCTGGGCGCTTCTTATGCCGGGGTGAGAGCTTTAACAGTAACGTCGGGAGGCGGTTTTTCCCTAATGGTTGAAGGCCTTTCACTGGCTGGAATGACTGAAACTCCTTTGGTGGTGGTGGTGGCGATGCGCCCCGGACCGGCAACTGGCCTGCCAACCCGCAGCGAGCAGGGGGATCTGAGTTTCGTCCTGCATGCCGGTCACGGGGAGTTTCCGCGGGCTGTGCTGAGTGCCACATCGCATGAAGATGCTTTCTACCGCTTAAATAAAGCTTTTGAGCTGGCCGATCGCTTTCAGATTCCAGTGATCTTCCTCTCAGATCAAAATTTCGCCGATACCCACCGTTCGGTTGAACCCTTTGATTTCAGCCGCCTTGGTTATAACCGCCACCTTGTTGGCGAAAAGGATATTCAAAAACCATACCGACGTTACTTGCTGACGGAAGATGGCATTTCGCCGCGCATGATCCTCGGAGTAGCGGAAGGCGAAGTAGTATTAGTGGACAGTGACGAACACGACGAGAAAGGGCATATAATCGAAGATGCCGCAACCAGGGTCAGGATGGTTAATAAACGAATGAATAAGCTGACTGCCTTGGCTGAGGAGATGGATGAGCCTGATCTTTACGGAGATCCGCACCCGCAAAAGCTGCTGGTCGGGTGGGGCTCAAACTACGGTGTTTTACGCGAGGCGGTAGATAACTTGGCCGCTTTGGGCGTCAAGGTAGCGCTGCTGCACTTTTCCGACCTGTGGCCGCTACCGCAAAAAAGGCTACTTGAATTGGCGGGAAGGGTGAAGCAGCTTTATTGTGTCGAAAATAATGCTACCGGGCAGCTGGCTGCCCTAATCCGCAGGGAAACGGGGCTGGCGATCGACCGGTTGATTTTAAAATATGACGGCAGACCCTTCATGCCTCACGAAATAGTCGGGGAGGTAGAGAAAAATGCTTAGTGAAAAAGATTACCTGGTCGGAGATACTGCCTGGTGCCCGGGCTGTGGTAATTTTGCCATTCGCGAAGCGCTGGCCGGGGCTTTAGCTGAACTAAAAATAGAGCCGCACCGGCTTTTGATCTGCTCCGGCATTGGGCAGGCGGCTAAGATACCGCATTACATTAAAGCCAATGGGTTTAACGGTTTGCATGGCAGGGCTCTGCCGCCGGCATTGGGTGCGAAGGTTGCCAATAAAGAGCTGACTGTGATCGTTGAGTCAGGTGATGGTGATAGTTACGGGGAGGGTGGAAACCACTTCATTCACAATATCCGCCGCAACCCTAACATCGCCCATTTGATTCATAACAACCAGATTTATGGCCTGACCAAGGGGCAGGCCAGCCCTACCAGCGATCCGGGGATGGTAACCGGGGTGCAAACCGGTGGTGTAGTGACGCCGGCTCTTAATCCACTGGCGCTGGCCCTGGTGCTGGGCGCCGGTTTTGTGGCGCGCTGTTTTAGCGGTGAGCAGGAGCATTTAAAAGCTACAATCAAGGCGGCGATTGATTTTCCAGGCTACGCACTAGTTGATATTCTACAGCCCTGTATCTCTTTTAACAAGGTTAACACCTATGGCTGGTATAAGAAGCGGGTCTATTTCCCGGAAGTTTCAGACCGGGAAGACTGGGACGCGGCGCTTAAACTGGCCCGGGAGTGGGGGGAGCAGATTCCCTTAGGGATTTTTTACTTCAAACCCAGACCGACTTTCGAGGACGCACTACAGGTTTTGGAAGGTGAGCCTTTAGCTTTCAGAAACTTCAAACCACAAGAACTTTCAGCGCTGCAGGATGAGTTTCGGTAATTTATACTTTACCTCAGTTGCGGCCGGGTATATAATAGTTATTGACAGGAACAGAGGCCAGCATTTCACATTACCGGCGAGGGGTTGACTTCAGATGTTCGAATGGGAATGCCCGCACTGCCACAAAATGTTTTACAGTTCATACCCTGCCCGAAACGAGAAGACGATCAAATGCAGTTACTGTGGGAAAGAGATGGAGAACCCTTACTATGAGCCAGAAATCAAGTAACGCTGGTCTTGATCATGATTCGCCAGAGATTATCCCTGGCGCCGAGCCATTTTTCTTTGAAGCCGGCGATAGTGGATGCCTGCTGATTCATGGTATTTCCGGAACGCCCCAGGTTTTCAGGGCGATGGGTGAGAAGCTGGCTGCTCAGGGGATCAGTGCTCTGGGAGTGAGGTTGAAGGGGCATGCCACACGAGTTGAGGATATGCACAGCTGTAGTTATCAGGATTGGGTAGAATCGGCCGAGCAGGAGTTGGAACGCCTCGGGGAGAAATGTTCAAAATTGTTTTGCGTCGGTCTGTCAATGGGCGGTGTTATTTCTCTTCGCTTAGCCCGCTTGCATCCGCAAAAGATCAAAGGTGTGGTTACGATGTGCAGCCCCTATCAGTTGCGCGAACTAAAATTTAAGGCGGTTCCACTGGCTAAATATTTCCTTAAACAGATTGCAACCGGGCCGAAGTCGATCAACGATCCCGAAGCGGTAGAAATCAACTACCCTAATCATTCCCTGCCCGCCGTGCATCAGCTGATCAAGCTTACTGCCGTGGTGCGGGCTGATTTGCCGCAGATTAAGCTGCCGGCATTAATATTCGGGGCTAAGGATGACTGGGTTGTCGATCAGCGGGATCCCGGACTGTTTTTTGAGCAGATCGGCTCGGAGAAAAAAGAGCTGGTCTGGCTGGAACATTCGCAGCACGTGGCTCCGCTCGACTATGATAAGGATATTATATTTGAGAAGATCGTTTCGTTTGTCCGTTCATTCGACTAAAGAAAGATCAAAATCAGCGAAAACTTAGAGAGTGCTCCTGTTGCCGGTCTGGCCAGAGGAGCACTATTATTTCATAAATAAGTAAAAGCCAACTGTTTTACCTGGCGCAGGCTTTGAGGGTGCGGGAAATTACCAGGCGCTCAATTTCTGCTGTCCCTTCCCTAATCTGATAAATCTTTGCATCGCGAGTCCTTTTCCGACCGGGTAATCGCGCCTGTAGTCGTAATAGCCCAGGATTTGGATCTCATCACTGGTACTCTCCAGGGCAACATCTTCGGCATCGAGTTTGGCCATGCTGCTCTTAGCTCGTTGAAACGTCAATCCTGCATTGCCCATCCAAAAGGCTTTCCAGGCTAGGAGGCGAGTAGTTTCAGCCCCTGCTGTCACGGCGACCTTTTAAAAACCAACACCTTGAATTTTCTCAAAATATTTAATATATAAGCAGGAATTTCTTGAAGAACAGAGAAATCTGTTGATTATACCAGGTGGTATGTATTAGCACGCAAAAAATACTGATTAGTTTAAGAGTGGTTTCAAATGGGCGAAAGCATCTTTAAAAAACAATTCCGGGACCCTCACACCGCGGAAGAGAGGCGAAAACAACAGATATTGGAGACAGCGGCCCTGGTTTTTGCGCGTCTGGGCTATGCTGCTTCAATTGACCAGATCGCCGAAGAAATGGGCGTGACAAAGGGGCATATCTACTATTACTTTAGCAGCAAGCAGGAAATTCTTTTTCAGATCTTTCGCCAGGCGATGGATCTCTTTCTCGCTCAGATTTCAGCTGTTAACATTTTGGGATTGCCTCCGGATCAACGGTTAAAAGCGATCTTCAAGAAGCATATTAGCGCTATTTGCGAAAACCGGGCCATTATGACTGTTTTTATGGATTTAAGGCGTGACCTTTCACCTGAGCACTGGAGTGAAATCGCCAACAGCCGAAATGCATATGAAGAGCTGCTTCAGGAGTTGATTCGTGAGGGAGAGGCGAAAGGTTTCTTTGCCGTTGAACATGAAAAGGTGATCTCTTATTTGCTGCTGGGATCAATAAACTGGGTCTATGTTTGGTATCAGGAAAGCGGTGAGCACAGTGTTGAAACTCTGGCCGAGATGATGTCTGACTACCTGCTACGCGGTTTGAAGAAGTGGCCAACTAACGGTTCGGCTCAAAGCTGCAGAGAGATCAGTGACATCAGAATCGGTGAAATAGCTACTTTCAGTAGAATTTTTACTGCCAACGATATTCAGGTTTTTACCGGTGTATCCGGTGGCTGCCATGCAGTTTGCGATGCCGGAAGGCTGGTGGTCCAAAACCAGTTGATCGCCGCATTAACCAGTCCGGTAGCTGATTTACTGATGCAGCATGTTGGCACTATGGTGCGGGAATCTGTTTTTACTGATGAGAATCCTGTATTTGAAGGCGATAGGGTTACCGTAAAAGCAGAAGTAGTCAGTATAGATGAGCAGCATAACACAGTAAGTATTAGTTTAAGGTGGACCAATCAAGATGATTTACCGGTAGCTTCAGGTCGGGCTGTGGTAGAGCATCCGGCTTAATCGGCAGTTTATAAGAATGATGATCAAGGAGGAAGATGACTTTTGAGTGAGCATCCCATTTTTAATGACGAGCACAGGGCAATCCGCAAGACGATCGGTGAATTTGTTTTGAAAGAGCTGACTCCTTTTGCTGAGGAGTGGGAAGAAGCGCAGGATTTTCCTTCTTCCGTTTTTAAGCGGATGGGCGAACTCGGTTTCCTTGGTTTACATTATCCGGAAGAGTACGGAGGCCAGGGAGGTGATTACCTCTGCGGAGTAATTCTGGCAGAGGAGATGATGCGCTGTTTATCCGGTGGGGTAGCCCTGGGGGTAGGGGTGCAGACAGATATGGTCTGTCCCCTCCTGCATAAAGTCGGTTCTGAAAGTATTAAGGAACGGTTTCTGAAGCCGGCCCTGCAGGGTGAAAAAATCGGCTGTCTCGGCATTACTGAGCCGGATGCCGGTTCTGATGTTGCCTCTATCCGGACTACTGCCCGGAGGGACGGCAACGATTTTATTATTAACGGACAGAAAATTTTCATCACCAACGGGGTGCGGGCCAATTTTGCGATCCTCGTTACCCGCGAACCGGGTTCAACCGGCTCCAAGGGCATTACGCTTTTCGTTGCCGAAAAAAATAGTCCCGGCTACAGCGTTTCCCGCAAGCTCGACAAGGTAGGAATGGTTGCCTCCGATACGGCAGAGCTGGCCTTCATGGATATGCGTATCCCGGCTGAAAATATGCTTGGCGAAGAGGGGCAGGGCTTTTATCATATCATGTGGGAACTGCAGCCTGAAAGGCTGTTCGGCGCTGTATCAGCGGTGGCCGGAGCCCAGATCACCATGGATATGACCTTAAAATACGTTAGCGAACGCACCCAATTTGGTCGGCCGATTGGCAAGTTCCAGACTATCCGCCACCGCCTGGCTGAACTGGCCACTGAGATCGAGGCCGCCCGCCAGTTGAATTACTACGTTGCCGGACTGATTAATGCCGGTAAATTTCCAGCTAAGGAAATTTCGATGGCCAAGCTTTTCGCCGCCCGGGTATCCTGCAAGATGGCCGATGAAGCCCTGCAGTTTTATGGTGGTTACGGATACATGATGGAGTACCCGATTCAGCGGTTTTGGCGTGATAGTCGCCTAACGCGCATTGGCGGGGGCACTGACGAAGTTATGTTGGAGATTATTTCGCGGCAGCTGGTGCAGTAATTTTGATCAAACTACGCCCAGCCGGCTGACTGATTGACCCGAGTGGGCCTAAATCAGGGAGCTGGTTAGTGGTTCCTACTCAAATGCTCTAGACAGGAAAGGAGGTATTGCTATTGGACACCAGTAGAATCAGTATCAATTACCGGACTCTGCCGGAGCTTTTAGCATACCAGGTTAAACTGACCCCGGACTTGCCCTTTATCCTTTTTGGCGATCGTCGGATCAGTTATGATCAATTTGACCGGGCGACAAACCGATTAGCCCGCGGTTTTAAGGGGCTGGGAGTGAAGAAGGGGCAGGTTGTTTCCATCTATGCCTTAAATTGTCCTGAATATGTGATGACCTGGTTTGCCCTAAACAAGCTGGGAGCAATAATGGGACCGATCAATGCCGCTTTCAAAGCTGATGAAGTCAGTTACGTGCTTACAGATTCCGAGGCGGTGGCTGTAGTTGCATCGCCTGAACTAAGCGATGTTTTAGAGGTTGCAGCCGGCCAGTGCCCGCTTCTGAAAGAGCGTATTTACTTAGGCGACACGGCAGTCAGCGGCAGCTTACTACTGAACCAATTGATGGAAGGAAAAGCTGATATAGCGCTGACAGATGAGCAGGTAGAACCGGGGGATATTGCCTCTTTTATTTATACTTCAGGTACTACCGGTCGTCCCAAGGGCGTTCAGCTCAGTCACTGGAATTATCTGATCGATGCCGCCAATGCCGCAGATGTTTTCCCGCTCTTTACCGGGGATGTGATCATGATGATCCTACCCCTTTTTCATGTCAACGCACAGGTAGCAACGGTGATGGTTCCACTGATCATTGGCGGTACCGTTGCCATGCTGCAGACCTTTAACCCTGCCTCATTCTGGGAGGCGGTTGAAAAATACCGCCCCGTCACTTTTAGCGCCGTGCCGACCATTTTAGCGATCCTGCTTGATGCTCCCGGGGCTGACAGCGCTGATTTCAGTTCCCTGCGTTATGTGATCTGCGGCGCAGCGCCTTTGCCCGTATCGCTCTTTAACCGCTTTGAAGAAAAATTCGGGCTGCATATTTTGGAAGGGTATGGGCTCACTGAAGGAACCTGCGTCAGTTCGCTAAATCCTTATTACGGGGTGCGAAAAATCGGCTCAATCGGTTTGCCGCTGCGCGGTCAGCAAATGGTGATTATGAATGAACAGGGCAAGATTCTGGAGCCAAAACAGTACGGTGAGATCTGCATCAAGGGGCCGAATGTGATGCAGGGTTATTATAAAAATGAAAAAGCCACGGCGGAAACAATCGTAAACGGATGGCTGCATACCGGTGATGTCGGTTATGTTGACGAAGAAGGCTATTTTTGGATAGTCGACCGGATTAAAGAGATGATCATCCGCGGCGGGGAGAATATTTACCCCCGGGAAATTGAAGAAGTGTTATACAGAAACCCGAAAGTGACAGAGGCGGCAGTGATTGGTCATGCAAGCGAGAAATACGGCGAAATCGTAAAAGCTGTCATTGTCCTTAAACCTGGCTTTAAGGCAGATGAAGAAGAGATCCGGGATTACTGTAAGGAGAATATCGCCGGCTATAAAGTGCCGGCCATTGTTGTTTTCCGGGAGCAGATCCCGAAGACGCAAACCGGTAAAATCGCGAAAAAGATCCTCAAACAGCAGGAAGAGAAACTGGGATAAAAATGCCGTTAAAGCCGGATATACCAAGCTAGTCTGGTTGATTAACCTTCGCTAACACGACCAATACCTGAACAGGAGATGAGTGATCATGAGTGGCATCAAACTGGGCAAAACAATCAATGAAATTGCGGTGGGCGACAATGCATCATTCAGCAAAACAATCAGTGAGACCGATATCTATCTTTTTGCAGGTATAACCGGCGATTTTAATCCGATGCATGTAAACGAGGAGTTTGCCAAAAAGACGATGTTCGGCAAGCGTATCGCCCATGGGGGCATTGCCACTTCACTGATTGCTCCGGTGCTGGGAACGATGCTGCCGGGTCTCGGTACTGTTGCCATCAGCATGTCGGTGCGTTACCGGGCTCCGGTTTACCCGGGCGACACAATCACGGCATCGGCAACGGTAGTAGAAAAAATGGTAGAGAAAAACAGGGTACGCATGGAGATGAAATGGGTTAACCAGGACGGAACAGAAGTAGCCCTGGGTGAGGGAACCGTGATGCCGCCCAAGGAAGAGTACAAGCAGCTGTTTGGCCTGGAAGAATAAACGCAATTATTCATCGTTAGGGACTAATACTATTGTTTGTAGAAAGGAGGCCGGTTTATGTCGAGATCTGCTGAAGAGAATATTATTTTTGATGGGCGGATCAGGATGCCTTATAAATGGGCTGCCGGTGAAACGAGCAGTTATTTTCTCACTCAGCTCCGCGATCATGCTAAACTTTGGGGAACCCGCTGTTCGGTATGCCAGGTGATCTTCATCCCACCCCGGAAAAACTGCCCCCGTTGTGTCACCGCCGATACAACCTGGGTAGAGCTGCCTTCCAGCGGGGTTTTACAAACCTTTGCGGTGATATATTTCAGCGAGCCGCTGCTGCAGCCTTCTGAGCCACCCTATATTTATGGGATAGTGAAGCTTGATGGCGCCGATACCGGTTTGACTCATTTCCTGGGGGAGGTTGCACCGGGAGAGCTGCGTTCTGGTATGCGCATGGAGGCTGTTTTTAAGAACAAGGAAGATCGCAGCGGACTTATCACCGATCTCTTATATTTCAGGCCGGAAGGAGGTAGCGCCTCATGACCGATATTGCCATTGTCGGTATGGCACAAACCCCTTACCGCCGCCGGCGGGATGATGCTAATTTTGCTGAGCTGATTTACGGGGTAACCTGCGAAGCTTTAGACGATGCCGGCCTTGAAATAGGGGACATTGATAATTTTATTACCGTTTCCAATGATTTCTGGGACGGACGGACGATCTCGAGCATGGCGGTGCAGGACGCCTGTGGTTCATCGTTTGACGGCGGACGCAATGTGTCAACCGTAGAGGGTGACGGCACATTTGGCTTGTTATATGGGATGATGCGGATTCTTTCCGGCGCTTACCAGACAACCCTGGTAGTGGTGCACTGCAAGGGATCTGAGGGCAACATGCGCCTGATCACAAATGGGATGTTCGATTATATCTATACCCGCCCGTTGGGAATTGAAGCAACAGGTGCCGCCGCTTTGCAGGCCAGACGTTATATGGATAAGTATAAACTTACAGAGGAAGATTTTGCCCATGTGAGCATCAAAAACAGGGGCAACGCCCTGCGCAACCCAAACGCTCAACTGGCAGAGACCTTAAGCCTTGATCAGGTAATGGCATCAAAGCCGATTGCCTCACCGTTAAAACTGCATGATATTTCTCCCATCTCCGACGGGGCGGCAGCAGTAGTCCTGGCTCATCGCAATGTGGCCAACAAGCTGGGTCGTAAACCGGTTTGGGTAAAAGGGATCGCCCATTGCAGCGAAGCTCATTTCTTAGGAGACAGGGATTTAGCCGAAGCACCTGCTTTACGCGATGCCGCCTTTCGGGCCTACCAAATGGCCGGCATTGAGGACCCCTTTGCCGAAATTGATCTGGTTGAACTCTATGATGCCTATTCCTACATGGAGCCGCTCTGGTTTGAAGAGCTAGGCTTTTGCCCCAAAGGAAAAGGCGCCGAGCTGATCCGTCTCGGGGCTACTGCCTTTGACGGTCCCCTTCCCGTTAACCCTTCGGGAGGAGTGCTTTCGGCCCACGCGGTACTAGTGGCCGGTTTGGCCCGGGTTATTGAGGCCTCTCTGCAGATCAGGGGAGAGGCGGGTGAACGTCAGGTCGAAGGGCCGGTGGAGCTGGCGCTGGCTCATGGTATTAACGGGCCTTGCGGACAATCCCACTGCGTTGTCATCCTTGGAGAATAGGGGAGGTTGAAATGACAATATGGCACAGCGAGTAGGAATTATCGGTTTTGGTCAAACCTATCACCGCAGCCACCGTGATGATGTAAACGGTGTGGAGTTGATTAACGAAGCAGTGCGGGCGGCGCTTGAAGATGCCGGACTCACTATTGATGATATTGATGCTGTTGTGATCGGCAACATGGATCATTTTGAAGCGGTAAACTACGTTGATACCTGGAGTGTGGACGGCAGCGGAGCCTGGATGAAACCGCTGATCAAGCTGACTACGGGCGGCACAACCGGCTCCACCCTCGGGATCGCCGGTTACCACCACGCCGCCTCCGGCCTCTTTGACGTGGTCCTGGTCATCGGGTGGGAAAAAAACTCCGAATCCGATACCACGGGGGCTATTATCACCTGCAGTGACCCGATCTTTGATCGCTTTTCTTTCAGCGGGGCTCTGCCCGGTCTGGCCGTTGAGGCTTCGGCCTATATCAAGCGTTACGGAATTAAAGAGGAAGATGCTGCCAGGGTTGCCGTGCGCGACCGCGCCCATGGAGCAAATAACCCCTATGCTCAACTACAAACCCCGGTTACAATTGAAGAGGTAATGCAGTCGCCGATGCTCTCCTGGCCGATCAAGTTGCTAGATATCTGCCCGCGCAGCGATGGGGCGGCGGCGGTGATCTTTGCCGGGGAGCGAAAGGCGCGGCAGCTTTGCTCTCAGCCAGCCTGGGTTCATTACACGGCGGTGCGTCACAGCCACACCTACTTTGGCGATGTCGATTACACGCGGCTCCATACCTTAGAAGCAGCGGTGCAGGAGCTCTATCACCATATGGGCATAAAAGAGCCGCTGAAAGAGCTGGATGTAGTGGAACTTTATCAGCCTTACAGTTTTGCCGGTCTGAAGTGGATTGAAGCGATGGGGCTTTGTAAACCGGGTGAATCACCCCGCCTGATTTGGGACGGAGTAACCGATATGGGCGGTGAGCTGCCCTTTAACCCATCGGGAGGGGTAATCTGTACCAACTGTATCGGGGCAACCGGCCTGCTGCGCATTGGTGAAGCAGCTCTGCAGGTAATGGATCGCGCCATCGGCCGCCAGGTGCCTGATGTTAATCTGGCCCTGGCTACCGGCTTCGGCGGGGCCTACTGGTCGGACCTGATGCTGCTGGGGAAAAAACCCTGGTAACCGGTTAACTGGAGGAAGTGTATCAATATAACGAATAAAGGCTTTGTCAGCAAGGGAAGGAGAGAGAAGAGAAAAATGGAGAAGGTTGAGCTGATCCATTTACGCCAAGATGTTGATCTGCCATACCACTGGGCGGCAGGGCGGTATGGGAGCATGATGCTCAGGGCGCTGCGCGACCGTAAAGTGATCCTCGGTAACCGCTGCCCTCAGTGTAATAAAGTATATGTTCCGCCCAGAGTTGTCTGTGGTCCCTGTTTTGTCCAACCGTCTGAAGTGGTAGAGCTTTCACCTGCCGGAATCCTGGCTGGTTATTCTGTTGTTAATTATCCTTTTATCGATCCGGAAACGGGGCAAAAGCGGCCGGTCCCTTATACTTACGCTTATATTAAGCTTGATGGCTGCGATAACTACCTTTCACACCTGGTCGATGAGACAGATCCCAGCCGCCTTTACCCCGGAGTGCGTGTCGAAGCTGTTTTCAGACCCGACGGGGAGAGGGTTGGCAGGCTCCAGGATATTTTGCACTTCAGAGTGGTTGATTAATCAAGGAGGAAGGTTATGAGCGAGCACCCTCTATTCAATGAAGAACATCGGGCTATTCGCAAGACCCTGCGTGAATTTGTGGCCAAAGAGCTTACTCCGCATGCCGATCGTTGGGAAGCAGAAAAAGGCTTTCCCGATCAGGTTTTTAAGCGGATGGGTGAACTCGGTTTTCTGGGGTTGAAATATCCTGAAGAGTATGGCGGCCAGGGCGGCGATTATCTCTGCGGGGTTATCCTGGCCGAAGAAATGATGGGCTGTCTCTCCGCCGGGTTGGCCATGTCGATTGGCGCCCAGACCGACATGGTTTGTGCTTTGCTGGAAAAAATGGGTTCCGGGGAGCAAAAAGAGCAATACTTGCGACCGGCCCTGGCCGGAGAAATGATTGGCTGCCTCTGCATCACCGAACCTGATGCCGGTTCTGATGTGGCGGCGATTCGCACAGTTGCAGAGCGTGAAGGTGACCACTTTGTGATCAATGGCCAGAAAACCTTTATTACGAACGGAGTCCGGGCCGATTTGGCTATTGTTGTTGCCAGGGCCCGGGGCAGCGAGGGAGCGAAGGGGATGTCCCTTCTTCTGGTGGAGAAAGGAACCCCCGGTTTTAGCGTCTCCAGAAAGCTGGATAAAGTAGGAATGCATACTTCCGATACCGCTGAGCTTTTTTTTGAGGATTGCCGGGTTCCTGCTGAAAATATTCTCGGCGAAGAAGGGCAGGGCTTCTACCATATCATGTGGGAACTGCAGCCGGAAAGGCTTTTTGGAGCAGTTTCTTCGGTGGCGGCAGCCCAGATCTACTTAGATATCACTCTTAAGTACGTGAAGGAGAGGGAGCAGTTCGGCCGTCCGATCGGCAAATTTCAGGCTATCCGGCACCGGCTGGCCGACCTGGCTACCGAACTGGAAGCTGCACGACAGCTTAGCTATTATACTGCAGGTTTGATCCAGGCGGGAGAGTTTCCGGCCAGGGAGATAACGATGGCTAAGCTTTTTGCCACCAGGATGGCCAACCGGATGGCCGATGAAGCAATGCAGTTACATGGTGGTTATGGTTACATGATGGAGTACCCCATCCAGCGCTTCTGGCGGGATAGTCGGTTGATTCGGATCGGGGCGGGCACTGATGAAATCATGAGGGAGATCATTTCTAAACAGATGGGGCTATAAAGGAAACCTCTTAGCAGATCTTTAACCGGCGGAAAGGAGAACTGTAATTGATTAAGAAGGTGCTGATTGCAAACAGGGGTGAAATTGCCCGGCGGATCATCAGGACAACTGACAATCTAAATATCGACACCGTTGCTGTATATGCAGAGCCGGACAGTAATGCTCTTTTTGTTCGTGAGGCAGGAGAAGCGGTCAGCCTGGGAGGCAGGACTCCGCTTGAGAGCTACCTGGATATCGATAAAATTATTAGGGCCGCTAAGAAAACCGGCTGTGATGCGGTCCACCCGGGTTATGGCTTTCTTTCGGAAAATCCTCTTTTTGTTAACCGGTGTCAGGCTGAAAGTTTGACTTTTATCGGTCCGACTGCTGAGGCCATGTGCTTGATGGGTGATAAGGCAGAAGCGAGAAAAGTGGCGAAACGTCTTGGTCTGCCCACTGTGCCAGGCAGCGAAATCATGGCCACGCTGGCTGAGGCAGAAGTAGTTTGCGCAGGCATCGGTTTTCCCCTGCTGCTAAAAGCGGCAGCCGGGGGTGGCGGCATCGGAATGCGCCTCCTATCTGGCCCGGAGGAACTGGCAGCAGCTTTTACGGAAACGGCTGACCGGGCCGGGGTAGCTTTTGGTGACAAACGGGTTTATGCCGAAAAATATCTCAACCAGCCACATCACATCGAGATCCAGGTTTTACGTGACCATCACGGCAATCTGCTTACTTTCTTTGAGCGGGAATGCTCTGTTCAAAGGCGTTACCAGAAAGTAATAGAAGAATCGCCTTCAACAGCGGTCGATTTAGAGCTGCGCCGGAAACTTCGCGAGGCAGCCCGGAAACTGGCGGAGGGGATCGGTTACCTTAATGCCGGAACGATTGAGTTCGTCGTTGACGGATCGGGAAACTTCTATTTTCTTGAAGCCAACACCCGGCTCCAGGTAGAGCATCCGGTAACAGAGCTGATTACTGGCATCGATTTTGTGGAACAACAGATTCAGATTGTCTCCGGCGAAACTCTAAAAAGCAGGGATGAAGACTTAGTGCACAGCGGCTGGGCCATTGAGGCAAGGATCTATGCTGAAGATCCGAAACGCTTTTTCCCCTCTCCGGGAACAATCATCGAATATATGGAGCCGAGGGGTGAAGGGATCAGGGTGGACAGCGGCTATGAAGCCGGCTGCGTAATTACACCTTATTACGATCCCCTGCTGGCGAAACTGATTGCGCACGGCGAGACTCGCAGCGAAGCGATCAAACGTTTGGAACAGGCGCTAAAGGATTTTCAGATAACCGGATTAAAAACGAACATTCCTTTTTTGCTTGAAGCAGTTGCTTCCAGTTTGTTTATAGACGGTGGTTATGACACTCATTTTATTGAGAAAATGAAGCCGGCGGCAACGACCGGTCAATAGGTTAAGCATCCGGGAAAACTTTTTCATCTTAATGGAAAGCATTTTATAGGAGGAGGCTAATTAGATAATGAGTGATAAGGTAGATAGCGGTTCAGCGGATGTTGACAACCTGCACCACAAGCGCGATATTGCCAGGCAGGGTGGAGGACCGGATAAAATAGAGCGACAGCATGAAAGGGGCAAATTAACGGCGCGCGAGCGTCTTGAGCTGCTTTTTGACAAGGATACTTTTTTTGAAGTAGGGATCCTTGGTGGTGAGGATGTGGAAAAGCCAGATGCCGACGGGGTGATAGCCGGTTATGGAAAGGTTAATGGCCGCTACGTCGGACTGGTGTCCTATGATTACACGGTCAAAGGCGGCTCAATGGGTGAAGTTGGGGAGATCAAAGCGACCAGGATCAGGGAAATTGCTCTAAAATCAAGGTTTCCGATGATTTGGATTATGGATTCGGGCGGGGCGCGCATGGATCCGAAAACCGGTTTTGGGGCCAGTGAAAATAATGACCGGGTAGCTCTATTTGCTCATACCGGGCATCTCTTTAAGGAAGAAGCCCTGATGTCGGGAATTATTCCACTGGTTGGAGCGATGATGGGACCCGGTTTTGCCGGAACCGCCTATATCCCAGGCTTATCGGACTTTGTACCGATGGTCAAAGGAAAAAGTTTCATGGGGCTGGCCGGGCCCGCTCTGGTTAAGGAAGTAATCGGAGAGGAAATCACCGAAAATGATCTGGGCGGTTCAAAAGTGCACTGTGAAGTGAGCGGGGTTGGCGATCTGGAGGTTGAGGACGATGAAACCTGTATTCAGGCAATCAAAGATTATCTTTCATATTTCCCGGACAATTGCGATCTGAAACCACCTCACCTTGAATTCAAGGGAGATCCGACCACCTTGCTCGATGATAAGATCCTGGAAATTATCCCCGATAATACCCGTCAGGCTTACAGTATGCACCGGGTGATCAAGATGATCCTTGATTCGGGGCAGTTTTTTGAGATTAAACCTAAATGGGGCAAAAATATGATCACCGGTTTTGGCCGGATTGGCGGTTATTCGATCGGAATTGTAGCCAATAACCCCATGTCGTACGGTGGCGTAATTGATATTAATGCTGCCGACAAAGCAGCTCGCTTTGTCTGGATCTGTGATGCTTTCAACATTCCGCTGCTGTTTCTTTCTGATGTTCCCGGATTTATGGTTGGTTCCAAGGCTGAGCAGAGCGGTATTATCAGGCATGGTGCGAAAATGATCCACGCCGTGGCTGAAGCAACAGTGCCCAAGTTTACAATCATTGTGCGTAAGTCCTACGGTGCCGGATATTACGCAATGTGCGGTAAGGCTTTTGATCCCGACCTGATAGTGGCCTGGCCTAAAGGCGAGATTTCTGTGATGGGGGCTGAAGGAATGGTCAGCATTTTCGGCAAAAAACTGCTTGATGCAGCGCCGGAGGAAGAACGGGAAAATATCATTGCTGGCATGGCGGATATGATTAAACCGCTGCTTAATGTCAGGCAGGCTGCTGCCAAGGCCTATATTGATGATGTGATAGATCCGCGGGAAACAAGGCGGATTCTTTTCCAGGCTCTGGAGTTTACAAAAGAGAAAAAGATCTTTCGCCATCCCCGCAAGCACGGGGTTTATCCGGTTTAAAATAGCTGATTTAAAGGCTGTTTAAGGTTTATCACCAGCGTTCATGGGAGGGGATACCAGATGTCTGAAACGATCATCACTGAAATACGCGGCCAATCCGGTTGGATAATCCTGAATCGGGAAGAGCGTCGCAATTCAATGAACCCGGATCTGATCCGGGAACTGCTGGTTGCTTTAAAAGATTTTGAAGAAAACGAAGAGGTGATCAGCTTAGTTTTAACCGGAGCCGGAGTGAAGGCTTTCTGTGCCGGGATGGATCTGGGAGGCGGAGAAGCCATGCAGCTTGGGCCGATCGACCGGCACGAGCTGCAAAGAGTTTTTGTCAGTCTTTTGAAAGCGATTAAAGAACTTAAAAAGCCGATCGTGGCCAGGGTCCAGGGGCTGGCTTTAGGAGGAGGGCTTGGCTTAATGAGCGCCTGCGATATTGCCATCGCTGCGGATGATGCCCAGTTTGGCACCCCGGAAATTAATTTAGGTTTGTTTCCCTACATTATAATGGCAACTTTAATTCGCAATACCCGCAGCTCAAAGCAGCTGTTGGAACTAATGCTGACTGGTGAAAGGATCAGCGCCGCAGAAGCTTGCGAGATCGGTTTTGTCAACCGGGTT
>Ga0194119_10003975_pt1 | contig 23314 bp, 16 predicted proteins | sample TA2MahC100mmetaG_FD_148620 | JGI IMG/M metagenome (GOLD analysis project Ga0194119, IMG submission 148620) | Freshwater microbial communities from Lake Tanganyika, Tanzania - TA2015018 Mahale Deep Cast 100m | ecosystem: Environmental > Aquatic > Freshwater > Lake | place: Tanzania: Lake...
ATTTCCTCTCTCTATCATCGACTGCTGAAAATCTGTCATTGGTCAAACATCGGATCGGTTGTCCCTTGGCAATTTTAATCCTCGCCGGGAATAGGTGCTTGCGGAAATCACCCACTGACTGGTTGATGAGTGCGGGTTAGTTCGCCGGCTGGTCTTGAACGCACACGCCACCGGGTATGCCGTCGTCAGCAGGCTGGATTCAGTCTTATGGATGCCATCCATATCGACAGCGCCGTGGTGTTGAAGGCCGATGTTTTCGTCTCGGCAGACCTGAAACAACGTGAAGCAGCGTCCCGTGCCGGACTTCGAGTCGAAGCGGCGTGATTCAATGGCACATCCGCCAATGCCCGCTTCCGGTATTACGGTGTCAGCCTATGGATGGGTGCGCAGGTAAAGGTTCATGTGAAACCCCCTCACCCCAGCCCTCTCCCCGGAGGCGGAGAGGGAGTTGATGTAGCTTTACCTGCTCATTTATCCATACTGAATGGCGTTATTGATCGTTGCGATCCCTTCTTTTGGGCCCACGCTTCCGAAGTTTCAGCCAGTAGGCCGTATGGGAGGTGGGTTCAATGGGTTGATCACGTTGGTAGCACGGGCGTTTGTTCAATGCCGCCAGGCGCGGGCGCCGTTGGCTGAGCGGAGTCGAAGCCAACGGCGCCCAAGCCGGTGGTCGGTTCGCTTCGACTCCGCTCAGCGAACGGTGGGCGGGATGGACAGACCCGCGGGGTTGGGGCGACCCATCATTCCGACCCACCTCCGCCGTATGAAGCGCGCACAAGTAGGGTCATAGCGCAAGTAGGGTCAGGTCTTGCAATCAGGCATATCCTGGCAGGGTGAATACTAACCCTCAAAATGCGAGCCGCTTCCAGCGGATAGCGCCAAAGTCAGGACCGCAAGCTAAGACGGCCGGGGATCATCACCAGGCCTTCGGGCGCGGACTGGCGGGCCTGGGTCACGGTCAGTTGCAGGAGTTCCGCGCGGTAGCCCAGCCAGCGGCCGGCGGTTCTGAAGCCGCCGGCGAGGCGGTAGCGGCCCGCGGCCAGGGGCAGGCAGGGGAGTTCGAGCAGCGCCTCGCCCCGGGCGGCGAGGCGGAGCGGCTCGCCGTGCGGCGCCGTGTCGTGGACGGCCAGCAGCAGGCCGGTCGGGCTCCAGAATTGCAGCACGAGGCTCGTTCCCTCGACCGGAGCGGTGCATTGGTAGTCGAGACGGAGCCGCAGGGGTTCCCCGGTCCGCGCCCTCGCGTCGGCCCCATCCGCCAGGGCGAGCGTGGTCAGATGGGCGGTTCCGGTGAAGTCCTCGGGCATGGTGGGCGCCAGTCCCATCGGTTCCAGCGCCCGATCCAGAAAGCCGGTGGCCTCGTAATAGCGGCGAAACAGCGCGTCGGTCTCGCCCAGGGCCAGCATCTCGCCATCGAACAGCAACAGACAACGGTCGGCGATGGCTCGCACGTTCATTTCGGAATGGGACACGAACAGGATGGTCGTCCCCGCCCGCTTGAGTTCCTCCAGGCGATGCAGGCAACGCCCTTGAAAGGCGATGTCACCGACGGCCAGCACCTCGTCGATGAGCAGCAGGTCCATCGGGGCGCAGGTCGCGATGGAAAATTCCAGCCGGGCGTACATGCCGTCCGAATAGCGCTTGACCGGCCGGTCCAGGGCGGCGGCGTCCAGACCGGAAAAAGTCGCGATGCGCGGCAGCAGGTCCGCGGTTTCGACGGTATCGAAGCCGAGTTCCGCGCAGCGAATCTGAATGTTTTCCCGTCCGCTGAGCAGCGGCTGAAGCCCCGAACCCAGGCGGATCAGGGAAGTGACCGCGCCGCCCCGCTCCAGTCGCCCATGGTCGGGCCGATACTCGCCGTTGATGAGTTTGAGCAGCGTACTCTTGCCGGCGCCATTGGGGCCGATGATGCCGAGACACTCCCCCGGGCCGGCGGCGAAGCTGATCTCGCGCAGAGCCCAGAATTCGCCCGGGCGCGGCCCGGCGGGAGGTTCACGCCGGAAGGCGCGGCGCAGGCCGTCCGTCAGGCCATAGCGCAGGCTGGCGGACAGCGAGCGGCAGAAGCGCTTGCCAAGCCGCTCGCAACGGATGACCGGGCCGGACACGGCAGGACAAGGACCGGGTCAGCCGGGCAGACCCGGCTCAATGCCCGGTCGCTGCCGGCGGCGGCAGGGACTCCAGCAGGGTGACCGCGCGCGCCAGTTCCTCGCTGTCCAGGGGCTCCCCCGCCGCGGCCTTGAGCCCTTGCCGATAGAGGGTGCTGGCCGCCACGTGCTCCCTCTGTTCATGCAGCCAATCGCCGAGCAGTTTGCAGGCTTCCATCGTGGGTTGCAGGGTCAGGCTGCGGCGGCCGTAGTCCAGGGCTTTCTCCTTCTGTCCGGCGCGCAGGGCCAGGCTGGCGAGGGTATGCAGCAATTGGGCATCCTCCGGGTGGGGCGCCAACCAGGCTTCCGCTCCCTGGAGTTGGCGGGCGGGGTCGGCGAGCCGGATGGATGCATAGAGGCGCAACAGATCGGGACTCCACTCGCGCCCCAGCGCCAGCCGGAGTTCCTCCTCGGCTTCCTCGCCCACGCCGGCGTCGATCATCCCGCGAAAATAGGGCGTGGCAACGGCTACCTCCGTTCGCACCATTGGCGGCGCCATGCGCCAGATCTCGCGGATCATGACGGGATCGCGGGTCATGGCGCGCTTTTCCAGCAGGGTCCGGTAAGTCTCGACCTCCAGCTTTCTGAGTTCGGCCTCGCCGAGCAGCTTGCCTTCACGCAATACGGGAATCAGATGATGCAGGGCGTCCCAGTCGCGGGTCTGGGTATAGGCCTCGCACATGAGCCGCAGGACCACGGGGTGGTTGGGCGTCGACCGGTTGATCTCGGTCAATTGTTCCAGGGCCTCGTGATACTGTTTCGAATCAACCAGGAGTTTGACCCGGGTCAGCGAGACGGCCAGCTCCGCTTGCGGCGCGCTGTCGCGCGCCAGCTTGAGGTAATCCTCGCGCTGTTCGCTGGCGCCCCGGGCATGCGCCGCGCGGGCCGCCGTCAGATAATTCATCAACGGCAGGCTGCTGTCGCCGGCATGGCGGATCAGATTGCGCTCGGCCTTTTCCCATTTACCTTCGATGGTTTCGATGAGTCCGGTCATGAGCGCCTCCAGCGAGCGCTTCCCGCGCTGCTCCAGGTTCCGCTTCTTGATCGAGTCGGGCAATTTGGCGGCTCCGGTCGTGAACAGGATGCCGACATACAGGGCCACGAACAGGCACGTCATCATGATGACGGCAAAATACAGCGAGGTTTCCAGTACCCAGTCGCCCAGCCCGACAATCACGTACCCCGCGTTCCCCGAGGCGCTGAGATGCCGATACCCCAGTGCGATGAGCCCCAGGACCAGGAAGAAGGCCGCCAGGGAAAAGACGATCTTTCTTCTCACAGCCGCTCTCCCGATGTCTCGGCCGGCTTCGCCTCGGGCGCGGCCGGCATCTCCGTGGAACCGCCCCCGGGTTGGGACGGCCCGGGCACGGTCACCGGCGGCTGTCCATCGCTTTTTCCACCCTTGGCTTTGTCCTTCTTCTTCCCCTCGCCGGACGCGGCGTCTGGCGCCGGAAGGCCCGGGTCCGCCCCGGCGGGCGCCGGGGCCTTGCCGCCGGCGCCGTGAATGGCGGCATCCTCGGTTTCCAGCCGTAATTTCTCGATGTTTTGCAGCATCACCATGGATTTGCTGATGTCCGGGTAGGCGATCGAGAAGGCCTGCTCGGCGAGTTGCCTGAGTTCATCCAGCATGGCCTGCGTGTCGCCGGCGTTGGTATCGAAATGCTGCCCGACCCAGTCGCCGGCGGCTTTCAGGCTATCGCGGTAGAGTTGCTCGTTATTACGCAACAGGGCGGCGCGCGCGGCCTCCAGCTTCATCAGTAGCAATTCACGCAACGCTTCCACCTGCTGGGGCGCCAACACCGCCTCCACCGGCCGATCGGTCCGCCGCACGGTCACCAGATCCTTGATGCCGCTCAGCGCCTGGTCGATGGCGTCGCCCTCCTCCTCCTCGGGACTCGGTGCGGCCTGTTCCTGGCTCTGCCGCATTTCATGCTGTTTCACGATCCCGGCATGCGGCAGGACCAGGGGCAGCGCATCCACCTTCTGTTCCAGTACGATCAGCCGGGACGAAATGCCCACGAGATCCGGGGCCTGTACCTTGCGCAAGGCCGACATTTCACCGGCGAGCGTCTCGCGTACCTTGAAAACGGCGGGATCGCCGCTCTCGTGCAACCGTTGGTCGGCTGCCTGCATGGCGGCCAGCACGGACTTCACATCGCCGACCAGATTGAGCTTCTGGTTGGCGATGTTCAGCAGATATTCCGCATCGGCGATCAGCACATCGCCACGAGTCCGGTTGAGCTGCCGCTGGATTTGCTGAATCTGCATGGCGAGTTCGCCGCGCGTGGTTTCCAGCTTGGTGTCGACCTGTTCACCCTGCTCGCCGAGCAGATGATCCACCCGGGCCTCGCTGCCGGAAAACTGACTTTGCAGGGTGGCAAGCTGGGAGTGCAGCGCGGTGATTTCGGTCTGCAGGGCGTTCAGTTGGTGCGCGACCTCCTGAACCTGCAGCGACTTATCCGTGAGTTGCCCGCCCAGTCCCTCCTGTCGCGAGCGCAGTTCCTGCAACAGGAACCAGCCGCCCACCGCCAGGGCCACCACCCCGATCAGGATGAGGTAGCCCATCCAGGCCAGTCCGCGACGCTTGGGCGCGGGCTTTTTGTCTCCGGAAGGTGCGGCGTTGGCGTCGCTGGTGTCTGTCGTATCCGTAACCGACGCCCTGTCCTCCTCGGACGTGGCGATGGACTGAATATCGATTGGCTTATCGGTCAATGGCGTGTCCCCCAAATGAACAGATTCGTTTTCGGTATGGCTATTGGTGTTCCGGCGCCGGTCCGACGCTTCCATCGTGGCGGCGCCAGGGTCCGGTGCGACCCGTTTCACGGGCGGCGGCGCGGGCTCGGCCAGCAGCGCGGCCAGCGGCCCCAATCCGGTACGGCGGGCATGGGCCCATTGCTTGACGGATTGCAGGATCGCCTCATCGGCGGCCTGCTCGGCCATTATGACCCTCGCCCAGCCTTGATCACGCGCCAGCCGGGCCAGGCGCTCTCCCGGCACGATCAAGGGCGGCCTGGCCTCCAGGCCGGCCGACTCGAGCAGTTCGGTCAGCCGGGAGAGCGCTTCGCCGCTGGTGACGATCACGACCTCGCCGCCGTTATCCGCCCACTCGGTCAGCCCCGGGGCGAAGGCCTCGGCCGACACCGGCCTGCGGCGATAGACCTCGGCATGGGCGACGTCCGCGCCGCGTTCGCGCAAGACCTCCGCCAGATGTTCGCGACCGCCCTCCCCGCGCACGATCAGGACCCGCTGCCCGGCTACCCGAGCCATGCGCGGATCGGCCAGAAGCCCCTCGCTATTGAAGGAAGCCAGTGGCAGGAGAGCGACGTGCAGACCGGCGCGCTCCAGTTCCGCGGCGGTCGCCTCGCCCACCGCCGCGACGCGGGTCCGGCCGGTCAGTCCTTGCGCCCAGCCCGGGAGGCTCAAGGCATGGCGAACGGCGTTGACGCTGATGAATATCAGCCAATCCCAGGGCTCGGGTTGGCTCAACAGCGCGACCGCCCGCGCCGGCTCCGCCGTGGGCTCGATGCTCAGCAAGGGCGCCAGGATGGCGCGCCCGCCCTCCTCCGCGATCAGCGCGGCCAGCCCTTCGCCCTGTCCGTCGGGCCGGGTGACCCACACGGTGAGTCCAGCCAGGGGTTGCAAGCGGGAGGCCGTCATGCGGAAGCCATGAGGTCGCGCAGGATGAGGCCGGCGCCCTGATCCAGTAACCGGTCGGCCAGTGCGGCGCCCAAGAGGGCGGCCTCGGCCCGAGGTCCCTCGATCTCGCCCTGGACCATACGGGCGCCGTCGGGGCTGGCCACCAACCCGCGCAACCAGATCCGACCTTCGCGCAGCTCGGCATACCCGGCGATGGGCACCTGACAGCCGCCGTTGAGCCGATGATTGAAACCGCGTTCCGCCGCCACGCAATCCGCCGTGTCCGGGTCGCCGAGCAGCGCCACCAGACGGTTGACTTCGTCATCATCCACGCGGCTTTCGATGCCGATGGCGCCTTGTCCGACCGCGGGCAAGCTGTCCTCCGGCGTCAAGGTCTGGGTGATGCGGTCGCCCATGCCGAGCCGGAGCAGCCCTGCCGCCGCCAGGATGATCGCATCCAGCCCTTCGGTCTCCAGCTTCTCCAGTCGGGTTCCGACATTGCCGCGCAGGGGGACGATCTCGCTCCGCGGGAAGCGCCGCTTGATCTGACACTGTCGCCGCAGACTGGAGGTGCCCAGCCGTGCTTCGTCCGGGAGGGCCTCCAGACCCGGGAACCGCCGGGACACCAGGGCATCGCGGGGATCCTCTCGCGCCAGGATGGCGGACAGATGCAGACCTTCCGGCAGTTCGGCGGGTACATCCTTCATGGAATGCACGGCGATGTCGGCGACTCCCTCCAGCATACCTTGTTCCAATTCCTTGACGAATAGCCCCTTGCCGCCCACCTTGGCCAGCGGCGCGTCCAGGATTTTGTCTCCACGGGTGACCATTTTCACGAGTTCGACCCGCAGTTCGGGATGAGCCGACCGCAAGCGGTCCGCCACATGCTCGGCCTGCCAGAGGGCCAGCGGGCTCTTGCGGGTGGCGATGCGGAGAGTTTTCAGCATGGTCAGGCATCCCTGAGCAAATAACGCCAAGTTTAGCAGATCATGCCCGGCCGTTCGGCCCGGACTTCAACGCGGCGACAGATGCCAGGCAGCCTCCTTCAGCCAGGTTGAACCCCGGTTGCGCAGGGCGGGATTGTCATCGAGCGCGTCGAGTTCCTCCAGCAGGTGGATATCGTAGCGATCCGCGTACAACTCCTGAATCCTGGTCAAGGGGGTAGCAAAGGGCGGGCCCTGCATCTCCGTCGGGTCATAATCCAGGGTAATCAGCAGGATGGGCGCATCCTTGGGAATCAGGTTTTGCAACTGCCGCGCGTAATCGGCCTGCATCGCGGGCGGCATCGCTATCAGCGAGGCGCGGTCGTACACGGCGGCGATCGGCCCCAAATCTCCGGGCTTGAGCCGAAAGAAATCACCGGCGATCAGGCACAAGCTCTCTACACTGTAAGCGGGCATGCCGCCGACCTCTGTCGCTGTCGGAGTCAGATGGCGCTCGGTAAAGAATTGTTCGATGGCCAGGGGACTCAATTCGATGCCGGTCACGGGGTGGCCCAGGCGGTTGATATGGGCGAGATCATGGCTTTTGCCGCATAGCGGAACGAACACGGCCGCACCCGGCGCCAGCCCCAGGCGCGGCCAGTTCCGCTCCAGCAAGGGATTATCCACCTCGAGATGAAAGCCCGTTTCGCCTTTTTCCCATTTTTCCAGCCAGAATTCAGTCCGCATGATCCCCCCTTAGATGGTATGTGACGCATGATAAACAAAGCGCCCGGCGGTTGACATGACCGCAAGCGCGCGGCGGAGCGCATCGCTAGCGCGAAGGGCTGTATTACCACTCGCGGAGGTGACCGCCTGAAGGCGGCACTCCAAGCGGACCCGCCCGGGCGTTTCCGGCTTACAGGGGGACATGCAAACTCAAGAGGCGAATGGCCGCTTCGGCTCTGGATCATTGCCCGGCCTGCCCCGGCTTTAGTATCCTTGACGGTTTAGTTTCGCCACGCCAGCCACCCGTATGGATGATATCTACCAGCCCGCCGCCATTGAACCCGAAATCCAGCGCCAGTGGGCGGAGTCGGCCGTATTCCGCGCCGTCGAGGACCCGGACCGGGAAAAGTATTATTGCCTGTCGATGTTCCCCTACCCCAGCGGGCGGCTGCACATGGGGCATGTGCGCAACTACACCATCGGCGACGTGATGTCGCGCTACCAGCGCATGCTGGGCAAGAACGTGCTGCAACCCATGGGCTGGGATGCCTTCGGCCTGCCGGCCGAGAATGCCGCCATGGCCAAGGGCGTGCCGCCGGGTGACTGGACCTACGACAACATCGCCTACATGAAGCGCCAGCTCAAGGAACTGGGCTTTGGCTATGATTGGGCGCGCGAGGTCGCTACCTGCTCACCCGAGTATTACCGCTGGGAGCAGTGGTTCTTCCTGCGCCTGCTGGAAAAGGGCCTGGTCTACAAGAAGACCTCGCCGGTCAACTGGTGCCCGCATGACAATACGGTACTGGCCAACGAACAGGTCATCGAGGGTTGCTGCTGGCGTTGCGACACGCCGGTGGTACGCAAGGACATCGCGCAGTGGTTCATGAAGATCACCGCCTATGCCGACGAATTGCTGGCCGAACTGGAACATCTGAAGGGTTGGCCGGAGCAGGTCCGCACCATGCAGGCCAACTGGATCGGCAAGAGCCATGGCGTGCGCTTCGCCTTCCCCTACACGCTGGATGGCGAGGAAGGCAAGCTCTGGGTCTACACCACGCGCGCCGACACCCTCATGGGCGTGACCTTTTGCGCCGTGGCGCCGGAACATCCGCTGGCCACCCGTGCCGCCCGGGACAATCCCGCGCTCCAAGCCTTCATCAAGGCATGCGAGCAGAGCGGCACCGCCGAAGCCGACGTCGCCACGATGGACAAGAAGGGCATGAACACGGGCATCACGGTGACCCACCCGCTGACCGGCAAGGCCATCCCCGTGTGGGTCGGCAACTACGTGCTGATGAGCTACGGCGAGGGCGCGGTCATGGCGGTGCCGGCGCACGACGAGCGGGATTTCCACTTCGCCCACCAATACGGCCTGGATATCCGCCAGGTCATCGCCCCCCGGGAAGGCGGCGAATCCCCTTTCACGATGGAGCGCTGGCAAGACTGGTACGGCGACAAGAGCCTCGGCGTCTGCGTCAACTCCGGCCCCTATGACGGGCTCGCCTACGCCGAAGCCGTCGACGCGATCGCCGCCGATCTGGCGGCCAAGGGTCTGGGCGAGAAGCAGACCAACTTCCGCCTGCGCGACTGGGGCGTCTCGCGCCAGCGTTATTGGGGCTGCCCGGTACCGGTCATCTACTGCGATGACTGCGGCACGGTGCCGGTCCCGGACGATCAACTGCCGGTGATGCTGCCGAAAGACGTCGACATCACCGGCATCGGCTCGCCGCTGGCGAAACTCGAAAGTTTCGTTCACGTCGATTGTCCCCGATGCGGCAAACCGGCCCGGCGCGAGACCGATACCTTCGACACCTTCATGGAATCGTCCTGGTACTTCGCCCGCTACACCGGCGCGGACAACGATCAGGCCATGCTGGACGAGCGCGCCCGTTACTGGCTGCCGGTCGATCAGTATATCGGCGGCATCGAGCACGCCATCCTGCATCTCCTCTATGCGCGCTTCTATCACAAGCTGCTGCGTGACGCCGGCCTGGTGCATTGCGACGAGCCCTTCGCCAACCTGCTGACCCAGGGCATGGTCGTCGCGCCCACCTTCTACCGCGATGAACACGGCAAGAAGGTATATGTCGGCCCGACCGAGGTGGACATTCGCACTGACGAGAAGGGCCGCATCACCGGCGCGACCCTCAAGGCCGACAGCCAGGCGGTCAAGGTTGGCGGCATCGAGAAGATGTCCAAATCCAAGAACAACGGCGTCGACCCCGAGCACCTGGTCAGCCGCTATGGCGCGGATACCGTGCGCCTGTTCACCATGTTCGCCGCCCCGCCCGAGCAGTCACTGGAATGGTCGGATTCGGGCGTGGAAGGCGGTTTCCGCTTCCTCAAGCGGCTGTGGAAACAGGTCGCCGGACATGTCAATGACGGACCCGCGCCCGCACTCGACACGGCGGCGTTGAACGACGCGCGGAAATCGCTGCGCCGGCAAGTCCATGAAACCCTGCGCAAGGTCACCGACGACATGGGCCGGCGCTTCACCTTCAACACGGCCATCGCCGCCAACATGGAATTGCTGAACGCGCTGGCCAGGTTCGACGATGCCAGTGATCAGGGCCGCGCCGTCCGCCAGGAAGCCTTTGAGCTGGTGACCCTGATGCTTGCGCCGATCGTGCCGCATGTCTGCGAGAAGTTGTGGCAGGCGTTGGGCCACGCGGGCCTGGTCGCCACCGCCGCCTGGCCCCGCTTCGATGAAGCCGCCTTGGCGCAGGACGCCATCACGATGGTCGTGCAGGTCAACGGCAAGCTGCGCGGCCGGATCACCGTGCCGGTGGAGGCGGATCAGACGGCGATTCAGGCCACGGCCCTGGCGGATGAAAACGTGCAGCGCTTCATGGAAGGCAAGCCGGCGAAAAAGGTGATTGTGGTGCCGCGCAAGCTGGTCAACATCGTCGTATGAGCATGTGCACCCTGCTAACCAGAGGGCTGACGGTCGCCGGCCTGCTGATCGCCCTATCCGGCTGCGGCTATCACCTACGGGGCGACATACCCGGCACCGCCCAGGAAAAGACCCTGATGATGACCGGCGTCAGCAAGAGCAATCCGCTGTATGTCGCCTTTTCTCAGGATTTGACCTCCCGAGGCGGGACCCTGGCGACCAAAAGCACCTCCGCCAGCGCCATCGTCAATGTCCTCCGGGCCTATCACATCCGTCGCCCCATCACCCTCAGCTCCGCGGGCCGCGCCAACATGTTCGATCTGACCTTTCGTGTCGTGTACGAGGTGCAAAACCCGAAGGGTGAGGTGCTGATACCGGAAAAGGAACTCATGGTCCGCCGCGAGTATTTCAACACCCAGAGCTCGCCGCTCGGTCAGGGTTACGAGGAAGTCCAGATGCGTTCCGAGATGGAGAAAGAGGCCTCGCAGACCCTGTTGCGACAGATCGTTTTCACGCTCCGCGATAAAAGCTCCCATCCGTCGTGAAGCTGAGCCCGGAGCAGCTTGACCGGCATCTCAAGGGTGCGCTTGCCCGCGCCTATGTGTTGAGCGGTGACGAACCCCTGCAACTGATGGAAGCCGCCGATGCCATCCGCGCGGCCGCCAAAGCCATCGGCTACGTCAACCATGAGCGCTTCCATGGCGATACCGGCTTCGACTGGAACGACTTCCGCTCGTCCTGTGATTCCTTCTCCCTGTTCGGCGAGCCGCGCCTGCTCGATCTCCGCTTGCCTGGCAAACCCGAGAAGGCGGGGGCCGAAGCGCTGACCCACTTTGCCGATCAACCGCCGGATGACGCCCTCCTGATCGTCAGCCTGCCCAAGCTATCCCAGGGCGATCAGAAGGCGCGCTGGTTCCAGTCTCTGGAGCGGTTGGGGGTCGTGGTACAGGTCTGGCCCCTGGAGGACGATAAATTGCTGCGCTGGCTGGATCGAAGGCTGAACTCCCGCGGCTTGTTGGCCGATCAGTCGGGTCTCAAGCTCCTGGCCGCGCGGGTCGAAGGCAATCTGCTGGCCGCCGCCCAGGAGATAGAGAAATTGCAGATTCTGTATGGCGCCGGTCAACTGAGCGACGAACAAATCCTCAAGTCGGTCGCGGATAGCGCCCGTTACGATGTGTTCGATCTCGCGGACCAGGTACTGCGCGGGCAGATTGGCAAGGCCCACCGCGTGCTCACCGGATTGCGGGCGGAAGGCATTGCCGCGCCGGTCGTGCTTTGGGCCCTGACCCGCGAACTGCGTCTGCTCAACCTGATGAAAATCCAGTTGGAGGAAGGCGCGACGCTGGACGCGGTCTTTTCGAAAAATAAAATCTGGGACACCCGCAAGCTGGCGCTCCAGCAGGCGCTGAAGCGGCTGAGCCGGGACCGGTTGCGCCAGGCGCTGCTGCTGGCGGGCCAGGCCGACCGGATCATCAAGGGTCGGGAGCCCGGCGATGAATGGGATGCACTGCTGACTCTGTGCCTGGCCATGGTCAACCCACCGCATTGAACGCACCCGCGGCTCCCTTCACCGTCACATCCATGAAGATTGAATCACCACCCCTGATGACCCGCTATATCATGATGAGCTTCGGGGCGGATGACTACCGCTACTGGCAGGCGCACTGGCTGATCCTGAGCCTGATGGCCCATGCCCCCCGGCCCTATGAAATCAGGGTGGTCACCGATCACCCCCGATATTTCGGCTGGTTTGGCGACGCCGTCAGGGTCCATGGCATGACGGCGGACGAAGTCGCCGACTGGATCGGCCCCCAGGGCTATTTCTTTCGCACCCTCATCAAGTGCCTGGAGTTCGCGCTGGCAACCGGACCCGAGGCGGGCGCGGTCGTTTATCTTGATACCGATACCGTGGTCAACCGCGGCCTGGCCCCCCTGATCGCGGATGTGGCCAGGGGGATCGCCTACATGGACTGTGTGGAATATGTGATCCACGAGAGCGGAAGACAAGGCAACAAGGGCGCCCGCACCCTTTGGGACGCCCTGGGCGATACGGAATGGATGGGCATCCGCATCCATAGGGAACTGCCGCTCTGGAATACCGGGATCACCGCCGTCGGAGGCGCGGATGCCCCTTTGATCAGCAAAGCCCTGGCTGTTTGCGACGCCATGCTGGCCAGCGGCGTCACGCACCGGCTCACGGAACAGGTGGCGCTGAGCGCCGTGCTGACGGCGGCGAAACAAGTCAAGGAGGTCAATCCGGCGAGGCGGGAGCCCTGGATCACGCACTACTGGGAGAACAAGCACGGCTGGCACGAATCGATCACGGCCCGCCTCGCGACCATTCATCATCGGGGCCTGACCCTGGCCGAGGCGGTTGAGTTTCTGCTTCAGAATCCCATCGATCGGCCCCGCATCGTGAAGCGCACCCGGAAATGGCACCGGCTGCTCAAAGTCGAACCCGCCAAATGAGCGGCGGAACCGTCATTGTCGTGCGTCTGGCCCGATACATAGGGTATGGATGAGTTGATAAGGATTCATCGCCCCCCATGGGTTATTCGGGCCAATAAGCCGGGTCCATGATGCTGTCCAGGGGATAGGGACATTCGGCGGGAAAATGGCTTTTGCTAAGCCCGGTTTCCTGGGCGGCAAGCAACACGGCTTTCCGATAGGCGGTGCTGACGTGGTCACCGAGGCGGGAACGCAGGCTGGGGTTTTCGGCTAGGAGTTCGCTCAGGTCAAGTCTCTGTACTTCGATGGTGAGACGCCAACTGTTGCCGCGTCGTTCGGGCTGGTGCTGCCATTTGAGCAGGTGGGCCAAGAGTACGGCTAGCCGGTGGTTGAGTTCACGGCGTTCGCGTGCGCCCATGTGGTCAAGCTCCTCGGCGAGGTGTTCAATGTCGATTTCGGACAAACGTCCGGCGCGGAGATGTCTGGCTTGTTCGTGAGTCCAGGCGTGAAAGTCGGCCTCATAGTTGGCGTTCATGGCGAGTTCCGATGCGGTGGCGGTGGAGATGCGGGCGGCAGTACACGGGCTGTTTATGTTTGCGGGAATTGTCGGAGCCGCTGATTGGTTCGCGTGGGTTAGCTATACGTTTGGTGTCCGACATGACTTCTTTCCTTGCCTCGGGTTTGGGTGATTGTTCTATTTCCGGGGGACAATGAGGGAGTATAGATAAATGAGCGGGTAAAGATACCTCCCATTCGACTCCGCACATGGCCAGAACTCTATCTCCCGGGGGGAGTGCTGGGGTCACGGCCATTCTGTGAGCCGTTCGCTGAGCGGAGTCGAAGCGAACTGACCACCGGCTTGGGTTCCCCTGGCTTCGACTCCGCTCAGCCAACGGAACCCGACGCTTTGCGGTTCCAGCCTGGACTTGATGGCCGTGAGGGCTGGGGTGGGGGGATACAAAATGAAGTTTTCTTACCTGCGCTATCCATATTGGCGAGCCATCATTAGGCTACAGGGAGGGGCCGGCGAACAACAACAGGTGATCAATAAGGAATCTATAAGGCAATGATTAAAAAAGGTTTTTTGAAATATTCGATTTTTTGCGGGCCTTGGGGTAAGCGGTGAGCGAGAACTTCATCGTCTTTGGCGCCGCCGCTATCGGCCAGGAAGAAATCGACGAGGTCGTCGATTCACTGCGCTCCGGTTGGCTGGGCACGGGTCCCAAGGTCGCCCGTTTCGAGCGTGATTTCGCCCATTACAAGGCGGTCCCGGAGGGGCATGCGACGGCGCTGAACTCCTGCACCGCCGCCCTGCATCTGAGCCTGCTATCCCTCGGCCTGGAACCCGGGGACGAGGTCATCACCACGCCGCTCACCTTCTGCGCTACGGTCAACACCATCCTGCATGCCGGCCTCAAACCCGTCCTGGCGGATATCGATCCCGTCTCGCTGACCATCGATCCGGCGGCCATCGAAGCCGCCATCACGCCGAGGACCCGGGCGCTGCTGCCCGTGCACTACGCGGGCCATCCCTGCGCGATGGACTGGATCATGGCCATCGCCCAGCGTCATGATCTGAAAGTCGTCGAGGATTGCGCCCATGCCATCGAAACGACCTTCGACGGACGACCGGCGGGCGGTTTTGGTGATTTCGGCTGTTTCAGCTTTTACGTGACCAAGAACGTCGCCTGCGGCGAAGGCGGCATGGTCATCGGCCAGGATGCCGCCGCCATGCAACGGATCAAGCGGCTGGCGCTGCATGGCATGGACAACGATGCCTGGAAGCGCTTCGGCGGCGCCGGCTACCGGTCCTATGCCGTCGTCGAGTGCGGCTACAAATACAACATGATGGACTTGCAGGCCGCCATCGGCATTCACCAGTTGGCCCGGGTCGAAAGCCGCTGGCGCCAGCGCCGCGACCTCTGGGACCGCTATCAGGAAGCCTTCCGGGACCTGCCGGTCACGACGCCCGCCCCCCTGGCCGATCGGCATCGGCATGGATACCATTTGTATACCCTGCTGATCGACCCGGACGCCAGCGGCATCAACCGGGAAGACTTCATCGCGGCCATGACCGCCCGGAAAATCGGCGTCGGCATTCACTATCTCAGCTTGCCCGAACATCCCTATTATCGCGAAGCCCTGGGCTGGCGCCCGGAAGATTATCCGAACGCCATGCGGGTCGGACGGCAGACCGTCAGCCTGCCCTGCACCCCCTATCTCGCGCCGGATGAGGTCGATCATGTGATCGACTCGGTCCGCGCCTTGATCCCGGGACCCTCCTATTGACTCTCATCCTGGACACCCATGAATAACACCATCCGAAACCTGGGCCTGAAGGCCCGCACCGCCTCCCGCCTGATCGGCCGCGCCGAAACCGCCGCCAAGAATGCCGCCCTGCTGGCGATCGCCGCATCCCTGGAGGTCAACGCCGCCCGCCTGATCGAGGACAACCGCAAGGACCTGGAGGCCGGTCGCGCCAACGGGCTGGACGGCGCCCTGCTCGAACGGCTGGAACTGAATGACGCCCGCATCCAGGCCATGGCCGACGGCGTGCGCGAAGTCGCCGCCCTGCCCGACCCGGTCGGCGAAATCACCGGCCTGACCTACCGCCCCTCCGGCATCCAGGTCGGCCGCATGCGCGTGCCGCTGGGCGTCATCGGCATCATTTACGAATCGCGGCCCAATGTGACGGCGGACGCCGCCGCGCTCTGCCTCAAGTCCGGCAATGCCTGCATCCTGCGCGGCGGCTCGGAGTCGATTCATTCCAATCTGGCCATCGCCCGCTGCATCCGCGCCGGACTGGAAGCCGCCGGCCTGCCCGCCGACGCCGTGCAACTCATCGAAACCACCGATCGGGCCGCCGTGGGCGAACTGCTGCGCCTGGACGACTGCATCGACGTGATCGTCCCGCGTGGCGGCAAGGGTCTGATCGAACGGATCATGGCCGAGTCCCGCATCCCGGTGATCAAGCATCTGGATGGCATCTGCCACGTCTACATCGACGATCACTGCGACCTGGACAAGGCCCAGCGCATCGCCCTCAACGCCAAGACCCAGCGCTATGGCGTCTGCAACGCCATGGAAACCCTGCTGGTGGCGCGCCGCATCGCCCCGATCATCCTGCCGGAACTGGCCCGGCAACTGCTCGAAAAGGGCGTGGAACTGCGCGGCTGCGAGCAAACCCGCGCGCTCATCCCCGAGGCGATCGCGGCCACCGACGCGGACTGGGACACCGAGTATCTGGCCCCGATCCTCTCGATCCGGGTGGTCGCCGACCTCGACGAGGCCATGGAGCACATCCACCAGCACGGTTCCGGCCATACCGAGTCCATCGTCACCGAGGATTATTCCCGCGCCCGCCGCTTCCTGCGCGAGGTTGATTCCAGCTCGGTCATGGTCAACGCCTCGACCCGCTTCGCCGACGGCTTCGAATACGGTCTGGGCGCGGAAATCGGTATTTCCACCGACAAGCTGCACGCCCGCGGTCCGGTCGGGCTGGAAGGGCTGACCACGCAGAAGTTCGTGGTCCTGGGCGATGGCCACGTGCGCGGCTGAATTCCCCGATTTAGCGGCATGATCGGACTCTACGGGGGCACCTTCGACCCCGTGCATTACGGCCATTTGCGCACGGCGCTGGAGGTCCAGGAGGCGCTGGGACTCGTGGAACTGCGGCTGGTCCCCTGCCAGATTCCCCCGCACCGGGGCGAGCCCGGCGCCCGCCCGGACCAGCGTCTGGCTATGCTGCACGCGGCCCTGACCGAGGCCCCACCCGGCCTGTGCATCGATCCGCGGGAACTCGAACGGCACGGCCCCTCCTACATGGTGGATACCCTGGCCTCGCTGCGCCGGGAACTGCCCGAACGCCAGCCATTGGTGCTGATCGTCGGCCTGGACGCCTATCTCGGATTGCCGCGCTGGCGGCACTGGGAGAGGCTCTTCGAACTGGCCCATGTAGCGGTCATGCGCCGGCCCGGCTTCGAGCCGGAATGGCCCCCGGAACTGGCGCGCGAGCAGAACCTAAGACAGACGCCACGGGCCGCCGATTTACACGGCCGCCCCGCGGGCCTCATCCATTTCGTCACCGTCACCCAACTGGACATCTCCGCCAGCCGCATCCGCGCCCTGATCGCCAGCGGCCGCAGCGCCCGCTACCTGACCCCGGATGCAGTGCTCGACCTTATCAGGCGGTGGGGTCTGTATGGTATGACCGAGACTAGCCATCCAGCTTCCTCCCGCTCGGATGCCATCTCGGGGTGAGTTCACGTATTCGGCGGTAGGCGATATCCAGATCATCCCATGCCTTACCCGGTGACACTGCGTTGCCGGAATAAGGCGGTTCGCCGCAGCGCAGTGGACCGGCGTTTCCGGCGAATCGGCCGCCGGGCCGGGTTCCGCCCTTCGACTCTGCTCAAGGCAGGCCGGAAACGCCCGCCGTCCTGGGTATCGCCAACATCAGGGCTGAGCGTGGCGGGCTTATTCCGGCCTACAGTGCTTCTCTGTAAGTTTACGCATCGGGCGGACCAAGACATCCGGTGTCTTACCCGATGAGGGGCTCACGGGCAGAGCCAATAGCGCGCGTCGTAGGGTGGATAAGGCGCGCCGCGTGGGCCGTGGATGCCGCCAGGGGGGAGCGAGCCGCATCCACCCCGCCGCGGAACCGGCGGGGTGGCGGGTTCGGTGGATGCGCTGCGCCATTCGACTCCCCCTTCGACTACGCTCAGGGCGAGCCTCACGGCAAGCGTATCCACCCTACGATGCTGGGTTGAGGGGATGAAACGGTGGGAAGCGTCGGCGGCGGTTCTTCCGGTGGGCGGGCCGCCTGGCTCCCGGGAGAGCGAAGCGGCCCATCCAACTCACCGACGCCCGATGTGAACTCGCTACGCGGGAAGAATTAAGGGTTAAAGGGATAAAGTGTTAAAAAGCCCGGACAGACCGGACGCGAAGGAGGTTACCCTTGCCGTGGCTGGTCTGGCCGCCATTGTTGAAGTACTGGTACCACGCGCCGTCGTTGCCGTACTCCGACGAACTCCAATAGTTGTCGTAGCCAAAACCGCCGATATTGGTCAAGGGCGGGGGGGCGCCCGGGCCGATGTTTTTATACATCAGGTTCAGTTCATCCCTGGACGGCAGGAACCAGTCGGAGTAGCCATTCAGCACCAGTTTGGCGGCCAGCGTGGCGGCATAATCGCCCGCGCCCTGGGCGGCGATGATCTTGTTGGTATTGGCCTGACCCTTGCCGACGGCAGTAGCGGTGGCGCCCGTGACAATAAACTCACCGTTCCACCAGGCGATGCCCTCGCTCTGGTCCTTGGGCGCGGCGATCAGGCCGTGCGCGCCGCTGCCGTCGATGTAGAAGATGATCCCGCCCTGGTAGGTCTTGCCGATGGCGATGGTCATGTTTTCAAACCGGATCTGGGTCGAGACATTGAGCAGGGTCTCCTGGCCAAGATTGTCGGCGACCGCCACGACAAAGCCTTTGGTTTTGGTGAAGGCCCACTGGGTCTCGGGATCGCCGTTCCGCGTCAGTTGCACCCAGGCATTCTTGTGCTGGGTCTGGTCGATGGTGACTTCAAAGCAGGGGTACTGGGTATCCGTTTCGCTGCATTGTGTGCTGCCCGCGCGTTTGCCCAAGGGATAGACGTGATAGAGGGCATTCGTCACCTTGCCGGTATTCGGCACGAACACATGGACCTTGTAGGACGACGTGGTGGGCGCCACCCATTTGAGGTTCGACGTGCTCCCGCCTTGCAGCGAGATGGATGGGGTGACGGCTTTACCCGGCGGCGCGGCGGCTTCGGCGAGGTTGAAGCTCAGGCCGGCCAGGATAAGGGTCGAAATCAGGAATTTATGTAGGGTGTACATGATGTTTTCTCCAACAGGAGGACGACATGGCCCGGCAGGCCGGGCCGGTCATGGCGGCGGCCGGGGCTATAAACCCCAGGCCGCACAGGGGCATTGTCGCGCTACGCCTCATCGAAATCAAAACCTTGATGGAAAACCCGGTCTGAAAGCGTTGTTTCACGGGATTTTGGTATAGGCATGCCTCCGGGTACATCGGCCGCCGTGCCGGCTTCTGCCGGAGTTGCGTGGGCGTTGGCGGCTATGACCCTGGTAGGGGCGGGCTTCAGGCCGCGACCGGCCGGTCCGCGCGGACCGGTGGGCGGGAGGCTGCCGCGGTCGCGGGCTAAAGCCCGCTCCTACACCGCTTAGCGCGTATTGGGCGCCGTGGGTTCCGGGATGTTCCATGGCTTGGATACCGGAATATGCCTTGTAAGGATGATTGCGGAGGTTCGAGGGCTTAGCGCGGAGTGCGCCTTTGCACCTCGGGTTGTAAATGAATGGGGATCAACTTGTCGAAGGCGTCCAGATCTTTCAGGATGGGGTCCGGCTTGGCGCGTAAATCACCCGAGTACGGAGCGGCGAAGAGGACGATCAGGTACAGGTTCAAGGCTATCAGCAGGGCGACCATGCCGGTCATGGCCAATTGAATGCGGTGGCTCTCCAGACGAAAGAAGTAGGTGAAGACGATGGTGATGACCGCACCCGCGCACAATACGATCCATTCGATGACGGGCAGGCGGTACACCGCCATGCTGGTGCGTGCCCGGCGTTCATCGCGAAGCTCCAAGGCTTGCTGCATGATCAGCGGGTAAACGGCCTTGAGATTCTCGGTGGCGGGTTCGAATTGCGCGATTTCATGCACGAGCGAAAGGGACAGGTCCCGGGATTGCGCGTGGATTTGACCCTGGCTCATCAGCGGCCACTCATAGTTGACCACGGCGGCGGCATAGTCACGGCAGAGCGCCCGCACCCGGGCGGATTTTTCCGCCGGAAAGGGTTCGGCCAGCAGATAGACATTGGCCAGTGCGTTCGCTTCCCGGTCGACGGTGAACCGGGCGTTCTCGAAAGTCTCCATCGCGTCGACGACCACGAGCCCGAGGAGCACGGCATAGAGCGTCCCGCCCACGCTGAGCATGTTGCCGGCCACATCGTGATAATGCTTCAGGCGGTCATGGTCGAAGTAGCGTCGCATGAGCATGACGCCGCCGATGGAGCCCAACACGAACAAGGCGATCATCAGCGAGCCGGACAGATAGTTTTCGATGTTGAGGATTTCGGCGAGCATGGGGTACTCCCTGGGTCTGGAGGGGCAGCGGATGAGCGGGTAAAGGGGCATTTGAAATCCCCTCACCCCAGCCCTCTCCCCGGAGGCGGAGAGGGAGTCGATCTTTACCTGCTCATTTATCCATAGTGCACCTGAACCGCGCCCGCGCCCAGATGGCTTTCGAGTTGACTCAACAAGGTTTGCTCGGGGCGCAAGCGCCACTCCTCCCCAAGCTGGATCAGGCTTTCCGCGTTGCTGGCGCGGTACTCAATGAATACGGGGCATTCTCCACCGCGGAACGGTGTCATGGCCGCTTGCAGGGATTCCACCATCCGGGCGGCCTGGCCATTGGCGGCGGTGGCCGGCCAGCGCAGGGTGAGCCGCCGGGCGAAAGCCACGCGGGCCTGGTCGATGCTCATCAGTCTGTCGGCGCTCAACCGTAACTGGTTGGCGAAGTCGTCCCAGCTCAGGTTGCCTTCCGCCACCAGCAGAGTGTCCTTGACGAGGTATTCCCGATACTGGTCGAAGGCTTCCGCGAACACGGCCACCTCCATGCGGCCAGTACGGTCATCCAGCGTGGCGAAGGCCATGCGTTTGCCATTCTTGTTCTGCTTGGCGCGCAGTTCCACGACCAGGCCGGCCACCACGACCTTCACTTCCTGGCGCCGTCCATACACACCCTCGGGGTTGCCGCCGCGGTCGTACTTTTCCGTCAGCGGTCCGAGCCGGTCGGTGATGAAGCGGGCCAGGTCCTGCTCGAACTGGCTGATCGGATGACCGGTGAGATAGAGTCCCAGCGTGGTTTTTTCCTGCACCAGACGTTCCTGCTCGGACCAGGGCTCCACTTGCAGGACGGGCGTCAATGAGACTTCGCTGGCCGCCGGCTCCAGGAGGCCGAACAGATCGTCCTGACCGGTTTCGGTCATGGCGCCATGCTGTTCGGCGGCCTTGAGGGCATCGGTCAGTTCCGCCATGTGCCGGGCGCGATTCGGGTCGATCCTGTCCAGGGCGCCGGCCCGGATCATGGCTTCCAGCACCCGTCGATTGGCTTTGCGGGTGTCGATCCGGCGACACAGGTCACGCAGATCGGCGAATGGCCCCTGCTGCTTCCGCTCTTCGAGGATGGCGGAAATGGCGCTCTCGCCCACGCCCTTGATGGCGCCGAGACCATACTGGATGGCGCCGTCTTCCAGTGCGGTAAAGCGGAATTCCGAGCGGTTGATGTCCGGGGGCAGCAGATTCAGCTTCATCTGCCGGCACTCCTCGATGAAGATCACCACCTTGTCGGTCTTGTCCATGTCCGAGGACAGCACCGCCGCCATGAAGGCGGATGGAAAATGCGCTTTGAGCCAGGCGGTCTGGTAGGAGACCAGGGCGTAGGCGGCCGAATGCGATTTGTTGAAACCGTATCCGGCGAATTTCTCCATCAGGTCGAAGATGTAGCCGGAAATCTTCTCGTCGATCCCCTGTTGCGTCGCGCCGGTGACGAAGATCTCCCGTTGCTTGGCCATCTCTTCGGGCTTCTTCTTGCCCATGGCACGGCGGAGCAGGTCGGCGCCGCCCAGGGTGTAGCCCGCCATGTCCTGGGCGATCTTCATCACCTGTTCCTGGTAGACGATGACGCCGTTGGTGGGCTTGAGAATGGGCTCCAGCACCGGATGCGGGTATTCCGCCTTCTGCTTGCCGTGCTTGACGTTGATGTAGTCGTCGACCATGCCCGATTGCAATGGCCCGGGCCGGAACAGGGCCACCAGCGCGATGATGTCCTCGAAACAATCCGGCCGCAGGCGCTTGATCAGATCCTTCATGCCGCGCGATTCGAGCTGGAACACGGCGGTGGTCTGGCAGCTTTTCAGCAACTCATAGGTCGCCGGATCGTCCAGCGGAATCAGGGCGATGTCGATGGGCGGTTCGCCCCGGGTCTGGCGCTGACGATTGATGGCCTCCAGCGCCCAGTCGATGATGGTGAGGGTGCGCAGTCCCAGGAAGTCGAACTTGACCAGGCCGACGGCCTCGACGTCGTCCTTGTCGAACTGGGTGACCAGATTGTCGCCGCCCGCTTCGCAGTAGAGGGGGCTGAAGTCGGTGAGGTCGGAAGGCGCGATGACGACGCCGCCGGCATGCTTGCCGGCATTGCGCGTGAGGCCTTCCAGCGACTGGGCCAGGTCGATCAGGGCGCGGACTTCTTCGTCGCTTTCGTAGAGATTTTTCAGGTCCTCGCTATCGACCAGGGCCTTATCCAGGGTGATGCCCAACTCGAACGGGATCAGCTTGGCGATCTTGTCGACAAAGCCATAGGGGTGGCCCAGCACCCGGCCGACGTCGCGCACCACGGCCTTGGCCGCCATGCTGCCGTAGGTGATGATCTGCGAGACGCGGTCGCGGCCGTATTTTTCGGCCACGTAGGCGATGACCTCGTCGCGCCGGTCCATGCAGAAATCGACGTCGAAGTCGGGCATGGAAACACGCTCGGGATTGAGGAAGCGCTCGAACAGCAGCTCGAACTCGATGGGGTCGAGATCGGTGATCTTCAGGGCGTAGGCCACCAGCGAGCCGGCGCCGGACCCGCGTCCTGGCCCGACCGGGATGCCATGCTGCTTGGCCCACTGGATGAAGTCGGCGACGATGAGGAAATAGCCCGGGAAATCCATCTGGTTGATGACGGAGATTTCCAGTTCCAGCCGCGCCTCGTAGGCTTTTGTGCGCTCCGCCAGCGAGCCGGGACCGGTCGGGGCCCGCGCGGCCAGTCGCTCCCCGAGACCCCGCCGCGAGCATTCGGCGAAATAGTCGCCGGTGGTCATGCCCGCCGGGACCGGAAAATCGGGCAGGAAATTCTGGCCGAGCGTCAGCGTCAGGTTGCAGCGTTTGGCGATCTCGACGGAATTTTCCAGCGCCTCGGGAATGTCCGCGAACAGCGCGGCCATGTCTTCCTGACTCTTGAGGTATTGCTGGTCCGTGTAATCGCGCGGCCGTCGCGGATCGTCCAGCACCCGACCCTGGTGAATGCAGACGCGGGCCTCATGGGCATCGAAGTGCTCAGGCGCCAGAAAGCGAACATCATTGGTGGCGACGACCGGCGCATCCAGGGCCATGGCCACTTCCAGCGCCCCGGCGATATAGGCTTCTTCCTGTGGTCTGCCCGTGCGCTGCAATTCCAGATAGAAACGATCGCCGAGCACGGCGAGCCAGTGCTCGGTAAGCCGCCGGGCTTCATCTTCGCTGCCCGCCAGGATGGCCCGGCCGATCTGACCCTGCCGGCCGCCCGACAAGACGATCAAGCCCGAGTTATTCGATTCCAGCCAGTCCGACATCAGTTGCGGAATGCCCTGATGCTGGTTTTCGCGATAGGCGCGGGAAATGAGTTGGGTCAGGGTCCGGTAGCCGGTCTGATTCTGGACGAACAGGGTCAGCGGGAAGGGCGCGGCGGGTTCAGTCGGGT
>Ga0194119_10003978_pt1 | contig 23302 bp, 22 predicted proteins | sample TA2MahC100mmetaG_FD_148620 | JGI IMG/M metagenome (GOLD analysis project Ga0194119, IMG submission 148620) | Freshwater microbial communities from Lake Tanganyika, Tanzania - TA2015018 Mahale Deep Cast 100m | ecosystem: Environmental > Aquatic > Freshwater > Lake | place: Tanzania: Lake...
TGTCACCCATTGGGTGCTGTCCGCCGCAGGGGTCTTCACTGCCTTCAAACCCTTATGGATATTGCTGCGGACGAGCATCCGAGAGACTCGCACGCGCGGCTCAAAACGGAAATGTGGGTTCCGGCGATGATGCACCGCCCGTGCCCGCGCTATAGGACGGTGTGTACACCGACGGCGGTGGCGGCGGCGCGGCTCCAGCCGCCCGCTACTGTTGTTGCCGCCGGTCCCGCAGCATGATGGCGCCGAGTGCGATGAGTGCCACGGGCCAGAGCCGGACCACTTGCGATATGCGCAACAGGCCCAGATTATTCAGCAGGAAGAGCAGCCCGACGCCGATCATCACCAGCGGCCCGACGGGAAATCCACTGACTTTGCCCTGCAGCGGCAGGATGCTGGAGAATTCGTCCACCGGCTCGCCGCGCTGCCGGCGCTGCGCCGTATGGTATGCCTCAAACGGCATATAGAGGTAGCAGCCCGCTACCATGAACCCGAGAAACGGGCCCAGCTCATGCGCGTTGTCGGCAACGCTGATGAGCCGGCCGAACAGGAACACGTGCACGAGACCCTTGGCGTATTGGCTGTTATAAATGGCGCCCACGCCGGGAATGAGGCCGAGCAGGAAGGCAAGGCCGGGGGAGATGTTCGGGTCTGCCATGGGGCGCATCGTGGAGGCGCCGGAGGAGGACGGCGGTGGCGGCGCGGCGCTGGCAAAGGCCGAACCGCAACCGGTACAGAAGACCGCCAATCGGCCCTTTTCTTCGTCGTTCAACGCCCTGCCGCAGTTGCGGCAAAACAAAGCGGGTGTACTCATTGCTTGCTACTCCCCTCTTCCTGTTGTGGCGCCGGCGCCGGCACGGCTATGGGATCCACACGGCGTCCCCTGCAGGCCCGTTCGGCCGTGGCGGCCTGCTCATCCTGCGCCGACCATTCACTCAGCCGGCTCTGGATTTCGTACACCAGCCGCAGGTTGTCGATGTACTTCACAAACCGGTCATAGGTGCGGTGCGCTTTGTGGTCGATCGCCGCCCAAATCTGCGCGGGCTCCAGATCGGCCGCCGTCAACGGCCGCTGCGGAATACCGGCCATCCGCCCGATCATCGAAAACGACAAAATCGTCATCGCCATGCCCATGGCAAACCGCGGCGCCAGCACGGGCCGGAAAAACCCATGCAGCCAAGCCAGCCATCCGCCGCCCGCTTCCTCTTTGGCCGCCTGCGCCGGCGTTTCGCCGTGCGTGCGGTAAAGGATCCGCGTCACCAGTTCGTCCGGCACTTCCACGCTGGCCGCGCCGTCCATGAACGCCAGGGCCGCGCGGGCATCTTCCAAAGCCGCGGCACAAGCCTCGCAACCGCGCACATGCTCGTCCACCTGCGCCCGCTCGGCCGTGCCGAGCGCGCCGTCGACATCGCGCACAGCAGAGCGTCGATGTCCGTGCACTTCATGACTTCTATACCAACACTTTCATGCGCCGCAAGATACGGCCCAGTTCGGCGCGGCCGCGGTTGATCCGCGACTTGACGGTGCCTTCAGGCACCTGTAACACGCCGACGATTTCACGATATTCCAGTTCCTCAAGGTCGCGCAGCACCACGGCCTCACGCAACTCAGGCGACAGCTTCTGGAGCGCGGACTGCAGTACTTCGCTCGCCTCGCGCCCTTCCAGCATTCCGTCGGCCTGCGCGCCGAGCGCGGATTTCTCTTTGAGCACCGCCAATTGATCTTCGATCGATTCGCTCGCGCGCGCCGTCCGGCCCTTGCGGCAGTGGTCAATCAGAAGATTGCGGGTGAGCCGCGCCAGCTATACCTGAAACGAACCTTCGCCCGCGCGGAAGCTCTTCAGCGACTGGAACACGCGCAGAAATACTTCCTGCGCGATGTCCTGCGCCTCGCCATCGGAGCCTGTGAAGCGGTGACAGATTCCGTAGACGCGCTTGCTGTGCAGGCGTACGAGGTCCTCCCAAGCGGCTTCATTGCCGCTCAGGCACCGTTCTGGCAGTTGTGCGTCGGCGTCCAAGGATGCTTGCCGTTGTTGCCAACTGATGACAACGCCCCGATCGGTACTGTGAGAGCTGCGCTGGCCATGGTCCGGTTTCGCCTTCCACTAGGAGTAACGAGTCCGTATCATGAGAAGTTCACCGTTTTTGTGCGCCCGCCTGCTATTCTACGCCGTGGGCATCCTTGATGATGGAGGAATTTCACACTGTCGGCTGCTGAGTTGTCTTCGGCGCGCGGTTTGGGCCGGTGGTACGGGCCCTTGGCGCTTGGCGCCGCCGTATTAGCCGCAGCCGTTTGGTTCTTCTGGAGCAAGGTCCGGGATTTCGACTGGGCGCTGTTCACCAGCACGCTGGCTCGCACGGACTGGGCCTGGTTGGGCGCGGCGGGCGCGCTCGCCGGGCTCACCTTCCTGGTGCGCGCCATGCGCTGGCGGGTGTTGATTCGCCACCTGAAGCCGGACCTCGGGCTGTGGAGCCTGTTCTCGAGTACCGCGATTGGGTTCACCGCGATTGTGTTGTTGGGCCGCCCCGGAGAGATGGTACGGCCCTATGTGATTGCTTTGAAGGAGCGTCTGTCGTTCTCCTCTCAGCTTGCCGCGCTGGTTGTAGAGCGGATGTTCGATCTGTTGATGGCGCTGCTGATCTTCGGATTTGCGCTTTCGCAGATAGATTCAATGGGTGTCCAAGCCGGGGCGCGCTTGCGGTGGGTGCTGGCCACCGGCGGCTATGCGGCCGGGGGCGTGGCACTGCTGTGTTTCGGGTTTTTCATCGCCCTGCGGCAGTTGGGTGAGTCGAGCGAACAGCGCGTTATGGCGGCGGCGGAGATCCTGCCGTACTCGGTTCGCCAGATCCTCGGGCGCGTGATGAAGGCCTTCATGCAAGGCGTGCAGTCCACCAAGGATTGGGGCGCGGTGGCGGGCGCGCTCGGCTACTCGGTGCTGGAGTGGGCGCTGATTGTGGGCTGTAGCGTCTGTTTTTTCAAGGCATCGCCGATCACTTCCGGCTACGGTCTGATGGATTCGCTGATTTTTGCCGGCTTTGTGTCGTTCGGGAATGTGGTGCAGATTCCCGGCGTAGGCGGGGGTGTTCAGATTGTGACTGTGCTGGTTTTGACAGAGCTGTTCAGAGTTGCCGTGGAACCAGCCATCGGGGTGGCAATGCTGTTCTGGCTTTCTACCTTCGTAGTAATTGTGCCCTTCGGCCTTGTGGTGGCCTTCCGGGACGGTATTCGCTGGGGGAAACTCCGGCAACTGAAAAGTGAAGATATACAATGACTTGTCCATTTTGTAATCACCGCGAAGACAAGGTGATCGATTCCCGCGAGAGCAAAGAAGCGGATGTGGTCCGCCGGCGCCGGGAGTGCCTCGCTTGCGGCCGGCGCTTTACCACCTATGAGCGTATCGATGAGATTCCGTACATGGTCATCAAGAAGAGCGGCCGGCGGGAGAAGTTCGAGCGTCAAAAGGTATTGAATGGTCTGCTCCGGGCCTGTGAGAAGCGGCCGATCAGCGTGGGGAAACTGGCAGAGATTGTCGATGCGGTGGAGGCGAAGCTGTCGGACAGTTCAGACCGCGAGATTACTACTAGTGACATAGGAGAAATGGTCGCCAACCGCCTCCAGGCGCTCGACAAGGTCGCCTATGTGCGCTTTTCCTCGGTTTACCGCGACTTCCAGGACGTCGATGCCTTTCTCGGCGAGCTCGAGACGCTCGTCAAGAATAAGCGCCCCCAATCATGAGGCTTGGCTACCCGTTCCATGGTAGTCAGGCAACTTTGTCATCCGCGGCGACATCCAAAAAGGGGGGCGAGCTGACCCCGCTAGTCCCGTTCGGGGGGCATTAGAGACTTCGATGGTTACTTTCCCCATTCCCAATACTTATTGAGAAATAGGGCTAAAGTTTGAGATCGGGGCTTAACGGAATCGGCTGTAGATGATATACTTCTGTACCGCTGTCTTGCGGCCAGGGCGGGCTTGGCCTGCCTGAAAGGGCTTTTTTCTCGGAACGAACCTCGTTTCCGATGTTGGCGACCGCTCCCACCAGGGGCGCAAACGCATTTGATTTTATAAGGTTGGTGCATTGTGGATCAATTTGAGGAACGGTACCTCGGCGACGCGCGTGAGCCGCTAGGGCTTCCCTTCGACGAAGAAACTCCTTTTTTCTCCCCGGAAGAGCTGCACGACGGGGAAGAATTTCCGGCCGCGCAACAGCAAGAAGAGTCAATCTATACAGATGACCCGGTTCGCGTGTACCTTCGCGAAATGGGTGCCGTTCCGCTGCTCACGCGTGAAGGTGAAGTGGATCTCGCCCGCAAGATGGAACGCGGCAAGCTGCGGATGCAAAAGGCAGTTAGCCGTTCCGCTCTCGTCCAGTCGCTGATTCAGGATGTGGCCGAGCGGGTTCGCAAGGGGGCCGAAGAGATCGACAACGTGGTCGACCTGGGCGGCGTGGAAGAGGGCACCTCCGCCGACCTGAAGCGCCGCAAGGAAGTCTCCGCCCAGTTCAACGAGTATCAGGCTGTCTTCAAAAAGCAGCGTCAGGCAGCCGAAAAGGCCGAAGCCATCGCTGCTTCCAACAAGAAACTGCGCCGCAAATCGAACTACAAGTGGGCGCGTACTATCATTAATACCTCGCTCCTGATCCGCGGCATTCCCTGGACCATGCTCAAGTGGCGCGACTTTTCGCGTGAGCTGGACCGCGCCGTGGACGAAATGTCGTACCTGGAAGCCGAGCTCAAAAAGCTCGAGGGCAAGAACAACCAGGCGGCCCAGGCCAAAGTTCGCGAGCTCAAGCGGGAACTGCGCAAGCGTGAGCAGGTGGCCAACGCCACGCTCGTGGACCTGCGCCACACAATGGCGGTGATCCGGCACGGCGAAATCGAAGCCGAGCGCGCCAAGAAGGACCTGGTGGAGGCCAACCTTCGTCTCGTCGTTTCCGTCGCCAAGAAATACGTCAACCGCGGCCTGCACTTGCTCGATCTGATTCAGGAAGGCAACATCGGCCTCATGCGCGCCGCCGACAAGTTCGAGTACCGGCGCGGCTACAAGTTCTCTACCTACGCCACCTGGTGGATTCGCCAAGCCATCACGCGCGCCATTGCGGACCAGTCTCGCACCATCCGCATCCCGGTGCACATGAACGAGAGTATGAACAAGTTCCTCCGCGCCACGCGCGAGCTTGAAAAGGAACTAGGCCGTTCTCCTACAAATGAAGAAATTAGCCGGCGCATGGACATCCCCGTGGAGAAGGTCCAGAAGCTGAAGACCATCTCGCGCGACCCCGTGTCGCTTGAAACGCCGGTCGGCCGGGACGGCGAGTCCGCGCTGGGCGACCTGATTGAGGATCGCTGGGTGGGTTCGCCCGTGGACTCCGTCATCGACACCAACGTCCGCGACGAAACCGCCAGCATCCTGAAGACGCTTTCTCCCAAGGAGGAGAAAGTCATCCGCCTGCGCTTCGGCATCGGCTGCGACCGCGAGCACACGCTCGAAGAAATCGGCCAGCAGTTCGACGTCACGCGTGAGCGGATCCGGCAGATCGAGGCGAAAGCGCTGCGTCAACTCCGGTCGCCCGAACGCGCCCGTCACCTGCGCGCACTGCTCGCGGCGCGGTAGTTTCAGGGCCGTCCGCTCACTATGGCGGGCGAGCCAGCCCCCCAGACAGAATCGGTCGGGCTGGTGAAATCAGTGGCCGCCTTAAATCGTCTAGAGAACAGCACGTATCTGTCGTCTTTCTCTTCGCATTGCAAGTTGCCCTAATGGCGCAGGAGCCCGCCACGATCAAGATGGCATTCCACAGAAGATTGAGTACTTCAGCAAAAGCGCTGCTTTAGCACTCAACCTGGGAATTGTGATTGACGCAAGCGGCAGCCAGGACAAGTTCCTCAAATGCCACCGGCGCGACATCGACGCCTTTCTGCAAACCACTCTCCAGCACCGTGGGTCTCACCGGCTTCGGCAGCAACATCCGTCTGCTGCAGGATTCTACTGGCAACAGCAAACTGGCAACAGCAAAGCGATTGTGAAAGCCGCGCAGGCCTACGATCGAAGCCCTGGCCGTTCTCCTATGCTCGGGCCGGTACTCCGGCGCGGCTTCGGAGACGGCAGCAGCGTTTTTGACGCTGTGTACAATACAATTCCCGAGCGGCTCGCGAAGGTAGAAGGCGGACGCAAAGCACTGCTGTTGTTTTCAGACGGCGAAGACAACACCAGCGCCAATCATATGCTGGACGTCCTCGAAGCTGCTCAGCAATCCGACATTGTTGTTTTCGGCATCCACTACCTGGAAACCCGGCGCGAGGGATCGACCAACATCCAGGGCAGGCGCGTGATGAATCGCCTCGCCAAGGACACGGGAGGCAAATTCTTCGACGGAACGGGAGACTTGAAAAACGCTTTTGCCACCATTGCGGACCAGTTGCGAACGTTGTACTAGATCGCCTACCGGTCATCCAATGCGGAGAAGCCCGGTTCGTTCAGAACCATCACGATCCGTGCGCTGCGGCCTGGCTTGAGATTGCGGCATCGTAGCGGGTACTTCATCCACGATTTAGCAGCACTCGGGCCGAGCCGTCACCGTCCCGGACCACCGCATATACTGGTGAGGCTCCACCATGTCGCGACCCTACGCCTTCGCACTTCTCCTCCTCTCCCTCATGACACCCACCACCCCGGCCTTCTCCCAAGACCGCTCGCAAGCCCGGTCGCTCACTATCACCCAGCGCGGCATCGTGGCCACCAGCCAGACGCTCGCTTCGCAAGCCGGCGCGCAGATCCTCGCGCGCGGCGGCAATGCGGTGGACGCGGCCATTGCCGCCAACCTCACGCTCGCCGTGGTCGAGCCGATGATGAACGGCCTCGGCGGTGACCTGTGCGTCATCGTCCGCGACGGCAAGACCGGCAAGCTCACGGGCCTCAATGCCTCTGGCGGGGCGCCCAGAGGTCTCACGCGCGCATTCCTTGAAAAGACCAACTCCTGGGGCATGCCGCAATCGGGCATTCACTCGGTCACGGTGCCCGGCGCGGTGGACGGTTGGGAGCGGCTCCATCGCAAGTTCGGCCGGCTGGCCTGGGCCGATCTGTTTGCGCCCGCGACCTACTATGCGCGCAACGGCTTCCCCGTCACCGAGTGGATTCAAGGCTCGTGGGAGGGCGCGCGCAGCAAGCTGCTCGCCGATGAAAACGCCCGCCGCCAGTATCTGCGCGATGGGCAACCGCCGAAGCTCGGCGAGGTGTGGAAGCTGCCGGAGATGGCCAAGGCGCTCGAACTGATCGCGGTACAGGGCGCGGCGGCGTTCTACAAGGGCGCGATCGCCGAGTCGATCCTGAAGACATCCAGGCGCCTCGGCGGCACCATGAGCGCAGCGGACCTTGCCGAGTATCAGTCTGAATTCGTGGAGCCCATCACCACCACCTATCGCGGCTGGACGGTTGCTGAACTGCCGCCGAACGGACAGGGCATGGCCGCGCTTGAAATGCTGAACATCATGGAGCGCTACCCGATGGGCCAATGGGCGCCACTGTCGGCCGCAGCCTTCCACTACAAGATCGAAGCGCAAAAACTCGCGTACGCTGACTTGCAGCGTTATCTCGGCGACCCGCGCGCGACGCGCATCCCCGTCTCCCAGATCATCTCGAAGCCCTACGCCGAAGCCCGCGCCAAGCTGCTTGACCCTGAAAAAGCCACCTGCAATGTGAACCCCGGCCAGCCCTTGAGCGGCGCCGGCGACACGATCTACCTCAGCACCGTGGACGCCGACGGCACCGTGGTGAGCCTGATTCAAAGCGTCTATCTCAGCTTCGGCTCCGGCGTCGTTGTTGACGACTTCGGCTTTCACCTCCACAACCGCGGCGCGCTGTTCACGCTCGAGGAAGGCCACCCCAATGAACTCAAGCCCCGGCGCCGCCCGTTCCACACCATCATTCCCGGCTACATGGAAAAGGACGGCCAGCACGTGGGCTTTGGCATCATGGGCGGGCTCAACCAGGCGCAGGCCCACGCGCAGTTTGTCTCCTACGTCGCCGATCACGGCGACAATATTCAAATGGCGCTCGAACGGCCTCGCTTCACCAAGCTCAACTTCTCCGGCTGCGACGTGATGGTGGAGGCGCGCATTCCCGAAGCCGCACGCGAGAAGCTGCGTGAGCGCGGCCATTTTCTCCAGGTGCAGGGCGACTTCTCCTCCTGGATGGGCGGCGGCCAAGCCGTGCTCCACGACTCGAAAGCCCGCGTGAACTACGGTGCATCCACGCCGCGCAAAGACGGTGCGGCGGTGCCAGAGCCGGATCCCTGTTTCGGCGCCCCGGGCGTCTCGCGCGTGAAACCTCCGGCCGCGCGATAGCATCTATCGCCTGGCGTGAACTATCTCTGCTCGATCTTTGCCCTCCTGCTGCTTGCGCCTGCCATGGGCGTGGCGCAGCCGTTACCCGGCGCCAAACTCCGGCCGGAGACGCAGCAAGCCTTTGACGCTTACACCCGCCAGCGAGAGGGCTTCATCCAGTGGACGCGCGTTCAAGGCGGCAAATTTCTCTGGGCCGATGAAGACGCCTCGCGCCAAGGCCGGGTGAAGAACGGCGAAGTGGTCATTGAGCCGGGCGCGGGCGCAGGCACCGTGGAAGTGCTCGGCGGTTTGGTGCACGACTGGATCGGCGCGGCGTTCATCCCGTGCGCCACCATGGCGCAGGTGGTGGCGCGCGTGCAGGACTACGATAGCCACAAGCGCATTTACCGTCCTGAAGTCGTGGATTCCAGCACCGTGCAGCGCAACGGCAACAACTTCCGCCTCCGCTACCGGCTGCTGAAGAAGAAAGTGATCACCGTGGTCTTGAACACAGATCATGAAGTGAACTACTTCCCGATTGACTCGACGCGCCAGCACAGCCGCTCGCGTACCACACGCGTTGCCGAAGTGTCGAATCCTGGCGAGGCAGGCGAGCAGGAGTTGACGCCGGGCGACGATCACGGTTTGCTTTGGCAGCTCAATACCTTCTGGCGGTTTTTGGAACGCGATGGCGGCGTGTGGGTGGAGTGCGAGGCACTGTCGCTGTCGCGCGGCATCCCGCTGGGCCTTGGGTGGATGATCACGCCCATTGTCGGCGAGTTGCCCCGCGAGTCGCTCACGCTGACGCTCGAAGGCACACGCCGCGCAGCCAGGTAGCTCTAACACGGAGCGTAGCTCCTGTTTTTGGCTCTGTAGCACAATCTGTGGGTTTGAATAAGCTGCCGTGATGCGGTTGGAGGAGTGTCCGGCTGGTCGGCCCTAGCAGCACGGTGCGAAGGGGAACGCCGAAGTCGTCGAAAGGGAAGAGGTTGGGCGCTGCCTCCCGTCGGTCGGCCCCGACAGTGCGGCGCGATGGGAACACCGAAGCTGTCGAAGTGGAGGAGGCTGGGTACTGCCTCCCGCTGGTCGGCCCTGGCAGGGCGGTGCGAACAGGAACACCGAGTTGTCGAAGGGGAGGAGGTTGGGCGCCGCCTCCCGCTGGTCGGCCCCGCACTGTAAAGGCAGGAAGAGCCGGACACTGGCGCGTGGGGTAGTCTTGGGTTGAGAACAAAAACATCCCAGACGAGGTGACCGGCTATTCAACTCCAGGCTAAGACGATACTGAACCACGTGCAACGCTTCGTGGGATTCGTTTATGCGGCTGTGGTGATGAAGCGCAACGAGCGGGGCGAGGAGGAGATCGAGATCGGGATCGAGCCGCACCGGGGGATTACCGGACGATGTTCACAGTGCCAGAAGCCGTCGCCGGGCTACGACCGGCTGGAGGAACGCAGGTGGCGGTTCGTGCCGCTCTGGAACATCGCCACGTATTTGCGCTACCGCCCGCGCCGGGTGAAATGCAGCGAGCACGGGATCGTGGTGGAACATATGCCGTGGAGCGAAGGCACGAGGCCGGTGGCCAGGGCGATGATGGACGTACTGGCCTACTGGGCGCGGCATCTGAGTTGGCGGGAAACGGCGCGGACATTCCGCACCAGTTGGGAGTCGGTATACCGGTCGGTGGAATGGATGGTGGAATATGGGCTGGCCAACCGGGTGTTGAAGGGTGTGAAGGCGATCGGGGTGGACCAGATTCACTGGGGCCGCGGCAAGAAGGCGGACCAATTTCTGACGGTGATCTACCAGATTGACGACGGTTGCCGGCGTCTGCTGTGGGTGGGCCGGAAACGGACGAAGGCGACATTGCAGAAGGGGCTGAAGACACTGGGGCCGGAGGTGGTCAGCCAAATCCAGTTCGTGTGCAGCGACATGTGGAAAGCGTTCCTGACGGTGCTGGGCGCCGAGGTCAAGCAAGCGATGCACGTGCTGGACCGCTTCCATATCGTGCAACACATCAACCAGGCGGTGGATCAGGTGAGGCGAGCCGAAAGCGCGCGTCTGCGGGCCAGCGGCAAGCAACAGGCGGCGGAGTTGAAGAACATGCGCTGGAAACTGCTCCGCCGAGGGAGCCGGGTGCTGGGGAAAGCCAGGCAGAAGATCAAAGCGCTGCTGGCCAGCAAGGCCGATACCGGGAGGGCGTGGATGTTGAAGGAGACGTTCGCCCACTTCTGGACCTACAAGTCGGTGCGGTGGGCCGCGGCGTTCCTGGACTACTGGTGCGAAGAGGCAGAACTCAGTGGCCTGGAGCCGATGCAAAAAGTGGCACGGATGCTTCAGAACCACCAACCCCTGATCATGAACTGGTTTCGGGCCAAAGGGGAGGTTTCCAGCGGGGCCGTGGAAGGACTCAATAACAAAATTCGAGTGGTCACCAGAAGATCCTGCGGATTCCGAACCTATGACGCCATGGAAATCGCCCTCCATCACAATCGTGGCCGATTACCGGAGCCGGAGTTCACCCATAGATTCCGCTGAGGAGGCATATTTCCGAACATGCGGCCGGGTGCGGGTGGCAGCCTCGTCAATCTGGCGCGCAATGGGTTCGCGTAGCGCGGCGGGCAGCAGGTCCTTCGCCGCCAGTTGCGCCCAGGCCTCGGTAACACGGTCAACGGTTTCGGCAATCACGCGCTGCACGGGCGGCGCCAGCAGCCCGGCACGGTCGACAAAGGCGCGGATTTGATCGGCGGAAATCTCGGTGAGGCTCCGCGCGTTGCCGAAGGTCAGAGCCAGGCGGTCTTCGGGCAGGTCGGGGAGTGTGGCAACAAAGTCATAGGCGGGTGACAAGGTGGCTTTGCGCCGGTCGCGATAGAGGATCGACCAGCTCTTCAAATGCATGTCCGCTTTGCCGATGAGCACCGAAAACGCGATGCGCCGGATGAACTCATACGTAGCGTCTGGCCCGGCCTCGGCCCACAACACACGCGCGATGTTTGCATAACTCACCGACTTATACTTGGCCTCCGGATACAGCCCGAAGACCTGCGCGAAGTCTTCCATGTGGATGCGCTCACGCCCGGCCTGCGCGCGGTCGAACCGTTCCACCGCCAGCGCCTGACCTCCCATCCGAGCCGCTTCGGCGGGGAGATTGCCGACGGCCGTGATGGGGATCAGGCGCGTGCGCGGCACGTCGATGCCGGCGGCGCGCGCCAGTTCCAGCATCACGTATTCGTTCTCCGGCACCGATTCAAACCGCTGCGAGGAGACGCGTGAGGACGTTTACCGCTACCTTCTGACGTTGGGCCTGTATCCGCCCGAAGCGCAGGAGGCGGCGCAGGAGGTGTTCCTGCGCTACTACGCTACCGTGAAGCGGGGCGAACAAATTCAAAGTCCGCGCGGGTGGGTTTTCCGCGTGGCGCACAATTATGGTTTAAAGGTCCGGTCTCGCCAGCAGTACGCGGCGCCGTTCGACCCGGAACCCGAAGCCAGGATCAAGTGCAGCGACCCCGGTCCCGAGCAATCGCTTGCCGACCGGAACCGCGCGCAGCGGCTGCATCGGGCCATTGAGAGCCTGAGCGAGCAGCAGCGCCGGTGCCTCTTTCTGCGGATGGAGGGGTTGCGTTATCCAGAAATCGGAGCGGCGCTGGGTATTGGCGCGTCCACCGTGGGAGAGTTCCTGCGGCGAGCCATCTCGCGCTTGAAGAAGGAGCATCATGAGTAAGCAGCGGACCGGGCACCCGGACGAAGAGCAACTGCTGCGTTATGCCGACGGCGAACTCGCGGCTCGCGAGTCGGCGGAGCTGAAGTCGCACCTCGATGCCTGTTGGGATTGCCGCGCGGCACTGGAGCGCGTGGATTCCGCCGTGGCCGGTTGTGTGTACTACCGCAAGAACGTGTTGCAGGCGCATTTGCCGCCACCGCCCGCGCCCTGGCGCGATCTGACGCCGGGCTTTGCCGCCATTCGCGCTGAGATCGCCGCCGAAGCGCCGCCGTGGTGGCGCGCGCTGTGGGACGCGATTGCCACGCCCCGAATCTGGATCCCCGCCGTCGCGGCTCTGGCCGTGGCGGCATTCGCCATTGTGCCGGAGTGGAGCAAAGGGCCCACGCCCGTGCAGGTCTCGGTATTGCTACGCAAAGCTACGGCGGCGGCCGCTCCTGGCCCCACCAAGCCGCGCCGGTTGCGAATTCGTACCAGCCAGGCGGCCGAGGCGCGGTTGGTGACCGTGCCGCCGCTCTTTGCCCGCGCGCGGTATGACGCGGCGGATCCGCTGAGCGCGCGGGCGTGCCTCGATTGGTCAGTGGGCTTGGGTGCGGCGAAGACGGAGAGCGTCACCGGGCGCGGCGAATACTACGGCGTTGCCACCCACACCACGGCGAGCGAACTCGCCGACGCGCTGCTGACCCTGCGGCAGGAAAATCTGGCGCCCACCTGCGGCATGTTCACGTTTAAGGACGCCGGTTGGCTGGAGATCACCGAAGCGCCCACTGCGGGAGAAGCAGAAATCACTTCGTCAGCCCCGCTGCCGCCATCTCGCCGTGACGCCGCGCCCGCTCCGCCCGTTGTTGAGCCGCCGCCGGCTTCGGCGGCCACCATCGCCGACGAACTCCGCGTGCTCGAAGCGCTGCACCGCATGGGCGCCGATCTGGGCGACCCCGTGGAAGTGGTGCGCCACGGAGCGCATGTCACCGCGCGCGGCTTCGGGCCGGACCCCCGCCGCCAAACGCAAATCGAACTAGCCGCGCGCCAGGCCGCGCCCAACGCCCGCGTGCAGTTTGCGGCCGAAGGTAGCGTCGCCGAGCCTCCCCCGGTGAGCGGCGCCGCGCTTGCCGTGCGCGCCGGTGCTTCGCCGGTCGAAGCCGAACTGGAACGTCAGTTCGGCAGCCGCCAGGCGGTGGGCCGATTCACCAGCGACGTTTTCGATCGTACGGAACGAATCATGGAACGTGCTCACGCCATCCAACGGCTAACGGCGCGTTTTCCCGACGCGCGCGCCTCGTTGGGCGCGGCTGAGCTCGGCGTCTACATGGCCATTCAGTGCGACCATTTCCGAGCCTTGCACGCCGCGCAGCGTGAGCTTGCCGATCTTTTGAAACCTATTCTCCCTGGCAGTGATGTGAACCAAAGCGGCGGAGTAGCGGCAACCACTGCTACTCCCGCCGTCTTGTTTGGCGCCGCCCGAGCGCTGGAGCGGTCGCTGTCGATGCTCCTGGGCGCCTCGCCGCTGCCTGTCGGCCTCCATGCCGCGCAGCTATCTGCGCGCATCGGCGCTGAGTCCCATACGCTCGAGCAAACCGCGCGGAACTGGACAGCATCCGTGGGACAATAAAAGGGGCCATGCCGCTGCTGCATTGCGCTGCCGCACTGTTGCCCTTATTGGCGGAGGTATCGGTTGCGCAGCAATACTCGCGGCTGACTGGCATCGTGACGGACCCGGCGGGCGAGGCCATGCCGGGCGCGGCCATCAGTGTCGTCAGTGAAGAGACCGGCTTCCGCCGTACCACCACTTCCTTCGACAACGGCTCCTACTCAGTGGCTTCGCTGCAGCCGGGCCTCTACAAAATGACGGTCCGCAAGCCGGGCTTCCCGACGCTGGTGCGGCTGGGCGTGAAGCTGGATGTGGCGCATACGGCGCGCGTGGATTTTTAGCTCCGGCTCGACAGCCGTCACGAAACCATCATGGTGGAGTTGAGCCCCGTGACCATCAACACCGAAAACGCCTCCGTGGGCAGCGTGGTACGGCGCGAGTGGATCGAGAAGCTCCCGGTGAACGGCCGCGGCTTGCTAACGCTGCTGGAAATGACGCCGGGCTCGGTGGTGACGCCGGCCACGCGCGGCGAGGCGGGCCAGTTCACCGTGAACGGCCAGCGCCCCCAAATGCACTACTTCAGCGTGGATGGCGTGTCGGTAAACTCCGGCATGCTCGGCGGCGGCCAACCGGCGCTGGCCGGGGGCGGGGCCCTACCGGCGGTGAACGCCTTCGGCGGCTTGCACGGTCTGGTGAGCCTGGAAGCGCTCGACGAGTTCCGCATTCAGACTTCCACGACCGCCGCGGAATTCGGCCGCTTGCCCGGCGCGCAGGTGTCTCTCGGCAGCCGCGCGGGATCGAACCAACTCCACGGTTCGCTGTTCCTGTTCGGGCGTCACGAAGCCGCCGACGCCAACGATTGGTTCGCCAACTCCCATTCGCTGGGCCGCTCGCCCACGCGCTTGCGTCACCTGGGCGGCGCGCTCGGCGGCCCGGTGCGCAAGAACCGCACGTTCTTCTTTCTGGCGCATGAAGACCTGCGGCTTCGCCAGTCCGCCGTGTGGTGCACGCCGGTGCCGGATGCCGATGTGCGCGGACGGGCGCCGGCATGGTCCCAGCCGCTGCTAGACCAATTTCCCTCGGCCAACGGCGTGCGTTTGAGCGCGGGAAGCGCTGAGTGGATCGGCCGCTCCAGCCGCCCGTCAGCGATGACGAACTCAAGCCTCCGGCTGGACCACGCGCTCGCCCCACGCGTGAACCTGTTTGCGTGCTACAGCCGCGCGCCGTCGGCGAGTGAGTTCGGCAGCACGCAGATCAACCGCTTTTCGGCGCGCTTTGCCACGATGACCGCGGGCGTGAACGTGCGCCTTACCCCGCGCTTCATCAATGACCTGCGCGCTAACTACGTGTGCGCCTCGGCCGATTCGGCCTGGACGCAGGAAAACTCCGCCGCACTCCCCAACTGCTACTTTGCCGCGCTGGCCACCGTGCTCACGCGCAGCACGCAGGAGTGCGACACGTTCTTCCGCCTGTTCGTGGGCGGCCTGAGCCCGCTCGTATCCGGACGCGAAGCCCGCCACCGCCAGCGTCAGTGGAACGTCACCAACACGGCCAGCTACACCTCCGGCAGCGCGCATGCGTGGCGCTTTGGCTTGGATTACCGGCGCGTGGACCCCGAGCGGCTCCAATCGGCTGTGAACGCCAACATCATGGTGAACAGCCTGGACGATCTGCTGAACCAGCGCAATATCTGGCTCACCACGTCGCGCCTGGAGCCGAACCGGCTCTCGCTCGGCGAGGTTTCGTTGTTTGTGCAAGATTCGTGGCGGCTCCATCCAAGCCTCACCGTGAACGACGGATTGCGCTGGGAGTGGAGCGCGCCGCCGTTTTCGCTGCGCCCGCCCAAGGGACTGCAACTGACGCGCCCGAATCCGTTTGCCCCGCCGCAGCGGGCCGATGTCTGGACATCGCGCTACACCAACTTTGCGCCGCGCCTAGGCCTGGCGCTACAGATCTCGCGTTCGCTCGGCACCGTGCTGCGCGCGGGCGCGGGTGCACATTTCGATTCGAGCCTCGCCATCGCCACGGATTTGCTCAACGAAAGCCCACACCTGTTCTGGGAACTCGCCAGCCCCGTGCCCGACGTTTCAAGCCCCGCGCAATCGGTGGTGAACTACGGCTTTGCCGATGGCCTTGTGCTGCCGAAGGTGTGGCAATGGAACGTGACGCTGGAGCAACCTTTGGGCGAGCGCGACATCCTCTCGGCGGGCTACGTCGGCTCGCGCGGCCTGAACCTGCTGCGCCGCGAGATGGAGGGCATCGGCGGTGTGGCACTGGTCACCAATCACGGCGCGTCGGATTATCATGCGCTTCAAGTGCAGTGGCGCCGGCAATTGGCGTGGTTTGCGCAGGCTTCGGCCTCGTATGCGTGGTCGCACTCGATCGACACCGCGTCCACGGATTCGCTCCTGCATTGGGTCAGATCGTCGTCGAGCGCGCTGCGGGACCGGGCATCGTCTGATTTTGACGTGCGCCAATCTTTGAACCTTGCGTTCATGCTCACGCCGCCACGCACGTGCTGGACGTTGAACGGCGCCTATCGCCTGCGCTCCGGCTTTCCGCTCAGCCTGTTGCAGGCCGAGACGCATCTGGGCCTGGTTTTCGCCAACGCCATGCGGCCGAATTACCTCGGCGCGCCGGTGTGGCGGCCGGACGCGCACGCCCCCGGCGGCCGGCGCCTGAACGTCGCCGTGTTTGAGCCGCCCCTGCGCGCGCGCCAAGGCTCGCTCGGGCGCAACGCAATTGACGGCTTCGGGACGGAGCAGTTTGACCTGTCGTTGCAGCGCTCGTTCAAGCGCGGGCTGGAACTACGGCTCGATGGATTCAATGTGCTGAACCGCGCGAACCTGGGCGACCCCGTACGCTTCCTCACCAGCCCGTTGTTCGGCCAGCCTGCCTCGATGTTGAACACCATGCTGGGCACCGGCACGCCGTCCAGCGGACTCACGCCGATGCTGCAGAGCGGCGGCGCGCGGAGCTTCCAGGCGTCGCTGCGTTGGCGCTTCTAGCGGGATTGCGAGGCGGCCACTTGGGTGAGGCGGATGGCGAGCTCGCGCTGATCGGCCGCTGAGCGGAACGCTTCGCCGAGCGGACGCACGGTGACGCGCATGGGCCGGCAGCTTTCGCCCGCCGGGGGCGGCTGCACCGGGCGATCGAAACGAAAGTTCCCGGGTGCGGCGATTTCCAGCGTTTGCACTGGTTCGCCGTCTACCTGCAATTCCACCGGCTTAGGAAAACGGTGCCCCGGAAAAGCCGGCGCTTCGCCTTCCAGATGCACCGCCGGCGCCGCGCCGCAGGCCTGGAATTGAAACTGTGCCTTGCCCGCCACCCAGCCATCCATGAACATGCCGTCAAAGGGCGCAAGGCCCCGGGTCACCTGCGGCGGGAAGCGCAGGCGCGGCTCAATCGTGGGTTCGCCGGATTCCAGACGGAGCCAGATTACGGCCACGTTGAGGCGGCGTGCGTCCACCGGCACCCAGCTATTCAGGCCCCAGTCGCGCGACAGAGGCTTGGCGATATCGTCGAGCTCGATCGTCAGACGCGCCCGGACGCCGGAAGGAAGGGCCGTGAAACGAACGACGATGCGCCGTGCAGTTCGTGTTCTTCAAGCAGCTTGCCGTCGAGGCGCAAGCGCAGGCGGCGCTCAAGCTTGGGATAGCTTGGACCGGCCATGAATGTGGCGTAGAGCCGCACCGGTTTGGTGGCCGAATAGATCAGAACATCGCGGCGGCGGCGCAGCCAGCGGAAATCGCGCTGCCAGGCTTGCGTGGCGGAGGCGGCAGGCTCGGCGTGATACCAGCCCGCTCCCAACGTCCAGCCGCCACCTGCGCGCCGCGCGGGCAAGAGTTGAAAACGGCGGCCGCGCCACACGGCCGGGCCCGCGCCGTCCGGCAGGGGAAACTCGCGCGAGGCGATGATCCATTTGGACTGTTCAGAGCCGCGTTCGTACAACTCGCCGCCCACGCCCTCTTCCGCACCCATGCCTCCTCCCATGCGGTGCGAAGCGAGAACAACGTCATGCTCGCCCAGCACAATCGCAGCCCAGCCCTGGACGGCCACTTCGGTCACGGCCAGCAGCGTCCGCTCACCGGGCGCTACCTGGCGCATGGCCTCGCGCAATTCGAGAAAATCGCCGAGCCGGTAACTGCGGCAGACTCTTCGATTCGGCATCGTCAGATCGCGAAATGCGCCCAAGCGTCAAAACAGAGGTGAAGTTGAAGCCGGCCAGGATCGCCAGCGTCATCCCGGCAGCCAAGCGGAGGCGGCCGCCCTGCGCCGCGATCTGGACCGCGCCCGCCACCGCGCAGACCAGAAACACCGGGCACCACCAAGAGGCAAATTTGAAGACGCCATGGCCGTTGTCGCGCAACAGGTAGAAGAGTATCGCACCCACCATCAGCGCCGTTTGCAGTTGGAACGCGCGCCGCTCTGGCGCCACCGCCCGCCACCAGCCACAGATCGCCATGCCGGTGACGGCCAAGCTCGCCAGATAGACGGCCAGTACGAATAGCGGCGTCAACAACCCCCAGCCCACTTCGGGAACCAGCGTCGTGTAGGCGCGGATGTTGTATTGAAGATAGTCAATGCCCCACGTATAGGGCAGGCTGAGTTCGGTTAGTGTGAATGCGAATTCGAGTAACTCGTCGCTACCGGTGAGCGAGGCCTGCAGCCGGTTGCTGCGTGCCTCCATCAGCGTCGCCGTCGCGATCCGGCGGACGTGCTCGGGATAGGCCAGAATGGCGGCCGCGGCACTGGAGGCGGCGACCGAAACCGGCCTCACCAGCACCGCCGGACGCTGGCATGCCGCGACGAACACCGCCGCGCCGGCCAAGCCCGCCAGAATCGGCAACGACGCCGGGTAGGCAAACGAGGTTCCCACCAGCAGCAATGGCGCAAACATAGCCGCAGTCCAGCGCAGCGGACGCAGCGCGACGTCGAAGGCGGCCAGCGCTGCCGGCAGCAGCACCTGTAGATGAATCGCACCCAGAGATTGGTTGGTCACCAGAAACGTCACCTGGCTCGAAGTCGCCAATACCGCGGCCGTGAGTAACGCGTGGCGCGGCGCAGCGTCGAAGATGCGGCGGGCAAGCAGCCAGCCGCTTAGGGGCGACAGGAAGGCGAAGGCCCCGCACACCACCTGGTGCAGTGCCAGCAACTCTGCGCCCGTGAGTTGCGCGATCAGAATGCCGAAGTATGCGCCGCCAAACTGGATGCCGGGATTGTACGGCGGATAGAGCGACGAGAAGCCCGTGGAAGGGATCTCGCCGAAGGGCAGGTTGATCGCATTTCGCCACACGGCCACATTAAACGGCGCGTCCGGGTTTCCAAACGCGAGATAGTTGCGATGGCCTTTTTCAAGCAGCGGCCAGTTGGCCAGCAGCAGCGCGCCCAGTCCGACGGCAAACACGGGCCAAGCGTCTCGCCAATCCTCGCGCGTGAAGCGCCGTTCGCGCGGGATCAGCAAAGCGGAAAGAAGCACGAAGCCGAGCGCGGCCCACACAATCTGGCGGCCCGGCAGGTTGAACGCGGCCAAACGGAAACAGATGACCAAGTAAGTGCAGGAGCCCGCCACAGGCGCCCACACCAACCGGTTGAGCGGCGCTTCGGCGGGCCGCCACACCCAGCACACCGGAGCCATGCGGGCGGCGAAAAACAGCCCCACCATGAACAGGAGATAAAGAAGCGCTTCCATGGCGCGCGGGTTCGCCTAATCCCAGGCCGCGCCTTCGAGCGGCTGAGTGAGGCCCTCGGCGCGGCCCATGAACTTCAGATGCGCCATCACTTCATAGATCGCGAAGCGGTAGTTGAACGGCGAGAGCGCCTTGGGCCAGAGCACTGCGACGATTTCATGGGGCGTTGTGGCGCCGCTTTCGAGCGCTTCTTCAATGCGGCGGCAACGCGCGTCGTGATGGCGCTTGATCTCCACGATGCGCTCGGCCGGCGCGCCGAAGGGGTCGCCGTGGCCGGGGAGAATCGTGTCGATAGCGAGATCGCCCACCAGATCGAGTGAAGCGCGGTAGTCGGCCAGTGCGTCGCGCTCTTCCATCCAGGCCACGTGCGGCGTGATCTTGGGCAGCAGATGATCGCCGGAGATGAGCAGCCGCGCTTCCGGCGAGTACAGGCATAGATGGCCGGGTGAGTGGCCGGGCGTGAAGACCGCGCGCACGGGTCCCAGCGCCGAGGTGCCGATCACTTCGCCGCCCTCGAACTCGCGGTCCGGCGCGAGCGCCTCAAAACGCTGGCGCATGCCGAGAAACTGCCTGGTGATCAACTGCAACTGATCTTCCGGCGTGCCCCACGAGCGGAGCCGCTTATCGAGCACCGATGGCCGGTTCACGGCCTCGGCCAGTTTCCGAAGATTCGCGGCTTCAATCGACTGCATGGCCACGCGCGCCGCACCGCCGGTTTCTGCCTTGACACGCGGAGCCAGGCCCCAGTGGTCGGGATGCGTGTGCGTGATGAAGACTTCGCGCACATCGTTCCAGGTCAGACCCAGGCTTGTGACCGCCGTGTTGAGCGCTGTCCACGATTCTTCGTTGCCGAAGCCCGCGTCCACCAGCATCCACTCGCGGCCCGCGTCGTCGAGGCGGATGAGGTACGAGTTGACGTGGTTTAGCTCAAGATGAAACGGCAACCGGATGCGATGCACGCCGGGATGCACCTCAGAGACCAGCGGAGGCGGAGGATGATGGTGCGACAAGCAGGTTGGCCCTTATCCGTTCACGGCTTCGTCGGCATGGTAGGAACTGCGGACGAGCGGACCGGCTTCCACATGCGAGAAACCCATTTCATAGCCTAGACGGCGCAGTTCGGCAAACTCGGCGGGCGGAACGTAGCGGATGACAGGCAGATGTTTGGGCGTGGGGCGCAGATACTGGCCCAGCGTGAGGATGTCCACGCGCGCGCCGCGCAACGCACGCATCACTTCGAGCACTTCGTCCGTGGTTTCGCCCAGACCCAGCATCACGCCGCTTTTCGCCGGCACGTCCGGACGCAGGTGTTTGGCGTAAGCGAGCATGTCGAGCGAACGGTCAAACTGCGCACCGAGGCGCACCTGGCGGTAGAGGCGCGGCACGGTCTCGGTGTTGTGATTCAAAACATCGGGCCGCGCGTTCATGACGAGTTCCATGGACTCGCGCTTGCCCTGAAAGTCCGGCACCAGCACTTCCACCTGGCAGCCGGGAATGTGGTCGCGGATGGCGCGGATGGTCATGGCAAACAGGAGCGCTCCGCCATCGCGGCGGTCGTCGCGGTTCACGCTGGTGACGACGGCGTAGCGCAGACCCATGGCCGCTACGGCTTCGGCCACGCGGCGAGGCTCATCCATGTCCACTTCGAGCGGCGCGCCCTTTTGCACGGCGCAGAAGCCGCAGCGGCGCGTGCATACGTTGCCCAGAATCATGAACGTGGCGGTACGGCGGTTCCAGCAATCGCCCACGTTGGGACAAGCGGCGCTCTCGCAAACGGTGTGCAGGCTTAGCCCTGTGATGAGCTCTTTCAATTCCCGGTAGCCGCTGCCCACGGGCGCTGGCGCGCGAAGCCATTCCGGACGCTGCCCCTTGGGCGATTCGCCGAAGGCCGGCACGGGAGCTTTGTCGATGGATACCAGCACGCTAGTCCAAGTTTAGCTTGGCCAGACGGTATTCCAGAATCATGCCGTCCGGCGACCAGTTCCTGAGCTTGACGTGCCGCGCGATGCCGGTGTCGAGCGCTTCGGCGGGCGCCAGGCCAATCAACTCGCTTTCGCGGACGTCAATGCCCAGGTTGCCGGCGAGCGCAGCCACGGCGTCGTAGGCCCGCGCAATGGAGGTGGTGGCAAAGTCCACCAGGTTCATCGAAACCTGCACGATGCCCTCGGATGCCAGCGGCAATCCCAGCGCCTTGACGGCGGGCAGGCCGCCGGAGGAAGCGCGCACGGCGTGGGCGATGTGGCGCGCCACGGTGAGATCGGTGGACGCAAGGTTCACGTTGAAGGCGATGAGAAAGCGCCGCGCGCCGACGGCAATCATGCCGCCGGTGGGATGCGGCGCGGGGCCGCCTACGTCCGGCGCCAGTGTCTCGGCGCGCGCGCCGCGGCGGACGTCTTCCAGCTTGCGGCACTCCTCGCGCGCGGCGGACTCTTCGTAGAAGTAGACGGGGATGCCGTGTTCGAGCCAGATGCGGTTACCGGTCCACTGCGCCAGCACCGCACATTGCTCCAGGGCGATGCCGCGCACGGGCACCAGCGGGCACACGTCCATGGCGCCGATGCGCGGATGCACGCCGCTGTGTTTGCGGATGTCGATGCGGCGCGCCGCTTCGCCGGCCAGCAGCACGGCGGCGTCCATTACGGCTTCCGGTTCGCCGGCGAAGGTGAGCACGGAGCGATGGTGGTCCGGGTCCGACGTCCGGTCAAGCAGCGCCACGCCCGGCACGGTGGCCAGCGCGGCGGCCAGCGCGCCGATGACGGCGGCATCGCGGCCTTCCGAAAAGTTGGGAACGCATTCCACCAGCGGTAAAGAGGAGGGCATGGACTTGTCAGTCCGGCAAAGCCACCGACTCCACGCGCGGAAACACCGTACTTCCGCCGCGGATCACCAGCGCCACCGGATTCATCCCGAAGTATAGCGGGATCTCGCGATAGTCGCCCCAGTCGGCAATCAACAGATCCGCGCGCCGGCCATACTGCCGCGAACCTGCCGAGGCGCCAAGGCCCAGCACGTGGGCGGCATTTACGGTGACGGCGGTGAGCGCCTCTTCCGCCGTCAAGCCCATCCGCGCGCAGGCGGCAAGCCTCCACCACGGTTTGGGTCGAATTTGTTTGAAACAAGGTGAGCGGAATACCCAGCCGCTCCGCACAGGCAATCAACCCTTCCGCGGACCCGGCCGGCCACTCCGCGCCGACGGCCAGCCCCGCCGCCAGCCGCTTGGCATGCAGCATGGGTAGTAGTTCGGTAGCCAGCGACTCGGCTGCTTCCGGCGTCGCGGCGACGGCAGCCAGGAGCGGCACGAGTCCGGTGAGGCCGGTGGCGCGCAATTTGCCGAGCACACGCAATGCGCGTAGTTCGAGATCGAGATCCTGGCCGTTGCCCGAGACCGAGGCAACCGTGGCCGACCCGTGCCGCAGAAACTGCCGCAACCTGCGCTGCCCCTCAAGTTCCACGCGCTGGGTAGACCATCCCCGCAAGGCCCGTAAGGAAGCCTCGGCGGCGGACTCGGGTTTCCCGCCGCTGGCGGCGCGAAACGGGCCGCACGTCAGGTGGGTGTAGCAGTCAATGAAGGCAGGTAACACGACGCGCCCGGTTGCGTCGATCTCTTCGGCGGCTTCCCGAGCCTCGGCCAGGCGCTCGACGCGGCGCGACGGGCCCACCTGCTCAACTACACCGTCCCCGATCAGGACAGCGCCATCCGGAATCACATGGAGGCTCTGCATATCCGCACCGCGGCGCAGGCCTGGGGGCCCGGTCATGGTTAACAACTGACGGGCTCCTCGAATCAGTAGACGGTTCACGTCTGAAAAACCAGCGGTGTGCCTTCGCGGCCGTATCCCGCTAGTGTCCTGTAATGTAAGTAGCCTGCAAGAGCGGCAGCCAGGGATTCCCGCGCCCTGGTGATTTTTCGGAGGATGTCTTGGCCGTTGGCTTTCCATTTATATGGCGTCGGGGCCTCGGCGCGAACGGCCAGAAATTCCTCGATGGCGTCAATCAG
>Ga0194119_10003982_pt1 | contig 23287 bp, 9 predicted proteins | sample TA2MahC100mmetaG_FD_148620 | JGI IMG/M metagenome (GOLD analysis project Ga0194119, IMG submission 148620) | Freshwater microbial communities from Lake Tanganyika, Tanzania - TA2015018 Mahale Deep Cast 100m | ecosystem: Environmental > Aquatic > Freshwater > Lake | place: Tanzania: Lake...
GGCGGCGGGGTCGCCGCAGGCAAAGAGTGACGCGGCGCAGAGGGCGAGGAGGGCGCGCATCACAGCCCCCTCGTCTCGCCGAGGGCGAGAGTCACGAAATCGAGCGCCGGCACCCCCGCCGCCCGCAGCGCCTCGCGCAGCCGCGCGGGGGGCTCCATCACCGGCTCCGCCGTCAGCGGGAAGGCGCCCCAGTGGGCGCCCACCGAGAGGCGGGCGCCCACGTCGTGGTGGATCCGCACCCCCTCGGCGGGGTCCACGTGCATGGTGCGCATAAACTCGCGCGGGGCGTAGGCGCCGATGGGGATCAGCCCGAGGTCAAAGGGGCCGAGGCGGGTCCCGATCTCCTTAAAGATGAGCTCGTTGTAGCCCGTGTCGCCCCCAAAGAACACCCGCCACGGGCGCCCCTCGGGGGAGGAGGAGGCGGGGTCCACCCACTCCGCCGCCCACGACGCCCAGAGCGCCTCGTTGCGGTCAAAGAGCCCGCGCGCCGACCAGTGCTGCGCGGGGGTGGGGGTGAGGCGCACCTCCGTGTCGCCCACCTTGAGGGCGCGCGCCTGCCACCAGTCGAGCTCCACCACGCGCGCGGGGTCCACCCCGGCGCCCTCGAGGAGCGCGCGGTTGGCGAGGGGGACGAGCCAGAGCGCCTCGGGGGAGCGGGCGGCGAGGGCGGCGATGGTGTGGGTGTCGAGGTGGTCGTAGTGGTTGTGGGAGATGACCACCGCGTGGAGCGGGGGCAGCTCCTCCGCCGAGGCGGGGTTGGGGGTGTAGCGGCGGGGGCCGGCGAAGCTCACGGGGGAGGCGCGCTCGGAGAAGACGGGGTCGGTGAGCAGGTTGACGCCCCCGCGCTGCACCAAGAAGCACGAGTGCCCCAGCCACGTCACCTGCGCCCCGGGGGGCGCGGCGAGGCGGCGCAGGTCGGGGGTCACCCGCGGCACCTCCCCCCCCTGCGCCGCGTGGTCCGCCCACTCGGTGCGCAGGCGCATCCACAGGAACTTAAAGAACGACTTGTGGGCGGGGGGGGCGTGGAGGTTCTGAAAGCCCCCGCCCTCCGCGTGATGCGGCGCGGCGGGGGGCGGGCTGGCGCAGGAGAGCGCGCAGGAGAGCGCGCAGGAGAGCGCGCAGGAGAGCGCGCAGGAGGGCGCGCAGGAGAGCGCGCGGGGGCGCAGCGCGGGGCGCGGCGCGGGACTCAGTGCTGCGGCGTGCATTGCAGCCCCTCCCCCGCCCCGGGGCTGCACACGCCGAGGGCGCTCCCCTTGAGGCGGCAGCGGTCGCCCACGCGGGCGCAGGGGACCTCCGCGCCCTCCCCGCCCGCCCCCGGCGCCCCCTCCGGCGCCCGCGGCCCGGGGCAGGCGCTGAGGGCGCAGAGGAGCGCGAGCAGGAGGGGGAGGGCGAGCGGGAGGGGGGGCGTGAGGGGGCTTGGGTGCATGGGTCGGGCTCCGTGAAGGAGAGGAGGGGAGAGAGGGCGCCGCGCGAGAGACTCCACACGAGAGATACCGCACGAGCGCGCGCGACGAAAATGAGCCACCGCCCCCCCACCGCCCCGCGCGCGAAACCTGCGGGTTGACCGCGCCTAAGCCCACACAATATAAACACAAGCCGCCCGCCCCCCCTCACCCTCCCACGCCCGCGAGGAGCGATGCCCAAGCTCACCGTCAACCTCGAGTCCCTCGCCCACGCGATCAACCTCGCCCTCCCCGCCGGCGCCCTGCTCAGCGGGGCGCTCAGCTACGCCGTCTCCCCCTCCTTCCACCTCCTCACCGCCACGCTCGCGCCGCTCGCCGCCCTCAACATCTACTACCGCTACGGGCAAAAGCGCCACACGCTGCTCGCCAACTTCGGCGTGCTCGCGCAGGGGCGCTACCTGATCGAGAGCGTGGGCCCCGAGCTGCGGCAGTACCTGTTCGCCAGCGACACCGAGGAGCGCCCCTTCAGCCGCACCGAGCGCGCCGAGGTGTACCAGAAGGCGCTCGGGGTGGACTCCGCCTCCTCCTTTGGCACGCAGCTCGACTACACCGAGCCGCTCAAGCTCGCCCACTCGATGTTCCCGCTCCGCAAGGACGAGCTCGAGCCCTTCCGCCTCACCTTCGGCGAGGAGCGGGGGCTCGCGCGCGCCTACACCCTCACGAGCCCCATCCTCATCAGCGGCATGAGCTTCGGCGCGCTCGGCGAGCGGGCGGTGCGGGCGCTGTCGCGGGGGGCGCGCTACGCGGGGATCCCCATGAACACGGGCGAGGGCGGCTACCCCAAGTACCACCTCGCCGAGGGCGCCGACCTGATCTTCCAGCTCGGCACCGCCAAGTTCGGCGTCCGCAACGACGACGGCACGCTCAACGACGACAAGCTGCGCGCCCTCTGCGCCCACCCGCAGATCAAGATGCTCGAGCTCAAGCTGTCGCAGGGCGCCAAGCCCGGCAAGGGGGGGATCCTGCCCAAGGAGAAGATCACCCCCGAGATCGTGGAGCTGCGCGGCGTGACCCCGGGGCGCGACGTCCACTCCCCCCCGAGCCACCCCGAGTGCCGCACCCCCGCCGACACCATCGCCTTCATCCGCCACCTCCAAGAGGTGAGCGGGCTGCCGGTGGGGGTCAAGCTGTGCGTGGGGCGGCTCGACGACCTGCGCGCGCTCGCCCGCGAGATGAAGCGCCAGGGCGCCTACCCCGACTTCATCACCATCGACGGCGCCGAGGGCGGCACCGGCGCCGCGCCCAAGAGCTTCATGGACGAGGTGGGGATGCCGCTGAGGCGCGCGCTGCCCCTCGCCCACCTCACCTTCACCGACGAGGGCGTGCGGGACCGCTTCAAGCTGCTCGCCTCTGGCAAGCTCATCAGCCCCGGCCGCCAGCTGCAGGCCCTCGCCCTCGGCGCCGACGCCGTGTGCTCCGCGCGCGGCTTCATGTTCGCCATCGGCTGCATCCAGGCGCTCCAGTGCAACAAGAACAGCTGCCCCGTGGGCATCACCACCCACAGCCCCCACCTGCAGCGGGGGCTGGACGTGGAGCTCAAGGCGCGGAGGGTGGAGAGCTACGCCCGGGCGCTCCTCAAGGAGCACCAAGAGCTGCTCGCCGCCACCGGCCGCCGCCGCTGGTCTGAGCTGTGCGCTGAGGACCTGATCGACCTAGAGGCCCCGGCGCCGGGGGCGGGGTGCGCGCCGAGGGAGGGGTTGGCTAGCGAAACCGCCGAGTGAACGCGCCGCGCGCCATTAAGCCCCCCGCAGCACCTCCATCAACCGCCGCCCCTCCACCGGATCACACATGTGGAGATACGCCACAAACCCCACCAGCTGACTCAACGACTCCCCCTCCCGCAGCCCCCGCCCCGACGCCACGTTATGCACCATCGCCCGAACGCGGCGGCGGAGCTCGCGGGGGGGGCGGGGGGGCGTGGCGTCGTTCACCACGAGCCCCGTGACCTGATGACGCGCGCCGCGGCGCATCACGTGCGTCTTGTCGTCGCGCACCACCAGCCCCTCCTCCGCCACGATCGCGTGCACCACCCCCAGGAGCTGCGACACGCTCGGCTCCTCCGCCGCGCTCGCCGGCACGCTGAAGGTCAGGTCGTCGGCGTAGCGCGTGTAGCGCCACCCCGCCTTGGCCGCCCAGCCCGCTAGGCGGCGGTCGAGGCGGAGGCAGGCGGCGTTGGTGAGGGCGGGGCTCGCGGGGGAGCCCTGCGGCAGGCAGCGGGGGCCGAGCGCGAGGTAGTAGCGCTGACCCTCGTGCTCGGTCACCTCGCGCGGCGCCTCGGTGCAGAGGAGGGCGAGCAGCGCGGCGATGCCGTCCATGTAGCCGGCCTGGCGGAAGATCCCCTTGACGCGCTTGAAGGTGAAGCTGGGGAAGAAGTCCGCGAGGTCCATGCTCACCACCAGCCGCGAGTCGAGGTGCTCGAGGGCGTTGCTGTAGATGGAGCGCCCCGCCACGAACCCGTGCGCCGCCCCGTGCACCACCAGCCGCTCCGCGATGCTCCTCAGCACCCACTCCTGCGCCGCCTTCAGCTTGGGCAGCGGCGCCCAGATGCGCCGCACGCCGCCCGTCTTCTTGGGGATCTCGAAGGTGCGGTAGTGCAGCGACGTCGCCGCCTCCCGGTGGTAGCACAGCCAGCGCAGCTCCGAGAGCGTCAGCCCCAGCGCCTCGCACAGGTCCTCGGGGCGCTCTAGGGGCGGGAGCCCCTTCTGCTCTAGGCGGGCGGCGAGGTGGTCGGGGTCAAAGAAGTCGACGCTCACGTCCCCCTGCCAGAACACCTCCTCGCCGAGGTGCGTGATGTGCAGCGCGGTGTAGGCCGCCCACACCTTGGACTGGAGCGGGCGGCGCACCTCCTGCTCCGCCGCCACGCGCTCCACGTACGCCTTCTTCTCGTCAAAGCCCATGGCGAGCACGTCCTGGCGCTCCACGAACACGCCGCGGCGGCGGAGCTCCGCCTCCACGTACCTGCGCGCGCCGCCGGCCTGCTCCACCGCTGACCACAGCTCCGCCTTGGCCTCGAGCGCCTCGCGCTCCACCCCGCTCAGCTTCTCGCTCAGCCGCTCGATCATCTGCTTGACGCGCTCGCTCATGACGACACACTCGCATCCATAAAGTCGCGGCGCGCGAGGTCGGCGACGCGCTGAAAGTAGGCGGCGCGGGCGGCGGCCACCGTGTTAAAGACCCTGTGGAAGCGGCGCGGCGCCGCCCCCGTGTCCTCCCACGTCTCCTCGAGCCGCCTGCTCCGCAGCGTCACCGCGCGACTCCGCTCCACGTCGCCGTCGCGGCGCACGAACACCTTGCTCGCGCGCTCCACGCGCTCCGGGTGCGCGGCGAGCTCGGCGGCGCGGGCGGCGTCGTCGAGGGCGCAGCGCAGCCACAGCGCCTGCGCGTGGGCGCAGGGGCCGAGCTTCTGCTTCTCGCGGTCCTTCATCCACGCGCAGTCGCAGCTCACCTTCCTCATGCCCGCCCCCTCCTTGAGCTGGAACTGCGGCGCGTAGCTCGGCTCGGCGGCCATGTGGGGCGCCTTGGGCTCGGTGACCGCCCCCTGCACCTCCACCTCGCCCGTGGGCAGCTCTGAGCGCGTGAGCGCCACCCGCCCCTGCGCCACCAGCGCGTAGGCGAGCGCCTCGCGGTCGTCGCGGTGGCGGCTCGCCTCGGGGGTGAAGCCCACAAAGAGCTCGCGCGCCTCGAATGAGGGCTCGAGCGCCCCCGGGGTCACCTCGGGGCGCGCGCGCCCCGCCTGCGTCAGCCGCCGCAGCGCGCCGAGCGCCTCCTCGCGGCTCACGCCGAGCGCCTCAGCGAGCGCGGTGGGGGTGCGCGGGGCGCTGAGGGCGGCGAGGGCGCGCGCGTCGAGCGCCTCGGGGAGCGCGCGCGGGAGCGCCACGTCGAGCAGCAGCCCGCGCGACCAGTTGTTGGGACGGAAGCCCATGGCGGCGAGGGTGAAGGTGAAGTCGCCGCAGTCGAGCACCCAGAAGGTGGGCTGCGCCTCCCCCAGAATCACCGCCTCCGCCCCCCGCGCGTAGGGCAGGAGCGCGTCAAAGACCATCAGGTCGCGGCGGTCCCACACCCCGATCAGCTCCGCGCGCGGCCCGCGGTAGGCGCCGCCGGTGCCCGTGAGGCGCCAGCCCCACGGCTCGAGCGTGACGGCGGGGGCGCGCCCCGGCACCAGCTCAAAGCGCATGCCCGAGCGCTCCTTGGGCGGGTCGGCGTGCAGGCGGAGCTGCTGCAGGAGGTTGTAGAGGTCCATGCGGCTCAGCGGCACGCGGCGGGGGCTGAGGGTGGCGGCGGCGAGCAGCTGCGTGTAGCCGCGCTGCCACGCGAGGGGCGCGGGGAGCGCCTTCTCCACCTCGCCGGCGCACCCGGCCGCCGCCTGCGCCGGGTCGGCGCCGAGCAGCAGCGTGACGGGGGTGGCGGTGTTCAGGCGCGCGAGCCCGTCGCGGAGGGCCGCGCCCGCCTCCACCTGCGCGCACAGGCGCTCGGCGGAGCCCGGCTGCGCCTCGTACGCCTCCGGCTTGAGCGTGAGCGCCCCGTAGAGCCGCCCCTCGGGCTCGAGCAGCTCAAAGCGCAGCCCGCTCGGCGAGAGGCTCACCGTGGGGTCGCAGCCCACCCACGCCGCCGGGTCGTGCTCGGCGAGGAACGCGAAGAGCGCCCGCGTCGTCTCCACCGGCGTGATCATGGGGTCGAGCCCGCGGCGCCAGGCGGCGTAGGTCTGGTACGTGTTGGCGTCGGCGGGCTGGTAGCTCGCGCGGAGCCCCGCGAGCTCTAGGAGCGCGCGCAGCCCCTCGCGGACGGCGAGCGGGCGGCGGAGGGTGAGGGCGGCGCGCGGCGGCGCGCCCCCCTCGGCGCGGTGGAGGTCGGTGAACAGGCAGAGGCGCTGCGCCTCCGCGGTGGTCTCGTAGCAGCTCACGCCCTCGTAGCGGAGGCGGAGGGCGCCCCCCTCAGGGCGCGGCGTTGCGTCGGTGGTGGTCATGCGCGGACCTCGGGGGCGGCGGGGGCGGCGTGGGCGGCGCGGGCGCGCGCGGAGCGGCGGCGCGCGCTCCAGGCGGCGCGCTGGAGCGCCTCGGCGGGGTGGGACTGGGCGAGCGACACGAGCGCCTCCTCCACGCGCGCGTCGCCGAGGAGCGCCGCCGCGTCGATGAGGTCGCGCGCCACGCGCTCCGGCAGGGCGCGCGCCTCCGCGAGCAGCGCCACGAAGACCCCCGCGTCGCCGCGGCGGCGCAGGGCGTCTAGGGCGCGCGCGTCGCCGGCGCGCGCCGCGGCGCGCAGGGCGTCGGCGGCGCCGTCGGCGCGGGCGAGGGCGGTGGCAGACACCAGGTCGGCGCCCCGCGCCGCGGCGGCGGCGAGGGCGGGCGCGCGCGCCGCCATGCGGGCGAGGAGCGCGGCGCTGGAGGGGGCGCGCGCCGCCGGCGACGACAGCAGGCGCGCGTCGAGGGCGAGCCAGCCGCGCGCGGCGGCGGCGTCGAGGGAGAGGAGCGCCTCCGTGTGGAGGTCGCTGGGCGCCCCCTCGGTGAGCAGCGCGCCCCAGATCTCGTCGGCGCCGCCCTCGACGCGCCCCCACAGCCACACGAGGCGGCGCCACGACGCGGCGCGCGCCGCGAGGTCCTCCGCCGCCGCCCCGCGCGCCGGCGCGCCGAGGGTGGCGGCGTGCGCCGCCGCCCAGCCCTCGCGCACCTCGCGCGTCACCACGAGCAGCGCCGCGCGCTCCTCCGCCGACAGCGCCGCCGCCCGCGCCCCGATGAGCGTGAGCGTCATGTCCGCCACGCTCGGCGCGCGCTCCACCGCCTCGGGGAGGCGGGCGAGCAGCAGCGGCAGCGGCGCGGGGCTGAGCGCGCGCAGCTTGCCCTCAAAGCGCGCCGCCGCATCCCTGTACGCGCTGCCGAGGCCAGAACGCCCCCTATCCCTAGTGGAAGCCTTCTGCGCGCGGCTGAGGTCGTGGCTCTCAAAGCAGAGGTCGAGCCACAGCGCGGGGTCGCCCCCCGCCGCGAGCGCCTTCACCGCCGCGCGCCACTCGTCCTCGCCGGTGAGGGGGAGCGAGAAGAGCGCGCGCGCGGGCGCCAGCGAGGGCGCCCCGCGCCCCTTGAGCTCCTCGCGCCACCCCACGAACGCCGCCACCAGCGCCTCGCGGTCGCGGTGGCGCGTGGGGCCGTCCTCGCCGGCGGCGCCCTCCACCAGCCACCTAAAGAGCGCGAGCGTCTCGTCGGAGGAGTCCGCCCGCAGCGACTCCACCGCCGCGCGCTGCAGGTGCGAGGCGAGGCGGTCGCCGCGGAGCGCGTCGCGGAGCGCCTCAAAGCCGCGCGGGTGCCTAAAGTGCTTGAGCGCCGCCACCGCCGTCTGCGCGAACGACTCGTCATAGAGCGCGTCGAGCAGGCGGGTGAGGATGTCGTCGGCCACCTCCGAGGCGCTCATGTAGCCGAGCGCCTCGAGCGCCACCTCGCGCTGGTAGTCCTCCACGTCATCATACACCCGCAGGAGCGCCCGCACCGCCCGCAGGTCCGCGCAGAGGCCGAGGGCGCGGATGGCGCGCGGGCGCCACTCGTAGTGGCCGTTGGGCTCCTTGGCGAGCCGCAGCAGCACGTCGAGCCCCTCGGCGCGGCGGGCGAAGGCCAGGCCCTCCGCGGCGGCCCAGCGGGTCTCCTCGTCGCGGTGGCGCGCGAGCGGGACCAGCGGCTCCGCGCTCGCCCCGCGGTGGCGCACGCGCCAGGCGTAGGCCTCCACCGCGCGGCGGCGCGCCTCGTCGGTGCGGTGGTGGAGCGGCAGGCGGAAGAGCGCCACGAGCGCCGCCTCGAGCTCCGGCGAGGACACGCGCTCCGCCTCGCGCGCCGCCTTGGCGCGGCTCAGGAGGTCCTCGTGGTACACTAGCTCATCATAGCGCCCCGCGCGCGCCGAGGCGGAGAGCAGGGCGGCGAGGGACGACATCTGATAGCCGCGCGCGCGCTCCGCCTCGCGGGCGAGGTCGCTCATCTCCTCCCAGGCGGCGTCCTCGTCGAGCGGCTCATCAAAGCCGCTCACCTTGAGGGCGCAGGCCGCCACCGCGTCGTCATCAAAGCGCTCGTCGCCCATCAGCCCCAGCAGGCGCCCCACCGAGGAGGCGTCGCGGAGGCCGCCGAGCGCCTCAAACGCCACCTCGCGCGGGAGGGTGCCCGCCGGGTCATGGAGCAGGCGATCGAGCAGCGCCCCGGCGGCGCGGGGGTCGCGGAGCGCCACGAGGGCCCGCGCCGCGCGCTCCACCGCGCCGCGCTCCGGGCGCGCCAGCGCCGCGCGCAGCGGCTCGAACGCCGCCGCGTCCCCCTCCGCCGCCAGCGCCTCCGCGATCAAGAGCTGCACGTCGGCGAACGCCGGGCGCTCGCCGGGGGGGGGCGAGAGCGTCTCAAGGAGCGCGCCGCGCGCGAGGGCGCGCGCCCCGTCCGCCGCGCCGTCGGCGGCGGCGAGGAGCGCGTTGAGCGCCTGCACGTCGAGCGCGTCGAGCCCGCGCCGGGCGCCCTCGTCCCCCGTGAGCGCCTTGAGGCGCGCCGCCGCCGCCGCGTCCCCCTTGCGCGAGGCCCTCGGCGCCGCCCGCGCCGCCTCCACCGCCGCCGTCACCCCCCCGCCCGCCGCCTCGGCGGCGAGGGCGGCGAGGGCGCGCGTGAGGCGCACCAGGCGCGCCACCGCCGCGGCGCGGAGGCCGGCGTTGGGGGACGACAGGGCGGCGCGCGAGGCGGCGAGGGCGAGCGCCGGGCGCAGCGAGAGCGTCACCTCGTAGGCCTTGAGCGCCGCCGCGTCGTCGCGGGCGCGCACGAGGGCGAGCGCGGCGTCGGCGTCGAGGCGCGCCACGAGCGCCGCGCCCTCCTCCGCGCAGTCGCTCACCCCCGCCGCGAGGAGCTGCTCCGCGAGGCCGAGCTCCGAGAGCCCGAGCGCCTCGCGGCGCTCAAAGAGCGCCTCGCGGGCGGCGGCGCGCAGGGGCGCGGCGCGCAGACTCACCTTAAAGAGCGCCAGCGCGCCCACGGGGTCCACGTCGGTGAGGCGCGCGAGCTCGCGCAGCGAATCGGCGTCGCGCGAGAGGCTCAGCAGGCCCGTGTAGGCCCCAAAGGCGAGGGCGCGCGCGTCGTCGCGGCTGAGCGAGAGCGGGGCGGGCGCGAGCGCCTCCACCGCCGCCCCGTCGCGGCGCTTGAGGTGGTCGAGGTCGTCGAGCCACAGCTTGGCGGAATCGGAGTCCAACGGCAGGCGCTCGAGGAGCGCCGCGGCGCGGGCGCGGGCGCGGGCCTCGGGGTGCGCGAGGAGGCGCGCGAGGAGCGCCCAGTGCGCCTCCTCGGGCCAGCGCGGCGCGGCGCCCTTGGGCTTCTCCTTGAGCGCCCCCGCCTTGAACGCCGCGTGCTGGCGCGCGCGCTCCGCCTCCTCGGCGGGGCGGCGGGCGTCCACGTGGCGCCGCCACGCGCCCATCAGCTCCTCGGCGCCGTGCGCCGCCTCCACCCACGAGGCCGCCAGGCGGCGGGTGGCGCGGTCGGCGCTCGACAGCCCCGCCGTGAGCGCCGGCGCCTCGCCGCCCCGCGCCAGGAGCCCGAGGAGGTCGAGGTGGAGCGCCAGCGTCGCCCCCGCGCCCCCCTGCGCCACGGCGCGGGCGCGCTCGCGGGCGCTCACCTCCTCGTCGCCGGCGCAGAGGGCGGCCACGAGCGCCACGCGCGCCTCCGCGCCGCTCGCCGACAGCGCGTGCACGCCGCGGGCGTCCCCGAGCAGCGACAGCGCCCACGCGGCGTCGGGGGCGCGCGCGGGGTCCTTGAGCTGCTCAGCGAGGCGCGGCGCGGCGCTCGCCGGCGCGATGTGACGCCAGAGCGCCCACGACGCCTGCGCCACCGCCCCGTCCTCGTGATCCCGGAGCGCCCACACGGCGTCAAAGGCGTCCACGAACGCCCCCTCGCGCGCCACCGCCAGCCCGGCGAGCGCCGAATCGCGCCAGCGGCGGACGGCGCGCGCGTGCGCGCCCTCGAGCTGGTCGCTCACCGACACAAGCGTCGACACCGACTGCGTGGCGACGGCGGTGGCGGAGGCGAACGCCCCCGCCGCCGCGCCCCCGCTCACCGCGCCCGCCGAGGCGGAGGCGTGCGCGAAGGCGGTCTGCTGCGCCGAGAGCGCCACCACCACCTGCCGGCGCCACTGCGCGTCATCGAGCAGCCCGAGCGGCCCGCCGAGCGCCTCCTGCGCGCGCGTGACCTCCTCGAGGGTGGGGCGGGGCGCGGCGAGCGCGGCGAGCGCCACGGGGAGGGCGCGCGCGTCGCCGGCGCGGGCGAGGCAGAGGGCGGCGCGCGCGCGCACGTCCTCGTGCGCCGACGCCAGCAGGCGCTCCGCCACCTCCACCGCCTCGTCGGCGTTGAGCGCCGAGAGCGCCTCCGCGCGCACGCGCTCCGAGGCGTCCTCGAGGGCGGCCCACAGCAGCGGCGCGCGCCACGCCGAGCGCTTGGGCGCGGCGGCGGCGGCGGCGAGGGCGGCGGAGCGCACGCCCTCGTCGGCGTGGGCGAAGCCGGCGGCCACCACCTCCTCCGCCGCCTCGTCGGCGAGCTTGAGGGCGCGCTTGAGCGCCGCCGTCGACACCGCGCGCGAGGAGTCCTCGAGGCGCCCCTTGAGCAGCGCCACCGCCCCCGCCACGTCGGGGCAGCCGTCCACGGCGTCCACGGCGTAGAGGCGGCCGTCCTCGTGGCGAGACGCGCTCAGGAGCCCGAGCGCGCGCAGGCGGAGCGGCCCGCCGAGCGCCCCCTTGCCCTCCGCCTCCCCGACGAGCGCTCGGCGCGCCTCCGCCCGCAGCTCGGCGGAGGGGTCGTCGAGCAGGCGCTCGGCGAGGGCGAACACCCACGCGAACGGGTCCGCGGGCGCCGCGCCCCCCCCTGCCCCCGCCTCCGCGCCCGCCCCCGCCTCCGCGCCCGCCTCCGCCTCCGCCGCCCCCGTCACCGCCGCCCCCGACGCCTCCCCCACGAGATTCATAAACTCCGTCTCCGAGAGCACGCGCACGCCGAGCGACTTCGCCTTGTCGAGCTTAGAGCCCGCCTTGCCCTCATCGCCCAGCACCAGGTAGTCGAGGCTCGCCGTCACCCCGCCGGCGTTCACGCCGCCGAGGGCGACCACCTTCTTCTCCGCGTCCGCGCGCTTCATCTTGCTCAGGGTGCCCGTGAACAAGAAGCTCTTGCCCTTGAGGTCGCGCAGCCCCCCCCCCGGCGCCGCCGCCTGCGCCCCCCCCGCCAGCCCGCCCCCGGCCTTGAGGGCGTCCATGAGGTCATGCAGGGTGGCGCGGCGCACCTCCACGTGGACGGCGTTGAGCAAGAGCAGGTGCGTGGCGGCGGCGTCGCCGCCCACGAGGTCGCGCAGATACACCTTGCGCGCCTCGCGGGCGAGGGCGAGGTCGTCGCGGCGGAGCAGCGCGCGCTCGAGGGCGCGCCAGGCCGCCGGGTCCCCCGAGGGCAGCGTGAGCGACTGGCACGCGGCGATGGCGGCGAGGCGCACGTCCGCGTGGCGAGACGACAGCCCCACGTCCACGTACGCCACGGGCGCGCTCGCCAAGAGCGGCGCGAGCCCCCGGAAGGCCGCCAGGCGGACCTCCGACTCGTCGTCCTCACAGAGGCGCGTGAGCTGCGCGAGCGCCCGCCGCTCCCCGGCGGCGGCGAGGCCGCACAGGCCGCGGGTGGCGCGGAGGCGCAGGTCGCCGCGCGCCTCACGCGAGAGCGCCAAGAGCAGCGGCAGCGCCCGCAGGTCGCCGAGGCAGGCGAGCGCCACGGGCCCATAGATCGCCACGTCCGCCCGCGCGCACGCCGACAGCTCAAAGAGCGCCTGGCGGTCCTCCGCCGTCACCCGCTCCGGCGCCGGCGGGGCGGGGCGGGGCGCCGAGAGCGCCCGCTCGCGCTCCTCGCCCACGAGGTCGAGCGCCTCAAAGCGGCGGAGCTGCTCGCGCAGCGGCTCGTCACCGGCGGCCAGCAGCGCCGCGAGGGCGGGGCGCGCCAGCAGCGTCGCCGAGAGCGCCGCCGCGCGCGTCTCCTCCACCGAGTCCTCGCGGAGCGCCATCAGGGCGCCCTGCACCTCGGGGTGCCCCGTGAGCTCCGCTCGATAGAGGCGCTGAATCGCCGCCACGCGCACCCCCTGGTGCCCCGCCTTGAGTCCGAGGAGCGCCCCCGCCGGCGCCGGCACGACGCGCTCGAGCGCCGCGCGCGCCGCGCCCGCCGCCCCCTCGAGGCGGTGCGAGAGCTGCGCCTTGAGCTGCGCGAGCGCCGCCTCATCGCGGTCGAGGGCGCGCTCCGCGAGCGCGTCCACGGCGGCGCACGCCACCCCCTCGCCGCCGGTGAGGAGGGCGCGCGTCATCGGGTGCAGCGACTCCACCCCAAAGGCGCGGCGCAGCCCGCGGAGGGCGCCGAGCGCCACCTCGGGGAACACCGACGAGAGGAGCTCGTCGAGCACCGAGAGCGCCCGCGGGTGCTCGCTGGCGAGCAGCGCCCCCATCGCCTCATCGCGGAGCGGCTTGGAGGAGTCCTCGCGCGCCACGCAGGCGAGGTGCGCGAGGGCGGGCGCGTCGCCCCACCCCACCACCGCCCGCAGCGCCGCCGCCCGCTCCCCCTCGTCATGGAGGGCGAGGTGGTAGCGCGCCCACTCCTCCGCCGTGGAGAACGACGCGGCGACCGCCTCGAGGCGCCCGCGGCGCGCCTCGTCGCCCTCCGCCGGCTCCTCCGCGAGCGGCGAGAGCGTGATGAGGTCGCCGGAGGCGAGCGCGAGGGCGGGCGCGAGGCGCCACGCGCCGTCGCCGTCGCGGGCGGGGAGGCGCGCGAGGCAGGCGGCGCGCAGGGCGCCGAGCCCGTCATGGCTCGCCGGGCGCGCGTTGGAGAACGCGTCCGCCCACACCTTCACCGCCCCGTCGGCGCCCACCGAGTAGAAGCGCCCGAGGGGGCCGCTGAGGAGCGCGAACACCGGCTCCGTGTGCAGGCCCTTCCCCCCCGCCGCGCGCGGCATCGGCGCGAGGTCATCGAGGCGCGTCTGGCAGAGCTTGAGGTCCTCGCCGTAGCTCAGGAGGTAGGGCCTGCCCTCCGCCTCCACGAACCCCACCGCCGTCACCGCCCCGCCGTGCGCCGCCACGCGGAGCGGCGCGGCCTCAAAGGCGCCGTCGCGCTCAGGCCACAAGAGCACCTCCCCCGAGCTGAGCCCCACGGCGAGCGCGCCGCGCCCATAGGAGATAGCGCGAGCGACCGGCGCGCCCTCGTCGCCCTCGTCGCCCTCGTCGCCCTCGTCGCCCTCGTCGCCCTCGTCGCCCCCCGCCCCAGGCGGCGCGAGCGGACTCGCCCACGCGGACGCCGCCGCGCCATCCCACAGGCGCGCCACCCCCCCCGCGTCCACCCACGCCACGCGGCGGTCATCGAGCGCCGTGGCGAGCGCCACGGGGCCGCCGAGCGCCCCCACGGGCGCCAGCGCGTCGGCGTCGGCGGCGGCGGCGCTCAGGGCGCCCTCATCGTCAAGGGCCCACACGCGCCCCCCCGCCAGCCCCGCCCACGCCAGCGGGCGCCCGCTCGGCGCGGCGAGGGCGGCGAGCGCCTCCGAGGGCGCGCGCTCGCCTCGGGTGAGGGCGGCCAAGGAGAGGCGATAGAGCCCGAGCGCGACCCCCTCGTCGTGGGCGGTGAGCGCGAAAAGGTGGTCGTCGGAGGCGATGAGCCGCTCAACTCGACCGCGGACAGGCAGGTGCAGGCTCTTCATGAGTTCAGCGAGCTCCCAGGGGCGCGGAGGGGGTCACGGGGGACGAGGCGGAGGAGAGGGCGGGGTGGGCCGCGCGGAGGCGGGCGAGCGCCACGAGGCACGCGCCGCGCTCAGCGGCGCCGCGGGAGGACGCGAGCTCCTCAAAGATGGGCGCCACGAGCGCCGCGAAGCCCTCGTCGCGCACGCCGAGGTCGCGGAGCGCCTTGATGAGCGCCACCTTGTTGCGCCAGGCGCTCGTGGACGGCGTGAGGCGCCCGAGGTCCTCCTTGACGGGGTGCACGGGGGAGAGGCGGAACACGGTGCGGCGCAAGAACTCCTCCGCCCACGCCGCCCCCGCCGGGTCCACGGGCGCCTGCGCGACCACGCCGACGCCCACAAAGCGCCGACCGCGCACCTGCTCAGGGCGCTTGCCGAGCGGGGGCTGCGCCGCCACCACCTCCGCCTGGCGCTTGGCCACCGCGCTCTGCGGCGCCACGCTCTGCGCGTGCGGGCGCCACCCCGCCGTCACCTCGCGGACGCGCAGGGCGGCGTGGAGGGCGCGGGCGACCCCCTCGCACACCCGGCGGTCGCCGCTCTCGGCGAGCAGCGCGAGGCGCTCGGGGTTGAGGAAGCGCTCGGGGTAGTCGGCGATCAGGCGCAGCCCGAGGTCGCGCACCTGCGCGCGCGGCGAGAAGCAGAGCGCGTAGAGCTCGTTGGGCTCAAACTGCGGCAGGCGCGGGTCGATGCGCGCCTCCGCCGAGAGGGGCTCCTTGCTGAGCGCCTTGAGCAGCGCCTGCTGCACGTCGGCGGCGCCGCCCACAAAGAACGGCAGGAGGCGCGCGAAGGTGAGGGGCGCCTGCTCGGTCCAGCGGCGGAGCTCGAGGCGGGCGAAATGCAGGGCGAGGGCGCGCGGCTCCTCCTCCTTGTGCGCGGCGAGGCGCTCAAAGACCTCAAAGGTGAGCAGCTCGTCGGTGAGGGCGCGCTTGGCCGCCGCGGGCTTGACGTTGGGGTCGCGCGCCCGCTGCGTGGCGTGGTGGCGCTCCTTGAGCAGCCCCTCCACGAACGCGCGCGCCCCCCACGGCGCCCCCACCTCGCAGTAGCGGTCGAGGAGCGCGCGCAGCCCGTCGGCGCCGGAGGGGCGCTTGGGCGGCGCGGCGAGGAGGCAGGCGAACTGCGCCATCTCAAAGCGCTGCTCCACGAACGCCTTGTAGGGGCGGTCATACCAGTCCCCCGACAGCGCACGCTCGAGCAGCCACGCGGCGCCGAGCTCGTCGATGGAGAAGCTCTTGCCGTCGAGGAGCCACTGCTGAGCGATCTTGGCAAAATCATTATCATAAGAGCGCTGACGGCGCCACGCCGCGCCCTCATCGCCGAGCAGGTCCACCCACGCGCGCTCGCGCCACGCCTCAGCGCTCAGGAGGCGCTTGAGCCACGCGGCGCCAAAGGCGCTCGGCTTGACCCAGCCCTCCTTGACCCAGCGGCGGAGGCGCGCGCGCCCCTCGCCCTCGGGGTGGAGCAGGAGCGCCGCGAGGCGCGCCGTGGAGAGCCCGCTCAGCACGCGCGCGCCCTTCTCACCCTCACCCTCGCCCTCGCCCTCACCCTCGCCCTCGCCCTTCGCCTTCGCCTCAAGCCCCTCAAAGGCCAGCTGCGCCGTCTTGGCGCGCCACGACTCAGGGACCAAGAGGCTCCAGTAGAACTCGAGGAGGTCGCCGCCCGCGGGGCGGTACGCGGGGTCCTTGAGGAGCTCACCGGCGAAGCGCGCCGCCTCGTCGAGGTCGGCGTTGAGGCACTCGGCGAACCAGCCGAAGGTGAGGTCGCGCGACGAGAACACCTGCCGGACGCAGCGGGCCGCGAAGGCGTGGCTGTGGTGGCGGGTGAGGAGGGCGGTCCACTCGGCGAGGGTGAGCTGAAAGCGACCCGCGCGCGGCTCTAGGAGCGCCTCGCCGAGCGCGCGGAGGTCGGCGCGCTCGCTCTGCGCGAACCCCATCACCTGCGAGGCGGTGACCAGCGAGAGGAGCGCCTCGGGGTGCGCCTTGAAGTACTGCAGCGCGAACGCCGACATCTGCGCGTTGGGCGACCACAGGAGGCGGAGGAGGGGGGCGCTGAGCCCGTGGGCGGCGTAGTCGGCCTGCGTGTGCGGGCACAGCTCCGCGAACCACACCCACAAAAACTCATCCACCGCCGGTCTCATGAGCCCCGCCATGCGCCCCACCCACGCGGCGTCGAGCGCCTTGAGGGCGGGGCGGTGGTCCTTGAGCAGCGACTCGGTGGTGAAGGTGAGCACGTCGTCGTGCTGCGCCGCCTCGAGCAGCCCGAGGAGGGGCGCGGCGTCGCGCTGCCACAGCGCCGGGTAGGCGCGCAGGGAGTAGAAATCGCGCGGGTAGTGATAAAACCGCTCCGCGCCATACGCGCGCCGCCCGCGGGGCCCCTTGGCCTCATGGAACAGGATGTGGTTATAGAGCCACGCGCCTGCGAGGGCGCCGCGGCTCACGCCGCGCTTGTAGCCGCGGAGCACCTGCGCCGCCACCTCCGCGTAGAGGGCGGGCTGCGCGCTCGCCACGCCCCGCAGCACGCGCCAGGCGAGGCGCGTGAGGTAGGAGAGCGTGCCGCGGGACACGTCGCGGTGCGCGGCGTACGGCGCCACCGAGAAGGGCGCGCGCGGGCGCGCGCGCCCCTCGCTCCCCGCCACGAGCTCAGCGTCGAGGCGCGAGGCGATCACCCCAAAGACCTCCCAGTCGCGCGCGCGGACGCTCGCCTTGAAGATGGCGCGGACGGCGCGCCACGGGCCCCACTTGAGGGGCACCTCGCGCAGCACATCGAGCAGCGCCTCGCGCGCGAAGGGCTCGTCGCTCTCCCAGAGCGCCAGGATGGGCTCGTGGAGGCGGAGGCGCTCGGGCGTGGGCGCCGCGGAGGACTCGAGGAGCGCCCACTGCGCGCGGTGCGTCTCCTCGATGGACTCGCGGAGGAGGCGGCGGCTGATCTTGCCAAAGGAGAGGCTGCCGCCCTTGGCGGCGTAGCGGGCGCGCACATCGGCGCGCGCGTTCCAGTAGCCGAGCGCGCTGAGGACGGCGTCGTAGGTGTGCGCGCCCTCCTGGGCGGCGGCGGCGGCGCCCTCGGGGAGGGGGTCGAGGAGGGCGAGCTTGACGATGTACTCCGGCAGACGCCGGTCGCGGCGCTCGCGCCACGCCGCCTCGATGCCCGCGAGGCTGAGGTCCCCGCGCTCCCAGAGCTCTTCATCTTTGGTGCTGAGTTGATACGAGTCGGGTGAGAGCAGCGCCACGGGGCTCCTCCTAAAATCGGAATGTGGAAGCGCGCGCGCCCACGCGCCCGAGGAGACCTCAGGCAGGGGCGACACTCGTTGTCGGCGCTCCGCGCGCCGCTGTCAATCTACCTGAGGAGAGGTCAGGAGACGCGGCGGCGGCGCAGGAGGGCGGAGAGGGCGGGGAGGGCGAGCAGGAGCGCGAGGGGCGAGGCGAGGGGGGCGAGGGGCGACGCCGCGCCCGCCGGCGCCTGGCAGCCGCCGCCGTCCTTGCGGACAGGGGCGGGCGGGGGCACGAGGTCCGGCGGCGGCAGCGCGTCGGCGGCGGGGGCGGGGGCGCCCATGTCCTCGGGGGCGGGGGCCATGTCCTCGGCGGGGGGGGGGGCCGGGGCGGGGGGGGGGGGGGCGGCGTCGGGCTCCACCACCGTGCTCGGGTCGATGATGGGCCAGTCCGCCACGCACTGCGCCGTGCCGTAGGTGACCGCGCAGCGCTGGTGGCGGGGGCAGGCAACGCCGAGGCAGGGGTCCGCCACGCACTCGCCGAGGAAGCACGTCTCCGCGAGACCGCAGGTGACGCCCGCGCAGGGGTCGGGGGCGCAGACGCGGTCCACGCACACGGCGCCCTCGTCGGGGCAGCCGAGCGGCGCGCAGCCGGTGTCCTGGCAGAGGCCGTCAAAGCAGGCGGTGGCGGCGGGGCAGCTCACCTCCGCGCACGAGAAGATGCACTGCCCGTCGCGGCAGAAGCTCGACGCGCCGCAGTCCACCTCCGCGCAGGGGTCGGGCTCGCAGCCCGCCGGGCGGCAGCGCTCGCCGGCGGGGCAGCCGGTGAAGGCGCAGCTCTCGGGGCCGCACGCCCCGCGCGCGCACACCTCGCCGGCGGCGCAGGTGACGCCGGCGCAGGGGTCCACGCAGCCGGCGGCGGTGCACTCCTCCGCCGCGCCCTCGCAGCCGCTCACCACGCACCAAGGCACGCACACGCCATCGGCGCAGAAGGAGTCCTCGGGGGGGCAGCCGGCGCCGCACTCGCTGAGGCACAGGCCCTGGTAGCAGGAATCGCCGGCGCCGCAGGTGGCCACGCGCTCGTCCACGCGCCCGTCGCAGTCGTCGTCGAGGTTGTTGCACTGCTCGGGGGGCGGGGCGCCGCAGGTGCCGCACGCGTTGCGGACGCGCTCGTCGATCACGCCGTCACAGTCGTTGTCGGCGAGGTCGCAGACCTCGGGCTCGGACTGCGCTGAGGGCACACAGCGGGTGCGCCCCGCCACGCAGGCCCACGAGCCGATGGCGCAGTGGCCGGCGAGGTCGGTGGAGCAGTCGCCGGGCACCACCACGGGGTCGCCGTCGGGGAGGAGGTCGATGAGGCCGTCGCAGTCGTTGTCCACGCCGTCGCACACCTCAGGGCCGCCGTCGGGGGTGCAGAACACGCGGTCGCAGGCGTCTCCGAACCCGTCACCGTCCAAGTCGCTCTGGTCGTAGTTGCTCACCTTGGGGCAGTTGTCGCACACGTCCCCGCGCCCGTCGCCGTCCTCGTCGAGCTGGTCGGGGTTGGGGATAAAGGGGCAGTTGTCGTTGGGCAGGCAGATGGTGTCGAGGTCCTCGTCGCTGCAGGGGAGCCCCACGCCCCACTGGAGCGCATAGCAGATCTCGGGGCTCTCCTCCCCCGGGGCGAGGGGGCCGACGTCGTAGCGGATCGCCAGCGTCACGTCATAGCCGCGGTCGGTGATGAGGTCGCCGTTGACGTCGATGTTGTTGGTGTTCTGGTTGATGTCGTTGCGGAGGGCGGCGCAGCCGGTGGCGTTGGACACGGTGGAGATGCGGCTGCGCTGGTTGGGGTAGCTGCCCACGTCCCACGACTGGAGAAAATCGTCCACGCGCCCCAGGCCCGAGATGCCCACGTAGGTGGTGGGCACCTCAGGGTCATCGCCCTCATCGAACTGCCACAGCGTCTTGGGGCTGCCGAGGCTGGTGGCGCCGTAGTCGTTGCCGAGGCCGCCGGTGCCAAAGTAGAGGTCGCCGTCCATGTAGGGGGTGAGCGCTACGGTCTGCACCGCCGTGTTGGACACGTTGGTGACGCGGTAGCAGTAGTTGATCTGGGTGCACTCGAGGGTGTAGCGCAGGTCCACCTGCACCCCAAAGACGGTGAACTGGCTGCGGACCTCGCCGTCCACGATGCTCACCGTGGCGGGGATGCCGTTGAAGTCGTCCCGGGTGAGCCACACCCCCTGCGTGCCGCCGTCGGCGTTGGTGCGGCACAGGAAGGTCATCCACTCAAAGATGGTGGAGACATAGCCCTGGTCGGGGAAGTCGTCAAAGGGGTTGTAGTGGTAGCGGTTGGAGCTCACCACGGAGCTGCCGAGGGCGCCGTAGGCGTCCACGTCCGCCTCCACCAGCCCGCGCTCGGGGTCGCAGGTGGCGGCGTCGGTGCGGAGGAGGATCGAGTCTGCGTTGCCGGGGAACTGCGCCGCGGCGGGCGCGGCGAGCAGGCCGGTGAGCAGGCCGGTGAGCAGGCAGGTGAGCGGGCTGAGGCGCTGGCTGAGGCGCTGGCTGAGGCGCGGCGCCGCCCGCCGTGGCGCGCGCGGAGGGGGGCGCAAGGAGAGGTGGTGCGGGTGTCGCATGGCGGTCGCCTCTGTGGTGGGAGTCTTGAGAGGTCTTGAGAGGTCTTGAGACTTCGTGAGAGGAGCGCAGTATGATGGGAGCCCCCCCTGATCTGCAAGTGTCTTGAGGAAACTCGCGTGGGTTGGTACACCCCACAGACCCCCCCCACCCACCTCACCCCCTCGACGCGGAGGGGCGCAAGGAGGACGCCATGAGCGCCTGGGCCGACCAAATTCGCCACCTGCAGGTGACGATGCTCGACTTCAACAACCCCCACGGCTGGGCCGTCGTCGAGTCGCGCTTCGAGCTCCGCCTCGGCGCCCCCTTCCGCCCGCAGGACGTGCAGGTGGCGCTCTACTGCGACGGCGAGGAGGTGGCGGTGGGCAACGCCGACCAGCAAGGGCGCTGGGTGGTGCGCGTGGAGGGCCTCCGGCGCCCCGCCGAGGACCTCGTCTTTGAGGCACACGCGCGCCTCTCGCTCAAGCGCGCGCGCAGCGAGCGCCGCCCCGCCTACCAGCTCCAGGCGGGGGTGCTCGCCCCCGTGGAGGCCGCCGCCACGCCGCGCCCCGCCCGCCCCGCCGACCTCGCGCTGGTGATGCCCGAGATGAAGCGCCTCAAGCCGGGCAACTTCTGGATGGGGCGCTCGTCCCACTCCCACCGCGTGCGCTTCTCGCGCCCGCTCTCGGTAGCGGCCACCCCCGTGACGCAGGGGCTCTACGAGGCGGTGACGGGTCACAACCCCTCGCGCTTCAAGGGCCCCAAGCGCCCCGTGGAGCAGGTGAGCTTCTGGGAGGCGCTCGAGTTCTGCAACGCGCTCTCCGCGCTCGAGGGCGAGAGTCCCGCCTACCGCCTCTACGAGGAGGAGGGGCGGCGGTGCGTGGAGTGGCTGCGCTCCTCCACGGGCTACCGCCTCCCCACGGAGGCCGAGTGGGAGTTCTGCGCCAAGGCGGGGCGCGAGGCGCTCTACGCCGGCCTCGCGCAGCTCAGCGACCTCGGCTGGTACCACGAGAACGCCCAGGGGCAGACCCACCCCGTGGGCGAGAAGGAGCCCAACGAGTGGGGGCTCTACGACCTGTGCGGCAACGTGTGGGAGTGGTGCTTTGACGTGTGGGACGAGGAGGCGTTCAACGACCGCCTCGGCGAGGTGCAGGTGGACCCCGTGGTGCTCAAGGGCCCCAACCCCGCGCGGCGGGTGCGGCGCGGCGGCTGCTGGCTGGCGTTCGCCCCCTCCTGCGTGGTCACCCACCGCTTCTCAGGCCCCGCCGTGCAGCAGACCGACGACACGGGGCTGCGCGTGGTCAGGACGGTGTAGCCCCCCCTCGCGGCGCCCCCCCCCCGGCGCTCAGCTGTTGATCAGCTGTTGAGCAGGCTCTGCACCAGCTGTAGACCAAAGGTCCCCTGCTGGTTAATCTGCCTGAGCATCGAGATGCCCGCCTGCTGCACGATGAGCGCCCGACTCTGGCGCGCCACCTCCACGGCGAAATCGGCGTCCTTGACGCGGGAGCCGTAGACCTCTGTTTGGTAGAGGGCGGTGGAGAGCGAGTTGATCTCCTGCGAGATGCGATTCTGGAGGGCGCCCGTGTTGGAGCGCGCGCCGTTGATCTGCTCGAGGGCGAAATTCACCAAGCGAATCGCCTCCTCCGCGCCGCGCTGCGTGCCGAGGTTGATCTTGGCGATCGACTCCTCGGTGTTGACGCCGAGGAACGCCGCGCTCAGCGTGTCGAGGGTGCCGGGGGCGTTGACGAGGGCGGGGTCGCCCACGTAGAGCATGCGCCCGAGCTTGTTGTCCACGTTGAGGTCGCTGTAGGCGAGCTCGATGTTCTTCTTGGACTCCAAGATCAGCTGCGCCCCAAAGTTCTGGCTCAGCGAGCCCACCACGTCGATGTAGAACTTGTCGCCCGCGTACAGGCGGTTGGCCTCCCCGGCGCCGGTGTTCAGGTCGAACTGCATAAACACGCCCTGGCCGATATAGCCGGGGCCGCCGATGTTGTTGAAGTCCACGGTCGAGGCGGCGCTGAAGTTCACGGTGAGCGCCCCGCCGTCGCTCATGGGGCCGTTGTCGAGGCGGCGGGCGCGCAGCACCGCCCCGCCGTCCACGTCGCCCGTGGTGATCACCTCCACCTCGATGGTGGTGGGGTAGGCGGGGTCCGTGTACTGCCCACCCACCGAGAAATCCCCGCGGTAGCCGCGCGCCTGGAAGCGGACCTCGTCGCCCACCTGAAAGTTGCCGTCCGCCGAGAACTGCAGCACCACGCCGTCGGGGAGGGCGACGGAGCCTGTGTTGCTGATGGTGTAGACGGTGTCCTCAAAGGCGCTGTTGACGGGGTTGACGAAGATCTGCTCCCCGGTCTTGAGGGTGCCGATGAACTCATCCACCACGTACTTGTCCCCAGCGTCGAGGTGGGGGGCGGTGACGGTGAGGGCGTAGCGGCTGCCCACCTCAAACTCATCGGCGAGGAGCTGGCTGGTGAAGGCGTCGTTGACCTGCAGGGAGCGCACGTCGAGGTCCGCGACCATGGCGGCGCCCGCCATCGACAGCTGCCCGCCGGTGAGGCTGAGGGTGTAGGTGTCGTCGAAGCCGCGCACGGCGTCGGTGATGACGAGGTCGAAGCCTGGGTCGGCGGGCAGGAAGTTGGCGAGGTCGATGGTGGTGCTGCCAAAATCCTGCGCCACGGCGAAGTTCGTGGAGAAGCCCAAGCCCCCGACGTTCTCGGTCACTTTCACCGACGTGGCCTTGGAGAGGGTGAGCGTGTAGGTGTCATCGACCTGCCGGTCAAACGTCGAGAACGCCACCACCACCCCCACCGAGTCGCTCGCCGTGAAGCTGCCGCCGAAGAGGGTGGTGATGTGGCCGTCTGAGAGCGCGTCGAGGTTGAGGTTCCCCGACCCGTCGAGCGCCACGCCGTTCACCGCGCCGCGCGACGTGCTGAGGTTGACGGTGGAGTTGGTGGTGAGCGCGTAGGTGGCGGTGCCCGTGCGCGCCGAGTTGGGGGTGGTGATCTGCAGGTCGACGCCCGGGTCCACCCCGCCGGCGAAGATCGCCGCGTGGGCGCTGAGGTCGATGGTCTTGGTGGCGTTGCCCGCCGTGGAGATGTCCACCGTGGCGGAGCCGCCCGCCCCCGTCAGGGTGACGCGCGCCGGGTCGAGGTTCACCGTAAAGGAGTCCGCGTTGCCCGACGTGGAGTTGGCGATGTTGAGGCGCAGGCCCGCCAGATTCCCCAGCGCCGAGAACGCCGCCGCCCCGAGGTCGATGTTGGTGCCGGTCGCCACGTTGCTCACGGTGGCCACGCCGTCGGTGATGCTCACGGTC